>Ga0207693_10003686_pt1 | contig 13075 bp, 11 predicted proteins | sample LARL81metaG_FD_184347 | JGI IMG/M metagenome (GOLD analysis project Ga0207693, IMG submission 184347) | Corn, switchgrass and miscanthus rhizosphere microbial communities from Kellogg Biological Station, Michigan, USA - LAR L8-1 metaG... | ecosystem: Host-associated > Plants > Roots >...
GCGGGCTGGGGATCCGGGGCGTCCTCGTAGACGAGGCTCTCGATGCCCTCGAAGCCCTCCGGCTTGTGGCTGCGGACAGCTCTCATGGGAGTCTCCCTTTCCGCATCGAATGATCTGGGGTGTCACTTATATGACTCCCCGGCCACGCCGAATGTGACCGTCTCTCCGCCAGTCGTAGGGTGGACGGCATGGCCGTATGGGTGTGTGCCACGTGCGGGAACCACTACCCGGACACCGACTCGCAACCTGGAGTATGCGTCATCTGCGCGGACGAGCGGCAGTGGGTGCCGCCGTCGGGTCAGCGCTGGACGACGCTCGCTGAGCTCGCCGCGGCGGGGCACCGCGGCGACGTCCGGGAGGTCGAGCCGGGCCTGATCGGCGTCGGCGCGACCCCGCAGGTGGCGATCGGCCAGCGCGGGCTGGTCGTGCGGACCGCCGAGGGGAACCTGCTGTGGGATCCGCCAGGATTCCTTGACGAGTCGTCGATCCAGGCAGTCGCGGACATCGGCGGGCTGCGGGCGGTCACGGCGAGCCACCCGCATTTCTACGGGTCGATGGTCGAGTGGAGTCACGCGTTCGGCGCCGCCATCCTGCTCCCGCGGGCGGACGCGCACTGGCTGACCCGCCCGGACCCGGCCGTGGTGACCTGGTCCGGGACGCTGGACGTGCTGCCCGGCGTCACCCTCATCCAGTGCGGCGGCCACTTCCCCGGCAGCGCGGTCGTGCACTGGGCCGCAGGCGCCGACGGCGCCGGCGCCCTGTTCACCGGCGACACGATCTGCGTGACGCCGGGGGAGGAGCGGCTCACCTTCATCTGGAGCGCCCCGAACCGGCTGCCGCTCCCGGAGAAGGCGGTCCGCACCGTGGTCGACGCGGTGCGCCCATACCCCTTCGACCGTATCTACGGCGGCTGGTGGCAGCCCACGCTGCACACGGGCGCCCGCGACGTCCTGGAAAGCTCCGCCTCCCGCTACATCGAATTCCTGCGCGGCGAGGTAGCGGTGGACTGACCCCCGGCGCCGTAGCGTAGCCCGTCCATGAGGAGCGCGACCATGCGCTGGCTGTAGGCGACTCCCTCGCCCGGCACAGGCACGGACAAGTTGGCGACGGCGTGCAAGATGTCCCTGGAGCTGATGCCGGCCCGGATCTCGCCGCTCGCTGTCGCGGCGTCGAGCAGGGATCCGAGAGCGGGCCCGAGTCGCTGCATGAAGTAGGCCGGCAGGGCGCTGTAGGCCGGATCACCGGAGTGGAGGGCCGTGGCGAGTCCTCGCTTGGTCGCCAGGAACTCGGTGTACCGGTGGAGCCAGTTCGCGAGCGCCGCTCCTGGCTCGTATGCCGCGGCCAGCGTCGTGGCCGCGGCCGCGCAGGCATCGACCTCGCGCTGGAAGACGGCCTTGACCAGGTCCGAACGCTGCGGAAAGTGCCGGTACAGCGTTCCGACTCCGACGCCGGCCAGGTCGGCGATCTGCTTCGCGGGCGCGTCCACGCCTGACGTGCCGAAGACCGTCTTCGCCGCCTCGAGCAGGGAGTCGACGTTGCGCTGGGCGTCGGCGCGCAGCCGCCGGGGTCCGCGTTCGGGTGCGTCCTGGCCCGGGGAGCCGGGCATCGCCGTGTGCTGTGTCACTATTCTCTCATTTGCTAACCGGAAAGTTATTCCGTATAGTTCCGGAAGAGTGTTCCGCTTCGGTCTAGGGTAAGTCAATTTCAGGAGGAGCTCGTGCGGTACCGCACACTCGGCAAGACCGGCATCAAGGTCACCCCGTTCGCGCTTGGCGCGATGATGTTCGGGGCCGGCGGCAATCCCGATCACGACGACTCGATCCGCATCATCCACAAGGCGCTGGACGCGGGGATCAACTTCGTGGACACCGCGGACCGGTACTCAGGCGGCGAGTCCGAGGAGATCGTCGGGACGGCGCTCAAGGGGCGCCGCGACGTCGTCGTCCTCGCGACCAAAGTGAACGGCCCGACGGGTGATGATCCAAATCAGCGAGGCAACTCCAGGCGCTGGATCATGACCGAGGTCGAGAACTCGCTGCGGCGCCTGCAGACCGACTACATCGACCTGTACCAGATCCACAGGCCGGATCCGGACACCGACATCGAGGAGACCCTGTCGGCGCTGTCGGACCTGGTCCACGCCGGCAAGGTCCGCGCGATCGGGAGCTCCGCGATGCCCGCCTCCGACATCGTCGAGGCCCAGTGGGTGGCCGAACGGCGCGGCCTGGCGCGGTTCCGCACCGAGCAGCCGCCCTACTCGATCCTCAACCGCGGCATCGAGGCCGAGGTACTGCCCGTCGCCCAGCGCTACGGGATGGGCACCCTGGTCTGGAGCCCGCTCGCGAAGGGGATGCTTACCGGCCGCATCCGCAAAGGTCAGCAGACCGACCTGCGCCGCGCCGCCATCTTCACCAGCTTCAGCGACGAGGCCCGGCTCGATGCCGTGGAGCGGATCATCCCGGTCGCCAAGCAGGCGGGCTTGCGCATGACGCACCTCGCGATGGCCTTCGTGATCGCCCATCCTGGCGTGACCAGCGCGATCATCGGCCCGCGCACGATGGAGCAGCTCGATGACCTGCTCGCGGGCATCGACGTCACGCTCACCGACGACATCCTCGACGCGATCGACGAGATCGTCCCGCCCGGCACCGATGTCGGCGCGCCCGACCAGTCCGCCTACTTGCCTCCGGCCCTTCAGTGCCCCGGCCTCCGCCGCCGTCCCGCCGCAGACCGCGCTGCCGCCGACCGCGCCTAGCTGCCCGGCGCCTGGCTCGCGGTCATCGTCAGCTCCGGCGGGCGAGCCAGCGTCTGGTAGACGACGCAGTAGCGCTCGGTGAGACGGATCAGCGTCTGGAGTTCCTCGGCGGTCGCATCGGCGTCCAGGTCGAAGGTCAGCCGGATGGAGCTGAACCCGACCGGTGCCTCCTTGGTCACGGCCAGGGTGCCGCGGAAGTCCAGGTCGCCCTCCGCGGTGACGGTTCCCCTGGCCAGGCTGATCTTCAGCGAGGTGGCGACGGCGCGCAGCGTGACCCCGGCGCAGGCCACGAGCGCCTGCAGCAGCATGTCACCGGAACAGAGCAGCGTGCCGTCTCCGCCGGTGGCCGGGTGCAGGCCGGCGACGGCTAGCTGCCGGCCCGTGTCCACCGAGCACGCGATGGCCTGCTCGTCGAGCTCGCCGCGCGCCCGCAGGGTGATCAGCGCTTCGCCCGGGTTCTGGCGATAGCTGTCCTTGAGCGGTTCCTGCACGGCGCGAAGTTCTGCGCTGTCCATGCTTGTACTCCCGTCTACGGGCGGGCGAGGAAGAGACGCTTCTCCATGGTGAGGTGGGGGGCCCACTCAAGGCAATCGGCGCCGGCGAAGCGCAGGTAGGCGCGGAGCGCGTCGCGCGCGGCCTCGACGAACCCGGTGGCGCGCCGCGGCTCGAAGCCGTCCTCCCACCAGACATTGAGCACCTCCACGCGAGCCCGGTCCCGGTCGATCCGCGGTTCGATCCGGCCGGCGAAGCGGTCGCCGAAGACGATCGGGAGCACGTAGTAGCCCCACCGGCGCTTGGCCGGCGGGAAGAAGCCCTCCCAGACGTAGTCGTAGGCGAACAGGCTCGACAGGAGGGCGGTGTCCCACAGCAGCGAGTCGAACGGCGCGATGAACGCGACGGAGGCGGCCGGCTCCGGCGGAGCCTGCAGCAGTTCGGTCTCCTCGGCGAGGGCGAGGCGCTTGCCGCGCACGCCCTCGACGTCGACGGGCACCAGCGCGCCGAGCTCGACCAGCTCCTTCCGCAGCTCGTTGCGCTGTTGCGGTGCGGCGATGCGGGCGAACGTACCGCCCGCGCCGCCGGTGCCGAGCAGGCCGTGGGCGCGGTAGCGGGACAGCAGCTTGTGGCGGAGCTGCTCTCGCTCCGGGACCTCGTGCGTGAGCACCTCCGCGGGGAGCAGCCGTTCGAGGAGGTCGTAGTACCTGAGGTTGCCGTCGCGCCGCGCGAGGCCGATCACGCCCATGACCGTGCAGGCCTCGAGCACGGCGCGCACGGCGTTCTCCGGCATCCCGAACCAGTCCTTCGTCGGACTGGTTTCCCGCTCGAAGTCGCGTGCGGACAGCGGTCCTTCCGCGCGGAACCGTTCGAGCACGCGCTCGGCCACCGCGGCGTTATCAGCGAGGGCCGCGCCGTGGAACCGGGGCCCCTTGCGGCCCATGGCCTGCCGGAACCACGGGAATTCGCTGGCCGGGACGAACGACAGCGCCTTGTTGGTCGCCTCGAAGATCTCACGGCGTTCGTACAGCTCGTCGCACCAGGCGGGCTCGTAGTCGGCGACGCGCGCGTGCAGCACGAGGTCGTGGTTCCGGCCGGCGACCGCGATCGGGTCGAACTGGATCGACCCGAGCTTGCGGACGACCTGCATCACGGCGTCGAGGCCTCCCGCGACAGACCGCGCCGGCGCGAGGAAGTGCCGCGCTAGGAGAAAGCGACGCGCCGCCTCGGCAGTTACCTTCACCTAGGCAGGCACCCCGGCACGCGCGGCGGCTGTCGCCCGGTCGTCGAAGCCGCGGATGTCGGCGATGCGGTCGCCCTTCACGGTGAGCACCTGCCAGCGCCCGGCCGCTCCGCCTGCCTCGTGGGCAGCAGGCGTGCCAGTGACTTCAAGCCCCACGAGGAGCGTCCCGGCGCCGGCGGTGACCTCGGTGACCACCGCTCGTACGCCGGCGGCTCGCGCGCCGGCCCACCACGCGATGACCTCGTCGCGGTTGCGGCAGTCGTAATCGCTGGGACCCTCTGGCGCACCCCAGCGGGCATCGGGGTCGAGCAGGTCCCTGATGGCATCGAGATCGCCGGATTCCAGCGCGGACCTGACTCGTCCGGCGAGCACGGCCGACCCTCCCGCGGCGCTGGCCTCGTCTGACATGAGGACCTCCCTTGCGATGCGCGGCTGGCTATTCCAGCCTAGATGCCGTGGATGTTCTGAGCAGCCGGATCCTCGTGCGCCCTCGCAACCTGGACCGCAGCCTTCGCTTCTACCGCGACGTGCTGGGCCTGGCTGTCTACCGGGAGTTCGGCCCTCCGGACCATCCTGGCGTGGTGTTCTTCCTCGGCCAGGGATTGCTTGAGGTCTCCGGGCACGCGGCTGGTACTCCAGGGCAGTCGGTGCTGATCTGGATCCAGGTAAGGAATGTACGCGAGGAGCATGCCCGGCTGGCCGCGGCCGGAGTGCCGGTCATCAGGGAACCCGTGACCGAGCCCTGGGGACTGATCGAGATGTGGATCGAGGACCCCGACGGCATCCGGATCGTCCTGGTCGAGGTTCCCCCCGGCCACCCGCTCCGCCGTGACCCCCGATCGGCGTCACCGCCGAGATGACGACCGCTCCGCTGTCGGGTGATGTGCGACATTCGTCCGCCAGTTGGCGTGCAACAGTCCAAAGCTCGGATTGCGGCAGAAGCGTGCGTTGCAGGCAGGCACCAGGCGCAGCAGAGAGGCATATTCATACAATCCGTCTGCCCGTCTCGGTTTCCGTGTGGCCGATGGCAATGCGAGCAGTTGCCACGAGGGCGAAGTTGCGCCTGGATCGTAAGGCTTATTGAGGCTGAGCCGGTACCGAACTGCTGCGACGGGGTGAGAGGGACGTGGCGAGGCCCGGGTGGCCTGCCTGGAACATTCCCGCGACCCCGGCTGTCGGGTAGCGTCGCGGTGCCGATCGCAGCCGCTGGTATATGTTGGCCACGCCGGTGCGGTCGCTGTAGCTTGCCGTCTTCAGCCAGGCGGCCAGCCGGTTGTCTCACAGCCAGCTGGCCCGGTCCTGGCAGCCGAAGCGGTCTGCGTCACGTGCCGTGCTGTGATGCCGTGCAGCAGTCGTTGAGGATCACGCTCCCCCCACGCGCGCGTCACTCCTTCGGCGGCTGCTGGTCTGGTGTCGTGCATGGTCGCGTGCTGGGTGGCTGCTAAGGATCTCGGCTTGGTGTGCTGGCGTGGGGTTCTGGGGTGGCCGCTGCTTGGCGGGCCCAGCGAAGGCGTTCGAGCGCCAGGGTGATGAGAGTGGTGGCGACGGACAGGACGATCGTTGCGGCCAGGATCGCCGCGATGGCCCACGGCGGGAGGTGCGCGGGCACTGCGGCGGGGGGCGGGAGCGGCGGTACCGGTGCAAAAGAAGGCGTTGGGGGGGCGGGGGTTGCCCACGCGGCCGGGGCTAGGACGATGGCGGCGGTCAGGCAGACCGCCAGCCCGCCGGGCCAGGCGAGCGTCCTCGGGATGCGGCGTGGCTGTGCTGGTGCGGGCTGGTGGTTCATTGGGGTGGCCCCTTCGGCGGCCTGGGCGGACGTTCTCTCGATGGCCTGGTGTGTTGTCCGCACTAACACCCCAGCGCATGGCGGCCGGAATTGCCTTGGATCGGCTTGACCACGGCTTGGAACAGCGGTGGGTCTGGTGGTCCAATGGTCCAAAGCCCTTGGTCCGGGCGGCCAGGGCAGACAACCGGGTGGGGGAGATGGCTGCTGAGGCGGTAGCCAGCGCGACGGAGCCTGTGGAGTTCGGCATTCTCGGGCCGCTGGAGGTCCGGCGGGCGGGGCGTGTGGTGCCGCTGGGCGGTCCGCGGCAGCGGGCGGTGCTGGCGCTGCTGCTGCTTGAGGCTAACCGGGTCGTGTCGATGGACCGGCTGGCTGAGGACGTCTGGGGCGGGAACCCACCTGAGGGGTGGGCCACGACATTGCAGACCTATGTGTTTCACCTGCGCCGGGCGCTGGAACCGGGCCGGTCCCGGGGGGCCGCGGGCGGTGTCCTGGTGACCAGGGATCGCGGTTACCTGCTGCGGGTGGACCGCGGGCACCTGGACGGGGCGCTGTTCCAGGACGGGTTTACCGCGGGGCGGGCCGCGCTGGAAGCGGGCCGGTACGCCGAAGCGGCCAAGACGCTGCGCGAGGCGCTGGATCTGTGGCGCAGCCCGGTGCTGGCCGACCTGGCCGACTACGCATTCACCCGGCCCGAGGCGGCCCGGCTGGAGGAGCTGCGGCTGGCCGCGCTGGAGGCGCGGATCGACGCGGACCTGGCGCTTGGCCGGCACGACGCGCTCACCGCCGAGCTGGAACAGCTGGTCGCCGAGCATCCGCTGCGGGAGCGGTTGCACGGCCAGCTGATGCTGGCGCTGTACCGCTGCGGGCGACAGGCCGATGCGCTCGCCGCGTACCGGCGGGTCCGCGATCTGCTCGCCGGCGAGCTCGGCGTCGACCCGGAGGAGCCGCTGCGGCGCCTGCACGCATCTCTTCTCGCCCAAGACCCGGCGCTCGACTGGAACGGCGGCCGCCACGCCCCGGCCGAAGATCACCCGCCCGCCGCCCCGGTTCCTGCCCCGGCGCCGGGATCACCTGGCCGGCGGTTCGCGGGCAGCCGGGAGCTGGCTTGGGCGCGGCGGCGCGCCCGCCGCCTGCTCGTCATTGGCTCGGCGCTGGCGGCCGCTGCGGCCGCGTGCATTGTCGCCGTGGCCCAGCCGTGGGCGGGCGAGCCGGCCGGCTTGCCTGCTGACAGCGTGGGCCTGATCGACTCCTCGGGGGGGCGGGCCGGGGCCCCGGTGATGGTGGGCAGCCCGGCGGCCCTGGCCTACGGCGACGGGTCGGTCTGGGCCGTGGACAGCGCCGAGCGGACCGTATCAAGGATCAACCCGGCGACCCGCGCCGTGGTGCAGACGATCCCGGTCGGCTCCGATCCGGCCGCGGTGACCGTCACCGGCGACAACGCGTGGGTGGCCAACAGCGGCGACGGGACGGTGTCCCAGATCAACACCACAATTAACACCGTGGTACAGACCATCCCGGTGGGCAATGTCCCGGTCGCCATCGCCAGCGGGCCCAGCGGCGTGTGGGTGGCCAACCAGGGCGACGACACCGTGGACCGGATCGATCCGGTGACCGGCATAGTGACCAGGAGGAATATCGGGGTCGGGGGGCTCCCGGACGGCATCGCGGTCGGCCCGGACGCGGTCTGGGTCGCCAACGGCGAGGACGGCACGGTGACCCGGATCGATTCCGTCACCGGCCAGCCCAGCGGCCCGCTGCCGGTCGGTGCCGGGCCAGCCGGCATCGCGGTCACCCCGGCGGCGGTGTGGGTCGCCAACTCGCTGGATCTCACGGTGTCCAGGCTCGAACCGGCGACCGGCCGGGTGACGGCTACCGTCGGCGTCGGGGACGGGCCGGGTGCGATCGCCGCGGCCAGCGACGGCGTGTGGGTCGGCGATCAGTTCGACGCGACGCTGGACCGCATCGACCCGCACACCAACCAGGTCAGCCGTGTCGTCTCGGTGGGAAGCTCGCCACAGGGGATCGCGGCGGTCGGCTCCGGCGTCTGGGTGGCGGCGCGCCCGTTCGCGGCGGCCAGTCACCGCGGCGGCACCCTGACCGAGGTGAGTACCTACCTGCCTCATATTGATCCGGTGCAGGATTACAACATCGCAACCCCGGCACTCGCCGCCGTCTACGACGGACTGGTGGCGTTCCGCAAAGCCGGCGGCGCGCCGGGGGACACGCTCGTCCCGGACCTGGCCGTTAGGCTGCCGCGGCCGGACGACGGCGGCACGACGTACACGTTCACGCTGCGCCGGGGAATCCGGTACTCCACCGGCGCGCTCGTGCGGGCATCCGACTTCCGCCGCGGCATCCAGCGCGAGCTCAGCTTCGGCGAAGTTCCGGACTATTACGAGGCCATCGTCGGCGCACCAGCGTGCCACCGGAACCCGCGACGGTGCGACCTGGCGGCGGGGATCGTGACCAATGACGCGGCGGGCACGGTCACCTTCCACCTGGCCCAGGCCGATCCCGACTTCCTCGACAAGCTTGCCCTACTCCTGGCCGCGCCGGCCCCGCCCGGCGCAGTCGGCCATCTCATTGACCGCGCGCCGTTCCTGCCCGGGACCGGCCCGTACATGATCTCGCAGTACGGGCCGAACTCGCCGCTGACCCTGGTGCGGAACCCGTATTTCCGCCAGTGGTCGTACGCGGCACAACCAGCCGGCTACCCGAACGTGATCCGGATGGAGCACATGACCGACCCAGGCAGGGAACAATCGGCGGTGGCCGCCGGGCGGGCGGATCTCGTCGATATCAGCGATGACGGCCTGCTGTACCGCTCTCTCGCCATCCGGTACCCCGCCAGAGTCCACCCCGGCCTCAAGCTCGGCACCGTGTTCGTGTTTCTCAACACCCGCCAGCCGCCGTTCACCAGCCTTAAAGCCCGGCAGGCGATCAACTATGCCATCGACCGCGACCAGATCATCCAACTGCTCGGCTCCCCAGGCCAGGCCACCCCGACGTGCCAGGTCCTGCCTGCAGGTTTCCCCAGCTACCAGCGCTACTGCCCCTACACCGCTGGCGCCAGGGACGGCGCCTGGCACGGGCCCGACCTGGCCAAGGCGGTACGGCTCGCCCACGAATCCGGCACCACGCATGTGCCGGTAACCGTGTGGAACGAGCAGGGCAACCCTGTCGGCGCCTACCTCGTCCATGTGCTCGGGCAACTGGGATACCAGGCCACCCTGCGGGTCGTGCCCGTTGACCAACTGTTCGCCACAGCCGCCAACCCCCGCCACAAGGTCCAGCTGGGCATCACCGGCTGGGCACCGAACATTCCCTCCTCGTCTGAGTTCTTCCTCCCGGTACTGACCTGCCGCTCCTTCTACCAAAATCCAGCGAGCACCTGGAACCTCGCCGAGTTCTGCGATCCTCACGCCGACCAGCTCGTCAGCGAGGCCCGGGCGGCGCAGCAGACCGACCCAGCCGCCGCCCGAACACTGTGGGCACAGGCGGACCGCGTCGTCACCGACCAGGCCCCCTGGGTCCCGATCCTCAACAGGTCACTGGGGATCTGGTTTGTCTCCGCCCGGGTCCGGAACTGCCAGGAATCCCCGTATTACACCGGCCCGCTGCTCGACCAGATGTGGGTCCGGTAGAGCGCGCAACATCCCCACCCGGGTCTGCGGCTGTGCTCTGGTCCTGGCGGGCCCGGGGTGAGCAGCCACCAGAACCTTCTGATGCAGCAGCCCGTTGGTGTTCTCGTCCGAGCCGCGCTGCCAGGGCTTGTGCGCTGGCTGAAGCAGGCCGGGATACCGGTGGCGATGGTGAAGCCCGCGCGGTAGGCCATTTCGTTTGCCCCGGTCCCAGGTGATGGTGCGGGCCAGGTCAGCGGGCCCACTGCTGACTTGCAGTCCTTGCCTGTGAGCAGGCCGCCTTCCTAGCGGCCGGGCATGGCCCGGTCGTCGGTCTCACCCAGCCGGCCGCCACGGCCTCTCATCACTCCACACCGATTCCGCCGTTCCAAGCGGCCAGTCCAAGCCCAATCCAAGTGCGCTCCGACTGGGCCGCGCTGCGCTGGTAGGGCAAGGCCCCCGGGTTGTCCCGGGAGACCTCATCAGCGGCCGGCATCACGCAGGCAGCCCGGCAAAGCCCGGCCGAACCACCGAGGAGACCACCATGCGCCAGTACCTCATGAAAGCCATCCAAGACGACGCACAACGGGCCGGTGAGCGGGACTGCCTGCTTTTGGAGGCACGGCGTGCCCACGTGGCGCGCCGCCCGCGCGCGGGTGCCGCCGCTCCCGTCAGGCGCCTGGCCCGGCTGCTGTTTCTCCGGGCCGACCGCCTAGGGCAGCGGGCCGGGCGCTGGTCAACCGCACGGCCGCAGGCCCCACACGGCTATCGAGTACACGATGCGCTCGCAGGGCATGAAGTCCTGGTGGACGACGGAGCAGCCGCAGAACAGGCCTCGCCGCCACTCGCACCGAACCAGACAATATGAGCGCCTTCAGCGCTGCGCCATTATGAAAGCCCAGCCCCAAATAATCGGCGATTGGCGTGCTCCCCGCTGGGCGAAAAGGCCGAGTCGACGATCACTGCGGCCGCCTGACGGCGTCCAGGGCAGCGCATAGATATGCGAGGACGGAGCGTCCGCTATTCGCAGATCCGCGCGCTGCCGCCCGTCATGTGATCGGCAGGCTTCTAGACCTGTCGCACATCACCTGGCAGACATGTGCCGTGGATCAGTTGTCCGATCACAGCTTCTGCGGAAACCAGCGTAACGCCGGTGGCGTCCGGGGTCTGCCTTGCTACACAACAGGGCAGACTTCGTGGACCCATTGGCCGTCGGCTCGGCGCCGCACATCCTGGCCGGCCGTGATGACCGCGCCGCAGTGCACGCAGACCATGCCCGGGGCGTGCGCCTCGTTGTCGTCCACCTCGACGCCGGCCTCGACTCCGGGTACCTGGGCGTGTTCCTCGGCGTATTCCTCCCGCGTGCCGCCCAGATCCTCAAACAGGCCCTCCTCGATCTCGCGACCTCCGAAATCCGGCGGGGTTGTCATGTGTACCTCCTGCGACCGGGACGGCGTAACCGGGCCTGATCCCAGTGTGCCGCAGCGGTCACTCAGGCGCGATGCCGGCTGTACTAGATAACGTCCTCGATTGCCTGTGCCAGCAATTGGTGGCCCTCAGGCGAGGGGTGAATGTTGCAGGTCCCGTCGGGAAGCTTGATGAGCAGTCCCGCCGCGCACGGCGAGCCGCCGGCGGCCAGAGACGGCCCTTCGAAGGCGGCGAAGCCGTCGGCGACCCTTCCGCCGAACTTCTCGGTGACCGACGCGATCGCCGAGTTGAGCGCCTCGGTGCTGGCGACCTGGGTGGGATCGCTGTAGCTGAGCGAGTAGTAGGTCAGCGCGACCAGAGGGCCGTGGTAGCGAGCGACGTCACGGATGAGGGCGTAGATGACCGCCAGGTTCACCTGGATCTTCTTCAGCAGTGCCTGGAGCTCGGCCGGGCTCGCGCATTTGTCCGCCGTCGTCTCCTGGCAGAGGAACGCGTCGTTGGCGCCGATGTTGATCGTCACCAGCCGGGTGTTGCGGTGCGTGGCCAGGTACTTGAGGGCGTACAGCATCTGGGTGCCCGCGTACTGCACGTGCAACGGGAACTCGGTGCGGTAGCCGACGGATGAGCCAGGGCTGTTCTCGCAGCCGTTGCTCTGCGCGCCGGGGATGTAGAAGCTGGCCGTGGTCTCGCCGGGGCAGGAGGCATTAGCCACCGGAATGTGCAGCGCCTGGGCCACGTCCTCCGGGTAGCCGACGAAGGAACTGGGGTCGAAATAGTCCGGCGCCGGGACAGCCTCCGGCGGCACATAGCCGAACGCCACCGAGTCCCCGAGGGCCAGGTACGTGCCATTGCCGCCCGCCCCGCCGAGTGGCGCGGCAGCGGCAGGAAGAGCCGGGATCAGGCTCACCGCCGCCACCATGGCCGAACCGGCCAGCCCGATACCGATCAATCGCCGAACACGGACCACCCGATCGCGCATCACGATTCCCCTTTACCGAACGGTTTTGTTAATTGAAGACCCGCCGGGGCTAAGAGTCAATCGGTGTTAAACAGGGGAAATGGCGGGCCCGATTGGTTACGGCGCGTTTCTGCGCGCTTCGCGGGGGTCGAAGCCGCCCCAGGGGTCGTAGTCGACCTCCAGCGGCTCCTGCTCAGGCCGCTCGTCCTCGGGGACGTGTTCCAGGTTCAGCCGGATCCGGTACCAGGCGGAGCTGCGGCCGCGCATCGCGTCGACAAGCACGTCGGCGGGGTGCAGGTGCGGCCACACGTCGGCGTGCCGCGCCTTCCACCGCTCCAGGCCCTCCATCGCCTCCGCCTTGGTCGCCGCGCGGGCAACCTCGATGAGCGGCTTGGTGGGCTGGCGCCGCCCGGTCGGGCTGGGCGCACGGCGCTTGGAGGGCTGCACCCGCGGCGCCTCGCCGCCCTGCTTCTCGTAGTGCGGCGGCCACGGCGCGTCCGGCAGGCCTGATGCCTCGTCGCGGGCCGCCTGCTCGAGCAGCGCCTCCAGCGAGCCGACCTCGGCGTCCATCCCGGCCCACGGGTCGCCCAGCTCAGCGAACCGGGCCGGCACCGTATCGATCGTGAACGCCGCAGGATCGCAGGAAGGCACCTCGTCCCAGCGAAGCGGCATGGATACCCGCGCGTCCGGCAGCGGCCTGACCGAGTAGGCCGAGGCGACCGTGCGGTCCTTGGCGTTCTGGTTGTAGTCGACGAAGACGCCGTGCCGCTCTTCCTTCCACCACTTCGAGGTC
>Ga0207693_10003687_pt1 | contig 13073 bp, 14 predicted proteins | sample LARL81metaG_FD_184347 | JGI IMG/M metagenome (GOLD analysis project Ga0207693, IMG submission 184347) | Corn, switchgrass and miscanthus rhizosphere microbial communities from Kellogg Biological Station, Michigan, USA - LAR L8-1 metaG... | ecosystem: Host-associated > Plants > Roots >...
TGGGCGCATGGCGGATGCTAGCTCCCGTTTGAGCGCAAACCTTCGAAAACTGGGCTTTGATGTTGGGCGATTCAAGACCGGCACGCCCTGCCGGCTCAATGCGCACTCGATCGACTTCTCGCAGTGTGAAATCCAGCTCGGGGACGAGCCGGCTCCGCGGTTTGCGTTTTACGAGGACAGGGAAGGGACTCAGAACGAGATTTTCACCCTTAATTTTGATAGCCAAGGTGAGTTCCACGTGGAACAAATGCCGTGCTGGATCACGCACACGACTGCGCAGACCCATGAAATCATCAAGCGAAATCTGCATCGTTCCCCGCTTTATTCCGGCCGGATAAGGGGCACGGGTCCGCGCTATTGCCCATCGATCGAGGACAAGGTCGTGAAGTTTGCCGACAAAGCCTCTCACCAGCTCTTTCTGGAGCCCGAAGGCCGTCATACAGAAGAATATTACGTCAACGGGATCTCCACGAGTCTGCCCTATGAAGTGCAACTGGAGTTCTTGCATTCGATTCCCGCTCTTGAACGGGCCGAGATTATGCGGCCTGGCTACGCGGTTGAGTACGACTATTTTCCGCCGACCCAGCTTTTTCCGACTTTGGAAACAAGGCAAGTCAGCGGACTCTATTTTGCCGGCCAAGTCAATGGAACTTCTGGTTACGAAGAGGCTGCTGCGCAAGGATTAATGGCCGGAGTTAACGCGGCTCTCAAAGTTCAAAATCGCTCGCCGATGGTATTGGACAGAAGTGAGGCTTATATCGGGGTGCTCATCCACGACCTGGTCACGAAAGGAACGGAAGAACCGTACCGAATGTTTACCAGTCGGGCGGAGGATCGTTTGTTTCTCCGTCACGATAACGCAGATCAAAGATTGACAAAACGGGCATTTCACACCGGCCTCGTCTCAAAGGAAAGGTGGGGCCACTTTGAGGGAAAGCTCGAGCTTCTGCGTCAGGCTCGCCAGCTAGCGACTGATACGAAGCTCGGTGGCAATCCCCTTTCTCAGCTACTGAAGCGGCCGGATTTCAATATCCACCACATCCCTGAGGATATAAAGAAGGTCGCACCACTTGAAATCTGGGAATTAGTTGAAACAGATCTGAAATATGAAGGCTACGCCAGTCGACAGGCCGAGCAAAACCGCATGGTGGCCAAGCGAAATGCGCTGCGGATCCCTGACGGACTTGATTACTTGAGAATTGCGGGTTTGCGCTCGGAAACCAGGCAGAAATTGGCAGCGGTCCGGCCTGTTTCCCTGGGACAAGCCGCGCGAATTAGCGGCATAACCCCGGCCGATATCTCGATAATTTCTATCTGGATCACAAAGAATAACTTAGAATCACAAAAATCACTTAAGTAAAACCTGGCGGACAGAATTCGCGACCTCTCGGCACTTATAGACGGACGACCAATAGCTGATTCCGATGCTTGCACTGCTCATTACCGGTCTCGCTAGCTACTTAATTGGTTCGATTCCAGCTGGTTATATTGCTGGACGCATTGCCGGAATTGACGTTCGAACGGCTGGGAGCGGCAACATCGGCGCGACAAATGTAACGCGCACTCTAGGAAAGGGTTACGGTTATCCGGTCTTCGCCGTGGACTTCTTCAAGGGGCTCGCGGCTGTTATCATTTCGGTCTCGATGTGGAAACGCGCTCAGCCAGTATCGATTCCGGTCGAGCTATTCGGAATTGTCGCGGCTGTTTGTAGTGTGCTCGGGCATTCTTTTCCGGTGTGGCTGAGGTTTAAGGGTGGAAAAGGGGTTGCGACTTCGGCGGGTGCCCTTTTCGGGCTGATGCCTTTTGTGGCGTTAATTGCGGTCGCGGTCTGGCTCATTACTTTCCAACTGACGCGATACGTTTCAGTGGCGTCAATGATTGCGGCGCTTGCGGTGCCAATCGCCATTTTGAGCATGATATTTCTCGGGCAAACGGGTGGAACGGCTCTTCTGTACTTTTCTATTTGTCTGGCCGCGGTTGTAATTTGCCGGCACCGCTCGAATCTTTCGCGTTTGGTGCGCGGCACCGAACCACGGTTCAAGCGGAAGTGAAAATCGACAAAATAGCAATCCTGGGCGCCGGAAGCTGGGGAACCGCCCTGGCGTGGTTGTGGGGAAAAAAGGGGCGACGAATTTGTTTGTGGGGAAACAACGCCGATCGGGTCGAACGTGTGCAGAGAACGCGTCAAAACGACGATTACATTCCAGGACTGCAGCTGCCTGATTCCGTGGACGTCACGCGCGAGTTGCGCGACTGCATCGACGCCAGCCTGATCGTATTTGTCATGCCATCGACTGCGTTGCGCGAAATTGCCATGCGCTTACGGGCAGTAATGGGCGACCGGGGGAGCGTATTGCTTAGTTGCACAAAAGGCATCGAGCACGGCACCGGGAAGCGGATGAGCGAAATCTTGAATGAAATTTTTCCGGCGTATGAACTCGCAGTTTTATCGGGACCGAACCTAGCGGCGGAAGTCGTTCGTGGTCTGCCTACTGCTACCGTAATAGGCTGCCGAAGTTCTGAATGCGCGGCGGATTTGCAAGACTGTCTCGGCAGTTCACGCTTCCGCGTTTACACGAGCGACGACATCACCAGTATTGAATTGGGCGGTGCCTTAAAAAATATCTTTGCGATCGCGGCTGGCGCGAGCGATGGGCTTGGTTTAGGTGATAATACCAAGGCTGCGTTGATCATCCGTTCACTTGCCGAAATGATCCGGCTCGGGACCGCGATGGGCGGAAACCTTGGGACATTTTACGGACTGAGCGGCGCGGGCGACCTCGTCGCAACGTGCTTTAGCAAGCACAGCCGCAACCGGCACGTTGGCGAACAGTTGGGTCGCGGGCAAACGCTTAAGCAAATCACTTCCTCGATGCAAATGATCGCCGAAGGAATTTCCAGCACAAAAAGCGCTTTCGAATGTGCGCGCAGGCTCAACGTCGAGACCCCGATCATCGATCAGGTTTACGCGTTGCTTTATGAGGGAAAAGCGCCAGTCCAGGCGATGCAGGAATTGCTCGAACGCGATCAGAAAGCGGAGCAAATTTGACTACTCAGATAATTGGCGGCAAACCTCATTAATCGCCGCCGGATATAACTCGTGTTCTGCAACCTGAATTCGAGCATGGAGGCTTTCCGGATTATCGTTAGGCAAAATCCGCACCTGGCGTTGAGCGACAACGTCGCCGTGATCGATTTTTTCATCAACGTAGTGAACGGTGCAGCCGGTCACATTTTCGCCGGAGACAAGCGCCTGTTTCCAAGCTTCGAGTCCGGGAAACTTTGGCAGCAGCGATGGATGAATGTTTAAGATTCGGCGTGGAAACGCTTCCAGCGCCGTCGCTTTGAGAACACGCATGAAACCGGCGAGAACGACGAGTTCGACGCCGCTATCACGAAGCATTCGCACAAGATTAGCCTCGGCTTGCGGCTCTAAACGCGTATGGAATCGGCCTGGCGGCAAATAAGCGTTAGGAACCAAAAATTCGCGCGCGATCTCAAGAATCGGCGCGTCGAACACATCCGAGATGACGACGCGGACTTCGGCCGCCAGGACGCCACTTCTAATGCTCTCAAGGATCGCGCGGCAATTCGTTCCCTTGCCTGATCCGAGAATGCCAAGCCGAACGTATTTCATTTTATCGTCTGACGTAGTTGTTTCAACAATTCGGAAGTCGAGTATCCAGGCACAAATGGCAGGATGCGAACCTCTGCTCCGATTTCGCGCAAGAGCGCCTGTTCCTCTGCGTTCAGGGTATCCGAACTGTAATCGCCTCCCTTGACATAAATCGCTGGCCTCGCTGCTTCGATGAAGCGAGTCGCGCGCTTCTCGGGAAAAATCGTGACAAAATCAACGCACTCCAATGCGGCGAGCACTTCGGCGCGGTCGCTCTCGTTGTTCACGGGGCGCCCAATTCCTTTCAGCTCTCGAACTGATTGATCGCCATTCAAGCCGACTGCTAAAGCGTCACCCAGCGCGCGCGCGGCTTGCAGATAGCGCACATGGCCCACGTGGAGCAGATCAAAACATCCATTGGTAGCAACCAGCTTTTCCCCAGCGACGCGCAAGTGCCTTGCCCGCTCGGCCAGTTCATCCATTTCGATGATTTTCGCGTTCATCGGTTGCTGACAACAAAGTCTAACGCGCCAGGAATGATTTGGAAGACTGCCGGCTGATCTCCGACCAGCTCACCATCGACATTGAACGACATTCGAGGCCGTGACCTAACGGCGATCTTCTTTGCCCTTCGAAAAATAAGCGCACCGCTCGAGAGATGCGTGCCCAGGAGCATCTGTGCGGCTAACAGCGCAATTTCCCCCGCCGTCCGTTTTGGGATCAGCAGAACATCGAGTAAGCCATCGCAAACGCTAGCATCTGGCGCGACCGGCAACCCGCCCGCAACATATCGCCCGTTCGCAACGATGACGTTGTAAAGCTCGATCGCTAATCTCTCCGTGTCGTCGAAGACGATGGATGTGTGGTATGTGTGCAATTCGGGCAGAGCTGCCGCCGCGCTCCGCAGATAAGCAAGCTGTCCCCAAGTCGATTTGATTTCGAGCGTTAATTTCTCATGGACGAGATCGCTGAAGCCGCCGGCAGAGACATTCACGAAATAGCGCGTGCGTTCACTTCTCACGCGGACGAGATCGATCGGGGCTGTTTGTTTCGCGCGCAGGATCTCGATGTTGGCGTCGACGCCAGCAGAGACTCCAACTGACCGGGCAAAATCATTTGCTGTGCCGAGTGGCACAATTCCCACGCAGACCTTGCGCGCGCGATGCGGAATCGCGATTCCGTTGATAACTTCGTTCAACGTGCCGTCGCCGCCTGCCGCAATAATGTAGTCGCATCCAGCGCGAATTGCGGCCCGCGCCAAAGTTTCTGCTTCGCCTGCGCGCTTCGTTAGACACAGTTTTCTCGGATTAAGTCGGCGAAGCTGTTTTAAAAGAACGTCTGGATTAACAATCGCTCCCGCGATCGGATTAACAATGATGTACGGTTTCACGCTGCAATAATCGATTCTTGCTCCCAGGCGCGAGTTTCAGTTTCAGTTTTTACTAATTTCGATCAAACTAGAAGGAGTCTCACATGGCTACCAAGAATCGCAGACAGGCCACGAGCAAATCAAATGTGATGGATGGCTTCCGCATTTCCGATGGACCAGTGATGAATTCTGCTGAAGAGGCGGGAATGAGCACCGCCGATTTCGGCGATGTCGCCGAGCTTCCGCGTCCTCACGGAGCACCTGGATTATTCGCGATCGCGCGCGATCCGCGCACGATCTTCACCTATTGGAGCATCGATTGGCATCGAGTGTTCGCACAGGCGATACCTGTCGATCGACAAGTTCATCTCCGCGTTCACAGAGGCGATGGGGCGCTGGAGATGAGCGCGGCAGTCGAACCGATGGCTGGGAATTCTTATCTTACCGTTTCGCAACCGCGCGGCGCCTATCGCGTTGAGGTCGGGTATTATCAGCCTGAAGACGTTTGGAATTCCGTCGCGATCTCCAACGAAGTGACGATGCCACCCGATGACATCGCACAGCATGCCGATGTCGATCTCGCCACAATTCCACTTCATCTCAGTTTTCAGCGCCTCATCGACTTGTTTGGGGTGACGAATGGCGCCGCCTTGGCGGAAACCATCTCTCGATTCCAGAAGCAGGCTCTGACTGAGGAAGGTCGCGAGTTATTGACTTCAAAAGAGCGAGAGATTCTAGGAACGATGGATCTTTCTTTATTGGAGATCGCCATGGCCCGGCGCGCCTTTATTGAGCAAGCCGATGACGAAACGCTGCGCAAACGCACAGCCGGAATTCTCAGTTTGAGGTCGACCAGTCCGGCCAGTGGATTTGGCGAACGCAGGTGGACCTCAGCGGCCCCCTAAATAGGCGCTTTTGACACGTTCATTTGCGCGTAAGGCACTCGACCGATCGTGCAAAATAATTCGCCCGGTTTCCAGCACGTAGCCGTAATGCGAAACCTCCAGCGCGAGATTGGCATTCTGTTCGACCAGCAAAACCGTGATCCCTAACGAGCGATTGATCTCGACGATTTTTTGAAAAATCGTTTTCACAAGAATTGGGGCGATCCCGAGAGACGGCTCGTCAAGCATCAGACAACGCGGCTTGCTCATCAGCGCACGGCTGATCGCCAACATTTGCTGTTCGCCGCCTGATAATGTTCCGGCAACTTGTTTCGTTCGTTCCTTCAATCGCGGGAAGATTTCGAAAACAAAATCGAAATCGCTTCCAAGTTTATTGCGATCTTTGCGCAGGTAAGCCCCCATCAGCAGATTTTCGCGCACAGTCAGGTTCGCGAAAATCATTCGACCCTCCGGCACTTGCGAAATGCCGCGTTCGACGATTCGATGAGGTGCCAGATTACTGATCTCTTCCGCTTCGTAGCGAATGCTGCCTCGCTGGATTTTCAGTAATCCAGATACCGTGCGCAGCGTGGTCGATTTCCCCGCGCCGTTTGCTCCAATCAAAGTGACGATTGTGCCTTTTTCAACGGTCAATGAGACATCGTGCAGTGCGGTAATCGATCCGTAATTAACCGCGAGATTGGTTAGCTCAAGCATGACCGATTGTGCTCAGCAGTTAAATGATTCTGGATGACAAAAAATCCCAGCATATCAACCTTATGCCTTCTTCGTTTCTTCTCCCAGGTATGCTTCAATAACCTTCGGATTTGCCTGTACTTCCGCCGGAGTGCCCTCTGCGATCTTGATCCCGTAATCAAGCACCGCGATGCGTTCGCAAATTCCCATCACGACTTTCATATCGTGCTCGACCAGAAGAACCGCGATCTTAAATTTTTGCTTCACTAATTGGATTAGCTCCATCAATTTTTCCTTTTCCCGCGGGTTCATTCCGGCCGCCGGTTCATCCAGCAGCAAGAGCTTCGGCCGTGTCGCGAGCGCGCGCACAATTTCGAGACGCCGTTGGTCGCCATAGGAAAGACTGCTGCAAAGTGCATCGTCAAATTTACTCAAATCAAAAATCTCTAATAATTCTCGGACCTGCTGCGCGACGTCGTTCTCTTCGCGGTAAAACGTGCCCATGCGCCAAAGCGCGTGCACGAGCCCGTGACGCAGGTGCAGGTTGAAACCAGCGCGCACGTTGTCGAATACGCTGAGAGTCGGAAACAAACGAATATTTTGGAACGTGCGTGCGATGCCGCGGCGGGCGATGGCGCTTGGTTTCAAACCAGAGATGGACGCGCTTTCAAAAGTGATGGCGCCGGCGGTCGGGCGATAAACGCCAGTGACAACGTTAAAAACAGTCGTCTTGCCCGCACCATTCGGACCGATAAGACCGATCAGGTCATCCGCGCTGATTTGCAGATCAAATGCCGAAACGGCCGTGAGTCCGCCGAACCTCACACTGCATTGCTGAAGATCGAGAAGAGGGATCGACATGTGATCTACGCCGAGGCGGCCGGCAATTTCGTTCGCCTACTCGCGGCCATACCGCCGACGGGAATTCCTCTTCGTGGCAATCGCCCGAAAAGTCCTTGCGGTCGCAGCAACATCAGCGCGATCAGCACGAGCGAATAAATGATCACCCGATTCTGCGCGATGCGCCGAACAATCTCTGGCAACCACTCATAGCCGGACACGAAGCGCAGATATTCCAATAACAGGGTTAGCAGGATTGCCGCAAAAGTGACGCCAGCGGTACTGCCCATCCCGCCCAGAATCACCATGATCACGATCTCGATGGAACGCTGAAAATCGAAGCCGCTCGGATTAATGTAAGTGGTGCTGTGTGCGTAAAGGCCACCGGCTACCCCTGCAAAAAACGCGCCGAGCACAAAGGCAGTCACCTTGTAACGCGTCGTATTGATCCCGACGGCTTCAGCTGCGACCTCGTCGTCGCGCACCGTAAGAAAACCGCGGCCATAGGTGGAATCGACCAGACTAACGACAACATAAATTGTTATGGCCGCGACCGAATACGTCCAAAAAAGCGTCGTGTAACTTGCGATGCCGCTGTAACCGCGTGGCCCGCCGACCGCGTCCGTATTCTGAATCAAAACGCGAATGATTTCGCCGAAACCGAGAGTAACGATCGCAAGGTAATCGCCCTTCAACCGCAGGGAGGGTACGCCGACAATGAAACCGGCAACCGAAGCAACGAGTCCGCCGGCGATTAAAACGCCGATAAAAAGTAAAGCGATGCTGAAGAAATTTGTTCCGAACGCTTTGAAAAAGGCAGTGCTGTGCTCGGTGGAGAGATATGCAGATACATAAGCCCCGATCGCCATAAACCCAGCGTGGCCTAACGAAAATTGCCCTGTGTAACCGTTGATCAGGTTAAGGCTGACCGCCAGCGTGATGTTGATGCCGATAAAGATGACGATTTGCAGATAATATGAATTGATCGCGCCCGAAAAGTGAGACGCGACGGCGCTCAGAACGATGCCCGCGAGCAGTATCCATTTTTTGATGTGCCGATATTTCATTGATGCCCTCCGGCCGAGTGCGCGCCTGACTTAAACCTTCTCGATCTGTGCACGCCCAAAGATGCCAGTGGGGCGAAAGAGCAAGATTATAATGAGCAGCGCGAACGCAATGGCGTCCCGGTAAGTGGAAAAAGCCGAGCCCCCCACGAATGTTTCCACCACACCGAGCACGATTCCGCCCACGGCAGCGCCAGGAATATTTCCGATGCCACCGAGCACTGCGGCGACGAATGCTTTGATGCCGGGCAAAAGACCCATAAGCGGATCGATCGATGGATAGCTGAGCGCAAACAAGATCCCGCCTGCGCCGGCGAGAGCGCTGCCCAGCCCAAACGTGAATGAAACAACTGTGTCGATGTTTACCCCCATCAGCGCGGCAGCCGTCGCGTTGTTTGAAAGCGCGCGCATTGCCATTCCAAGTCGTGTGCGTTTCACGATGAAGGTGAGTGCGACGAGCAAAGAAATGGTGACGATGAATGCAGCCAGCTGTGTGGTTGTGATTGTGAGTGCCCCCGTTCCTTCGAGCGCGCGATCCGGCATCAATTCGGGAAACGATTTCGGATCGGCGCCGAAAACAAACTGCCCGCCGTACTCGAGAAACAGCGAAACGCCGATCGCGGTGATGAGCACGGTGAGTTTTGGCCGAGAACGCAAGGGGCGGTATGCGATTTTTTCAATTGTGATGCCAAGCAGAGCGCAGATCAGCATCGTCAAAACCAATACTGAGATAGGTCCGAGCGGCGTCATCCATCCGGTGAAATGCGGCAGCAACCGCGGGCTCAGATAATAGCCGCAGAACGCACCGATCATGAAGACGTCGCCATGGGCGAAGTTGATGAAACGCAGTACGCCATAAACCATCGTGTAACCGAGCGCGATTAACGCATAGAACGCACCCAATGACAGACCGTTAATAAGCTGTTGTAGAAATTCGGTGCCTGTCATTCGGAGCGGAGCGTAGCCGAGGAATCTCCTATCGTCCATTCCCCAAGTGGACACGAGACCACCCGTCTTCAGGCCAGATACGAAAGATCCGCGACTGCCCCGGAATGACAGCAATCAGGGCGGTACGCTCGCGACGAAGTTGGTTTGATTTGCCTTTACTTGCAGAACGACAGCGGACTTCGTGGCGTTGCGCTTCTCATTGATTGTGATATTGCCGGTAACCCCGGGATAGTTTTTCACATTTGCCAGCGCGTCGCGCACCTTCGCGCCGTCAGTCGACCCCGCGGTATTGATTGCTTGCGCGAGAATTGTCATAGCGTCGTAACCAAGTGGCGCCATCCCATCGGGCAAAGCATGAAACTTTGCTTGATATTTTTTCACGAAATCCTGCACTTTGGGATTTTTATCTTGGACCGAAAAGTGGGTGGAGAAATAACAGCCATCCAGTGCGCTTCCGCCGATCTCCGTCAATTTTGGCGAGTCCCAGCCGTCACCACCCAGCAGGGGAACCTTGATCCCTAACGAGCGCGCCTGTTTCGCGATCAATCCCGCCTCCGTGTAATACCCGGGAATGAAAATTGCCTCCGGCTGGGCGGCTTTAATAGCGGTGAGCTGCGCGCGGAAATCCTTGTCGGTGCCGCCACCGGTATAAGACCGATCGATCACAATCTGTCCGCCGTGACTCGTGAAGTACTCCTTGAAAAATTGGGCCAAGCCTTTGGAGTAATCGCTTTTCACGTCCTGCAAGATCGCCACTTTTTTGGTGTGCAAATTATCGAGCGCGAATTTCGCCATGACGGTCCCCTGGAACGGATCGATGAAGCAGACACGGAAAATGTAATCGCCTTTTTCCGTTACGGAGGGATTGGTCGAACCCGGCGACACCATGGGAATTTTCGCTTCCTGGCAAATCGGCGCGGCTTCGAGTGAGCGTGAGCTGGCGATTTCTCCGACGATTGCAACGGCCTTATCGCTCGCGATCAATTTTTTCACCGCGGCTGAAGGTTGACCCGGTTTGGATTGATCGTCCTCGATGATGATCTTGATTTTGCGTCCGCCCAGCACGCCGCCAGCGTTGTTGATTTCCTCTTTTGCCAGCTCAACGCCGTTACTCGAGTTGACTCCGAAAGTGGCTTCACTGCCGGTGAGCGAGGCGAACTCGCCCACTACGATGTCTTGCGCATTCGCCGCGGTGGCGAAGATACCGACGATTGTGAACAAAAACGGAACTAGGATATGACGGGTCAATAGTTTCATGGATAGCCCATGCTTTAGCCCGTATCTAGCTCGCGCGCAATTCCAACGACACCGTGAGACAGAGAAAATGGAAACACCGTTTCGGTCGGCTCCAGTTCGGGCCTGAACTTCTGCTACGCAAATTGCGGTGAGAGTGGACAGCGGTTGCTCTCGTTTCCGCTGTCCGCGGCTTTCTGTGCTGCGTAGCCGGCCAGCACGAGCAGTAAAGATCGTCTCTCAGATCGCCTCGGGGAAGAGTCGCGCGATCGAGCCGCCTGAATAACCAGCCGATCGGCCGTTTCCGAAATTATCTTCGCTATCAAAGCAAGTTTTCAGCGGCCTTAACGCCGCTGAAACGGAATGTTTTGGCGTTGCGTGAAAGCATGCTATTCTCGCGCCCGTGTCCGTAGCGAATCATTTTTCTCTAGCGCGAAAAGCAGCGTCGATTTTTCTCGCGGGATTACTCGTTGCTCCACCCATTATCGGCGCCCTACCGTCGGCGCGCGAGGATCGCCATTCCAAGCTACCCCAATTCGAAGCATTGCCGCTGGTCCGTTCGAGACAAAATCATTTGGTCGTGCGCGCTTACATTAATGGCAGGCCAGCCTGGCTCGGCGTCGATAGCGGTGCGCCGGTGAGTGCAATCGCTTTAGATCGTCGCGAGCATTTTCGGCTCACGCAAATTACGGCGAAATCGAACCTGCCCGCCCGGATTCAGATTAACGGCGCGTTCGATAATGTGGCCATTGCCCGTGAGCTGCGCCTCGGCGGGTTGAGCCTGGTGGACGAACCGGTGGTCGTTGTCGATCTTGGCGGGTCTACTCGCGCCGCGCGATTGCTCGATGAGCAGGAAATCGACGGCATCATCGGGGCCGATATTCTTTTCCCGACCAAGGCGGTGCTGGATTGTCAGCGCGGGTTGCTCATCTTGAAGATGGATCCAGATGTTGTTGGCAGCACGCCTGGTTTCGACCGGCGCGGATTCCAAGCCGTGCCAATTCAGGTCAGCGATGGCTTCAACTTGTACGTCAACGGCTCGATTAACGGCGAGCCCGCCAGGCTGATGGTCGATACCGGTTCGTTTGCCACGCTGTTGCACCGTTCATTCGTTCGCCGGATGCGAATCGCAACGCGCGGGACCGCGTTTAGTTCGACCGCCGTGAATCTGAACGAGCGCGGCGTGCGGATCGCGCGGATTCGCAAGCTCTCGGTTGGCTCAGTCGATATTATCGGCAAGGAAGTGGGCGTTATCGATCTGGAAGGATTGATTCACGACGGATTACTGCGCGGTTCGCCACCCGTCGCCGGCCTGCTTGGCGCCGAAATCCTCAACCGCCATCACGGCATTATCGATTTCGGCACGCGCACACTTTATCTAAAGCGATAGCCGTTCTGACATCTGTCGAGAAGAGCTTGGCTACCGGTGGCGAGAGAGCGCTTTGCTTTCACTTCATCCTTCAGCGTTTCAGTATGCCGTCCAGCCGTTCGCTCGAGCGCTTGGTTAGGCCATATCGTGTTCATGCCGAAATTCTCTCGTTAAAAGAATCCGCGGAGGAACGCCGCCGCTTCATCCGAGATGCCGGCAATCTTGTTCGTTGCCTGACGATAGAATTTGAAATTGAGCTCGGTCTCAGGTCGACCATCGTTCCAGTCGGAAAAAAGTTTGAGCTCGCTCCGCCCCAGGCGCAGTTTCGCGAGCGCGGTGCATCTGACGGCGATGCTCACGCGCGGCGTTTGTCGGGCGATCCCGCGTTTCTTTGCGATCGCTTTGGCTGAGGTGACGACGCCGATCGCGATGAGACCTGGCCCGCCTTCGTTCTCGGTCGCAAAGACGAAAATCGTATCGCCTTTGGCGATGTGCTTGCCGCCATACATCGTCTTTTGCGCGCTGAACGCGAACGTCTTCGCCTGTGGATCGCTAACTTCGGCTTTGATCGCGAACATCATATTCCTCACCTCGCACCATTAATTTCCATGGCCGTTCCATGGGGCCAGGCCTAACGAGACCGAGCTCAGCCACGGCTCCGAAAGGCGCGCTGCGTTATATGCCTCACCTCGTCACAGGTAAATCCATGTTGTGCATGACTGCGATACCCCAATCGTCGCCCCGTTTTGTCGCGATGAGCATGAGCAGTCCTTTGCGAACTCCCATGTCGTGGCCGTTTTGGACCGCTCCAGTCTGGGTCCAGGTAGCATCCACCGACGCCACATCGGGCCGGAGAAACCGAATTCGCGTATCCATTACCTTGAGCTCAGCATGTTTAAATGACGGGATAGGACCGGCCCCGTTGCCTTCCAGGAGTGGCCGGTGAAACTCTTCGATCGCTTTCCGTCCATGCGCGGTCATTCCCCAGACGTTTGTGAAATCAGCATCTTCGTGGAAGACCATCGAAAAGGCATGGGCGTCGAGCTTGGCGAAA
>Ga0207693_10003688_pt1 | contig 13071 bp, 13 predicted proteins | sample LARL81metaG_FD_184347 | JGI IMG/M metagenome (GOLD analysis project Ga0207693, IMG submission 184347) | Corn, switchgrass and miscanthus rhizosphere microbial communities from Kellogg Biological Station, Michigan, USA - LAR L8-1 metaG... | ecosystem: Host-associated > Plants > Roots >...
AGACGATCAAAAGAAGAGCTGCAGTCGATCGTTGCAACCCGGTTTCTTTCCCCGGACAGCCCCGCGCTTGCGGGGAGAGGGCTCCACGATTGTTTTCTGCTAGCCTGCTGGTCTATGGGGCTCACGCGGCCTCGTCCAGGGTCGAACCAACCTCGAGGGTCGTCGCGCGGCGCAGGTCGCGCGGTTGGGAGTCGTCGTGCGGTCGGCCGCGGTGCATCGTGCAACGGTTGTCCCAAATGACGACGTCGCCGACCCGCCATTTGTGGCTGTAGACAAATTCGGGCCTGGTGGCGTGCAGGTTGAGGTCGTAGAGCAGGATGCGGCCTTCGGGCACCGGCCAGCCGACGATGTGCGAGGCGTGCGCCGACAGGTATAGCGTCTTGCGCCGCGAACCCGGGTGGCGCCGCACCAGCCGCTGCCGCGATGGGGGGTACTTCTCCCGCTCGCCGGGCAGAAACTCGGTGAAGCCGATCTGTCCTCGCGACCAGAACACGTCGTGCTCGGCAACGAGTTCGTCGATGGCGCTCTTCATCGCTTCTGGCAAAGCATCGTAGGCCGCGCGCATATCGGCGAATTCGGTTTCGCCGCCGCCCAACGCGCTCGCCGGCGGCACGGCGACCGCATGCAGCATCCCCAGCACCACCGGCACCGGCATGTACGAAGCATCGGTGTGCCAGATGCGGTTGCCGAGACTGTCGAGGCGGCGGCGGTCGTCTCGGGCGCGTAGCCGGCCCTCCTCGTCGAGGTTAGAAATATCCCCGATCTCGGGTAGCGCCAGCCGCCTTTTGCCACCCTCGGCGGCGGACCGGCCGATCTCGAGCTTGCCGAATTTTCCGGCGAAATCGCGGAGCTGTTCGTCGCTGAGGCGCTGGTCGTGAAACACCAGCACGGCATAACGGTCGATCGCCTCCCACAGGGCTCGCGCACTCGCCGCATCGAGCGGCCGGCCGAGATCCATGCCGCGAATCTCGCCGACGAACAGCGGATGAAGCTGGTGAATTTCGATGCCCATGCCTGACACCTCCGCGCGTGACGATGGAAGGATCGGCTAGCGTCCGGTCCAAGTCAATGAACCGGCCTTGCTGGGGTGCTATGCTGACCGGCCCCGAATAGCCGAGCGAGGATGCCTATGGCCCAGCCGCAACCATTCACCCTCAGAGTCCCCGACGCCGCCATCGCCGACTTGCGCGAACGGCTCGCGCGCACCCGGTTTCCCGACCAGGCTCCGGGCGAACCATGGGCCTACGGCACCGATGTCGGATATCTCCGCCAGCTCGCCGAGTACTGGCGCACCACTTTCGACTGGCGGGCCGAAGAGGCGCGGCTCAATGCCTTTCCGCAATGCAAGGTGCCGCAGTCCGGCATTGATCTGCATTTTCTGCACGTGCCCGGGAAGGGGCCAGCTCCTTGCCCGCTACTCCTGTTGCACGGGTGGCCTGGATCGGTCTTCGAGTTTCTGGAGCTGATCCCGCGGCTGACGGACCCGGCGCGTTTTGGCGGCGATCCGGCCGACGCCTTCACAGTTGTGGCGCCATCGCTCCCCGGCTATGGCCTCTCCTTCAAACCGGGGCAGCCCCGCTTTGGCATCGAGGAGATCGCCGACTGCGTCGCCGAGCTGATGCACGACACGCTGGGCTACACGCGCTTTGCCGTCCAAGGGGGTGACTGGGGCGCCATCACCGCCTCGCGCCTCGGCTGTGTCCATCCTGAGAAGCTGCGCGGCATCCACGTCAACCTTTTGGCGATCCGACGCGATCAATCGGACGTGGCCAATCCCACCGCCGAGGAGCAGGTGTATCTCGACGAGCGCGCGATATGGCTTAGGGACGAGACCGGTTATCAGTGGATCCAGGGCACCAAGCCGCAGACGCTTGCCTTTGCGCTCAGCGACTCGCCGGCCGGGCTCGCCGCCTGGATCATCGAGAAGTTCCGCACCTGGTCGGATTGTGGCGGCAATGTCGAAAGCGCGATTACTCGCGATCGGCTGCTCGGAAATATCAGCTTTTATTGGTTTACCGGTGCGATCGGCTCGTCTTTTTGGCCCTATTACGGGGTCAGGCACCGGCCGTGGCCCATCCCCGATGGGCGAACCATCGATGTCCCGACCGGATATGCCCAGTTTCCGGCCGAGATCCTGCAGCCGCCCCGATCGCTGGCTGAGCGGACCTACACCGACATCCGGCGGTGGAGCGTCATGCCGCGCGGCGGTCACTTCGCGGCCCTGGAACAGCCCGAGGCGCTCGCCAATGAAGTGCGGGAATTCTTCCGGCCGCTGCGCGGTTGATTGGGGCTGCGTGTGGCCCTCGTCATTGGCGCGGCAACCGTCGCGATCTGGTTCTATTTGCTGTTCTTTCGCGGGAGTTTCTGGTGGTTGCCGTACCGGTATTCGCCGGCTGCGGCGAGCGTTGGGGAGCTATCAGTCGTCGCCGTCATCCCGGCGCGCGACGAGGCTGCGGTCATCGGGCGCGCGGTCGCCTCATTGCTGGCGCAAGATTACGCGGGCAGCTTCCGCATCGTCGTGGTCGATGACCAGAGCAGCGACGGCACCGCCGCGGCGGCCCGCGCCGCGGCGGCAGCGACAGGCGCGCCGGACCGGTTGACAATCTGCCATGGAAAACCCGTTTCCCCGGGGTGGACCGGCAAGCTCTGGGCGATGCGCCAGGGAATAGAGGCGGCCCAGTCTATGGGTCCCGATTATCTTCTGCTGACCGACGCCGACATCGTCCACAGCTCCGGGAACGTAGGTGAGCTGGTCTCGCGATGCGAAAACGAGAGTTATGACCTCGTTTCCCTGATGGTGAGGCTCCATTGCAAGAGCCTATGGGAGACGCTGCTGATCCCGGCATTCGTGTTCTTCTTCTTCAAACTCTATCCGCCGCGCTGGGTGGCCGATCCGGCCCGCCGGACCGCGGGGGCGGCTGGAGGATGCATGCTGATCCGAGCGACTGCTCTGGACCGGATCGGCGGGCTCGACAGCATCCGCGGTGAGATCATCGACGATTGCGCGCTGGCTCGCAGGGTCAAGTCGGTCGGGAAGGTGTGGCTCGGCCCGGCCCAGAACACGATCAGCGTCCGCAAATACCGGTCCTGGCGCGCGATCTGGGATATGGTTGTGCGCAGCGCCTTCGCCCAGCTCGACTATTCGGCCGTGCTACTGGCGCTTACCGTAGTGATGTTGACCCTGACGTATCTGGCGCCGCCGCTGCTGCTGCTGTCGTCTGAGCCGGCCGGCATGTTGTGCGGCGGGCTCGCCTGGCTCGGCATGAGCGTTGCATTTCTGCCGACTTTGCGGGCTTACGATGCTCCGCGCCCGATTGCTCTACTACTGCCGCTGATTGCCCTTTTCTATGTGGCAGCGACCGTCGGCTCGGCAGTGCTGTTCTGGCGCGGCCGCGGGGGGTATTGGAAGGGCCGCGTCCAGGCGCCCGCGCCCGACAGCACCTAGTGCAATTGGCGGGGCAATGCGGCGATAGCGTCGTCGATCAGCGCCGCGCGGCGCCGCTCGTCTAGCGAAGCGGTGATGACTTGGCGCGAAGCGGATATTGCGACGTCGACGGCGATCGCTCGGATCTCGGCCAGCGCCTTTGCTTCTTCCTGCGCGATCCGTTCCTGCGCCAATTGCTGCCGACGGCGCAACGTTTCTTCGAGGTCGCGCAGCGATTGCGCCGCGATCCGCTCGGCCTCCGCCTTGGCATGGGCGATGATCGTCTGCGCCTCGGCGGCTCCCTGTTGCTGTTGACGCTGGTAAGCAGCGAGCGCCTGCTGCGCCTCGTCGCGCAGGTTGCGCGCCGCCTCGAGCTCCTGCCGGATCCGCTCGGCGCGCGAGTCGAGGGCGCCGACCACGGCTCGCCTCGTCGGTTTCCACACGACAATGAGGAAGATCACGACGGCCAGAAGGACCCAGAATTCCGGGTCGCCGAAAAGATGGGCCATCAGCTCGTGCGCTCGGCGATCGCTCGGTCAACCGCGGCGGCGAGACTCGCCGGATCTGCCGCCGAACCGGTTACTTTTTCGGTAACCGAGCGGGCGACGTCGGCCGCGATCTCGTGCATCTCGGAAAGCGCCTTCTGCTTTGCCGCGGCGATCTGCCGCTCGGCCTCGGCGGTCTGCCGGGCAAGGGCCTCGCCGAGCTGCCGCTGGCGCTCGGCTGCTTCGGCCGCCATTCGGTCGGTGGTCTGTTTGACCGCCGCCTGAGCCTCGGCACGGGCTTTTGCCAGGGCTTCCTGATAAGCGGCCAACACGGCCTCCGCCTCGCTCTTCAGTTGCGCCGCACGAGCCAGATCGTCGTCCATCCGGCGGCGCCGCGCGTCGATGGCGCCACCGACCCGCGGCAGCCCTATCCTCGCCATCAGCAGGTACAAGATCACGAAGGTGATGGCGAGCCAGACCAGCTGCGGCACAAACGTGGAAACTTCAAGCTGCGGCATCCCGCCGTTTCCGTCAGAACACGAATAGGATCAGGAAGGCGATGGCGAGACCAAACAGGCCAGTCGCCTCGGCCAGCGCGAAACCGAGAAACGCGAAAGGCTGCACCTGACCTTGCGAGGCCGGGTTTCGGGCGACCGAATTTATCAGGGCCGAGAACACATTGCCGATGCCGACGCCCGCACCGACGAGAGCGATGCAGGCAAGTCCGGCCCCGATCATTTTGGCGGCAGCGAGATCCATTTCAATCTTTCCGTTGGTTGACACAAGGCAAGGGGCTCAGTGCAGGTGAATCGCCTCACTGAGGTAAAGACAGGTGAGGATCGCAAACACATAGGCCTGCAATACGGCCACGAGAAATTCTAAGCCCACGAGCAGGACATTGATCGCTGCCGGAAAGAACGCAAAGATTCCGACGCTTGCGGCAAAGCCTCCGAAAATCGCCAGCATCGTATGCCCGGCCAGCATGTTGGCGAACAGCCGGATCGACAAGGTGAAGGGGCGGATGAAGTAGGATAAGAGCTCGATCGGCACCAGCAGCAACAGCAGCACCTTCGGCACCCCATGCGGCACAAACAGACCGAGAAAATGGAACCCGTGCCGGATGATGCCAATCGTCGTGACGAGGATGAACACCACGGCGGCGAGCGCGAAAGTGACGATGATTTGGCTGGTCGTGGTGTAGCTGTAAGGGATCATCCCCAATAAGTTGGCAAACAGAATGAAGGCGAAAAGTGTAAATATAAATGGAAAGAATTGCCGCCCGCCTTGCCCAATATTGCTGTCGACCATATCGGCAACAAATTCATAGAGCATCTCGGCAACCGATTGCCATCGGCCCGGAACCAGCGCCGCGCTGCGGGTCGCGATCACCATCAGTGCGGTGACGGATACGACCGCTATGGTCATCATCAGCGCCGCGTTCGTGTAGGAGAGGTCGAGCCCGCCGATATGGATCGGAATTATGCGCTCGATCGTGAACTGTTCGAGCGGACGAAGTTCTATTGCCACATCAGTTCTCGTCGTCGTCCCACGCGCCCTGGCCTTGCCGGATGCCGGCGCCGTCCTGACCAGGCCGCCGATAGCCCGCAGGGGTGCTGATGCCGGAGACCGCGCGATAGACGTTCAGCATACCGGCTGCAACCCCAAGGAAGAACAGCACGATAATCCCCCATGGCCGCGTGCCGAGCCAGTGATCGATTGCCCACCCCAGCGCGGTTGCGACACCGATCGCAACCACCAGTTCGATGCCGATGCGGAAGCCAAAACCCATACCCTGCTGCAGAGCCGAGCGATCACTTGCCGTCGGCTGGCTTCGGATACGCTCCGCACGCGCTTTGTCGATCCGTTCGCCGAGCCGCGCCAGCGGGTCCGGCGGCCCACGCTCGCTCATCTGCAGAAACGCCGCATCGCGGCTGAAACGCGGCGCACCATAGTGACGCCCCGGAAGCCTGTCAACGAAGCGCCAAGCCTCGAAGTCAGCCGATGTGCCGCGGCCGCCGCCAGCGTTATCGCTGACTCAGACCGGCCGGACCAGGGCATGCCGTTTGCGGCCGGCGCTCAGCTTTAACACGCCGTTTGCATCAATATCCGCGACGGACACGGGCTTCGTTTCGTTTTCCACGACGTGGTCGTTGATGCGGGCGCCGCCGCCGCGTATCAGTCGCCGGGCTTCGCCGTTCGAAGTGGCAAGGCCGGCGAGGCTGAAGAGCTCGAAAGCGGGTATGCCGCGGGCCAGTTCGTCGCGGGACACATTGGTCTGCGGCAACTCGCTGCCGCTGCCGCCGCCCTCGAAGACCGCGCGCGCGGTCTCTGCCGCCGCCGCGGCGGCTTCCCGGCCATGGCAGAGGGCAGCGGCCTCGGTTGCTAGGACCTTTTTGGCCTCATTGATGTCGCGGCGCTCCAGCCGCTCGATCTCGGCGAGATCCAGTTCGGTGAAGAGGCGCAGAAAACGGCCGACATCGTCGTCCTCGGTATTGCGCCAAAACTGCCAGTATTCGTAGGGCGACAGCTTATCGGCACTCAGCCAAACCGCCCCTTGCGCCGTCTTGCCCATCTTAGCGCCGGACGCGGTCGTGATCAGCGGCGTCGTCAGACCGAAGAGGGTGCGGCCCTCCGCCCGTCGGGCGAGCTCGACGCCGGCGACGATGTTGCCCCATTGGTCCGAACCGCCGATCTGCAGCTCGCATTGAAAGCGCCGCGCCAGTTCTCCGAAATCGTAGGCCTGCAGGATCGGGTAGTTGAATTCGAGAAAGCTCAACGGCTGGTCACGTTCGAGGCGGAGCCGAATGCTGTCCTGGGTCAGCATGCGGTTGACAGAGAAATGCCGCCCGACATCACGGAGCAACGGGATGTAGCGCAGCTCGTCGAGCCAATCGGCGTTGTTGACCATTATGGCGTCGCTCGGCCCGTCGCCGAACTCGAGGAAGTTCATAAAGACATTGCGAATACCCGCCATATTGCGGGTGATTTCGGCATCGTCCAGCAACCGTCGGGCCTCGTCCTTACCCGACGGATCGCCGATTCGCGTCGTGCCGCCGCCCATCAGCACGATCGGCTTGTGCCCGCACCTCTGAAAGAGACGCAGCAGCATGATCCCGACCAGGCTGCCGACATGGAGGCTGTCTGCCGTGCAGTCGAAGCCGTCATAGGCTACAACGCGGCCGGCACACAGCCGCTCGTCGAGCGCATCCATGTCGGTGCATTGATGGATGAAGCCGCGTTCGAGTGCGGTGGCGAGGAAAGGGGAACGAGGTGTCGACATGGCCGCGTCATCTAACATAGGCGCAAGGACCGGGCCACAACACTCCCCGCGCATGTGGCGTGCGATCGGACTGATGAGCGGCACCTCGCTCGACGGTATCGATGTCGCGATGATCGAAACCGACGGCCGTGATCAGGTTACCCCCGGTCCCGCGCTGACCGTCCCCTATCCGCCTGATTTTCGTGAGAGACTAAGGTCGGTGCTCGGCGGCATCGGCCCGGTTGCCGAAATCGAAGCGGAGCTGACCGACCTTCATGGCGGCGCGGTCGAACATTTCCTGCGCGAACATCCGGGAACAGCGATCGACATTGTCGGATTTCATGGTCACACGATCCTGCATTGTCCGGCTGAACGCCGCACCTGGCAGATCGGCGACGGCGCCTCATTGGCGCACCGGCTCGGTTTCGATGTCGTCGCCGATTTCCGCTCAGCCGATGTACTGGCGGGCGGAGAGGGAGCGCCCCTCGCCCCGCTGTTCCACGCCGCTCTCGCCGCACCCCTCCCAAAGCCGATCGCCGTGCTCAACATTGGCGGTGTCGCGAATGTGAGCTGGATCGGCGAAACAGGAGAAATTCTCGCCTTTGACACCGGCCCCGGCAATGCCCTGATCGACGACTGGGTACGCCGTCACACTGGCGCTGCGGCCGACCAAAACGGCGCGCTGGCTCGCACCGGACAGGTTTCAGCACCGCATGTCGAGCGGTTCCTCCGAACCCCGTTCTTCCATCGCCCCCCGCCGAAGTCGCTCGACCGCGACGACTTCCGAGACACCCTGCCCATGGAACTTTCGGTCGAAGACGGCGCAGCCACCTTGACGGAGATCACGGCCGTGGCGGTCGCGGCGGCAGCACGCCATTTCCCTGCTCCGGCGCGCCAGTGGCTGGTTACCGGTGGCGGCCGGCACAACCCGGCGCTGATGGGTGCTCTGCGCCGCCCCCTCGGCGTCCCGGTGCGTCCGGTGGAAGCGGCCGGCTGGGACGGAGACGCTCTCGAGGCGCAAGCCTTTGCCTATCTCGCGGTGCGATCTCTCGATCGGCTCCCACTGAGCCTGCCGTCGACAACCGGCGTTCCGCAGCCGACTTCCGGCGGCCGGCTTTTCGCCGCGCGCGAGCAACCGTAATCGGGTGTAGGGCGGAAAAGAGCAGCGCATTCCGCCAAATGCGATCAGCCAGTCCCGATCTCTAACTGCGCGGCACTCCTGAACCAGGAAGAGGTTGGTACGGCGGTGATCGAGGGCGGCGGAACGCGCCGCGCTTTTTCCGCCCTACGTTACTTGATCCGCTCGGGTGATCTTTTAGTGGGTGACGAGGCGGCGCTCGATGGCGGCGGCTTTGATCGCCTTTTGCAGTTTTTCGAAGGCGCGCACCTCGATCTGCCGCACGCGCTCGCGGGAGATGCCGTATTGCTGCGACAAATCCTCGAGGGTGGTCGGATTTTCCCGCAGGCGCCGCTCGGTCAGGATGTGGCGTTCGCGGTCGTTGAGATGCGTCATTGCCTTTTCCAGGAGGTCGCGGCGCAGCCCGAGCTCCTGCCGCTCGCCGAGGCGAGTCTCCTGGCTCTCGCTCTCGTCGACCAGCCAATCCTGCCATTCGCCCTCGCTGTCCGAGCGAAGCGGCGCGTTCAGCGAATGGTCCGGGCTCGCCAGCCGGCGGTTCATGCTGACGACGTCGGCCTCGGGGACGTCGAGCTCGGTCGCGATCTTTTTCAAATTCTCGGGCGAGAGGTCGCCCTCTTCCATCGCCTGCAATTGACCCTTCAGCTTGCGCAGATTAAAGAACAGCTTTTTCTGTGCCGCCGTGGTGCCCATCTTAACGAGCGACCAGGAGTGCAGGATGTATTCTTGGATCGCCGCGCGGATCCACCACATGGCATACGTTGCCAGCCGGAAACCGCGGTCCGGATCGAAGCGCTTGACCGCCTGCATCATGCCGACATTGCCCTCCGAGATCAGCTCGGAAAGCGGCAGCCCATAGCCGCGATAGCCCATGGCGATCTTGGCGACGAGGCGCAGATGGCTGGTAACAAGTTTGTGCGCGGCCTGGGGATCCTCGTGCTCCTTCCAACGCTTGGCGAGCATGTATTCCTGCTCGGGCTCGAGCATCGGAAATTTGCGGATCTCCTGAAGGTACCGCGTCAGGTTTCCTTCCGAAGAAATGGAAGGCACCGAAAGTGTGGCCATTGACGATTGTTGCTCCGTTTCAGGTCGGTGATGGGCTAACGCTCGAAGAAGCGTCCCGATCCCCCGACGCCCATACCCTACTAAAATAGTGTGATTTTGTCCAGTTTAAAGTCGCTCTAAACTTTGCGCGAGCTCCCGCAGGTCGTCCGGGGCCGGGCTCTCGAACTGCAAAGACCGGTTCTCGATGGGATGCGTGAAGCCGAGCAGACGGGCGTGCATTGCTTGACGCGGGAAGGCGGCAATCTGTGCCCCCGTCGGCCCGGTGCGGGCAACCACTCGCCCGGCACGCGAGCCATAAACCGGATCGCCAATCAACGGGTGACCAAGATGAGCGAAATGCACCCGGATCTGGTGGGTCCGCCCTGTAGCGAGGCGGCATTCGATTTGCGCTGCATGCGCATTGAAGGCGCGCTCGACCCGATAGCGGGTGATCGCCGGCTTCCCCCTCCCATCGCCGACGACCGCCATCTTCTTACGGTTTCCGCCGCTGCGGCCTATGTTCCCGGCGATCTCGCCCTCCGGAGCTTGCGGCACACCCCAGACGAAGGCGGTATAAGCGCGGTGGATCCGGCGTGCGGCAAAATCGCGCGATAATGCGTGGTGCGCCGCCTCCGTTTTGGCGGCGACCATCAGGCCGCTGGTGTCCTTGTCGAGCCGGTGCACGATCCCTGGGCGGCGGACCCCGCCGATGCCTGAAAGGCTCGCGCCGCAATGGGCGAGCAGGGCATTCACAAGAGTCCCGTCGAGATTTCCAGGGGCGGGGTGGACAACCATCCCCGCCGGCTTGTCGATGACGATCAGGTGCGCATCCTCGAAACGGATATCGAGCGCGATCGGCTGCGCGACCGGTGCGGCATCCTCGATATCCGGGAGAATTACGACGAAATTCTGGTCGTACCGCACGCGCAGCGAAGGATCGCGCAAAACCGCTCCCTCGTGGATTACCTGGCCGGTTTCGATCAGGCGCTTGAGCCGCGTCCGCGACAGCTCCGGCAAATGGTTTGCCAGCACGCGATCGAGCCGCTTCCCGGCATCGGCCTCGGCAGCCCGGATCATGGTCTTGGAGTCGTCGCCGTCAGGCGTCATCGGAAACTAAACGGATGCGCGCCCTCAAAATCCTGGTTGTTGTCATGGGCGTGTTGCTGGTCGTGGGTTTTGCGGCTCTGGTCGCAGTTATCGCCGGCAGGGTATCGCGCGGTGGACCCGCGGCTACCGCCGCTCATAGGTTCGTCAGCCCGCCAATCGACATTCCGCGCGACTCCCGCATCGAGGCGATGACGGCGGGGCCCGACCGGCTGATCCTCGCGCTGGTGTCGCCCGACGGTGGAAGGCAACTCGTGATCATTGATCTAGCGAGCGGGAGTCGGCTGGGCACGATCGAATTGCGGCCCATTCCGTGACGCCGCGATTCGGCATTATGCGCGGATCGCACGCCGCAGTGACACCCCGCACCGAACCGATTGCGTAACAGCCGGGGCCAATTCCCGCGCGGCGGAAAAGTCATCTTGAAAGCCGCTGCATTTATTCCGAACTTCTCGCCGACTTGCGCTGTTCGCCAAGCCGGAACCGAATGTTTTCGAGCGACCATACGCTCCTCGCCGCCGCTGGCCTGCACGACAAATCTCACACACCCTTCCACGCTGGCCACTAATCACCCAATGCCCACCCCAGATTGCGCCGGCGGCCGCCTCCGATGCTGTTGATGCCACCCGACAAGAGAGCCTTGCTCGGCGGTTCCCCTAAACGGGAAGCCGCTTTTTTGATTTCCGGAAAGCCGAGGTAACTCAATATGGGGAAGAAAGCCAACGGAGCGAGGCCCGCCGCCAAGCCTCACTCGGCCCACACCGGTTCGAGCAGCCCGGGTCTCGACCATGCCGAGCCGGACAGGCGCATCGGTGCGCGGACACTAGGCCCGGTTTCGGATCTCGAACGCCACCTGCCGTCCGACTGGTGGCGCACCCTGTTCAACTCCCTCTACCTCGAAACCGATGGCGACATCATCGAGAACGACCACAATACGGCGGAGGAAGTCGATCTGTTGATCCGCTCCGCCGGTCTCGAACGCAACGATCGGATCCTCGACTTGTGCTGCGGCCAAGGCCGCCATTCGCTCGAACTCGCGAGCCGAGGCTTTCCCAATGTCACTGGGCTCGACCGCTCCCGCTACCTGATCCGCCTCGCCCGCAAACGCGCCAAGCACCGCAACCTGCAGGTCTCGTTTCACGAAGGCGATGCGCGGCGGTTTCGCCTGGGGGACGGCGAGTTTCACTGCGTCTGCATCCTGGGGAATTCCTTCGGCTATTTCGAGCGTCCGGAGGACGACCTTGCCGTGCTCGAAGCGGTCAATCGCGCCCTCGCCTCCGGCGGGTCACTCGTCATGGACTTGATGGACGGCGACTGGATGCGCCATCATTTCGAGCCGCGCTCCTGGGAGTGGGTCGACCAGAACCATTTCGTCTGCCGCGAGCGCGACCTCGCTGAAGACGGCGACCGGCTGATCAGCCGGGAGGTCGTCGTGCACGCCGAGCGGGGCGTCATCGCCGACCAGTTTTATGCCGAGCGGCTCTATTCGAAAGCGCGCCTGGAAGCGCTGCTGACCGGCACCGGGTTCACCAATGTCCGCTTTCATTCGCTACTGGCGCCGGATTCGCACCGCAATCAGGATCTGGGCATGGTGGCCCACCGGCTGTTCGTGACCTGCGAAGCGCCACGTCGAGCGCGCCGGCTGCCGCACCGCGCCGCGCTGTTCTCCGAGGTCACTGTCATCCTCGGCGATCCGCGCCTGCCTGATCCGGTCAAACGCGACGGGCGGTACAACGAGGAGGACATCGAGACCATCGACCGGCTCAAAACGGCGCTGCGCGAACTTCCCGACTACCGTTTTCATTTTGTCGACAATCACGCCTCGCTCTTCGCCGACCTGAGGGCAAGCCGCCCCCATTTCGTCCTCAATTTCTGTGACGAGGGCTTCAACAACGACGCCTTCATGGAAATGCATGTTCCGGCGCTGCTGGAGATGCTCGACATCCCTTACAGCGGCGCCGGACCGAGCTGCCTTGGCCTCTGCTACAACAAGTCATTGGTGCGCGGCATCGCCCAGGCGATCGATGTGCCGGTGCCGGCGGAGACTTATTTCAACTCGGACGATCTGGCGGCGACGATCCCGTCGGTGTTCCCGGCGTTGATCAAGCCGAACTACGGCGACTCGTCGATCGGCATCACCAAGGATGCCGTGGTCCATACCTGGGAAGAGGCGATTACCCGCCTCGGGCACTTGCGTGAGCAGATGCCGGGCTGCCCGATCCTGATCCAGGAGTTTCTGACCGGCCCCGAATATTCGATTGGGATCATCGGCAACCCGGGACAGGGCTACCGGGTATTGCCGCCGCTCGAAGTCGATTACTCCCGCCTCGACCCGGCGCTGCCGCAACTGCTGCCCTACGAGTCGAAATGGATCCCCGACTCGCCCTATTGGACGCAGATCGGCTATCGCGAGGCGCGGCTCGACGAAGAGGCGCGCCGCAAGATTGTCGATTACGCGAACATCCTGTTCGAACGGCTCGGCTGCCGTGACTACGCCCGCTTCGATTTCCGCGCCGATGCGGAAGGCGAAATCCGGCTGCTCGAGGTCAACCCGAACCCCGGCTGGTGCTGGGACGGCAAGCTCAATCTGATGGCCGAGATGGCGGGGCTGCGCTACTCC
>Ga0207693_10003691_pt1 | contig 13061 bp, 9 predicted proteins | sample LARL81metaG_FD_184347 | JGI IMG/M metagenome (GOLD analysis project Ga0207693, IMG submission 184347) | Corn, switchgrass and miscanthus rhizosphere microbial communities from Kellogg Biological Station, Michigan, USA - LAR L8-1 metaG... | ecosystem: Host-associated > Plants > Roots >...
GCCCGACTGATTCCAAACGGGTTATGCAATGACTTTCGACGGAGTGTAATTGCGATATTTCACCAGTCATTGCTTGCTAGAATTCAATTTTGCTTGGTTTCTGCGTAGGCTGGTGATTAAAGCAGTCAGAATGAGGACGTTCACGACTATGACCACGACGATACCTATCGATGGCAACTCCCGGATGTGAAACAGCCCGTTGACCAAAGCGAACACATAAATTGCGATTAGGAGTTTAGAACTCTTTATGGCACGCAGTCGCTGCTCTTGCGTGATGTCGCGATCGGAAATGGGCGCTCTCTTCAGGGCTACCCACATAATCAGAAAGCTACCGACAAAATTTGCAAGGCCGAGAACCCCCAACAACCGGGGCTGCAATACCTGTTCGACTGAAAGCAACACCAGAACTGTAATAATCACGTATTGTGCGACAACAAAGCGCAAAAGGATCGTCAACCTTCTTTTGCCAGCAGCAGTGGGCGGTTGTATGAACCTCTTCATCAGCCAGATCGTTGCGAGCGCTACCACGGCCATAGCTGCAACCATCAGGAACAGAAATGATTTGTCCATAACGCTCCAGTCCGTTCAAGGCGAGTATAGCTGTTGAAATCAGGCCTTTACACTCATTGACCCCCGTTTGTAGGGACTGCTATGCGCTTCTGACGTCAACCTCCCAAACACGAGCTGTGCTGTTAAGGCGAACCCCGACCACTTGCCAATTAGCAGCCGGGAAATCTCCCTTTGCGAAGTAGTGCGTGGAGGCGACAGTGCTGCGAATGACCTCTTGGCCAGTGGCAATGTCAAACGCTACTAGCAGGTAGGTGTCCACGTAGGACATGGCAAGCCTCCAGAATGCTTTTCGAGCGCTCCGGCCCTTAGGACGCGGCGCGTCGTTCACACGATATGCACTGGGCCCGACATCCGGGGCTTGTTTTTAGATTCTGTTCCAAATTCCGAACAAGACGCTGCGTTCTCCAAATTCCGCGTCGGTACTACAATTCAAAGCGGTAGTCGTGACTTGCGCCCGGACGCTGGTGTATCGCGATTTTTAAACAGGTAGTTGTCTGGAAGACAAGGTGAGGACTTCGCGGATAATCACAGCTCATTCTCGTCGCCATGATCGCTCCAGGTTCTGATGGGTTCGGTGCGGAATATTGAGTAAAATGCCAAGGGTCCCCGATGTGTTTTCCGCGCCGCCATCGACGCCTGCGCCTGGGAATCCTCACTTGCAAGTTCTGGTTAGCGTTCCTGACGGTGTCCCTGCTGACGCCGACTCTGGCCGCGAAGACCGGAAAATTGAGTGGCGTCATCTTCACCGTCGGACCGGACCACGTGCAGCTCGTTTGGCCCAATGCACGGATTACCTTGAAGAACCTCACCACACACAGTGAAGTCTCCAGTGTTTCCAACAATGTGGGCACGTACATGTTCACCGGCGTACCGGTCGGTGACTATGAAGTCACTGTCGCATTGGCTGGTTTTGAAACGATTACCAGGCGCCTGACAATTAACGAGGGGCGCCCGTCCCAGTCCGACTTCCAACTCGTTCCAAAAAAGCAGACCGAGACCATCACCGTCACTGCCGATACCGAAGGTGTTGACCTGAGTTCGAGTTCCGGAGGGAGCCCATCGCTCAGCGCCGATATCCTGAAATCGGCGGTCCGACTCGGTCAGGACTTTCAGGAGGCCTTGCCCCTCTTACCTGGCGTGGTCCGCGGGCCCGACGCGCTTATCCGGATCAAGGGCGGCCGCACCAACCAGACGAGCACTCTTGTCAACACGGCCAGCGTGTCCGATCCCTTTACCGGTCAGCCCGCGTTACGGTTGCCCGTTGTGGCGGTTCAATCCATACGGGTGCTTTCCAATCCCTTCTCATCCGAGTACGGCAAGTTTTCCAGTGGAGTGGTTGAGGTCAACACTCGAAGCGGAACAGACGACTGGAAATGGCTTTTCGAAGACCCGATCCCTCGCTTCCGCTGGATTAACTATCGCACGCACGGGGTGGAGAGCGCTTCGCCGCACTTGACCTTTGCCGGCCCAATCAAGCGTGGCAAGTTGTATCTGTTTCAATCCCTGGCCTACGGCTACGACACTGTCCGCACGCCCTCCCTTCCCGACCCGAACAACGTGCGCGTGGCGGAAACTGTCACCACCCACACTCAACTCGACTGGAATCTCAAGCCCAACCAGCAATTCAGTATGGCTCTGACCACCGACCCGCAGGATACTGACTTCGCGAATATCAATACCTTCAATCCCCAGCCGGTCACGGCCGATTACCATCAGCGCGGCTTCTTCACTTCCGCGACGCATCGCTGGATCCTGACGTCGGGCGGGTTCGTGCAGTCCATGTTCGCCGCCAAGCGACTCGATGCCCACGTCTTCCCGGCCCGCGATGTGGCTGGCGAAATGGTGTTGTTTCCAGAGCAGAACTCGGGCTCGTTTTTCGAGCAGCAGCACCGCAGGACCCGGCTCTACCAGTGGTCGCAGAGCTTGCATTTGTGGCCGCTGCAATCTGCAGGCCGGCATCTGCTGACTTTCGGATACTCTTACGTGCGCTCCACCTACCAGGGCCAGGTTGGCAACCTTCCGGTCAACGTGTTGCGCGAAGATGCCACGGTCACCAGTCAAATCACCTACGGTTCCTCCCTTTCCTCTCAAGCTGTGAAGAATGAACTATCATTCTTCGTGCAGGATAATTGGCAGATTCGCCCGCGGTTCACGGTTGACCTCGGGACGCGCTTTGACCATGACAGCCTGTCTGCGGAAGGGCTGAATGTCGCTCCCCGCATTGGTTTTGTTTTTGCTCCCACGCGCGACAACCGCACCGCCATTCGGGGCGGGTTCGGAGTCTTTTTCGACAAGATTCCCATCAACGTTTCCATATTTCGCGACTTCCCCGCGCAGACGATTGCTCGTTACGCCAGTGATGGCATCACGATCATTGACAGTCCGGCAACGTTCACTCATGTGGTGGCTACGGCGGATGGGAGGCTGCGCGTCCCTTACAGCCTGGGCTGGAGTGTGCAGTTCGACCGGGAACTCCGCACTGGTCTTCTGTTTCGACTTGGGTATGAGGGCCGCAAGGTACACCGTGAGTTCTATGTGGATCCGCTCCAGCTTGTCGACCGAGCCCAATTGCGTTTGTTCAACTCCGGGGAACAGACCTATCGCGAATTCCTCTGGATGCTGCGTTGGCGACCGCGCGAGCGCACCACCCTGTTCGCCAGCTATGTCAATTCGCGCGCCCGAGGCGACCTGAACGATTACAACCAGTTCTTCGGAAACATTCCTTATCCGCTCATTCGCCCCAACCAATACGGCATCATGCCTTCCGACGCACCCAATCGGGGCCTGATTTGGGGAGTCGTGGGGCTGCCTCACAAGCTGGACTTCATTCCGGTGCTGGATGTGCACACGGGATTTCCGTTCTCCAAGCTAGACGAGAACTGGAACTACATTGGAAGGGAGAACGAGGCGGGGCGTTTCCGGACCTTCGTCGGCTTGGATATGAAAATCCAGTATCCGTTCGACTTCAAGTTCCACCGCAGGCGCTTTCAATTCCGCGCAGGATTGAGTGTGCTCAACGTGCTGAACTATTCCAACCCTCGCGATGTTCAGCCGTACACTGGTTCTCCCAGCTTCGGAACTTTCTACAACTCGATCGGCCGACTCTTTCGCATTGACGGTGATTTCGACTTTTAAAGGAAATGAAAATGACGGATGCTGTGATGGACAGCGTATCGGCCTCTGGGCTTCGGGCCTGAAGTGACCATTGGTAGAGACATGACCACTGTCACTAACGATGGCAACGGTCGAGGAGTGTCATGGTTCCGGGCCATTGTAGTAAAGGATCACGAACCGTTTCGCCGATTTGTCTGTTCGACCCTGAGATCAGGTGGAGGTACCGGTTGAAACGAGCGCATGGGGGAAACGTCGTCCCCATTCTCCACCTTGTTCTACGCTCAGTGACCGCCGAGAACATGGCGACTACACTCATTGATCTTTCTTGTATCTCTTGCCAGATCCGCAGCTTCCAGATCTTGTGCGCCCCAATCTTCTCGACCACAACGGGGGATGCAACCTTCGCGCCCGCTATCTCCTAACCCATTGCCGACAACTCCCGCGCGGCGTGGGCTAAGCTGGTTCGACCTCTATCTTCTTACTGGCCGGATCCAGCTTCGTGATCCGGAAACTCCGAATCTGACCGGCGCGCACCGACTCTTTCTTCGCAACGCCGGATGTTGGTCCACTCTTCCAGTGCGCATTGAGCATCGCACTCAGTGACGCCATATCCAGGGATGGAGACGGCGCGGACTCGCTCTTTGCCGGAGAACTCTCCGCGGAAGCCTTGCAGATCGCGATCACGCCTTCGCCCAACTCGACGCGGCCGCCATCTTCCGACGAATCGAGCATGCGACCCGTCACTGTATCGCCAGTCTTGTGTTCCGCGATGTATTCGTCGAGCCCGCTGGGGACGAGTTGTTTCATTCCAAGTCGAAGCTGGCGCTTATCGCTATCGATGGCGAGCAATTGTGCCTTTACCACTTGGCCCACTCGCAACATGTCGCTGGGATGGTTAATGCGTTTCTCGGCGCTCATGTCGCTGATGTGAACCAGGCCTTCAACGCCTTCAGCGACCTGAACGAACGCTCCGAACTTGGTTAGATTGGTGACAGGGCCTTCAACTACCGATCCCACTGCCAGGTTCTTTGTCACGTCAGCCCACGGATCGCCCAGAGCTTGCTTCAATCCGAGCGAGATCCGCCGCTCCCCAGGATTCACCCCGAGAACAACTGCGTCTACGGTTTCGCCGGGCTTCACGACGTCGCTGGCAATGCGTACTTTTTTTGCCCACGACATCTCTGTGACGTGGATCAGCCCTTCGATGCCTGGCTCCAATTCGACGAAGGCTCCAAACTCAACTACCCGGGTCACTGTCCCGCGCACACGCTGCCCGGTTGTGAACTTATGCCCAACGGCATCCCAGGGATGGGGTTGCAGCTGTTTCATTCCGATCGAGATTCGTCGCTTCTCGGAGTCGATCTTCAACACTTTGCCTTCGATCTCCTGCCCCGCGACCAGCACGTCAGCGGGCTGGTTGATGCGGCTCCAACTGATGTCGCTGACATGAAGCAGAGCGTCTACGCCGCCGATGTCGACGAAGGCTCCATAGCTGGCAAGACTGCGCACCACTCCGTGGATCGTGTCGCCTTCCTTCAGTTCCGAATACCGCCGATCTTTAACAACGCGCTCTTCTTCTTCCGCAATCGCTCGACGATCCACCACGACATCTTCATCTGCCACATCGAGCTTGATGATGCGGCAGCGAATTTCCTGTCCGATCAGTTTCTCCATCTCGGCCGCATCGCGCGCGCCACTGCGGGACGCGGGCATGAAAGCACGAACGCCAACGTCGACACTCACCCCGCCTTTGACCACGCCTGTCACTGTGCCTACAATCGCCGCCTTCTCAGCAAAGGCGCGCTCAAGCGACGACCAGTCTTTGGGCTGTTCGGTGCGGAAGCGTGTGAGCTCGTAATAGCCCTCGGGATCTCTTCCCTTTACCGACACCGCCAGCTTGTCGCCGGGCTTGACGGTTTCTCCTGCCTGAAAAGCGGTCAGCGGAAGAATGCCTTCGCTCTTGAAGCCGATGTCGAGTACAACGGAGTCCGTGGTGACTGTGATCACCGTGCCTTCGAGCTGCTTACCGGCTTCCCCAGCCTTACGCTTCCGGCTCTTTTCGAAGTCGGAAAGAATCGCGTCAAACGATTCGGTCGGCTCAGTTGTGGTGGATTGTGATTCTGGAGTGTTCTCGTTCGACATGCGTCTTTACAGCCTCTTTGTGGCGGTACAGGCAGGATACCATCAGACGATCGACTGCCCGCGTGACCTTCGTGACTAGCCTTCTCGTGCCTGTTGGACCATCCGGACCAGAACTTCTCGAGTCTGCTGGGGATTCGCGACTTCCCGCAGGAAGGCAATCCGGGCGCCGCGCATCCGTTCCGGTGTCTTGAGGCGAACATTGAAACCGAGCCGGTCCACAGCCGTCATCCTGGCCTCCTGCGCTTCAATGCCAGCAAATGCCTTCGCCAGCAATATAAGGCTGTCGCTGTGGTCGTCATTCATGTGGCGGATGATGTCGGCTGCAGTGTCGGAAAGTGGGTCTGGCACGGCCTCGACGTATTGCCGCGCCTCCACCCAGCCCATCACCCCGAATCCACCCACATAATAAAGATCCACGACTTCCATGCGGTAGAAATGGAAATCCTCGAAATCTACCCAATATTTGCTGTTGCTGTGCCGTGCCAGGTAAAGCTCTCGCGCCGACGAACGCTCGGAATCGCCGAGCTTTTGAGTATTCCCAACCAGCGTGACTCGTGACGCTCCCAGCGGATCCTCATTCGGCTGAAAGTCGGTAACCATCAGGCTCGAGCGCGGGTCGGCCTGCAGGTTTTGGGTATGCATGGCCATGCTGCTGATCAGGAACACCGGGCGCCCATGGGAATCGAGGGCGTATGGCATGACCGATCCGAAGGGGAAACCTAGCTGCTTGCGAGACAGCGTGGACAGGGTTCCGACCCGTCCTAAATAAAGCTGCGTGCGCGTGCGCTCGGCGAACGTGGGTTCGGGAACTGCAGGTACTTGGCTAGCCGTGGCCGCGTGCTTTCCGGGCGAAGTAGACATCCTGTGAGTATAAAATAAAAGCTGGAGGCAGACCTTGCTGGAGCCTCCATGACCGAGTCGCCTCTGTCGAACCCCTTAGACCCCACTCGCTGGTAACTTGCCCCCACCCCTCCGGTGTTCGTAGACTCTGAAAAACTGTTACACCTCCCCTGAAGAAAGTGCCGTTATGTCAAGGCTAGCCAAAGGCTTACTGGGGACTTCCCTGCTGGGTTTGTTGTTGCAGGTCGTGATCCTCACAGGGGCGGATCACCGCCTTGACGCCAGGCTTGCGTCCAACGTCCTTGGCATCTGTCTGGCCCTCCTTGCCACCGGTTCGGCGCTCGCAGCGGCGCGCGTACCCGACCGCTATGCGAGGTCTTTCTGGAGACTGCTCGCGGGTGGTTTTGCCTTGCTCACGGCGGCCGAGATTCTAGGTACTTACTACGACAGCTTTCTCCACGCCGACATTCATTCCGTCTGGCCAAGCGACATTCTGTATTTCCTCGTTCCTGCCCCGATGGTGTTGGCACTTTTTCTCCGTCGCAAACGGCGCGGGATCGAACCCTTCGATTGGACGCAGTGTTTTGACTTCCTGCAGCTCGGAATTCTCACGGCGGCTGCTTATCTTTACTACTTCTATCTTCCTTCGCACTGGCGCGCGTCGGAGCAGGACATGGAGCAGTTTCAGTGGACCGTCACGGTGGCGAGCAATATCTTCGTACTCGTCGCGTTCGCGTTCCGCCTGACATTCGCGCGATCGAAACTGGAGTGGTCCCTGTTACTGAGAGTTGGGACCTTCCTATTCCTCTTTTGCCTGGGTAGCGCACTGTTCCTGCATCGTCAGATGTACGCGGGATTGGACACGGGAACGCTCTGGGATCTGACCTACACCCTCCCATTGGTAGCTGGCGTCGCCCTTGCATGCACCTGGAAATTGCCGTCTCAATCGGCCCCCAAGGACGAGCATCCGGGCGGACGGATGGAATCCTGGGGATCGCTTTGGATGTCGGTGCTGCTTCCCCTCGTCATTTTGGGAGTTGCCAGCCGACTCATTCACGAGCGACCGCTGCTCGCAACCATCGTAGTGGTGGTCACCCTGGCTACCTCCGGATCTCGCAGCCTGCTCACGCATCGTCACGAACAGCAAACCGCGCAAGCCATGGTTGAGGCGGAAAAGAAATTCCGCCTGCTGTTCGAAGACAACCCGCAGCCAACCTGTCTTTACGATCCAACCACAGGAAAATTCCTGGAAGTCAACCGCGCGGCCACCGAGAAGTATGGCTACTCACGCGAGCAATTCCTCAATCTCACCATCGTTGACATTTGTCCTGACCTTCCGCCTGAACGAGTCGCCGCGGCCAAGCACGGGATTGAAATTCGTGGAGAGGTCTGGCGGCAGCGGCACAGGGACGGCAGCTTTCTCGAAGTGAATCTGTTCGCCAGAACGATCGAATTCGAAGGACGCACCGCAAGACTGGTCGTTACGCAGGACGTCACGGAGAAGCGCCGGTCCGAGCGCTTGCAGTCGGCCTTGTACCGGATCGCGGAAGTATCGACGACGGCAGGAGATTTGAGTGAGTTGTACCCTGCGATTCACGGCATCGTCGCCCACCTGCTCGACGCTAAGAACTTCTATATCGCTCTTCATGAAGTGGAAACTAACACGCTCACGTTTCCGTATTTCGTCGACGAATTCGACTTGGCTCCAGAGCCGCGTCCACTTCGCAAGGGGCTGACGGAATACGTACTTCGGACCGGGGAACCGCTGCTGGCCACCGGCGAACGAATCAATGAATTGGCAGCCGCGGGTGAGGTTGAGCGCAATGGCTCCCCTGCTGACGACTGGCTAGGCGTGCCTCTCAAAACGGGCGACAAGACCTTTGGAGTCCTTGCGGTTCAGCACTATGCATCCCGCACCCGTTTCGGCGCACGGGAGCGAGGTGTGCTGACCTTCGTGTCCCAGCAGGTTGCCAACGCAATTCAGAGAAAGCGCAGCGAAGAGGCGATCCTGCGGTCGGAATCGCGTTACCGCTCCCTGGTGCAGAGCGCCGTGGTTGGCATCTTTCGGGCGACCCGTGATTGGCGCTTCCTCGAAGTCAATCCCGCCGTGGCTTCGATGTTGGGATACGCATCGTCGGCTGAGTTCCTGGAACACCGGCGCGAGGAGCTCTTCGTGGATCCGAAGGCCAAATCTGAAGTGCAGATAAATTTCCTGCGCCGCGGAAGATTTGAGAGCGTTGAGACTCTCTGGCGCCGCAAAGACGGATCGGTCATCACCGTGCGCCTGAGCGGCCGCGGTGTCCGGGACGAACGTGAGGGCACCGAAGTCTTCGAAGTCATCGCGGAGGACGTCACCGAACGCAAGGCGCTCGAGGATCAGTTGCGGCAGGCCCAGAAGATGGAAGCGGTCGGAAAATTGGCAGGAGGGGTTGCACACGACTTCAATAACCTGTTGACCGTGATCACCGGCTATAGCCAGATTCTGATGGACCAGCATGCGAAAAACGCACAGGCATCGCACTCGATCGAACAGATTTTCAAGGCCGCCGACCGGGCAACATCACTGACCCGGCAACTTCTGGCCTTCAGTCGCCGCCAGATGCTTCAGCCCCGGCTGGTCAGTCTCAACGCCCTGGTCCGCAATCTGGAGAAAATGCTTCGCCCGCTATTGGGGGAACGGATACAGATTGTCATCCGATCGTCGTCCGATCTTGGAGGAGTGCGTGCCGACCCAAGCCAGCTGGACCATATCCTGATGAATCTCGCCGTGAATGCCCGTGACGCGATGCCCAGGGGCGGCACTCTTACGGTCGCAACCGCCAACGCCGACCTTGGAGATGCCTTCGCCCGAACGCATCCGGGTGCCACGCCCGGTCAGTACGTCGTGCTTTCAGTAAGCGACACCGGTACGGGCATGGACGAGCACACACTGACGCACCTGTTCGAGCCTTTTTTCACGACCAAAGAGCCCGGTAAGGGTACAGGGCTTGGTCTTTCCATGGTGTATGGCTTCGTCAAGCAGAGCGGCGGATACATCACCGTGGATAGCAAGCTGGGCGAAGGAACGATTTTTCAGATCTACCTGCCGCGGGTTGACAGCGTCGAGGAGGCACCCGCGATCGAAGCCATTCCTCTACTGCGCGCCGTCGGCTCGGGAACCATCCTGCTGGTCGAAGACGAAGATGCTGTACGAAGTCTCGTCGAAACCATCCTCACCGCGGATGGGTACAAGATTCTGGTCGCAAATTCACCGGTTCAAGCGGTAGACATCTGCGGATCGTTCTCCGGCGTCATCGACGTGCTGCTGACCGACGTGATTATGCCAGAAATGAGCGGGCCCGAATTGGCCGAGGAATTACTCATGGTCCGCCCTGATTTGAAAGTTATCTACATGTCCGGTTATGCGGGAGAACACCTCGACGAAGAAGGAGTCAACGCGGAGGGCGCTTCCCTCCTTCAAAAACCCTTCACTGCCGCCGCCCTAGAGGACAAGATCCGGCAGACGTTAAGGTCGTCAGTCTCCTCCTAGATTGTGCAGTTTCGCGAAATGATGGATTTGAGATGTTCCCGTATTACCGCAAACGTTTGTGTCGAGTGTGCAGATAGTTGCATACCGACCCCCTTCCTGGGCCAGCGTCTTTCTCGCTAAGTATCTGAAATTAAACCAAGAGCTGGAATGGTTACTTTTGGCACCTTAACTGCAACCTTTCGTAACCCAGGCGCTTTTGTGTGCTAGGGAGGGGTCTCGATCCCCCGAGATTCAAAACAGTAGTTGCTGTCGAAGAATGATGTGTGGGTTCAGGAGGGTAGTCATGAGGCGAGTATTTATTCTGGCGGTGCTGGCGTTGGCGTTGCCGTTGATGGCCTATGCCGATAGCAGCATTGGCTTAACCAACAAGGGCGGCACCATCACCGGGAACGCAGCCGGACTGTCCTTAAGTGGGTCGATTCTCCAAATCTATGGATCCGCAGTAGGCTCGAATCTCGGCACTGTCACCTTCACGACGGGAGCCTTCACCAGCGGCGATGTCATGATGGGCGGAACGTTGGCGCCAGGTGGCACATTTACGGTTACGGGGAACGGAACGAATGGAGTTCCGAATGGCGTGATCTTCAGTGGCACCTTTACCGGCGACGTAAAGTGGACGCTTACAACGTTGGCGAACGGGACGCATAACTACACGCTGTCAGGAGCGATCGCGGATGCCACCGGCAAAGTCGGCGCCACGTCGCAACTGACGGGCAACTCTGGCAAGGGCTTCTTCAACGGCACCCTTAGCCTTGAAAGCGGCGACACCAACCTCACAGTACCGGAGCCCGGAACCTTGGGCCTGCTCGGGACAGGGCTCGTGGGAATCGCCGGCTTAATGCGTCGGAAATTCTGGACAAAGTAACCCTGGCTGAACCAAAAAGCCCCGTTGCGCACGGGGCTTTTTTCTTTGCATCCATGCGTTCCCTCATCTCGGCTAGGTAACCTGCACCCTCCTATTGGTCCAAGGCTGACAATTCGCGCATCCATCCCTCTATTCGTCTGAAATTAAAGGAATTTTGCATCTCAAGAGTGGTCATCTTGAACAGTCACCGATTACTGCCGTAACCCGCGCAAGGGGGTTTCGTATTGACCCTTACTGCCCCCGACCATAGATTCGCCTGCAGGGGGTTGTATGAAGGACATCCATGAGGTATTGCGCCGTAAGCAGGCCAAATACGCGCAACTGGCCAAGCAAATTGAAGCCCTGCAGCAGGCCGCGGAAAAACTTCGTGAAGTAGCGCCCTTGCTGGCAGAAAACGAAGAGGACGACAACGTGGTTCTGGCTGAGATGGACGACGAAACCGCTCAGCCCGCAGCCATGGCAGCCAAGGCGTCGGCTTCGCAAGGCAGCCCTGCCCCGGCAAAGTCCGGACGCCCGGTGGCCCCGCGCTGGCCGTAGAAACACCGTCCTAACACTGATCGCTGCTTTATGAATCTTCAGACACTGCTTGTTACCAAAGACGATGACGCGGCCGAGATACTCAGCCGCGTGCTGGCCAGCTTCGCCGTGAGCGTGGAGCGCTTCAGCGAGGTTGAAATCGCCTTGCAGCGCCTTGGCGAACAGCGCTTTGACGGACTGATCGTCGATTTCGCGGAACCCGAAACCGCCCGCCAACTCTTGCAGGCCGCTTATCTTTCGAAGCCCGGCGCGATGATCACGATGGCTCTGGTAAGTAACGAGGCAGCCATTCGCGAGACCTTGCAGAACGGGGCGAAGTTCATCCTGCACAAACCGGTAAGCGCGGAACAAGCCGCCGCCACGCTACAAGCGGTAACGGCCATGCTCCGGCGCGAGCGCCGCCGTTCGTTTCGCGTTCCCGTGCAGGCGCCCGTGCAAATTACCGTGTCGACCGGCGATCCACTCGAAGGCATCATGCTCGACCTCAGCCAGACCGGCATGGACGTTTTGGCGGCCCAGCCCCTGCTGCCCACAGCGGTGATCAACCTGAAATTCGCATTGCCGGATGGCAGCGCAGACATCGACGCGCATGCGGAAGTGGCTTGGGCCAACCCGAACGGCCAATCGGGCGTGCGTTTCATGGATCTCTCCGAGACTCAAATCGAATCCCTGAAGACCTGGCTCCTGGCGAACTGTCCTGACGTGCCTTTGGAAGAGGCGGAGCCGGTTTCGATTTGCAGGCTAACCGACCTGAGTCTGGGCGGCTGTTACGTTGAAACTGCCTCGCCCTTCCCGGAACAGGCCCTGGTGGATCTTTGCCTGAAAGCGGGAGGCATGGAAATCCACGCCGATGGCGTGGTGCGAGTCATGCATCCGAGCTTTGGAATGGGGCTGGAATTCCCCAGCCGTACCGACCAGCAACGCGAAACGGTCACGCACTTTATCGAGTTTCTGACCAGTCGGCCCGGGACTCTGCCGGAATTGCTGATCTCCCCGAAATCCCTGGTGGCCGATGAAAATCAGTTCGCTACCGGCGCCGCGACCGGGCACGATCATCTTGAAGATCCTCTGCTCGATCTCCTGCGAAGCGCCCAGACGTTGACGAAAGATCAGTTTCTGGCGGAACTCCATCGCCAACGCAACCCGGAAGCCGTCGCCTCGTCGTAGGAAACTGCCGGCAAGCCTGCCTGCAAACCAGTCCCTCAAATACCAAAAGACTCACGAAGTCTGAACCCCGTCTCTGGTCCAGGTCCATGAGTCTCCTGTGGTCTGTTCCACCTCGATGACGTGAACTTAGTCGAGAACTGTTACAGCCATGTTTCAGCGGGGTGAAATCTCTGTAAAAGTCGCACACCTTGTTGCCGAAGATCACCCGCCCTCGTGACGCAAATCACTGTCGTAGGGTTTGCGCAGCCGTAGCGTGAAAGTGAAAGATCCGGGAGGTTGCCATGTCGACTGTTCAGG
>Ga0207693_10003692_pt1 | contig 13058 bp, 10 predicted proteins | sample LARL81metaG_FD_184347 | JGI IMG/M metagenome (GOLD analysis project Ga0207693, IMG submission 184347) | Corn, switchgrass and miscanthus rhizosphere microbial communities from Kellogg Biological Station, Michigan, USA - LAR L8-1 metaG... | ecosystem: Host-associated > Plants > Roots >...
CGTGATTAACCGCCCAGGCACCGAAGTTCAACGGAGTCGGACCGGCACTCATGCTACGCACGACCGCCACTGAGCTCCCCGACAGAGCGACCGGTGCCCCGGTAACCGCGGCGCTGCCGGTGATTCCCACCGTCCCCGTTGGGTTGGTGCCGGCTGCGCCTGCGGTGTACTGCACCCTGATCGTGCACACCGCGCCAGCCACCAGCGTCCCTGCGCAATCGCTGACGCCGGCCGCCACCATTGCGACGCGTTTCATCTGGCTGATCTCGATCTGCGCGGTGACGATCGTTTGATCGCCGATGTCGCGGCATGGCGTGCCGGTGGTGCCGCGCGTGACGAATATGCACAGGCGCAGCCGCCGGGCGGTGCGCACGACACCACGCATATCGACCACAATGCGATTGGGCGGGTGGACAAGATCGTCGGGAGCGTGACCGTCATGCGGAGCGGCGCGGCCGTCGTGCTGCACACGGGCGACGCGGTCTTCAAGGGTGACGTGATCCAGACCGGCGGCGGTTCATCGATCGGAATCTTTTTTGCCGACGGCTCCGCGGTCCACCTTGCCGCCAACACGCGGATGGCGCTCAAGGCCTATTCTTACGGCGCCGAGGCGAATGCGGCCGCCTTCACCCTGATCGATGGCACGTTCGGATTCGTCGCCGGCAAGCTCGCCGGCCTCGGCGACATGAAGATCATGACGCCGGTCGCCACCATGAGCGTGCACGAGGGCGCGATCGGCTGGGCACACGAACTGACCGGCAGCGAGACTGCCAGCATTTCGACCAAGCTCGGCGGTATCGCCTATTCGTTTGCGGTGACCGATCGCGGTGACGACAGCCATGGCCTGTACGATCTGATCGCGGACGGTAGCGTCGTCGGCAGCATCAACGACCCGCATCTGATCTCCTATCTCGATCAAAGCGGCAATCTCGTCTCCTTGCCGCTCGACTCGTCGAATGTAGGCGGGGAGCTCGCGCAGTTTTTGCAGGCGGGCAATGCGGTCCCGGGCGCGCTCGGCGTTCACGGCAGCGGCAGCGCGATCGACGCGCCATCCTTTCCTAACCCGGTCGGCCTCAATCCAGGCCCCACCTCGCTGTCCGTCAGCCCTGGAAGCAGCTTCATTCCTGGCGCGGTCGTGCCTCCGACCGAGTTTTTTGGTCCGAGCCTGCCCCATCCGTCATCACCGCCTGTCACGCCTTCCTCGAATATCTTCATCTGGAACGGCATCGGCGATTGGGACAAGAATCCGCTCGACTGGAACCAGGGCTTTGCGCCGACGTCGGCGATCGACACGGTCATCATCCAGAGCGGCAAGGCGAGCTACAACAACGGTTATGCGATCGGCAGTCTGACCGTCAGTCAGGGCGCCACCCTCAACATCACAGGCGGCTCGCTCAGCGCGACGAGCATTACCAATTCGGGCGCGGTCGCGCTCAATTCGTCGGGCGCCGATCCGTCGCTGGTGATCGATGGTGCGATCACGCTCTCGGGCGGCGGCACCATCCAGATGCTGGGACAAACGGCGCTCGACTTCATCGTCGGCGCCCCCGGGACCAATGCGACGCTCACCAACGCCGACAACCTCATCGTTGGCAGCGGCAACATCGGCAACGGCGACGGCAATCTCACCTTCGTCAACGACGCGACCGTCGATGCGACGCCGATCCTCCACGGCGATAGCGGGCTTCTGGTCGTCGACACCGGGCGTGCCATCGGCAATTTTGGCGTGCTCGAGGCGACGCTGACCGGCGAGCTTCTGATCCACGATCAGCTGATCAACGCCAACCTGGTCAGGGCCGACGGCGTGAAATCGTCCGTCGTCATCGCCAACGACAGTCCGACCCTCGGCGGCCACGTGCCTGGGAATGCGAACGTCAACACCGGGCTGATCCACGCGACCGGCGGCGGTCTCGTGAGCATCGAGAACAGCACGATCGTCAATTCGGGCGTCGACGGCCAGGGCAGGATCTTGGACGGCGTCGTCCAGGCGGGCGCATCGTCCAAAATTCTGCTCGACAACGCCACCATCTTGCACGGCTTGGTGTCCGTTCTCAGCGGCGGCGAAATGTCGACTGCCGTCGGCACCAGCAACAGAATAGACACGTCCAACGGTCCGACGCACAACACGACGGTTCCGAGCATCGTCAACGCGGGCAAGGTGCTCGTGAGCGACGACAGCTCGCTGACGCTCGCCAGCCCGTTCGACATCGAGAATGCCGGAACGATCGAACTCGCCTCGACCAGCGGCGAGACGTTGCTGGCGTTCAAGCAGCCGTTCGCGATCCTTTCGGGTGGCGGCAGCGTCATCCTGGACGGCAGGATCGGTCTCCCGCAGGAGAGGATGGGTGCCGCGGTCGGCAAAACCGCTGAAGATGTCATCGACGGCGTGGCCGGCCCGGGTTTTGCGACGGTCAGCCTGGAGAACCGCGACAACACCATTTCGGGCGCGGGCGCGATCGGCCAGGGCGACGGCGCTCTGGCTTTTCGCAACGACGCGCCGGGAACGGTCGACGCCGATCTCAGCGGCCAGACGCTCCTCATCGCCACCGGCAGCAACACCATCCTCAACGCCGGCTTGTTTGAAGCAAGCAACCGCGGATTCCTGGACATCACGAGCGCGCTCGACAATTCGGGCGATGTGGTGGCCCGTGCGGGCAGCGAGGTCCTCATTAGGGCCGATGTCGGCAACGAAAGCGGTGCTACGATCGTTGCGGACGGGACGTTTGCGAGGACCGTCATCACAGGCGCTGCCGGCAAGCCCGTCGCCGTCGACAACTTTGGCGACGTCGCGGCACGGAATGGCGGCAGCATCTCGTTTCAGTTCAGCCAGATCACCAACGAAGCCGCTGACGCAGCCGATCCGGCCGGGCGGATTGTCGCCGGCCAGGATTCGCGGATCGATGTCGACAACAGTTCTGTCGACAATGCGGGCGTTATCGTGGCGCGGCACGGCGGGACGATCGCGTTCGATCTCGATGTCGTTACGAATGAAGACGCCGGCCTGATCCGCGCCAGGGGGCGCGATTCCACCATCAGCTTCGATCGCAGCCGCGTTACCAATGACGGCGAGATCGCAGCCGTGCGGCACGGCGAGATCAGCTTTATATCGTCCGGTATCGACAACACTGGCCTGATCGCCGCGATCGGCAGCGGCTCGGAGATCAGTTTCGCAGACGACCGGATCGACAATTCCGGAGCCATCGTGGCGGAGCGCCGCGGCGCGGTGGAGTTCGACGGCTCGCGTGTCGACAATGCCCGGCACGGTACGATCGCGTCCGTCGGCCGGGATTCGCTGGTCGGCTTTGACAGCGACCTCCTGCGCAATTCCGGTCGGATCGAGGCCGTGCAACGCGGCACGATCGAACTCGATCGCTCGCTTGTCGCGAATGAACATCGGGGCGTGATCGACGCCGAGGGCGTCGGCGCAACGATTGCCTTCGAGCGTGACCTGATCGGCAATTGGGGTGCGATCTCCGCCACATTGGGCGGCCTGCTGGTGGTGGACCAGTCGTCCGTCGCCAACGCCCGCGGCGCCATCATCGCGGCGGACGGACGCGGCTCGGAAGTCCGGTTCGACCGCGACGACATCGACAATTTTGGGCGCATCGAGGCAGAGGACCGCGGCACGGTCGTGCTCGACCATTCGGTCGTCCTGAACGAGCGGCATGGCGTCATCGAGGCGGACGGGCGCGGCTCCGAGGTCAGGTTCGACCACGACGCTGTCGATAATTCTGGCCGCATCGAGGCTGAGCGGCATGGCGAGGTGACCTTCGACAGGTCGCATGTCGACAATGACGGTGTGATCGATGCGCGGCAGGGCGGCACCGTCGATTTCAATCATACCCATGTCGACAATGCGCATGGTCTGATCGCGGCCGTCGGCTGTGGCTCGACGATCGATCTCGATCATGCCCACATCACCGGCGGCGAACTCGCCTCAGCCTTCGGCGGTCTCATCCACACGGTCGGCGGCAACTCCGATCTCAGCGGCGTGAGGATCGCCTGCGGCAGCGATGTGACGGTCGAGACGGGTACGACACTCAGGCTCGATCACGGCACGACCATGAACGGCGGCCTCCTGTCCATCGACGGCAGGCTCGATGTCGTCGGCTCGACGCTGAGCCATGTTGCAATCTCCGACGCCAGCGTCGTGAATTTCGGTGCCGGAGATACGCTGTCGCCAGATGACGTGCTGACATTTGTCGGCACGGCCACGGTCAATGTCCAGGAAAGCGCAAATTTCCACATGACGCTGGCAGGCTTCACCTCCGGTGACGTGATCGATCTCAGAGATCTCGTGGTGACCTCGGCGATCTGGGACGGTTCGTCGCTGCTTCTGAACGGCGCGCCGACTGCTTTCTCGATTTCCGGCGGGCTGCCCTTCGGAGACACATTCGGCTTCACGTCCGACGGCGCCGGCGGCACTGATCTCGAGGTGTTACCGCAACTCGTCAGTGTCAGCGCCACGGCGGTCTCGGGCACCGTAGGCTCGCCGATTGCGCTCTCCATCTCCGATACGGAGAACGGCGGCGCCGCTGTGACGTCGTTCATGATCTCGGACATTCCCGTCGGCGCAACGCTGTCCGACGGCAGCCATAGCTTTACCGCCACCACGGGCGCGACTTCGGTGGATGTCCATGACTGGACTTTGGGATCACTGACGGTCACGTCGCCGGACATCAACGATTTTGTGCTGGTCGCGACCGCGACAGCCACCGACAGCAACGGTTTCAACTATTCTGCCACGACGACTGAGGCGGTCAGTGTGGGACTCGAGATCGCCTCGCCGTCGAGCCAGACGGTGACGTTCGGCGGCCCGGCCGGCGAACTCAAGCTCGACGATCCCGCCAGTTTCTGGGGGCACATTGTCGGCTTCGGGGGCACGGCGCCGGATGCCGAACATTCGGACGTGATCGATCTTGTCGGTGTCTCCAGCAGTGCCGTGTTCAACGATGATTCGTCGAGCGGCCTGCTCAGCATCACCGACGGTGCCTACCACGCGAGCTTCACGTTCGACAATTTCCACGGCACGCTGAGCTATGCCTCCGACGGTCATGGCGGCACCTTCATCTTCGATCCGCCTTCGCCGGCTGGCGGAGCGGCCGGGACGACAGGCGTTGCGGGGAACGACAATTTCAGCTGGATCTCGGCGCTCAATGAAACCCCGGGCGGCGGCATCCATGTCGATCCGCCTCTCGGTGCGAGCTCGGCCGGTCAACTTCCGCAGGTCCTCGCGTCGGTGATGCAGGAGCATGCCGATTCGTGGGCCGAGGCCGGTCATCAGGACGGTCTGCTGGTGAACGCCGCCGCCGAGCAATTGCAGGCTCACATACTCAGCGCGGCTCATCTGCGCTAGACTGGGGCCTGCGAGTGGTCTAGCGAAGTGCGTCATGAGGACCAATGACGACAATGACGCGGCGCAGGCGGCCGCTGCGCACGGCGCTCCGGCTGCTTTCGTGGCCGTGGATTGGGGCACCAGCAGCTTTCGCGGCTGGCTGATGTCGGCAGGCGGCGAAGTGCTGGCCGAAAGCCGCGGCAGCGAAGGCATGCTGCATTGTAGCGGCACGGGTTTTGCGCCGGTGCTGCGCGACCATCTGGCGCGGCTCGGCGCGCCAGAGCAAATCCCGGTCTTGATCTGCGGCATGGCGGGCGCGCGGCAGGGCTGGCTCGAGGCGCCGTATCTGAAGACGCCGACGCGGCTCGATGCGCTGCATGAAGGCGCCGTTCGGATCGACGCGGCGGACGACATCCGCATCCTCCCCGGCCTCGCGCAGGCGCGCGCCGACCGGCCCGACGTGATGCGCGGGGAAGAGACGCAGCTCCTCGGCGTGACCGAAGCGGATTTCACCGGGCTCGTCTGCATCCCCGGGACGCACAGCAAGTGGGTCAGGATCGAGGCGGGGGCCGTGATCGAATTTTCGACCTACATGACCGGCGAGCTGTTTTCCATCATCTCCCAGCACAGCATCCTGGCCCATGCGGTCGACGCGGGCAGCCCGTCGCCCGCGGAGAGCCAGCCGTTCCGCGACGGCGTCGCGATCGCGCAGGCTGCACCGAGAGGCCTGACCGCATCGCTGTTCCGGTTGCGCGCCGCGCAACTCCTCGGCTTTGAGCAGCGCGCGGACGGCGCGGCACGGCTCTCCGGCCTGCTGATCGGTACCGAGATTGCCGACGCCGTGGAGCGGCACGGCACGCAGCGGGCGCTGCGGCTGATCGGCGCCGGCGGGCTCGGAAAACTGTATGAGGTTGCGCTGCGTGAGGCGGGTTTCGACGTCAGCGTCATCGATGCCGAGGGCGCCTCGCGACGCGGCCTGGCCAAGGCGGCCATCAGCATCTGGGGAGCAAAGGTCTGACATGACGCACGCGGTACAAACGGTGCCCTGGCCCGAGGTGAAGCGCTCGCTCGTGGCGATCCTGCGCGGCATCCGCCCGGACGAGGCGGAGATCGTTGTCGAAGGCCTGGTCGACAGCGGTTTTGAACTGATCGAGGTGCCACTCAACTCGCCCGATCCCTTCGTCTCGATCGAGCGCCTGAGCAGGCGGTTCGGCAGGCATTGCCTGATCGGCGCGGGCACGGTGCTCACGGTGGCCGACTGCGCGCGCGTTGCGGAAGTCGGCGGACGATTGATGGTCAGCCCAAATGTCGACCCCGACGTGCTCAAGGCGGCGCGCGCGCGGCGGATGGTGACCATGCCCGGCGTATTCTCGCCGACCGAAGCCTTTCTGGCGCTGCGCTCCGGCGCCTCGGCGCTGAAATTTTTCCCCGCATCGGTTCTTGGACCATCGGGCATTGCCGCGCAGCTCGCTGTGCTGCCGAAGGATGTCGTCGTCGGCGCGGTCGGCGGCGTGTCGGACAAGAACCTGGCGTCCTATGTGGCGGCGGGCGTGCGCGCCTTCGGGCTCGGCTCCAGCCTGTACCGGCCGGGCATGACGGCGGCGGAGGTGCGGGAGGCGGCGCGCGCATCGGTCGCCGCCTATGACAGCGCGTTGCGCGAGGCCCGCGGCTAGACAAACCGTCATCGCGTCTGCCGCTCGCCGCCGGCAATGGTGATGACGCCGATGATGATCACGCCGGTCATGACCAGGCGGATGCCTGGGCTGGCGCCGAAAATGTTCAGCATCGTCACCAGAAGATACATGAACAGCGCGGCGCCCCAGATGCCCGGAACGTTGCCCCGTCCGCCGGCGACCGAGGTGCCGCCGATCACGACCACCGCGATCGAGGCCAGCAGGAAATCGTCACCCATGTTGAGCGCCGCGCCGCCGGAAAATCCCGATTGCAGGATGCCGCAGAGGCCGGCGAGCAGCGCGCTGAGCACATAGGTCGCAAAGCGCGTGCCGCGGACATTGAGGCCGGCAAGCCAGGCCGCGCGCTCGTTCTGCCCGACCGCGGCGACCGTCCGGCCATAGACCGTGTGCTTGAGCACCACGGCGATGGCGAGGCTGAGGAGCAAGATCGCGACCGCGGCTAGCGGTATTCCAAACATCCGAACGGTTGCGAATTCTGCGAGCGGCGGCGGCGGCTTGATGCGCAGGCCGCGGCCATAGGAAATCGCCGTCGACAGCACCAGAAAGCTCGACGACAGCGTCGCGATGATCGGCGGAATGCGCAGCAGGCGGATCAATGCGTAGTTGACGATGCCAACGACGAGGCTCGCGCCCATTGCCGCCAAAATCCCGCTCAGCATGTTCGCCGATTCGGTGTCCATCACCTTCATCGCGATGACGCCGGACAGCGTCATCGTCGCAGGGATGGACAGATCCACGTTGCCCGGCCCCGTCGTGATCACCATCATCTGGCCGAGCCCGACGATGACGGTGAACGTGCCGAAGGCGAGCGCCGAGGTCAGGATTTCGCCACCGCCGTGTCCGCCGGCAAAGGCGACCGCGAGGCCCCAGACCAGCGTGGCTGCAAGAAACGACCACAGCCATGGCTTTTCGGCCAGGCGCGTTCGAAGCCCGTTCATGACCGCTTCTCCCCATAGGTCACGAGCGCCCGCATCGCCAGCACGACGATCAGGATGGCGCCCTGCGCGCCGATCTGCCAATCCGGCGAGATTCGCAAGAAGATCAAAAACGCGCCCGCCAGCGCCAAGGTCAATGCGCCGACCACCGCGCCCATCGGATTCACCCGTCCGCCGATGAACTCGCCGCCGCCGAGGATTACGCCGGCGATCGAATAGAGGGTGTAGCGGTCCGCGACATGTGCATCGGCCGAGGTCGTGAGTCCGAGCAGCGCGAGGCCGGAGAGCAGCCCGAACACGCCGGCCAGCATGTACATGACGATCTTGGTCCGCAGCATCGACCAGCCGGCGCGCGCCAGCGCTTTTGGATTGCCGCCGGCGCCGCGCGCGATCACGCCAAAGCTCGTTGTCATCAGCGCGAGATGGACGATCACGCCGATCGCGACCGCGGCCAGGATCGGAAACGGCACATAGGGCGTCTGCACGGTCATGAACGCCTTGAGCGCGGCTGGCGCCTTGCCGCCCGGCGAGGGCAGGATCATCACGGCGATGCCGAGCCAGACGAAGGAAAGCCCGAGCGTGACCACGATCGAGGGCAGGTTGCGCGCATGGATCAGCGCGCCGACCAGGCCGTAGGCGAGCACGCAGGCGAGCAGCGCAGCAGCGCCGAGCACAGGACTGGCGTTGAGCGCGGTCGCCGCGATCACGCCGATCAGGCCGACGAAGGGCCCGATCGACAAATCGAGATCGTTCACCGTGATGATGAACATCTGCGCTGTCGTCGCGAGCGCAATCGGCACAGCATATTGCAGCATCAGATTGAGCCCGAAATAGCTCATGGTCCGCGGCTGCACATAGAAGGTTGCGGCTAGCACGATCGCCAGCGTCAGGAAGGGCAGGGCGGCGCGGAGCAGACGCGGATTGGTCATGTGCCGCTCTCCGCAAAGGAGGCCTGCAGCACGCGCTGCTCCGACAGGTCGGCCGCGTCGATCGTCTCGGAGATCTTGCCGTCGCGGAAGACGTAGACGCGGTCGCAATGGGTCAGTTCGTCGACCTCGGTGGTGTACCAGACAAAACTGCGGCCGCCGGCGGCCTCGGCGCGAATCATCGCATAGACCTCGAGCTTGGTGCCGATATCAACGCCGCGCATCGGGTCATCCATGAGAATGACGGTCGCCTCGGAGCCGAGGGCACGGGCAAACAGCGTCTTCTGCTGATTGCCGCCCGACAAGGTGAGGATGTTGTTGTCCAGGTTGGGGGTGCGGATCGCGATGCGGTCGCGCCATGTGCGCGCGAGTTTTGCTTCGGCCGCCGGCTCGACAAAGCCGTTGCGCGTCAGGGATCGCAGCGAGCGAACGGTCACATTCTGCGCGATCGACCACAGATTGAAGATGCCATCGCTCTGGCGGTCGCCGGCGATGAAGGCCATGGGGCCGTCGATCTCGGCAGCCTGCCGCGCAAAAATCTGCAAAAGTGTCTTGGTCTGGCCATGTCCGGCGAGGCCGGCAAGGCCCACGATCTCGCCCCTGTGGACGATGAGCTCGGTGCCGGGAGCCCGGCCATCGGGCCGTGCGCGCACCACGACCGGAGCATCCGGCTTCGGCGCCGGCCGCAACTGTTCGGACACAGCGACCTCATTGAGATCGGAGCCCATCGCGGCCATCAGCGAGGCACGGTCGAAGGCCTTGGCGGGGCGCGCGGCCACGGCCTTGCCGTCCTTCATCACGACGATGCGGTCGGACGCGGAAAGAATTTCGCCAAGCAGATGCGAGATCAGGATCACGGCGGTGTCGCGCGCGGTTTCCTTGCGGACATAGGTCAAAAGCTGTTCGGCGGTCACCGCATCGAGCGAGGAGGTCGGCTCATCGAGAATGACGAGCCGGAGCGGCGCGCTGGTGACGGTGAAGGCACGGGCAATTTCCGCCATCTGGCGCTTGCCGATCGGCAGATCGCCGACTTCATCGTCGGGATCGATGCCGTGTCCGGGAAAAATCTCGTCGAGCTTTGTGCGGATCAGCGCGCGCGCCCGCGCCTTCCAGCCAAGACCGCGCAATGCGCCGTGAACAATGCGCGCATTCTCCGCGACGCTGAGATTGGGGCAGAGCGACAGCTCCTGGAACACGCAGCGGATCCCGGCCGCCTGCGATGACGCTGACGACCACGCGGCCTTCGGCTCGATGCCGCCGACCGTAAGCCGGCCCGTATCGGGCGCAAGCGCGCCGGCCAGCACATGCATCAAGGTGGATTTGCCGGCACCATTATGTCCGACAAGGCCCAGGCACTCGCCGACGCCGACCACGAGATCGACGCCCGCCAATGCGCGGACGGCGCCGAAGGATTTTTCGACGCCGTCCAGTCTGATCGCTTCAGCACTCAAGGTCTTCGACTACTTGCTGGCTCCGGCAACCACCTTGGCCGCGTCGTCCGCCGTATATTCGACATTGGCGACGCCGCCCTTCTCGGTGGTGGCGAGGGATTTTTCAAGGTCGGCCTGGTCGATCTGCAGGAACGGCACCGTCAGGTCCTTCGGCACCTGCTTGCCGTCGAGGATCATCTGCGCCACCCAGAACGCCAGCGTCGAGACGCCCGGCGCGATCGACACCGACATCGTCTCATAGCCGTTCTTGTCCTTCTGCTCCTTCCACCATTGCAGTTCGTCCTGGCGGTTGCCCATGATGATGAGCGGGGTCGGGCGCCCGGCCGCCGCAAAAGCCTGGGCCGCGCCATAGCCGTCGCCGCCCTGCGTCACCACGGCCTTGATCTCGGGCAGCGAGGGCAGGATGCCGGCGACTTCCTTCTGCGCCACCTCCTGCGCCCAGTTGCCGTGCACCGAGCCGACGATCTTGTACTGCGAATTGGCCTTCACGCCGTCGTCGATGCCGGAATGGATCGCGTCGTCGACGAACACGCCGGCGAGGCCGCGAATTTCGAGCAGGTTGCCGCCAGCCGGCATCTTCTTGGTCAGGTAGTCGACCTCGACCCGGCCCATCTTCTTGAAGTCGACGGCGACGCGCCAGGCGCAGGGCTCGCTCACGATGCCGTCGAAGGAGACGACGGTAATACCGGCATCGCAGGCCTGCTTGACGACGCCGTTCAGCGCGTCAGGGGAGGCCGCATTGATGACGATGGCGTGGTAGCCCTGCAGGATCAGGTTCTGGATCTGCGCCGCCTGCTCGGTCACCTGGTTCTCGGAGGTGGTATAGGCGTCCGCCGCCGCGACGACGCCGGAGGCGACCGCGGGCTTGGTCACCTTGTCCCAGCTCTTCAGCATCGCCTGGCGCCAGGAATTGCCGGCATAGTTGTTGGAGAGCGCGATCTTCTTGTCCTTGGTATCGGCGTAGGCCGCGCTCGCGGCAAGCAGTGCGCCAATGGAAACAATGCCCAAAAGTGCCTTCTTCATTATGCCTCCTCCCAATCTTTTCAGGAAATCGCCGACAGCGGCGCGGCCGATCATTGTGCGTCGAGCCGGTGTGCACGCTAGCATAATCAGATTGTCTGACAATGCAGACCGGCGCGCGAATTTGCGGATGAGGTGTCACCTCAAGCTTGGCGGCGAAGCGGATGCCAACACTCCGATGTCGTCGCCCTCCGGCGCGCCCTTGAAGTTCATGGCCGCACCGAAGCCTTGGCGGAGGCGGGACGGGGCGACCCAGTACGCGCGGCTTATCGGCTTAAGCACTGCCGTCTCTGGAATACTGGATGCCCCGCTTTCGCGGGGCATGACAGCGGAGAGGCATGCGCCATCATCCTCGCGGCACAACCGTGTCCGAGTTGTAGATCGACCCAAGGCTCCCTCAAGGAAGAGGGCGCAGGGAATGCCGGGTGAAGGCCTCACCCATGGCCCGCCTGCAAACAAAAACGCAGGCGGCAGGAACCACAGGTTCTGCCGGATCATCCGGCATTCCCTGCGCGGCGGTTTTAACGCTTATGGCGTGCTCTCCCCGGGGACCGGGCTTTTTTGCCCCCGTCGCCGCGCGATCATCTCGCGCAACTTGACCTCAGCGTCGGGAGGCCAGGACCACACGCTTTTGCGTCCGCTTCAGTGCCGTTCGTCCGCACGAACAAGTCGCGCGCGTCGCCAAAGCGTCCACCGCATCCCGCGCTCCACGTATCGTGACGATCGGCCGAAACGCCCCTCTTCGATCGAGGCGGGATGCGCGGATCATGCTTCTGATTTATGGGAAAGTCAAGTCAATTTTTGAAAAACAGAATAAAAGCAATTCGGTCTGCCTGGGAGAGGAGTCGCCGTCCACCCTAGAGCAGACCGATATGCTCCCTTTGAGCTTTGTCATTTATGACCCGAAGTGGACTCTCGCATCAGCTTCAACGTAGCGAATGATGCTCTGATTTTGAACGTTGGCAACCAATTCATCCGCGCGGGACAAAAGCCGGCAGAGCAAAGGAGAGGAATTGGCCTGGTTGTAGCCGAGAGTGAGATCGACGGTCGGCGGGTGGCCCTCGAGCGCTCTAGCAACAACGTTTGGCGCCAGCATATTTTGCGCATAGAGCGGAACGAGAGTCACTCCGCCCGTGGATGCGACCAGCGACATGGCCGACGATATGTTCTCGCCTTCGTACTTTGCCTTGAGCACGATCCCAACCTTCGACGCATAATCCTGAATCACAGCGTGCAATACCGGAGACGTTCTCGCCGAGCTGACATAGATTTCACGGACAAGATCCTGTGGGCGAATCCTTTTGCGCGAGGCCAAGCGATGGTCTGCCGGCAGCACTACGATCAAGGGCTCCTTCGCCAACAACTTGAAGGTCACGCCTGCGTTCTGTTTCTCAGGGCGGAGAAAGGCTATGTCCAGCTTCCCGCGCGTTAATGCGAGGGCAAGTTCTGGCGAGGACTGACTAGTCAGGGTGACTTCGATCTCCGGCTCTTCCTCGCGGAGGATACGCAATAAGTGGGGGAGCCACATCACCTCCAGCCCGACCATGAACCCCATGGAAAGTGCGGGCTTTTGCGGCTGTGCGATCCGCCGCGCACCATTTGTCGCCGCTTCAACTTGCGACAGCGCCAGCCGCGCGTGATCGAGAAAAACTCTTCCGGCATCGGTAAGCGCTACGCCACGCGCCTCGCGCTCCAGC
>Ga0207693_10003693_pt1 | contig 13056 bp, 9 predicted proteins | sample LARL81metaG_FD_184347 | JGI IMG/M metagenome (GOLD analysis project Ga0207693, IMG submission 184347) | Corn, switchgrass and miscanthus rhizosphere microbial communities from Kellogg Biological Station, Michigan, USA - LAR L8-1 metaG... | ecosystem: Host-associated > Plants > Roots >...
TTTTAGCAGTCTAGTCCATAATCTTTCAAATACCTTACATGTAGATGTTAGAAGATGAAACTCGAATGTGCTGAAATATTCAAACCCAAAAGTAAAGGAAGACCACGTTCCCATAAGACCATTGACACAAGGGAAGTTAGAATAATAATAATAATAATAATAATAATAATAATAATAATAATATGAATCTAAAAACTGAAGAAGCAGAGATGCTTAAATTAAGGACAGAAGAGCTTATTTTAAAAACAGAGGAATTGAAACAAACAAGTAATTCTCTGCTAGCATCAAATCGTGCACTCGAGTTAAAGACAAAAGAATTAGATAAGACACATGCAGATTTATTTGAATCAAACCATCAGCTGGCTTCTGTAAATAAAGAGATCTCAACTAACAAAATGTTCTCAGATACTAATAAAAGATTTGCTCAGCTTAATGAAGAACTGTCAGCAACAAATAAAGAGCTTGCAAGGGTTAACGAGGGGCTTGCTTTAGCTAATGAGAAAGCTAAATCAAAGGAGGTGACCACTAGAGAGTTTATTAATATAGCAGCTCATGAGCTAAGAACACCAGCGCAGTCAATATTAGGTTATGCAGAGTTAGCAAATACAGACCCGGAATTATCTAAACATGATAAACAGGGTATTTTAGATGCAATATATAGAAATGCTAAAAGACTTAAGAAATTAACAAGAGATATTTTAGATGTCACAAAGATTGAAAGTAATATGTTGCAACTTAATAAGGAAGTATTTAATCTGAACGATGTTATATCAAATCTTGTATCAGATCTCAAAACACAGACCACCAATATACCAAAGGGCACAGTGATCGTAAAATACACTCCATATAGAGGAGGTACAAAATGGATTAGTAATAATAATCATAACGATAATGCTTTTATTATAGAAGCAGATAAAGAAAGAATAGCTCAAGTTATAGACAATATTCTTGATAATGCATTTAAGTTTACCAAAGCAAAACTCAAAGAAGGAGGAGTAGAAACTATAAGCGTTGATGCTCAAAATAATGATGACCAGGCTATTATTAGTATAATGGACACAGGTACAGGCGTAGATCCTGAGATAATGTCAAGACTTTTTGAAAAGTTTGCAACAAAATCTTACCAAGGAACAGGATTAGGATTGTTCAAATCAAAAAGTATTGTCGAAGCTCATGGAGGCAGAATTTGGGCCCAAAACAATCCAAATGGCAGAGGTGCTACTTTTGTGTTTAGCTTGCCATTATCTAAGTGATATTATATTGATCACTTACTCTAGGCGATTCTATACCATATTAATTATTATACTCCTGAAATTTTCATTTTATTTTATCCCACGTCAATAACGGTATCTCTAAATAATAGAGGTTGATTAGAGATAATTAATACATAAAAGAGAAATCAGTTGCCTGGAAATAATGAAGTAATCCTCATATTCTCGTATTTATCAGGGATAGTATCTCAAAATCTGTCCAAGCATCCTAAAATTCAAGATAATGATTTATCATTACCCTCTTACAAAGTTGATTATAATATCGATATTGTGAAGGAACATAGATCTAAAAAAACAAGTAGGAATAGCCGCAACAACAATAATGAAGTTTTAGTAAATACCGATAGTAATTGTCAAACTACTAGAATTATGATAGTAGATGATGAGTATGACATAGCAAGGTTATTTGCCATAGGTCTAGAGCGCAATGGATTTGTCGTAGATGTATTCAATGATCCTTTGTCTGCATTATCGAATTACAAAGCTGGCCTTTATGATTTATTACTTTTGGATATAAGAATGCCTGGCATGAACGGGTATGAATTGTATAAGAAGATTAGAGATATCGACGATAAAGCTCAGGTATGTTTTATAACTGCATACGAAGAATATCTAAATGACTTTAAAAAATTATTTCCAAATTTAGAAGTTGATTGTTTTGTTAGAAAGCCTATAGAGATAGACAATCTAGTAAAAATAGTAAGATCAAAATTAGAAGATACAATCAACTAACCATGTATTCTCGGTGTGGTTATTTGGTTGTGAACAATGATATTTTAGTGTCTGCACCTCGTCAGATTCCAAGATAAAGGGACTTTATTTTTTGAGGATTATATTGCGCAGGTCTACCATGGCTACCAAAAGTTCAATAACATCCACATCTGTAGAGGTGATTCAGACACTATTTTCGATAATATTCTTGCCTACATCCCAGATGATTTTATTATTGAACTATTTACATCGTTTAATGTCTGAAATTTCATAAGATGTCAATCCATCCTTATACTCTGCTAGTAAATGTTCTATTATGTCGCGCAAAAGTGCTGATGTAGTAATCTAGACACACAGAATAATCGGAAAAGGGCAATAGACGAATTACATATTTGAAACTGGGGAAAAACAAATGATAGTGACAATATTAGAAAAAACGATTGGTTGTTGCTTCGTATTATCTATAGTAACAATATCTTTTATTTTTTACTTCCTGATATCAGATTACCTAGTCCTTTAAGGCCGCCGCCAACTGCTTTGCCAACATTCGATAGAGCGCCACCTGCTGCCTTTGTAATATTATCTTCTGTAGAGTTCCCTGCCTTTGTTCTGCGATATCAGAGCTAATTCCTTCTTGATTTGCTGCAGTCATTACTATGGGATTATTATCACTAATATCATGGGCACTACCTCTAGAGCCGTCATAACCATCACAGCCGTCACTGTATAATCATTGTATTAAATTTGTTATCAGTATTATTTAGATTGCTTCAAATTTGTTTCTATATAGTGTCAAGCCTATTCTATCCGAATATGGTTGACCTTTTGAAATAGATTCTGATATTTTTTGAATATATTCTGATTTTGCTTTCGGTGGGACCATGGGCTCAAACGGGTCAACGTAGGCTTCAATAATTACGGGTTTTCTCTCGATGTCTTTATGCATTGCTGCCCTCATAACTGGTTTAATATCCTCCGATTTTCTTATAGTGTAACCATTTCCGCCACAATTTTTAGCAAATCCTGCAAAGTCTATGGGCGTGAACTCGACTCCATATTCTGGGTTACCAAGATAACCCATTTGCTCCCATCTGATCATTCCAAGGGTATTATTTTTTAAAATAATGACCTTAATAGGCAGACCGTATTGGACTGCAGTTGCAAATTCTGCCATAAGCATCATAAAACCACCATCTCCTACAAATGCCACACATTGTCTTTCTGGATATGTCATCTGCGCAGCAATGGCATAAGGTAAACCACAGGCCATAGATGCAAGTGTTCCAGAAACAGAAAACTTCATTCCTTTTCGTAAATTGATATGGCGAGCAGCCCACGTAGTGATAGTACCACTATCGACAGAAATTATAGCGTTATCTTCCAACTCATCAGATAATATATCAGCTATATATTGTGGCTTTATCGGTCTATCTGTCCTGCTACTTCTTTCTTTTATCAACTTGTTCCAGTTTTTCATTGCCACCTGTTTGGATTTCAAAAATTCAAGGTTTGTTTTTTGATGTAATAACGGAATTAATGCGGATAGAGTAAGTTTCGAGTCACCTACTAATCCAATATCGACAGGATAACGTACCCCTACTTTCTCTTGTTTGATATCAATTTGGATTCCTCTTGCCTGTCCTGGTCTAGGGAGATAGTCTATGTATGGAAATGAGGTCCCTATCATGAATAATGTATCTGCCTCGCTCATCGCATCACTGGCTGGTCCTGTGCCCAATAAGCCAATACCTCCTATACTGTAGGAGTTATCATCTGGAACTACGGCTTTCCCTAAAAGTGCCTTAACTATTGGGGCACCTAATTTTTTGTGCGACAGAAACAAGCTCATCTTCGGCACCAAGAGCTCCTTGTCCCGCGAGTATTACAACTCTTTCTCCCGAATTCAAAATATATGCCGCATCTTCTATCAATTTTTTGTCGGGTAGAATTAAGGGGTTGTAGATATCAGAAGTATGTCCTGCAACCTTATGTCTTGAATAATCGCCTTTCAATTTTCTTTCTTGTATGTCTATCGGTATCGTTATATGACTTACTCCTCTACGTGAAAGTGCTGTTCTGCAAGCAAAGTCCACCACCATCTCAGCTTGCTCTGGTACGTTTATCATACTATTATAGACTGATACATCAGAAAACAGCTGTATTAGATTGACATCTTGCTGATAATTTGAATTCATCATATCAGAATAAGTTGTTCCTGTGATTGCGATAACAGGTGTGTTATCTAATTTGGCGTCATACAGTCCATTCAAAAGATGAATTGCACCGGGGCCAGAAGTAGCAACACATGCACCGAGTCTTCCGGTATACTTTGCATACGCACACGCCATAAACGCTGCTGACTCTTCATGCCGAACAAGAACAAATCGGATTTTATCCTTACGACGCCTTAAGGCTTCCATGAATCCATTTATTCCATCGCCCGGTAAGCCAAAAATGACTTCTACTTGCCAATCAAGTAATGCTTCAGCCACAATATCAGCAGTTCGCATATTTTCATATTCACTCATATGTATACACTATCAAAGCGTATCATATAATATCTACCTAGCAATTTGGCATCATTTCTTGTCACCATTATTGTTATTCATACTGAATTAATTTGAATCGCGGCATAGAATAATAATAATAATAATACAGCCGCATGTCTTTGCAATAACTCTAACTGGTTGTTCAGACTTTGCAATGTTCATGATTCCATGAAATCTCCAATGTATAAACCTGTTAGCGAATAAAGATTATAACTCTCGTGAGCGAAGGATCTGCGTAAAAGACTTATCTTTTGTATTGGAAATCTGCAATCATCGTATTAAATGGTCTCAAGAGATTCGATTGGAAGTGGAAGAGTCTATGTGTAACCGCTAAAATTCAGTATCTCTATGATAGTAAACGTTTATTGCCAAGACTAGATTTGAGTAAACGCTCTTGCTTCAAGAATGAAAATTCTGTAAGTTTTTATTAATCTATTATGAAGAAATTCCACCATCTCACTATCATAGCTAATAAATTCAAAGTCCGGCCCAATGCAATCTCAGATCAACTCGATCTATTGCTTATAAAGCGGGTTCTAAGAATTTAAGATAAATATACAATTTGAAAGTAGTCTTAAAACGAGAAATATATAGATACTAAGTTGAACCATTGAAAGACAGTAGGATCATGTCTACGAGAAAAAGTGCACACCACTCACCTACACTTGAGTCTGAAACTGTTCTTGTGTTACAAGGCGGTGGCTCTTTGGGAGCATACGAATGTGGTGTCTATAAGGGCTTTAATAAGAATGGCATCATTTTTGACGTTCTGGCAGGTTCTTCTATTGGGGCTATAAACACCTCCATTATAGCGTCTGCCCAAAATGCAGGTATTGACGAACCATCATCTATTCTTGAAGACTTCTGGTTATCATTGTCTGAGAATATGAGCTTTCCGAATCAGTTCTTGCAGTCACCATTTCCATTCATGTCATCAGATGAAATGATGGCTATATGGTCTTCATTTTATTCTATGCTTTATGGCAATCCGAAGGCATTCCTACCTAGGTGGTTCAACCCAGATTCCAAAGATTACTTTATGCCTTACAAATGGACATATCTGTACGATAAAACACCCCTAAAAAAAACATTGAAACAATATATAGATATTGACAAACTTAAAAAAATCGACCGTCACAGAAACAATAATAATAATAAAGATAATAAAGCGCCTTCCAGACTCATAATAACCTCTACAGATATACAAAAAGGAGAACCTGTTATTTTCGATAGTGCTTATTCTGATATAGATATAGATAAAATAGTCGCATGTGCCGGATATCCATTCTACGGTTTAAGATGGACTGAGAAAGATGGCAAATATCTGTGGGATGGAAGTTTGCTTACGAATACGCCCATGTTGGAAGTATTAAGACGTTCGCCGCAGATAAATAAGAAATTTTATATCGTTGATGTCTTTCCACGTCAACAAAAAGAGCTTCCAACAAATATGAAGGAAGTATGGCATAGGGCTAGAGATATTGTGTTTATGGATAAAACTGATAAGAATATTGAAATGCTGAAAGTTACCGAAAAATACCTATCTCTTATTAAGACTATATATGACATATTACATGATGATGCTGCAAAGGTTGATCAGACAACAAAAAATAAACTCAAAGAAATTGAATTGGAATATCACTCGTTAAATCAAAAGCATGGTGCATCTATAACAGATTTAGTTAGAATTGGTAGAAGAGAAGGAAGCCTACATTATCTATTTGAAGATGCAGATTTTTCTACTTACAGAATTAAAAAGTTGATAGCAGAAGGAGAAAAAGACGTAGACCACATTCTAGCAAAACAGGACTAGGTCGATACTTTGTTTTTATTCGCGATCTGCTTTCATTTATTCATTCACTTTAAATATGAATAAAAGAGGTCATTGGTGTGGAAGGATTTGATAATTTTCCATTCTGGTTGCGATTTGCCCATTTTATCAATATCATATTCATTACATTATTGATACGTAGTGGCATCGAAATCCTAAGTGCCCTTCCGAAGCTATACTGGAATGATCATGCTAGACCTGGTACCGAATGGATTAAATTTACAAAAAAGAAAATGCCTGAAGACAGATTATGGATATCTTTGGAAGAAGAAGAATCGTTCTCTTCTTGGATTGCATTACCAGGACGCAAAAATCTTGGATTGGGAAGACATTGGCATTTTTTTTCCATAATTTTTTGGATAGCAAATGGAGCTGCATACTTTTTGTTGCTTTTTACAAGTGATGAATGGCAGCGATTAGTTCCGACAACATGGTCAATCTTTCCGCAGGCTTTTCATGATGCAATGTTATATGCATCGTTTCACTTCCCGCCAGCCGGGCATCCTTATAATGCTATACAGCAACTCACCTATTTTGTAGTGATTTTTATCCTAGGTCCATTTATGATTGCAACGGGAGCAGCTATGTCACCAGCGATTGATGCAAGATTTCCAAGATATCCGAAGATATTCCGAGGACGACAAGTAGCAAGAAGTCTTCATTTTCTTGGCATGATTGCATTTGTTTTATTTATCATTATCCACCTAACTATGGTAATATCAGAGCGTTTTTCAGAAAATATGGGAAATATTGTATTAGGCCATACAACTAGTTTTGGAGTTGCAGTTGGTCTATTTACACTTATTGTCTTGTTTGTCATAATAATTCACATTTGGGTAACAGGAATATCGTTACAAAAACCAAGGGATATTCAAAATATTCTTGATATGGTGTTGGTTCCTACAAAATGGCTTTTGTTCCACAATGCGGTATCTAAACAACAATTTCCCAAATCAAAAGTTTCCTCCTTTTTCCGAATTAATGGGTATCCTCCTGACACTAATGAATACATAGAACTTTTAAAAAATAAATTCGATACTTATAAGCTTAAGATTTATGGACTGGTACAAAGCCAACTTGAATTCTCGCTCTCAGAGATCAATGCTATGAGCAAGCAAGAACAAGTTACTGAGCATTATTGTATTCAGGGATGGACGGCCATAGGAGAATGGGCTGGTGTGCCAATGCAGTACATTATATCGTTATGTAACCCGCTTCCACAAGCACGCTATGTTGTATTTCGCTCTTTTCAATACACTGACGGAGATGAATTTTATGAAGTACTAGATTTAGATATCGTAAAGCATCAGCAAACGATACTTGCTTACGAAATGAATGGTGAACCCTTGACTGTAGGACATGGTGCCCCATTGAGGTTGAGAGCAGAGACACAGCTGGGATATAAAATGGTCAAGTGGCTTAGATCGATAGAATTTGTAAAAGATTACAAGAACATAGGAATGGGCCAGGGTGGGCATAGAGAAGATCATATGTACTATAGTCCACGTGCTGGAATTTGATATCCTATATTATGGAGACACACGAACAGAGTATCGTTATTGATTTTGTATCCAGTATTTACTTTTAGAGAAGTTCTTATTAACCAGAGTAACATTCAACATTATCTTACCTAAATTAATTTCCAATTAGGCACTCACAAATTGTCAAAAATAATCTTAAAAGTATCACGGTAGCAGCGTCATGTCATGTCATGTTACCTTTTTTCAGTTGTAATTTAGATATATTGTAGTGATACGGGCTTGACATTTAAGATTGGATAAAAATTGCATAGGCCTGGAGATAGGGCTTTCTGATCTTAGTGACACAGCACTCAACCGCTTCGAAGGTCTATTAGATCTTCAGAGTTCTGAAGATTATTTTAGTTGCCCCCAAATCCAAAATAGTAGCTATCACTTAGGGGACACTCCATATCTGAATATTCACTTCAGTAAATACAAAGGTAGCATAGAATAATTTCTAATAGGATCTATGCACAATAGTCATTCAGAATTTGACCAATATTTTTTAGTTAGCATAGTACAATGGACTGTTAATTTCAGGTTATGCAAGTGTTGAACAAATTCTGCACTTATTTGTAGATATCAGATAGCCAGATAAGGATTAAAACTTTCATTGAATAAAATTATTTTAATCATGTTTGTTCTACCCATATAAAATTTTTGATAGATCTACATTTTACGAATGCTATCTAAAGAGCACTAGTTTTATAGATGAAAATTATTAAATGAACATCTATACATATCAGATGTATGTCTGGAATAGCAGATGTACCATGGTAGGGTTATTGGCTAGAATTAAAAAAAGTCTGTTTTTAATGAGACGTATTATTATTTATTGAGCCTCCTGTCTGTTGTTGGTGGTGGTCGTAGCATCAGTCATTTGCTCCTTGATTTTTTCAGAGCTGCTTCCCATTTCAGATCTCTTTATCATGGCTACGCCTTGTTTAAATATTAAATCTAAAGTCCAATCCCCCATAACCTTTAGTTTTTTATTTAGAGTTGGGAGATTGCCTAAATAGTAAGTACGCCAGAGCCACCACGATATAAATCCATGCAGTTTGATCCCAAATATCGTTGCCACACCTGTCCTTTTTCCTAATTCTGCCATCATTCCTTTTGTTTTATAATCAAATTTTGTTTTCTTGGTTTTTCCTTTTATTGCAAAAATGATATTTTTTGCAGCTACTTTTCCTTGTCTTATTGCATGCTGAGCCGTAGGAGGATAAGGCTTTCCGGTATTGGGATCGGTTATAGATGCACAATCACCAAGTGCATAAACACCATCATGATCAGGTACTTCTAAATAGTTGTTTGCTATTATTCGATGTTTTTTATCATGTTCACAATCAAGCTCACCGACTAGCTTACTTGGGCTTACGCCTGCAGCCCAAATAAGAGTATGACTAGGAATTGTAGTATTATTATCATCATCCAACTTTACAGCATTTTGAGTCGCTCCAACAACATGAGTATTCATTATAAACTCTACACCCTTGGCCTTTAGCTTTTCTAATGCAAACTTACCTAAATCCTCATCTATCTGTTCAAGTAATTTATCACCCGTGTGAACAAGTATTATCTTTACTTCTGTCATATAGATATTTTTGTAGAAATCCTTAATGGATTCGCGTACAAAATCATTAATCGTTCCCACTGTTTCAACACCATTGAATCCTCCTCCGACCACAACAAAAGTTAAAAGACTTTTTCTTAATTCTTTATTGTGTTCTTCAAGATTTGCTTGTTCGAGCATGTTTATAATATGATTTCTTAGAATAATGGCATCTCCAATATCCTTCATGGTAAAGGAGTGTTTCTCTATATCTGCCATTTTAAAGAAGTTATTTTCACTTCCTAAGGCAATTACCAGGTAGTCATATTTTAGTATGTGTTGATCCCAAACAGTTGGATTAGACTGTCTACCAATTGCATGCATTATTACTACTTGTTTATTATCGAAATCGATTGACTTTACACTAGCCTCATAAAATTTGGCCTGTTTACAAAATTCCCGTATAGGCGTTACTATGTGTCTTGTTTCGATCATACCAGATGCAACTTCCGGAAGCATTGGAGTGAAGAGAAGAAAGTTGTCTTTACTTACCAGAGTAATTTGAACTTTTTTATCATTTTTAAATTTCTTTTGAACCCTTTTTAGAACCTCTATTCCAGCAAAGCCGCTACCCAGAATTAGTACTTGTTTGGTGTTACGACTTTGTTGGTGTTGGTGTTGTTGCTCTTGATACTGAGCGAAACCATTCGTATTATCTGACTTTGGCAACATCATTTCATCCCTTCGTAAATACCACTTATTTACTCCACATGGTGGTGATGCACCAAGTCATCATAAAATCGGACTGATTTTATATTAACAAACTCTAGCATTCCGTATCTTGATAGCTCTCTTCCAAAGCCACTTTTCTTTACACCGCCAAATGGTACTCTGGGATCTGATGCAACAACATTATTGACAGATACTATGCCAGAAGAAACCTTTCTCGATAATTTTTCTGCCTTTTCTAAGTCTCGTGTCCATATGCTTGCTCCAAGACCATACTGAGTGTCATTTGCTAGTCTAATACCTTCATCTTCATCATTAACCACGAGTATCGGGGCCACAGGACCAAACACTTCTTCTTTGGATATACGCATCTTTGGTGAAACGTTTTTTATTATAGTAGGACGATAAAAATATCCACTATTTCCTGAACGTTCGCCACCTGTTAATAACTCAGCACCTTCTTTGATGGATTCATTAACGATAGATTCTATATTATTTAATCCTTGTTCATTTACCAAAGGCCCGATGTCAGTATCTTCAGACATAGGATCTCCCAACTTAAGTTTCTCAGCTTTTTGTACAAACTTTTCGACAAATTTATTTGAGATCTTCTTGTCGAGAATAAACCGCTTTGAAGCAATACAACTCTGACCGCAATTGATAAATCTTCCCTTGACGGCTCCATCTGATGCTTTTTCAATATCCGCGTCATCACAAACTATGAACGGATCACTTCCACCAAGTTCGAGAACACATTTCTTAATTTGCGATGTTGCTCTTTGGGCTACCTTTGCTCCGGCATATACACTGCCAGTAAAGGTCACAGCATTAACGTCTTGAGAATCTATCAGATTTTCTGCAACACTTGAATCACCTGTTAATGATTGAAATACACCATCTGGTAACCCAACAGCTGTAAACATGTTTTGGATTTCTAATCCACATTGCATCGTTGCACTTGCGGGCTTTAAAACAATTGTATTACCAACCATCAGTGAAGGGGCGGCAAACCGTAAAGCTTGCCAATATGGAAAATTCCAGGGCATAATACTTCCTATTACCCCAATAGGCTGAAAAGTTACGAAGGTTTTTCTAGCATCAGTATTAATTATCTCATCATTTAAAAATGATTTTCCATTATCGGCATAATATTCTATTGCCCATGCACATTTTTCGACCTCAGATTTAGATTCTTTTATTACCTTTCCCATTTCAAGTGTTGCAGTTTTAGCGAGATGTTCTTTATTTTTCCTTAGTTCGGCAGCAAAATCATGAAGGAAGCCGGTCCTTTTATCAATACTTAGAGTACTCCATTCTCGAACATATGCATCCTTTGCTTTCTTAGTCGCTTCATTAAGTTGTTGTTTATTTAGGATATCATATTCATCTAAGATCTCCTCGGTTACAGGATTTTTGGTCTTGATCGTTTTTTTATTTGACTCTTCGTATTGTTTCTGCTCTTGCTGAATCAAGGAGTTATCACTCCTCTTCCCATGATTTTACCATCTTTTAGTTTTGAGAGTGCCTCCGTTGCTTGATCCAATTTGAATTTATCTGAAACTACCGGTTTGATTACCTTTCTTTTTGCCAGTGATACTAATTCATCCAAATCATTTAAGCTTCCTGTATACGATCCGATTATTTTATAAGCCCTAGTAGGCATTGTAACCAAGCTTAGTTTTAATTCTCCTCCATATAGCCCTACCAAAACTAACTTAGCTCTCCTTCTAAGGATTTGCATATCCGTTTCTACTGTCTTTGATCCATTAACAAAATCAATTACAGCATCGGCACCGATCTTGTCTGTCAGCTCCATTACTGTTTTTACTGGATCTTCTTTTTTTGAATTAATTATATTATCGGCATGTCCATCCTTTCTTGCGACCTTTAATTTGTCATCTTCTAAGTCTATTGCAATTATCTTCGCTCCAGCGATGGCCTTGGCTAGCTGCATAGCCATTAAACCCAATCCTCCTGCTCCAACGATTACAACATTATCATCTGGTCGTAATCTAGCATTCTTTACTGCATTGTATGCTGTAAGAGCAGAGCAGGATAGTGTGGCAGCTTCGTTGATATCAAGATCATCTTCTATTTTTACGAGATATCTATAGCTTGGAATAAGAACATGATCAGAGTATCCTCCATCATTATATATTCCCAATGATCTGGGTTTATCGCATAGATTTTCTTCTCCAATTCTGCATGCAGGACATGTTCCTTCGCCAATCCAAGGATATACCAGAACTTTATCATCTTTGACAAACCGATCTTCTGCCTCTTCACCCATACTTTCTATAGTACCTGCAATCTCGTGTCCAGGTGTTACCGGATATTTCACACCCCTGTCCGTGGTTTTTAGAAACGTGCCTCCTGGTCCTTCATACCCTCCTTCCCATAAGTGAATATCACTGTGACATACACCTGATGACAACACTTTAACTAACACTTGAGAACCTTTTGGTTTGGGGGTCTCAAGTTCCTGTATCTCCAGTGCTTCTTTCGGTTTTACAATTCGTGCAGCTCTCATACTAAAGATTGCGCAGCATTATATAAAATACTATATAAACAACTAAATAACGCATATAATATACAATAAGTGGAATATACTGCAAAATATTGCATTCACTTGCAATGTAATGCAAAACGAACGGCGATTAAAAATAGATAATATCTAATAATAACTTACAAATTCGTGATTCGTAATTGTATGATTACCGTCTACTTAATTAGTGACCTTTACCGTACGTACCACCTCTGGCCAAGTTAGCCCCTGCCTAAGCCTGCTGTATCCGGTTGTGGGATATACTTCTTTTTTACTTGGGCGTAAAATCCACTTTTACCTCTATCCCACTGCAAGACTAAGTATGATTTTAAATCCGTCATTACTGTA
>Ga0207693_10003695_pt1 | contig 13050 bp, 12 predicted proteins | sample LARL81metaG_FD_184347 | JGI IMG/M metagenome (GOLD analysis project Ga0207693, IMG submission 184347) | Corn, switchgrass and miscanthus rhizosphere microbial communities from Kellogg Biological Station, Michigan, USA - LAR L8-1 metaG... | ecosystem: Host-associated > Plants > Roots >...
GCGCTTTGTCTCAAGCGGTCTGCCAGCAGATTGCGTAGGGCTGCCAGGCACGCTCTCCTCGCCTACGCCGGTGCTCGGGAATGTCCCCGTGCATCTCGTACCATTGCTTGGGAGGATGCCGAGTGGCGACGTCTGATCCGATCGCCGAGATCATCGGGGACTACCGAGCCTTCGCGGCGATGCAGCGCGACCGTCTTGTTGCCCTCGGCATCGACATCGCGCCCTACCCGCTCAGCCACCTCGCCGTCCGCGTCGCCGACTGGGATCTTTACGTCCACCAGCGGACGCTTCTCGAGTGCCATGCGAGCGCGAACAGGGAGAACGTCTGGAACGGGCGCCCGATCTCCTTGATCGTGCTCGCCGAGCCGCTCGATGTCCTCGACGGGACTCCGGTCTCGCTCATCGAGCTCATCCCGCCTGTTCACCAGCGCGTGTACCGGATGGGTCTCGAGCACCTCGGCGTCGTGGTCGGTGAGGACATCGACGACTTCTCACGAGTGCATCGGGCCGCGCTAACTGGCCAGCAGTTCCAGAGTCCCTCCGTCGAGCCGTGCTACGTCCTGTTCGAGGACTTCACCCACGTGAAGTTCTATCGCCGCTCCTTGTACGACGGCGTCATCCTCGAGGGGGCGCGCTTCGACGGCTTCAACCACGTCGACGACTGGGTGCCGCAGCGGCTGGTCACTGCCACCGGCCCGAACCCGCTGCCTCGGTGACCCGGGGCGGCCGCCGGGCTACAAGACCGTCCCCCGGGCGAACGTCCTCTCGCTCGATCTGCATCGCCCAGTCATTGGGGTTCGTTCCCCCGGTTATGCAACACCGGGGAACTGCCGAAAAAGTGCTGGCGAGCGGACCGCGATTTGGTCAAGCGCCGGCGTAGCGGGCGATCACGTCCACGCATCGCCGAAGCCGCGCCGGCGGAGCGGGGTTCTTCCAACCGAGCACTTCGAGGGCCCAGTCGATGGCAAACGCTGGCACCCAGCCGGCGTCGGCTGCGTCGGGATCGGCGACCCGCGCATACCCGCGGCGCACCAGGCCCGACCGGTCGTGCAGGCCGTCGCCAGCGGATAGCTCCCAGCGGGCGAGGTCGAACGCCGGCGACGCTGGGCCGGCGAACTCCCAATCGATGACGCTGACGATCGCCCCGTCGTCGATCAGGAGGTGCTTGGGCAGCCAGTCGCCGTGGGCGAGCGAGAGCCTGGGCGCCGGACGGGTCATTACCTCGTCACGGAGCAGGTCAGCACCGCGCTCGACGACCGCGGCCGCTTCCGGACCAAGCGCCTGGTGGGCGACGCGCGCCACGCGGGCGACGAAGCGCTCGTCAGGCGGCTCGAGCTCGTGCCGGATGCCGCGGTCGGGAACGACGCTGTGCACCCGTGCCAGGAGCTCGCCGCCGTCCGTGACCAACCGCTCGAGATCCGACGCCGGCAGCTCGCCAGCGAGCTCGTCGAGCGAGCGGCCCGGCACAAGTCGCAGGATGGAGAACGACAGCAGCTCGCCGTCGTGATCCACCTGCTCGACGCCGAGGACGTTCGGCGTCGGCACGCCGACATCACGCGCCTGCGCCATGACCTGCTCCTCGTCGGTGAACCACGGTACCGGCTGACGCGCGATCCGCACGACCACAGGCACGTCGTTGCGAACCTCGACGCGGTACGTCTCGTGCAGGCCGCCACCGGTGAGGCGAACGAGCCGCTCGACCTCGCGGCCGCAGACGGACCGCACCACCGAGTCGATGACCGGACGGGGCGTCGTCGCCATCAAGTGCCTTGACGCCACCCTGGCCCCTCGGAGGCGTCTGCCAAGCAGGTCACAGCGTTCCTTGTCGTTGGCGCGAACGGGCGCTCGGTGAGTCTCGGGAGCGGGTGGACTGGGGAGTAGTTTGGGCCAGTGTGCGGGAATGTCCCTTGGCGGATACGCCGGGCGAGCCTCCGCGGCTCAGAAGTGATTCGTGTACGAGAGCAAGCGCCACCCGTCCGGAGTGTCGAGCAGTTGGTAGCTCGTCCAGGTGTCTCGGACCACCTGCCCATCCGCGTCGAGCGCATTCCAGTGCACGGTCGCGAAGACGGAGTGCTCGCCGAGCTGGCGAGTGTCGATCTCGCGCGGCGTCCACTTCTCAGCCTTCGCCGCACGGCGATAGGCGTCGATGGCGGAGGTGAAGTGAGTCCACACGGCGCCGCGGTCCGGCATGTGGATCGCCTCCCCCTTTCGGACCGCAAGGAACGGCCAGTGACAGAGGCTGGCGACACCTTTCACATCGCCTTCCGTGTAGCGGCGGGCGTATTCGTCGAAGAACGAATCGACGGTGGCGGGCATGAGAAGGGACTGTGGCAGCCGTGGCTGCCTCGGTCAATCTCGACTATCGCGCGCGAGTCGTCCGTTCGACGTGTGGAGGCCCGAGGCGTGTCCCGGTCGCCGCAGGAAGCAGCCAGCTGGATGGTTGGACGTGTAAGCACGCTTGCTTGTCTCTTTGTGAGCCGGGGAGTTGCGGCCTCGCATGGGCCAGCGTCCTTACGCTGGAGCGGCCCGAGCAGTTCGGCTCACGCGGTCTTGCTGAAGAATCTGCGGCGCGGCCGATTCGCCTGCGCGGCCCTGAGTGCGAACCGGACCATCGCGCGCGGCAGCTTTTGCGCCCGCGCGAGCGTAGTGTCAAGCGCCTCGACGAACCAGTCGAGATCGTCCTCGGAGAGCACCAGGGGCGGCAGGATCTTGATCACGTTCGAGTCGTGGCCGGCGACCTGGGTCAGGATCTTGTGCTCGCTGAAGAGCGGCACGACGACGAGCTGCGCGAATAGACCCGGCTGGACGCGCTCGAGCATTCGCCACGAGCGGCTGCCGCCGCTCGGCTCCTCGAACTCGATCGCCCAGATCAGGCCGAGGCCACGAACGTCTTTGACGACCTCATAGCGCTCGACGAGGGGCTGCGTCCGCTCGAGCAGTAGCTCGCCCATCCGCTCGGCGTGCTCGGGGAGGCGCTGGGAGTCGAGCTCCTCCAGCGTCGCGAGCCCTGCTGCCATCGCGAGGTCGTTCGGCGCGAACGTCGAGCCGTGGGAAACGGAATGCTCCAACGAATCGAAAACCGCGTCGTAGACGGCGGTCGACATCAGCAACGCACCCACCGGCACGTAGCCGCCCGAGAGCGACTTCGCGACCGTGAGGAGATCGGGGTCCAGGCCCCAGTGGTCGAGCGCGAACATGCGGCCCGTTCGGCCGAAGCCGGTCTGCACCTCGTCGACGCAGAAGAGCGTCCCGAAGCGGCGACACAATTCCTGCGCGCCCTGCAGGTACCCGTCGGAGGGGAAGTAGGGCCCGTGGCCTTGCACCGGCTCGACGATGAAGATCGCCACGTCCTCGTCCCGAAGCGCCGCCTCGAGCGCGCCAAGGTCGTCGAACGGAACACGCGAGAAACCCGGCAACAAGGGCCCGAAGCGCTCGCTGAAGGCCGCGTCGCCCGCCGCCGACAGCGAGCCGAGGGTCAGCCCGTGGAAACCGTGCTCGCAGGAGACAACCTTCGACCGCCCGGTCGCCGCGCGCCCGAGCTTCAGCGCCGCTTCGACGGCCTCGGTGCCCGAGCTCGTGAAGAGCACGCGTCCAAGCGACGACGGCGCGCGTTCGAGCAGCTCGCTCGCGAGCAAGCCAGGCAGCGGCGAGACGCCCAGCTGTACCTTCCCCGGCGTCTCCAGCTCGAGCGCCTCGACGATCGCCGCCCGGATCCGCGGGTTGTTGCGTCCAACGTTGTACATCCCGAAGCCGCCGAGCAGGTCGAGATAGCTCCCGCCGTCGGCGTCGTAGAGGTACGCGCCCTCGGCCCGCGCCCAGCGGCGGTCGAAGCCGATCGTCTTCAGCAGGCGGACGAACTGCGGGTTGATCGTCCGGGCGTAGAGCTCGAGCTCCTCGCCCTGGCGCTCGTCGAGCAGCTCGCGCAGGGTCACGCGCTAGGCGTGGATCCGCTCACTCGACGCTCGCAAGCGACCACCCTCGCGGCCCGCGCGAACGGCGAGGATCTCGGCGAGGATCGATACAGCCGTCTCCGCCGGCGTTCCGGCGCCGAGGTCGAGGCCCGCAGGCCCGTTGAGCCGCTCGAGCTGCTCCTCCGAAACGCCTGTCTCGAGCAGCTGCTCTCGCCGACGCTCCTGGGTGCGGCGGGATCCGAGCGCGCCGATGTAGAACGCGTCGCCGGCGAGCGCGCCGGCCAACGCAGGCACGTCCCAGCGATCCTCGTGCGTGAGCACGACGACCGCTGTGCGGTCGTCGGGCTCGAACTGCTGCAGCACCTCCTCGGGCCAGGCAACGAGGAGTTCGTCTGCGCTGGGGATCCGCTCTGGCGTCGCGAACCGGGCCCGTGCGTCAGCGACGACCGTGCGCCAGCCGAGACCTTTCGCCGCCCGTGAAAGCGCTTCGGCCAGATCGACGGCGCCGAAGATGAGCAGCCGCGGCGGCGGCCCCAGCACCTCGGCGAAGACGCGTTCGCCGTCGCGCTCGAGCAGCTGCGTCCTAGTCACCTCGCCGTCGTCCGATACCCAGCGCTCGCCGGCCCGATCGCCTTCGACGACGGTAAAGGTCACCTGCGGCGTCTCGGGATCTGGCAGCTCGCCGTCGAACCGCTCGAGGAAGACGTCGATCTCGCCCCCGCAAGGAAGCCCCACCTCCCACGCATCCTCGTCTGGAATCCCGTAGGTCACGAGCTTCGGCCGGCCGGTGTCGATCACCTCCCGCGCGTGCAGAGCAACGTCGCTCTCGACACAGCCGCCCGAGACCGAGCCTGCGAGCTCGCCCGTATCGGACACGGCCAGCTTCGAGCCGAGCGGGCGCGGGGCCGATTTCCTCGTCGCGACAACCGTGGCGAGCGCGACCCGCCGGCCTTCGCCGCCCCATTTTCTGATCGCGTCGAGTGCTTCGCGGCTCACGCGCGCAGACTAGCGCCCGCGGCGCAGCGGCCGATTGATCCGAAGAACCCGTGCCCGGCCGGGTTGCGATCGATTGACGGATTCCTAAGCCCGCGGCGAGCCTCCGACGGAGGCCAGCACCGGCGTGCCGGTGCGAGGCGCGCTCCAGATCCGTCTGTAGTAGCGATCGATGATCGCGCGAAGCAGCCGGTGCCGGTGGAGCGGACTGCGCTGGAAGAGGACGACGAGCTTCGGCCGCCGAGGGGATGCCAAGGTCCGCTCGAGCGATGCCAGCGCACCGGGAATCGCACGGATTGGCTGGCCCCACAGATAGCGGTAAGCCGCCGGCCGGCTGGCGAGAAAGTAGAAGTCTGCTCGGGACTCGAGCGCGTAGACATCCTCCCTGGACGACGAATGAGCCCGGACGTAGCGTGCGATCCGCTGGTCGTTCTCGAACCCGAGCGCGTACTTGACCATCAAGTCCTGCTGGCGATCGGGGGCCTTGACGACACCGGCGACGAATCCGAGCGCCGGCAGGACGGCGAGAGCGACCGCCGCCCAGGCAACGCGGCGATCGCGAAGCCGTGCCAGAGCGAGTCCCGCGAGGAGGCAGAGCGGCGGCAGCAGCTGCACGTAGTAGTGCGGCCAGTAGAGACCGCCCACGTTGACCCCAGCCAATGCCGCGACGAGCCAGGCAAGCCCTACCCGAAGCTGCAGCGGCTGCTTCCGCGCCAGCCAGAGTCCGACGAGCGCCAGCGCCGAAAGCAACAGCAAGTCTCGCGTCGCCGCCGGCAGTGAAGAGCCGAGATGGCCGAGGCGCGATGCGGACGTGACCGCGCCGAGGTGGTCTCCGACGACGGCCGACCAGTAGAACCGCCAACCCGAGACCCAGCCGGCGATCACGGAGGCGCCGAGCGGGACTGCCGCACCCGCCAGGACGAGCGCGAGCGACTTCAGGCGTCCCCGGCCTAGTGCCGCGACCACGAACACGACCGCCAGGCCGTCGAAACCGGACTGCTTCATCAGGATCGCCGAGCCGCCGAAGGTTCCGGCGGCGACCAGCCACCGGCGCGAGTCCCGCCTGCGGGCGACGAGTACCGCTGCAACGGCAGCAGTCGCCGGCACTGAGGCCGCGAGCTCGCCGTTGAACGTGTAGCCCTCGATATGCGGACCGATCCCAGCGATTGCGTACAGTCCGCCGGCTAGGAATCCCGCCTCGGGCGATGCGAGCAATCGGCCGATCGCCACGATGAGGAGTGTGATCGTGGCCCCCGCGACCACTGCGCCCAGCCGGATCGCCCAGGCGGAATGCGAGATCGAGATCAGCAGGCGGTAGACGACAATCAGGCCCTGCGGCCGGTCGATCCAGACCGACCGGTAGAGATCCGCTCCCTGCGACCACCGCCAGGCGACGTAGGCATAGCCGCCCTCGTCCGGGCCGATGCTGCCGAGAAAGGGCAGCCGGACGAGCGCCGCAACAAACGCCAGCGCCGCGAAGGGGGCGTAACGCCGCGCCGCGGCGCCTACTGGCTCGCGACGTCGCGCCGCAGAAAAACGAGGTACGCCGCGAACACGGGGATGAAGATGTACAGCGCGCAAACCCAGAACGCCCGGATCACCGGCACCCAGTCCGCGGGGGTACGCAGGAAGCCGTGCCAGGCCTCGAACTGCGTGCCCAGCAGGTACGGGCGGATGCTCTCCGTCCCGGGCAGCACCCCGAGCAGCTGCATCAGCAGCGCAAACATCAGCGACCCGACGACCGAGGCCGCGCTGTTCCGGGTCACCGTCGAGAGCAGCAGTCCGAAGGCCGCGATGCCCGCGAGCGGCAAGAAGTAGACCGCAAGGCTGGCCATCAGCAGCGCGAGCCCGTGGCCGGCCGACACCTTCGTCCCCGACAGCGAGGTCAGCGGGTGAAAGCCCCAGGCGATGCTGCCGGCTGCGAGGCCGACGAGGCCGAGCGCGAAGACGACCACGAAGGTGTAGGTGAAGACCGCGAGCACCTTCCCGGCGAAGACCTGACCGCGGTCGCGGGATCGGGTCAGGATTGTCTTCAGCGTGTCGTTGTGGCTCTCGGCCGCGACGATGTCGCCCGCGACGAGCGCGGTGATCAGCGGCAGGCCCCAGATCGACATGAAGAAGAGGACGACGAAGGGAGCAGCGAGGCCCGTGTCCCGGATGTACCTCCCGAGCGGAACGTCGTTCGGGCCTCCGGTCTGGAGGACCAGCACGACGACGAAGACGATCGGCACCAGGATCGCGGAGATCAGCCCGAGGTACGTCCGCTTCTGCGCCAGCAGCTTCGCGATCTCCCACTCATAGACCCTGCCGACCGCGGCGATCACGCCACCGCCTCCTCGGTGCCGGCCTGGTCGGCCTCGGTCTGTTCGCCCTCGGTCATGCCGAGGAAGAGCTCCTCGAGGCTCGCCGATTCCGGCACGAGCGCGGTGACGCCGATCCGCGCCTGGCCGAGCGCGATCGACAGCGCCGCGACGGCGTCGTCGTCGGCCTGGAAACGCAACGAGCCGTCGACGGATGTCACCTCGCCGATCCCGGGCTGGGCGAGCAGGAGCGCCTTCGCCCGGTCGAGCTCGGGTGAGCGGAGACTGAAGCCTGTCGCAGCGGTCGCCAGCAGGTCTTGGAGCCGGCCCTCGTAGACGATCCGGCCCTTGCGGATGATCGCGACTCGGTTGCAGAGCTCCTCGACCTCAGTCAGGAGATGGCTCGAGAGCAGGACCGTGATCCCCTCTCCAGCGAGCCGGCGAACGAGGTCGCGCATGTCGCGCATGCCGGCGGGGTCGAGGCCGGTGGTCGGCTCGTCGAGCAGGAGCAGCTTCGGCTCACGCAGAAGCGCGGCGGCGATTCCGAGCCGCTGCCGCATCCCGTGCGAATAGCCCCCGACCTTGTCGTCGCCGCGGTCGCTGAGCTCGACCAGCTCGAGTAGCCCCTCGATCCGAGCGCGGGAGTCGCCGTCGTCATATGCCGCGAGCAAGCGCAGGTTCCGCCGCGCCGTCAGGTAGGGGTAGAAGGTCGGGCCCTCGACGAAGCCGGCAACGCCGTCGAGCGCCTTCGCGCCGTCGACGTGCGGATCGCGGCCAAAGAGGCTGATCGAGCCCTCGGTCGGCCTGATCAGCCCGAGCAGCATTCGCAGCGAGGTCGTCTTCCCGGCGCCGTTTGGCCCGAGGTAGCCGAAGACGTCTCCCTTCTCGACCGTCAGGTCGACGTGGTCGACTGCAACGAGCTCGCCATAGAGCTTGACGAGCCCGCGTGCGCTGACCGGGAGCGGTTCGCTCACAGGACCTCCGCGACATCATCCGACCGAAGCCATTCCCCGATCGGGGTTTGGACGGCCGCGGCGGCAGAGCCGCAGCGGCCTCCAGGTCGGCATCGCAAGCGACGCCTCATCCGAGCGCGCGCGCGGCAGCCTCCGCCGCTGCAGGCGGCACCGAGCCGGCGAGGACGTAGTCGACCTCGCCCCGTTTCCAGGTCAGCACGGTTCCGAGCTGCGTCGCGAGCTCGTGGGCCGTGACGCCGTTGAGGGAGACCTCGGGCAGGCTTCCCATCGCGCCGGTGGTGCCGCCGCCCGCTTGGCCCTGGCGCTCGACGACGACGATCGCGCCGAGCCCGTGGCCGTAGACGACGACCGCGGCCTTCGAGTCACTGTTGCCGACCAGCCGCACGTCCTGGCGAGGAAGTCCGACGAGCGTGTCCGGCGCGACGACCGGGAAGGTCGCCGCGGCCTGAACCGCCTGCAGCCCACTCACGTGAACCTGGCCTCCACCGGATTCGCTGCTGTTTCTCGTCAGCGAGCCGAGGTCGACGGTCTTGGCACCAGCGGGCGGCGCGACGTCGACGTCGCTGGCCGGCACCGGCCCGTATGAGATGTCGGTCGCAGCCAGCTCGAGCACTGGCGTGGAGGCGCCCTGCGCGTAGATGCCGAGTCGAAGCGGCACGCCGCGAGAGGAGTCGAATGCGAGCTCGGCGGCGCCGAGGAGGCCACCGTCATGCTTCGGCGAGACCCTGACGGTGTAGGCCTCCTGGCCCGCCACGTTGCTCGGCTCAGCACCTGAGAGGGAGACGTGCTCGCCGAGCTTGGTGAGGAAGTCGCTGATCTTCGCGACCGAGGGAACTCCGTTTTGGTCGGCCGAGCTCTTCGTGTCGGCCGGCAGCGTCGCGCGGTAGACCGTGTTTGACGATGCGTCGTAGATCGACACCTCGGTGTCGCTCCAGACGACCTGGACGTCGCCCGCGTCGGACTGAAGCTCGAGCCGACCGCGCCCGTCGTTCGTCGCCCACAGGCGCCCCGAAGCTCCGGACATCAGCGCCGAGCCGATCTGCCCGGTGATGGCGCCGGAGGGGAAGAGCTTGTTCGTGAACTTGATCCTCGCGGTGACGCCGTCGGGCGCCTGGCCGGCCAGCGAGTCGTGCAACGCTTCAGCGAGCGGCTTCGGCGGCGGAGTCGACCCGCTGCCGCCGCTCGCGGCAACAGCGATCGCGGCACCGCCGGCGGCGAGGGCGACCACTGCGACGATCAGCATCAGGAGGCGAGAAGTCGAGAGTGTGCGGAGGAGCTTCAAGGCGATCCTTTCCCGGACGGTTGCCCCTCCGTTCTACGTTCGGACCCTGAGAGATCTCTGAGAGACCGATCCACAAGACAATCATCGGTCGCTGCGTCGCGAACCTGGTCAGACGGCCGCCCCGGCAAAGCCGCGGCGGCCTCCAGGTCGGCTCCGCAAGCGAGCGCCTCGAGAGCGGGAAGCTCGATTGTGAAGCGGGAGCCCTCCGCGTAGGCGCGGCCGCGATGGCGTTCTGCCGTCGCGCGGACGATTGCAAGCCCGAGACCGGACCCCGGTTTGCCGCCGGCCCCCCGCCAGAAGCGCCCGAACGCCTGCTCGGCCTCCTCCGGCGAGAGCCCCTTCCCTTCATCGGCGACGCTCAGCCGCGCAACCCCGTTCTCCTGCTCTGCGGCGACTGTGATCCGCCCGTGCTCCGGGCCGTAGAGCTCGGCGTTCCGGATCAGGTTCGCAAGCGCCCGCTCGAGCGCGGCGCGGTCGCCCTTGACTGCGACCGGCTCGACGACTGCGGGCTCGACCCGCGAGCCCGAGGCGTCTCGGACAAGCTCGTCGAGCCTGATCACCTCCGTCGGCTCGCCCGCAGATTCCTCGCGAGAGAGCGCCAGCAGATCGTCCGCGAGCCTGGCGAGCCGTTCGGCGTCGGCCTCGAGCTCGGCGACGAGCTCAGGCGTTGCGCCGTGGCGGGCGAGGTAGGCGACGTTCCCACGCAAAGCCGTCAGCGGCGTCCTCAGCTCGTGCGATGCATCGGCGAGGAAGCGCCGCTCGTTGTCGCGCGCGCGCTCGAGGCTCGCCAGCATCTCGTTCAAGGTCCGTGCGAGCGTTCCGACTTCGTCCCGGGCCGGCGGCTCGGGTAGGCGTCGGCGCGGATCGCCCGTACGCTCGACGTCCGCCGCGGACTCGGCGAGCTCTCCAAGCGGCCGCAGGGCGCGGGTCATCAGGATCGCCACCGCCGCCGCACCGAGGGCGGACGCGACCAGACCTGCGAGGAGCACGAACAGATGCAGGCTCCGAAGCGTCTCCTCGAGGTCGCGCGTCGAGCCGGCGACGATCACCGCTCCTCCGGCCGCCGGACCGCCGACATCGGCGAGTGGCGCCGCGTAAGCGCGCAGATCCTCATCGCCGAGCTCCAGGCCCGCGTAGCTCGCGTGCCCGTGCGCGATTGCCCGACCCACCAGCCGTTGCGCCGGCAGAACGCCACCCCCGAGCGAGAGGGAGCGAGCGACGATCCGGCCGCGCCGATCGACCACCTCGACCGAGAGCTGAGTGCCCCCGAGCGGCGAGTCAAGCGCGCCGGGGGTGGTCAACACAGCAGGAGCGGAAGCGGACAGCTGCGCGACCTCGACAGCGCGCGCGTGCAGCGTCCGGTCGAAGGAACGATGAAGATGACGGGCGACGAGTACGTCGACGCCGGCGCCGACGATGACAACCGCAAGCAGGATCGCCAGCGTCGCCGCAGCGACCGAGCGAAGCCGGAGCGAGACTCGCCTCATCGCAAGAGGAAGCCGGTGCCGCGGACGGTCTCGATCAGCGGCGGCTGCCCGAGTTTCGCCCGCAGATACGAGATGTACTGATCGACGACGTTCAGGCTCGCGGCTGCACGGCCGCCCCAGACCCGTTCGAGCGCGAGCTCGCGGGAGACAATCCGTCGGCGATTCAGCAGCAGCAGCTCGAGCAGATCGGCCTCGCGAGAGCTCAGCCCGAGCTCGCGGCCGGCGCGTGAAGCAGCCCGACCACGCACGTCGAAGACGAGGTCGCCGTACGCGAGCACATCGTCAGGCTCGCTGCCGCGCCGAAGCAAGGCCCGAATTCGCGCAAGCAGCTCCTCGGCTGCGAACGGCTTGACGAGGTAGTCGTCTCCGCCGGCGTCGAGTCCCGCGACGCGATCTGTGACCGCGTCCCGCGCCGTCAAGAAGAGGATCGGCACCGCGAGCCCCTTGTCCCGCAGCCTCCTCGCGACCGCGAAGCCGTCGACGCCCGGCATCGCCACGTCGAGCACGACGAGATCCGGCGCCGAGCGCTCGACGGCCGCCAGAGCCGTCCCACCGTCCGGCGAAGCCTCGACCGCGTAGCCTTCGGCCGCGAGCGTCCGCGAGAGCATTCGCCGAATCGGCGCGTCGTCGTCGACGACCAGGATCGCGGCAGAAGCCACGTTCGGAGGGTAGCCCGGCGGTCTAAGGCCGATGCACCGAAACGAGCTCGGATCTCTCGAGCGGCCCTTTGACCGTCACCTCTTTGACGTTGCCGATCCCGCGCACGTAGTACTTGTGGTCGAGCGTGCCCGGCTCGAGCGGCGTCCACTCCTTCGTCAGCAGCGCGCGGTTCGAGGTCGTGTAGGGCACGGAGACCCGCGCGCGAAGGCTGACCACTGCGAAGTGATCCTCGGCGTGCCCCTTGTAGTACTCCTGGAGCCGCGACTGCCCGACCGTCGGCCGCGCCGTCATGTAGATCCCAGCCTTAGCGCCGTTGCGACCGGCGAGCCACGAGCCCTCGGTGCTGGTCACGTGTCCGGCACGGTCCAGCTCGGCGGTGGCCTCGCCGAAGTACCAGACGTTCCCGCGCCGGTCCTGCGCGTACCAGTCGGTCGTCCGCTCCTCGAGCCGCCCGGCGAGGTAGAGCCGATCGGCCACCGCCGTAGAACGCACGCCCTGAATCGTCCTGGTGGCGTGCGTGACGGTCACGACATCGCGGGCAGTCTTGCCATCCTTGACCCCGCCGTAGACAAAGGTCGTTCCCGGCGCGAGCGGGAACCAGGGGTTGTCGACGCGCGCGACAAAGTCGCGCGGATTGGGGCCGGCTGCAGGCCCGGAAGCCGCGATCCCAGTAGACGCGAGGACGAACAGAACTGCCGCCGCCATAATCGTCGAGAGAAACGCCATGCCTCACCCGCCTTTCTCGCCCTAGGCTAAGCCCTAACTCTGAGACGCCTCTGAGAGTCGTTTCGAGGCGACGCTATCGTGGCCCCGTAGCGCCCCCGTAGCTCAGTGGATAGAGCAGCGGTTTCCTAAACCGCGTGCGCATGTTCGATTCATGCCGGGGGCATTTCGTCAGAGGCGGGCGTCTTTGCAGCCGCGCCGTCTAATCCCGAATCGACGGAAGCGCACGCGCGTCGTCATCGCTCGAACAGCGTGCCAGCCAGGACGCGGCGCGACGATCGCGACCCAGTCCCGATCACGCCGCCCGAACTACTAGTCGCACTGGGATCCATCTCGTGGCTTGCCCTCCTCGGCTCACTCAACCACCGGGGCAATTCGTGCCGAACCGACTCCCGCGCGCCGGCAGACCTCGCGTGAGCATCCCAAGGGCGCGATCGGGGGACCCCGAACACGGGCCCCAGGCGAGGGTCTGTTTGAGCCTCGCGAGGTGAAGGGAGCGGGCGGCTCGGTGACCGCCCGCTCAACTCATGCTGACCGTCCTAGCCGGTCGGCGGGTGCGTGCCCCAGTCGACGTTGTCCACGCCAGGGGTATGCGTGACCTGGAACAAGCCCGTACCGTCGAGGTTCACGGTGTAGGCCTCGCCGTCTGTGTCGTTATTGAACGACCTGACGAACGCGATCTTCATCCCGTCGGGCGACCACACCGGATGGTTGCAGCCT
>Ga0207693_10003697_pt1 | contig 13040 bp, 12 predicted proteins | sample LARL81metaG_FD_184347 | JGI IMG/M metagenome (GOLD analysis project Ga0207693, IMG submission 184347) | Corn, switchgrass and miscanthus rhizosphere microbial communities from Kellogg Biological Station, Michigan, USA - LAR L8-1 metaG... | ecosystem: Host-associated > Plants > Roots >...
GATGAGGAGACCGTGCGGCGCGCTTTGGCGCGCATGCTGAACGCGTCGCAGTTCGAGTCCGAGGTGTTCGCCTCGGGCAAGGAGTTTCTGGACTCCCTCACGAGCCGGCGCCCGGACTGCGTGCTGCTGGACTACCAGATGCCCGGCCTCACCGGTCGCGACGTCCAGCGCCGCATGGCGCTCGCGGGCATCGACATCCCCATCATCGTCGTGACCGCCCACGACCAGCCGGCGTTGCGTGAGCAGTGCCTCGCCGATGGCGCCGTGGCCTACCTTGCCAAGCCGCTGCAGCGCGAACGCCTCGTCGGGCTGATCAACGAAGCGCTGCGCGCGCGCGCGGCGAACGCCTAACGCCTGAAACGCGGCAACGGCACCTAGCCCGGCTCGCGACGCTGTGGCGGTCCACACCGCCCGCCGCGCGCGACAATCGGCGTTGACGGTCAGCACCCGAACTGAGCCTGAGGCTTGTCCTTTACCGCATTCGCCGCCAGCGCAACCAGGGCGCTGAGCGTGTAACCGTGCCACGAATCAAGCAGGCTTTGATACGGGCGTCGGGGCGGTGTCCCCGGTCCTGATCTGCAGGGACTGCGTGGATTCGGCCGCCAGGCGAGTCGCGCCCCCGCGCTGCGCGGGCAGCTCCCGCACCCGCGGGCCCCGGCGCCTGTGCCAAGGCGGGCAAGGCAAGCAGGTTGCTGCCCGGGGAGCGGGCAGCCGCGATGTATTTCCCCCAATACGGCGACCATCCCAGGGCCCTGGCGCCGCAGGGGGTTTCGGGTCGTCGCCAGGCAAACTGCCCCGGGACGGATAGGGGACACTGATCCCATTCGTCAGTCGTGTGAGCGAAGCCTCTGGCGTCGGTGCAGGGGGCAGAGGCATACTACTTAATCTGGGATGTAACAAATTAATGTGGGTGCAATGAATGCATCCGATAACGGTACGGGGCCACAGCCACCGTAGACGCGGCGGAGAAATGCCGATGTTCGAGCCAAAGCCAGTCGTATTCTTACTCGATGATGAGCCCTCGGTCGTCGTGGCGTTGGGACGCTTGCTGCAATCAAGCGGCTTCGCGACGCGAGGCTTTACCTGTGTGGAGGCCTTCCTCCAGGCCCACGACCCGGAAACGCCCGGCTGTCTCGTAGCGGACATGCGCATGCCCGGCATGTCGGGCCTCGAGTTGCAACACTCGCTCGCGGCCGGCGGCAGTACCCGTTCCATCGTGTTCGTGACTGGCCAGGGAGATATGAGCACGACCGTGGCGGCGATGAAGGCGGGCGCAGTAACGTTCCTCGCCAAGCCCGTGCGGCGCGACGAACTGGTGGCCGCTGTCGAGGAAGCGATCGACAAGGACGCCGCTCTGCGCGCGCAGCAGCGCGAGCAGCAGGAAATCTCCCGGCGTCTCGACATGCTCACCCCGCGCGAGCGACAGGTGCTTGAGCTCGTCGCCACCGGCAAGCTCAACAAACAGATCGCGGTCGAACTCGGTGCAGCGGAGAAGACCATCAAGGTGCATCGCGGCCGCATCATGGAAAAGATGCAGGTGCGCACCGCCGCCGCCCTCGTCGGGCTGCTGTCACGCGCGGGCCCGCGCGCGCAGCCGCCAACCTCCCTGCACGTCTTCTAGACACCGCGTCGTCGGGCGCTGCAGTGTCAGCGCCGCGGAAAAGCGGCCTCAACCATCGGAGGTTGGTTCTGTCGGCCGTTGCCCCCGAGCTATTGCCACCCCGGGGCACTCGCGATACTTAGTTGCCATGGGCGAGGTTCGCCGGCACGGAGGCGAACGCTGGCTTACGCGGCCGTGCTGAGCATGGCCGGTTGCGGCCTCCCGTCAGGTGTGTGTGCCGGCGAGGACCCGACGACGGTCGAATATCGACGTTCCCTGTTCGGCCGCTTCGAAGCCGTCGCGTTCGTCTGCGCCGGCGCGGTGGCCGACACCTTTGGCAATCTCTTCAGCAGAACGCTGCTGCGGGCCGGCGGCGGCGGACTGCGCTACCTCGCCGTGCCTGCCGGCGGTGTTAACATCAGTATCGACTACGTTTGGGGCAAGAGCGGCTCCGGCGGGCTTTACGGCTACATCGGGGATGCATTCTGAGGCGCCCGGAACCCATGGGACCGAAGTCCAATACCGCGGTGCCCTCGCGAGCGCTAGCGTGGCGTGCCACGGGTGCCATGGGGCCCGTGCGAAGGTTTCTTGCTGGGCGTGGCCGTATGCTGCGCCGCGAGCTACGTTTTTAAGGAGTGGTCATGCAGTACCTGAGAGCCGGTCTTGGTTCATCTTTGAGCATCGCCATGCTGCTGGTGAGCTCGACGCTCTGCGCGCAGCAGGCGGCCAAGCCGGCAGCGGCACCGCCGCCACCGGCAGCGGCACCGCCGCCGGCACCGGCCAGTCTCTCCCAGAGTCTCGGAGTGGTGGTGTTTCCGGCGAAAAATCAGAGCGCCGCCACGCAAAGCTCGGACGAGGGCTACTGTTACGGCTGGGCAAAGACCAACACCGGCATTGATCCGATGGCGCCGCCGCCCACTCAGGCCGCCGCGGTCGCCCCGCCGCCACCCGATCCCGGCGGCCAGCGTGTCGCCGGCGCCGCCCGCGGCGCAGCCGGTGGAGCGGTGATCGGAGCCATCGCCGGCGATGCCGGCCAGGGCGCCGCCATCGGTGCCGCAGCCGGGGCCATGCACGGCGGTGCGCAGAAGCGGCGCGGGCAGAAGGAAGCGGCGTCACAGCAGCAGCAGGCGCAAGCCAATGCTGACGCGCAGGCCAAGGCGGCCGCTGATGCGCAGAAGCAGACCTACAACAAGGCGTTCACGGCCTGCATGGAAGGCAAGGGCTACACGGCCAAATAGCTACCGCCGTGCGGCGGCGGGTAACGCTCGCGGCGCTGTCAGCCCGGCGCAGCTGCACCGCCACGTCGCAGGCGCCACGCACTCCGCGCGCGGCTCGCGGGCGTCGGGCCTGCAGCCGGCTGACAGTCTAAGATGCAGCCGTGATCGTTCACCTTATCGACGGAACGTACGAGCTGTTCCGTCACTTTTACGGATTGCGCCGCTTCCATTCAGGGGCGGACCCGCCCTCGGGGGCCGTGCTCGGGGTGTTGAACACGCTGCTGAAGATGATCGAGGACGGGGCCACGCACGTGGGGGTCGCCACCGATCACGTCATCGAGTCCTTCCGTAACGCCCTGTGGCCGGGCTACAAGACCGGCGATGGCATCGACCCGGCACTGTGGGCACAGTTTCATCCCCTCGAGGAGGCCCTGGCGGCCATGGGCGTTCGGGTGTGGCCCATGGTCGAGCAGGAAGCCGACGACGCGCTCGCCGCCGCCGCTCGGGCGGCCGCCGCCGACCCGCGTGCTCAGAAGGTGTGCATCTGGACCCCTGACAAGGATCTGGCGCAGTGCGTGCGCGGCGAGCGGGTGGTCCAGGTCGACCGCAGGACCAACCGGATACGTGACGCGGAGGGCGTGCGCGAGAAGTTTGGCGTCGAGCCGGAGCGCATCCCGGACTTTCTCGCGCTGGTGGGCGACAGTGCCGATGGTTACCCGGGAATTGCCGGCGTGGGGCGCGTGACGGCGGCGCGCCTGATTGCGAAGCACGGCGCGATCGAGGATTTCCCACCTGCAGTGCTCGGCGACCAACGCGAGCTCGCGCTCCTCTTCAAGACCCTGGCAACCCTCAGAACCGACGCTGCTGTGTTTACCGATGTTGACGAGCTGCGCTGGCGAGGGCCAGGCGGCGATTTTGCGGCGACGGCTGCGCGGCTCGGTGATGCGCGCATCTTGGTGCGGGCACAGCACGCCGTGACGACGCCATCGCGCTAGCCGCGCTCTGTCGGCGCCGATCACTCGCTGCAGCGAAACGGTCCGCTGGCCGTTCCTGCATGCTCGCGTCGCCGCCCTTCCCAAAGGCGCCGCTACCGCGTGCGCCCGGGGCCTTTGGTGCGCACACGGGTGCGCGATCTCTGGCATATTGCATCGCCAGCTCGCCACTGAAAGATCTGCCATGAATTCGCCCACCCCGATGCGGCGTGAGGTGGGCACTTTCGCCCTCATGCTTACCGGCCTCGGTTCGATCATCGGATCGGGCTGGTTATTCGGCGCCTGGCGCGCGGCCGGGCTCGCCGGCCCCGGTGCCGTGTGGGCCTGGGTACTGGGGGCCGCGATCATCATCACCATCGCACTCACCTACGCGGAACTCGGCGCCATGTTCCCCGAGTCCGGCGGCATGGTGCGCTACAGCCACTTTTCGCACGGCTCGCTGGTTGGTTTCATCGGCGCGTGGGCCAATTGGATCTCGATCGTCTCGGTGATTCCCGTGGAAGCGGAAGCCTCCGTGCAGTACATGGCCTCCTGGCCCTACCCGTGGGCGCAGCAGCTGTACATGCACCTGCCCGGCGGCCATGGGGAACTGACCCCACCGGGCCTCAGCATCGCGGCCGCGCTCGTGATTGTTTATTTCCTGCTCAATTTCTGGAGCGTGCGGATATTCGCGCACTCCAATACCGCCATCACGATCTTCAAGCTGGTCGTGCCGGCGGCCACCGGCGTGGCTCTCATCGCCAGTGGCTTTCACCCCGAGAACTTCCACGTCGGCGTGCACGGACAGGCGCACGCGGTGGACTTTGCGGCGGTGCTCACCGCGGTCGCCACGGCCGGCATCGTCTTCAGCTTCAACGGCTTCCAGAGTCCGGTGAATCTGGCCGGCGAGGCCCGCAATCCGGCGCGCAGCATCCCCTTCGCCGTGCTCGGATCGATCCTGATCGCCACCGTCGTCTACGTCCTCCTGCAGGTGGCCTACCTGGGTGCCGTGCCACCTGAGCTGCTCGCCAGGGCCGGCTGGCATGGCATCGACTTCAGTTCACCGTTCGCACAGCTCGCGCTGCTGCTGAACCTGCACTTGCTGGCCATACTGCTGTACGCGGACGCCTTCGTGAGCCCGAGCGGCACCGGTATCACCTACACGGCAAGTACCGCGCGCATGATCTACGGCATGGAGCGCAACGGCACCCTGCCCAGCGTCCTCGGGCGCCTGCATCCCCTCTACGGTGTCCCGCGCGCGGCGATGTGGCTGAACCTCGCGGTGTCGTTTCTGTTTCTGTTCTTCTTCCGGGGCTGGGGCACGTTGGCGGCCGTGATCTCGGTCGCTACCATCATTTCCTACCTCACCGGGCCGGTGAGTGCGATGACACTGCGGCGTACGGCGGCGCAGATGCATCGCCCGCTGCGGCTTGCGGGCCTCCCGGCGATCGCCGCCCTCGCCTTCATCTTCGCGACCGAGCTCTTGTACTGGGCCAAGTGGCCCCTGACCGGGGAGATCATTCTGCTGATGGTGGTGGCGCTGCCGGTCTATCTCTTCTATCAGGCGCGCAGTGGCTGGCCGGACTTCAAACGCCAGCTGCGGGCGGCCTGGTGGCTGGTGGTCTACCTGCCCGTGATTGCCGCCGTCTCCTGGGCGGGCAGTGCCAAGTTCGGCGGCCACGACTACCTCACGTGGGGCTGGGATCTGCTGGTGGTCGCCATGCTCGCCCTCGTGTTCTTCATCTGGGGCGTGAAGTCCGGCTGGAGCACCCCGGCGGTGCAGGAAGCCGCCGCCGCGCACGGCGGGCGGGACGCGCAGTCAGTCGCTGCCCAGCGGGACCGCACCACGCTGTTGCCGGCAAAAGATGGGTTGGAACCGAAGATGCCGACGTAGAATCATCCGCCGCACCCATCGGACCAACAGCCTGACACCATGACCAAGCCGAGCTTCCCGCTGCCCCTGCTCGAATGGCTGCCGGGCTACCGCAAGGGATGGCTGCGGCTCGATCTGGTTGCCGGGCTCACGACCGCCGCGGTGATGATCCCGAAGGCGATGGCGTACGCGACCATCGCCGGACTGCCCATCCAGGTGGGCCTCTACACGGCCTTCGTGCCCCTCATCATCTACGCGGTGCTCGGGACTTCCCGCCCCCTGAGCGTCAGCACGACCACGACGATTGCGATCCTGACCGGCGCCGAGCTTGGCCAGCTGGCACCCAATGGTGATGCGGCCACGTTGTTGCAGGTCAGCGCGCTGCTCACCCTCATGGTGGGCGGCATCCTCATCGTGGCCTCCGCGCTGCGTCTTGGATTCGTTGCCAACTTCATCTCCGAACCGGTGCTGGTCGGTTTCAAGGCGGGCATCGCGGTGGTGATCATCCTCGATCAGCTGCCCAAGATTCTCGGCATACACTTCGCCAAGGGATCTTTTCTGCACAACGTGCAGGCCATCGGGATGGGACTCTCGCACGTCTCCCTTCCCACCCTTGCGGTGGGACTGGCGACGATCGCAGGCCTGGTGGCCATCGAAAGGTTCCGACCCCGCTGGCCCGCACCGCTGATCGCCGTGGCGCTCGCCGTCGCAGCAATTGCGATGTTCGGCTTGCAGAACCAGGGCGTCGAGCTGGTCGGAGCGATCCCCGCAGGCTTGCCGGCCTTCACGGTGCCGGAACTGGCGCTCGCGAATCAGCTCTGGCCGGGTGCGCTCGGCATCGCGCTCATGAGCTTTACGGAAACCATCGCCGTCGGTCGGGCCTTCACGGGCCCCGAGGAGCCCACCCCACGCCCGAATGCCGAGTTGCTGGCCACCGGTGCGGCGAACGTGGCGGGTGCCTTTCTGGGCTCGATGCCGGCCGGCGGCGGCATGAGCCAGACCGCGGTCAATCGCAAGGCCGGCGCGCGCACCCAGATCTCCGAACTGGTCACGGCCGCGGTCAGTCTGCTGACGATGCTGCTCTTGGCACCGCTGCTCGGGCTCATGCCGCACGCGGTTCTGGCGAGCATCGTGGTGGTGTATTCGGTCGGACTCATCAAGCCGGCGGAATTCCGCAACATCCTGCGGTTCCGCCGCACCGAGTTCTTCTGGGCGGCCGCCGCCTTCCTGGGCGTCATGCTGATCGGCACGTTAAAGGGCATTCTGGTGGCGATCATCGTCTCGCTCCTCGCACTGGCTCAGCAGACGGCCAATCCGCCGGTTCGCGCGCTGGGTCGCAAACCGGGGACCAACGTGTTCCGACCGCGTTCGTCCGAGCACCCGCAGGACGAGTCGTTCCCGGGGCTGCTGCTGCTGCGGCTGGAGGGTCGGGTCTTCTTCCTCAACGCCGAGCGCATCGCGGAACGCATCCGCCTGCTGATCGCCGAGGCCAACCCGACGGTCGTGGTGCTCGATCTCAGCGGCGTCTTCGATCTGGAGTACACCGCGCTGAAGATGCTCACCGAGGCGGAGGCGCGCCGACGCGAGGCCGGCATGACGCTCTGGCTCGCCGGCCTCACGCCGGATGTGTATGCGGCGATCCAGCGCTCGCCGCTGGGTGAGCGCCTCGGCCGCGAGGGCCTGCTCTTCAATGTCGAGATCGCGGTCGAGCGCTATCGGTCGGGGCCCGACGGCGGGCCGCGCGGAACCACCCCACCGACGGCAGGAGGACCCAATGAGTAACTCATGGTCAGAGGATGCCGGTACGATTCAGGTGCTGCTCGCGCGCCTGAACAGCGAGCGCCTGCCGCGCGCGCTGGATCTCAAGAGCAAGGTCGATTCCGGCGAGCGGCTGGACGAGCAGGACATGCAATTCCTGCAGACGGTACTCGAGGACGCCAGCGGCGTTCAGCACCTGGCTGCCAAGCGTGCGGGGTTCCCGTCACTGGTGGGGCGCTCAACAGCCTCTACGGCGAGATCACAGCTAGAGCACTGGAAAACGAACCAAGAGGCCTGAAGTCATGGCAATGAAAGATCAGAAACAAGCGCACGCCGGTACGAATCCCGAGTCGGGCGGAATGAAGCGCAAGAGTTACGAAAAGGAGCTCAAGCGCCTGCATGTCGAGCTGGTGAAGGCGCAGCAATGGATCGTGCACAAAGGGCTCAAGGTGTGCGTCATCTTCGAAGGCCGCGACGGTGCGGGCAAGGGTGGCACCATCAAGGCAATCACCGAGCGCGTGAGTCCGCGCGTGTTCCGCGTGGTCGCGCTGCAGGCCCCGACCGAACGGGAAAAGAGCCAGATGTACGTGCAGCGCTACCTGCCGTACCTGCCGGGAGCCGGAGAGGTCGTGATCTTCGACCGCAGTTGGTACAACCGGGCGGGAGTCGAGCGCGTGATGGGATTCTGTTCCCCTCAGGATGTGAAGCAATTCCTGAAGATGGTGTCGCCGGTCGAGAAGGCGATCGTCGATTCCGGAATCATCTTCATCAAGTACTGGCTGGAAGTGAGCGCCGATGAACAGACGCGCCGGCTCGAGGACCGCATCGATGATGGGCGCAAGCTCTGGAAGCTCTCGCCCATGGACCTCAAGTCCTACAGTCGCTGGTACGACTACTCCCGGGCCCGTGATGACATGTTCGCCGCCACCGATACCCGCTTCGCGCCCTGGTACGTGGCACGCAGCGACGACAAGCGGCGCGCCCGGCTGAGCATCATCACGCATCTGCTCGGCCAGATCCCCTACAAGACCTTGCCACGCAAGAAGATCAAGCTCCCGAAGCGGCAAAAGCGCGGCGACTATCGGGATCCGAACCAGCCCCTGAGGTTCATCAAGCAGGTCTAGCAGGCGGTTGCCAGGCGCTGCCCGCTGAGCGGTGTGATGACCGGCATGGGTGTTCGTGCCTGAGGCCTCTGGCGCGGGGAACATGACTCTCGACTACCTTCTGGAGACGCACGGCTTGAGCAGGGAGTTCAATGGCTTCGCCGCCGTCAGCGACCTGAATCTGCGCGTTCGCCCGGGCCAGATCCACGCCCTCATCGGTCCCAACGGTGCCGGCAAGACCACCTGCTTCAACCTGCTGACGAAGTTTCTGATCGCGACGCGCGGGCAGATTCTTTATAAGGGCGAAGACATCACGGCGGCACGACCGGCCGACGTCGCGCGCCGCGGCATCGTGCGCTCGTTTCAGGTGTCGGCGGTCTTCCCGCACCTGAGCGTGCTGGAGAACGTGCGCGTGGCGCTGCAGCGCGCTCGGGGCCTCACGTTCCAGTTCTGGCGGCGCGCCTCCAGCCTCAACACCCTCAATCCGCGCGCCATGGAACTGCTGCAGGCGGTGGAGCTCGGCGCCTTCGCCGACACGGTCGCGGTCGAGCTGGCCTACGGGCACAAGCGCTCGCTGGAGATCGCCACCACGCTTGCCATGAACCCGGAGCTGATGCTGCTGGACGAGCCGACGCAGGGCATGGGACACGAAGACGTCGACCGGGTCACGGCGCTGATTCAGCGCGCGGCCGCCGAGCGCACGGTCCTCATGGTGGAGCACAACATGCGGGTGGTGGCGAAGATCGCCGACACGATCACGGTGTTGCAGCACGGACGCATCATCGCCGAGGGGCCCTATGCGCAGGTCTCGAAGGACCCGCAGGTAATCGAGGCCTACATGGGTGCGGCAGAGTCCGAGCCTCCGGGTGTACGACCGTGAGCGCGGAAGTGCTACGCGTCAGCGGACTGCACGCCTACTACGGGGAGTCACACATCCTGCACGGGGTCGACTTCAGCGTGAACCGCGGCGAGGTGGTCACGCTGCTGGGCCGCAACGGCGCCGGGCGCACCACGACCCTCAAGGCGATCCTCGGACTGGTGGGCAAGCGCTCGGGCTCCGTGCTGATCAACGGTGTCGAGGCCATCGGCCTGCCACCGCACCAGGTGGCGCACCTCGGCGTCGGCTATTGCCCGGAGGAGCGGGGCATCTACGCCAGCCTCTCGGCCGAAGAGAACCTGGAAATCCCGCCGCTCGTGGCCGCCGGCGGCATGTCGGTCGCGGAAATTTACGCGATGTTCCCCAATCTGCGGGAACGCCGCGATACCCAGGGCACGCGCCTCTCGGGCGGGGAGCAGCAGATGCTCGCCGTGGCTCGCACCCTGCGCACCGGGGCGCGGCTGCTGTTACTGGATGAAATCTCCGAGGGGCTCGCGCCGGTCATCGTGCAGAAGCTCTCGCAGACCATCCGCGAGCTGCGCCTGCGCGGCTACACGATCGTGATGGTGGAACAGAACTTCCGCTTTGCCGCACCACTGGCGGACCGCTGCTCCATAATGGAGCGTGGCCGCATTGTCGAGACCTTCACCGCACCGGAACTTAACGACAAAATGGCGCGGGTGCGGGAACTGCTGGGTATCTGAAACTTAAATAACGCTCCCGAGGGACGGATAATGAAACTGAAGGTCTTGGGCATTACCCTGGCGCTCGCGGCGGGCATGGCGCACGTGCCAAGCGCCGTGGGGGCCGACCCCGACGTCGTCATTGGCGATATCGACGATTTGTCGGGCAACTACGCCGATGTCGCCGGTGCCGGCGCCGTGGAAGCCATCAAGATGGCGATCGCGGACTTCGGCGGCACGGTGCTCGGGCGCAAGATCGTCACCCTGGTCGCCGACCATCAGAACAAGCCCGACATCGGAGCTTCCAAGTTCCGCGAATGGGCTGACCAGAGCGGCCTGAGCGTCATGCTGGGCGGCTCCAATACCGGCGTCATGATCGCGATGTCCAAGGTTGCCGCGGCCAAGAAGGTACCGTTCTTCGTCCTCGGCGCCGGCGGCGCCTCCCTGACCAACGAGGACTGCACGGCCTACACGGTGCACTACATCTACGACACCACCGCGCTCGCCAACGGCACCGCCACCACGATCGTGAAGAACGGCGGCAAGTCCTGGTTCTACCTGACCGCCGACTACGCCTTCGGGACGCAGCTGCAAACCGCCGCCTCCAAGGTCGTTGAGCACAACGGCGGCAAGAACGTCGGCGCGGTGCGCGTGCCGCTGGCCGCCGCGGACTTCTCCTCCTTCCTGCTGCAGGCGCAGGGCTCGGGTGCGCAGGTGCTCGGACTTGCCAATGCCGGCGAGGACTTCAGCAACTCCCTGAAAGCCGCCAACGAGTTCGGGATTACCAAGAAAATGCAGCCGGCGGCGCTGCTCGCCTTCATCACCAACATCCACAGCCTGGGTCTGCAGACCGCGCAGGGCCTGGTGCTGACCACCGGGTTTTACTGGGACCTCAATGAGGAGACGCGCGCCTTCGCCAAGCGTTACTACGCCAAGACCTCCAAGGAGCCCACCATGGACCAGGCGGGCTACTACTCCGCGACGCTCACCTACCTCAAAGCGCTCAAGGCCGTCGGCACCACCGAGGCGGACAAGGTGATGGCGCAGCTGAAGAAGATCAGGATCAACGACATGTTCGCCAAGGACGGCTACATCCGCGCCGACGGCGTCATGATTCACGACATGTACGTGATGCAGGTGAAGTCCCCGCAGGAATCCAAGTACCCCTGGGACTACTACAAGGTCCTCAAGGTCATGAAGGGCGAGGAAGCCTTCGGCCCGATCACCGGCGCGTGCGCGCTCGCACCGAAATAGGCACGCCGCGCGGGCCCCTGCGATGAGCGGCCGGGCGTTGCAGTGCGCCGCACGCCGTGACTGAGGTCTTCGGCGTCCCGGTCGCCGTGATCTTCGGGCAGCTGATGCTCGGGCTCGTCAACGGCTCCTTCTACGCCCTCCTGAGCCTGGGGCTGGCGGTCATCTTTGGTCTGCTCGGTATCGTGAACTTCGCCCACGGCGCGTTCTACGCGCTGGGCGCGTTTGTGGCGCTGTTCGGCCTGCAGCGGCTCGGGGTGAACTACTGGGAGGCCCTGCTGCTCGCGCCGCTGGCCGTCGGGCTTCTCGGGATCCTCACCGAGCGCATACTGCTGCGCCGCCTGCGCGGCTTGAGCCCGCTCTATGGCCTGCTGCTGACCTTCGGACTGGCCCTCGTGATCGAAGGCACGCTGCGTGAGGCCTTCGGCGCCTCGGGACAGTCCTACCCGGTGCCCCCGGCACTGCAGGGGGCGATCAACCTGGGCTTCATGATCCTGCCGCTCTACCGCGCCTGGGTGATCCTCGTGTCGGTGGTGGTGTGTTTCAGCACCTGGTTCGTCATCGAGCGCACGCGGCTGGGCTCCAAGCTGCGCGCGGCCACTGAGAATGCGCCGCTGCTGCAGGCCTTCGGCGTCAACGTGCCGCTGCTCATCGCCGCCACCTACGGCGGGGGTGTCGCGCTGGCAGCCCTGGCCGGGGTGCTCTCGGCACCCGTCATCCTCGTGACCCCGGCCATGGGCAGCTCGCTCGTCATCGTCGTGTTCGCCGTGGTGGTCATCGGCGGCATGGGCTCGATCCTCGGCGCCATTGTGAGCGGGCTGTTGCTCGGGGTCGTCGAAGGCTTCACCAAGGTTCTCTATCCGGAGGCCTCCAACATCGTCGTCTTCGTGATCATGGCGCTGGTACTGATTCTGCGGCCGGCGGGTCTTTTTGGAAAAGAATAACCGCGTGCGCGGCGCGAGCGTCTTCTACCTGGCCGCCGGGTTGTTCGCCCTGGCGGTGCCGGTAACTGGGATCTATCCGGTCTTCATGATGAAGCTGCTGTGCTTCGCAATCTTCGCCTGCGCCTACAACCTGCTGCTCGGCTTCAGTGGCATGCTCTCCTTCGGGCACGCAGCCTTCTTCGGCTGCGCGGCCTACATCACCGGCTGGCTCGCCACGGCGCACGGCTGGGGCACGCTGCCCGCAACCCTCGCCGGGGTGGCGGTCGCGATGGTGCTCGGCCTTCTCATCGGGGCGCTCGCGATCCGCCGCCGGGGCATCTACTTCGCGATGATCACGCTGGCGCTGGCGCAGCTGCTTTACTTCGTGTGCCTGGAGGCGCCCTTCACGGGCGGGGAGAACGGGCTGCAGGGCGTGCCGCGGGGCGCGCTCCTGGGCATCGTGCCGCTGCGGTCGGACCTGCCGATGTACTACCTGGTGCTCGCCGCTTTCGTCGCTGTGTTCCTCTTCATCCGTCGCGTGGTGCACTCCCCGTTTGGGCAGGTGCTGAAAGCCATCCGCGAGAACGAAACACGCGCCATCTCCCTGGGCTACGAGGTGCATCGCTACAAGCTCGTGGCGTTCGTGCTGTCGGCCACGCTCGCCGGTCTTGCGGGCGCGCTCAAGACCCTGGTGCTCGGCTTCGTCACCCTGTCGGATGTCTCCCAGGCCACCTCCGGGGAAGTGATCCTGATGACCCTGGTGGGCGGCACCGGCACCTTCTTC
>Ga0207693_10003698_pt1 | contig 13038 bp, 10 predicted proteins | sample LARL81metaG_FD_184347 | JGI IMG/M metagenome (GOLD analysis project Ga0207693, IMG submission 184347) | Corn, switchgrass and miscanthus rhizosphere microbial communities from Kellogg Biological Station, Michigan, USA - LAR L8-1 metaG... | ecosystem: Host-associated > Plants > Roots >...
AGCAAGGCCGCGGCGATCATCATGAACCTGAACATTCCAAACCCCCTCCTGGAGAACCGCGCATTGAATGCGCGATTGCAGGTCACGCTAGCAGCGCGAGGCTTAGTATGAGGTTTCCAGCTGAGCCAAGGTGGATGAGTTTGGCGCGCGCTACAGCACGAAGATACCGCGCGAGAAGATCAAGATACCGCTTAGGCACGAAGCACTAAGCTCTGACATCAACGCCATCGCCCCAGTCCCAGCGGCGAGCCGCGGCAAAAGCGCTCTTGTCACGGCGCGGAATCGTCGCCATTCGCACTGTGCCGTCGGCGGCGCAAAGCTTCGCCGTCGCGGCCACCTTGGTGACGAGCGGCGCTGCGAGCACCCGCCCGGCGGGGCGATCTGCCGACGGCGTTCGCGTCAGCGCGACATAACTGAATTTCTCGTCCTCGAACGGCAGTTCGGCGCCCTTGACCTGCATATGCGCGCGCAAGCGGGGCAGGCGCTGGGCGAAATGACACCAGTCCGGCGCCGATAGCGGACATGCCTGGTCATGCGGGCAGGGCGCCACGACATGCGCGCCCGCTGCGATCAGTTGCCGGCGCAGCGCGACAATCCGCGCGTAGCCCGCGGGCGTGCCGGGCTCGACGATCAGCAGCGTGTCGCTTGTCTTGCTCCACATCAGTTCAGTGAGCTTCGCCTGTTCGGCTTCGCCGAGTTCGCCGATCATGTAGCTTGCGACGACCAGATCACGGGAGGCCGCCTCGGCAACAGAGGCGAAAGCCTCGCGCCTGTCGTAGGTCAGGTCGTCGAAGCGCGCGCTGGTTCTTGCGAGATCGAGCGCAAGCGTGCGCAACGCTGCGTTGGCGTCGATCAGCGCGAATGATCGCAGGGAGGAAAAGGTCTCAGACGCGGCCCAGCTTGCCGTGCCGGGACCTGCGCCGACATCGAGCAGCGTTTGTGGTGCGAAATCCGGCTTCACTGCACAGAGCGCATTCAGGCTTGCAACGATAGCGGCGTAGGTCGCGGGCATCCGCGCCAGCGCATAGGCGAGCGCGTCGGTGTTGGATTTGATCGTGCTCGAACCGCCGCCACTGCGATAGGTTCTCGAAATCAGCGCGGCCCGCGTGGCGGCGTCGCCGCGGGACATGCCTTCGAGCTTTGCGTCGAGTGCGGATTTGAGTTCGGCGGGGAGCGCGGGTGAGGTCATTGTTTGCCCCTCGTCCCCGGCGTCATTCCGGGACAGTCCGAAGGACCGGGCCCGAAATCTCGAGATTCCGGGTTCGATGCTTCGCATCGCCCCGGAATGACGGCGAGAATCTCACGCCACGTCCTGGTCGAGGATCTTCACCGCCTCTTCGAGGGCCACCGACACCAGTTGCGAGACGCCGCGCTCGGCCATGGTGACGCCGAACAGGCGGTTCATCCGCGCCATGGTGATCGGATTGTGCGTGATGATGATGAACCGCGTCTCGGTCGAGCCGGTCATGTCGTGCAGCAGGCTGCAGAACCGTTCGACGTTGTGATCGTCGAGCGGCGCGTCGACCTCGTCCAGTACGCAGATCGGCGAAGGGTTGGTGAGGAACACCGCGAAGATCAGAGCGAGCGCGGTCAGCGCCTGCTCGCCGCCCGAGAGCAGCGACAGCGTCTGCGGCTTCTTGCCCGGCGGCTTGGCGATGATCTCAAGGCCGGCTTCGAGCGGGTCGTCGCTCTCGATCAGGTGCAACGCGGCCTCGCCGCCGCCGAACAGCTCGACGAACAGCCGCTTGAAGTGGTTGTTGACGACCTCGAACGACACCAGCAGCCGCTCGCGCGCCTCGCGGTTCAGACTCTGGATGCCCTGGCGCAGCCGCTTGATGGCCTCGACGAGATCATCGCGCTCGGTCGTCAGCGCGGTGTGCTGGGTCTCGACCTCCTGCAGCTCTTCCTCGGCGCGCAGGTTCACCGCGCCGAGCCGCTCGCGGTCACGCCGCAGCTTCTCCAGGTTTTCCTCGATCTCGCCGAGCGGCGGCAGCTCCGCGCCCGGCTCGATCTCGGCGAGCCCAACCACGGCCTTCGGCTCGACTTCGAGCATGTCGTGGATTTCGCGCTCGACATCGGCCAGCCGGCGCCGTGCGCTTTCCGCGCGTTCCTCGGCACGGGCGCAGGCTTCGCGCGCGCCCGACAGCGCTTCGAGCGAGACCTTGGCGGCGCGGTCGGTTTCGGCCATCGCGCTTTCGGCGGCGGCGAGTGCATCAGCCGCAACGCTGCGGTCGTTCTCGGCGAAGGTGATTTCGCCGATCAGCGCGCTGCGCTTCTCCGCAAACACCTCCGGGGCATTCTCGAGCTCGGCGCGTTCTTCCTTGACCTCGGCAATACGGGCATCGACGGTCGCGAGCTGCGAGGCGGCGCTTTGCTTGCGGTTCTGCCAGTCGTTGCGCTCGGCGATGATCGCCTGCACACGGCGGTCGGCAAGCTCGGCCTCGCGCGCCAGCGCCTGTGCCTCGGCGCGCACCTGCGCGGCGAGCCGGCGCTGGCCTTCGATCTCGGCCTTGACGGCGGAGAGGCGGGATTCGGTCTCGATGCTGGCAGGCAGGTCGGCCAGCGCGTCGCTCGCGGTCTGATGTGCGCCCTCGACCTCGGCGCGGTCGATGGTGAGGCGGCTATTGGCCTCCGACAGCGCCGATTTGCGCGCCGCATGACGGTTCACTTCGCGCTCGACGGCGGCATGACGTTCCCGGGCGGCGTCCGCCTCGCGTTGCGCGGCGCGCCAGGCATCGCGCGAAGCGCTCTCGGCGGCCGCCGCCGCCTTCAGCTCGCTCTCGGCGGCCTCAAGCGTCTGCCGCTTGGCCGTCGCGTCGACACGCGCCTGCTCCAACTCGTTCTCGATGTCGACGAGCCGCGCGCGCTCGGCAAGCCTGCGCGCCGCGCCGGTCGGCGCGTGGGCCGCGGCGACAAAGCCGTCCCAGCGCCAGACGTCGCCTTCGAGCGAAACCAGTCGCTGGCCGGTCTTGAGCCGTGATACCAGCTCCGCCCCGCGCTCCTTTGGCACGACGCCGATCTGCGCCAGGCGCCGCGCGAGCTCCACGGGTGCCTGCACATGCGCCGCGAGCGCCTCGACGCCGTCGGGCAAAGCCGGATCGCCGTCAACGACGCCCGGATTGGTCCAGCGCAACGGCGCCGATGGATCGACTGGTGCGTCGAGATCGTCGCCGAGCACGGCGCCAAGCGCCTTCTCATAGCCCTTGGTGACGGTGACGCCGTCGATGATCGGCGGCCAGAGATTTTTGGTCTGGACGTTGACCAGCTTGGCGATGGTGCGCGCTTCGGTATCGAGCCGCTGCACGCGCTTGTCGGCCTCGTTCAGCGGCGCGCGCGATGCATCGAGCTTGGCCCGCGCGGCGAGATGCGCCGCCTCGCTCGCCTGCGCAGCGGCTTCAGCCTCGGCGAGATTCTGCTGCGCGGTGACGGTCGCGGCGGCGAGTTCCGCGATATCGCCGAGGCCGCCAGTGTCCTGCGCGAGCTTCTGCTCCTCGGCCTGGACGTTGGCAATGTCCTGATCGAGCCGCGCCAGCCGCTCGGCGTGCGCGCGAACATTGGCCTCGAGCTGGCTCTTCTTGGCGGTCAGCGCGGCAAGTTCCGTCGTGAGTTCACTGAACAGGCGCTCGGCGTCGGCGAGCGTCGCCTCGGACTCGGCAACGCGTTCATCGACGCCGCTGCGCTTCTCGACGCGCTGCACGATTTCTTCCCGGAGCTCGGCGTCCTCGACTTCGAGCCGGCGCATGGCGGCCTCGGCGTCGGAGATCTGCTGCTGCTCGCGCGCGATATCGGAGGAGAACTGCATCAGCCGGCGGTCGAGCTCGGAGGCGCGCTCCTTGGCCCGCTCTTCCTCGCGGTCGAGCATCTCGCGCGCGTTCTTGAGGCGCTGCAGCCCGGCCGCCGCGCGCGCTTCGGCATCGCGCAGTGACGGCAATGCGGCGGCGCGGATCGCCTGGATGCGGGCGGATTCCGCCTGCTCGCGGGTGCGCTCGGCCATTTCGCGAACGCTGAGCTCATGAGTATGCCCGGTTTCCGCGACGCCCGCGGTCGCCTCCAGCCAGCGCAGATGAAACAGCGTGGCCTCGGCCTTGCGCACCTTGGCGGCGACTTCGCGGAAGCGGATTGCCTGGCGGGCCTGCTTCCTCAGTCCCTCGATCTGGCCGCTGAGCTGGCCGATCACATCCTCGACGCGGGTGAGGTTGGTTTCGGCCGCCTTCAGCCGGAGTTCCGCCTCGTGGCGGCGGGCGTGCAGACCGGCGACGCCCGCGGCATCTTCCAGCACGCGGCGGCGCTGCTCCGGCTTGGCCTGAATGATCTCGCCGATCTTGCCCTGGTGCACCAGCGCCGGCGACCGCGCGCCGGTCGCCGCATCGGCGAACAGAAGCTGCACGTCGCGGGCACGTACGTCGCGGCCGTTGATGCGATAGACCGAGCCCGCCTCACGCTCGATCCGGCGCGAGATTTCCAAAAGCTCGCGATCGTTGATCGCGGCCGGCGCCGTGCGATCGGCATTGTCGATCGTCATCACGACTTCGGCGTGGTTGCGCGCCGGCCGGTTGCCGGAGCCCGCGAAGATCACCGCATCCATGTCGGCGGCGCGCAGCGACTTGTGCGAGGTCTCGCCCATCGCCCAGCGCAGTGCTTCGACCAGGTTCGACTTGCCGCAACCGTTCGGACCGACCACGCCGGTCAGGCCGGGTTCGATCACGAAGTCGGTTGGTTCAACGAACGACTTGAACCCATGAAGGCGGAGACGCGTCAGTTTCATACGTGAATCTCTGCTGGCAGGCACGAATCTTCCTGCCGGGACAATACCATAGAAGGCAATGTCGGTGTGGTGGGTGAGTCGCTTTGAGCGCCTCGCGTCGGGCGACAATGGCGTCGCCGGCGCCTCAGGGCAACCGGCTCGGCCGCTTTTCCCAAGCCTTTTGCGGGGCTTGCGCGAGGGAACGAATCACAGCCGGGAAGCCGTGAGTGGTCACGGTCCGGTCGTCGACCTGATAATTAAGTGAACCGCTGCGGTTCCGAGAGGGTCGGGTTCCCTCGATCGTGAGGCGTCAGCTCTTCAGCAGCGGATTGATCTTCTTCTCGAATTCCTCGATCGAGGTCTCGCCCTTGATCTTCTCGCCATTGATGAAGAAGGTCGGCGTCGAATCCACCTTCAGGACCTCGCTGGCGTATTTCTGATCGGCGGCGATCTTGTCGAGTAGCGACTGATCCTTCAGGCAGGCTTCGACCTGCGGCTGGCTGAGTCCGGCCTGCTTGCCGATCCGGGTCAGGGTCTCCGTGGTGTTTTTCGTCACCCAGTCGTTCTGCGAGCGGAACAGCATGTCGGTGACCGCGAAATATTTGTTCGCGTCGCCATTGGCGATGCAGCGCGACAGCATCGAGCCGGCAGCCGCCTTGATGTCGAGCGGGAACTCTCGGAAGATGTAACGGACCTTGCCGGTGTCGATATATTCGGCCTTGATCTTCGGAAACACCTGTTCATTGAACGCAGCGCAGTGCGGGCAGGTCATCGACGCGAATTCAGTGATGGTCACGCTGGCATTGGCGTTGCCGATCATCATGTCGGGCAGCGAGACGGGCTTGGCGACATCGGTCGCGCTCTGGGCGAAGGCCTCGGTGATCAGCCGCAGCGGCGACAATCCCGCGAGCGCGGCAAGTCCGGTCAGCGACAGGGCGGCAGTGAAGGCGCGGCGGGTGATGATCAAGGGTCTGCTCCCGGATGGCGCTTTTCGCGCGAGATGCCAATTCAAGACGCCGTTCGCTAGCTTGAAACGGCCAATGTGGCAATGGCGGCTTGCGACGGCGCGTCGCGGCCAAAGCCTCAATTTCGCTTGATGGCGGCCCCCAGCCGGGCCAGCGCGTCGCGCAAGTCTGCGTCCTCGACTGCCGAGAGCGTTGTCGCGACCTTGGCGACCGCATCCGGGTCCGGCCCACGCGGCCGCCGTGGCCTCTCCCGGCGCGATAAAGGCGCCTGCCGCAGCGCCAGGCGCCCGACGGCGCTCCAGCCGAAAAACCGGTTCACCCGCTCCAGGATCACGTCCGACGAATGCTGGATTTCCAGCGCCATCGGCCCCTCGACCCGCAGGACCAGCGTGGCCGGCTCCTGCGGCTGACCCTCCACGGGTCGCGGCCATTGCATCTTGAGCGGCTCGGCATGGGCCGCGACCTCGGGACCCGCGATCTCCGCCCACCGCGTCACCAGCTCGCGCGCGGCAAAGCCCTGCCGGGCATAGACGTCGGCAAAGACGTCGTTCAGCATCACGGACAGCGGCTTGGCGCTGATGGGACGGGGCCTGGACATGCGCGCTTGTAGCATGATTGTGCCGATCGCCGATATCGTCATGGTGGGCATGGCCATCGAGAAGGGACGGCGTCGCTTTCGTTCGCCCGGCCATCACGCGTGACCGTGCCGGAACAAAGAAAGACGTGGATGCCCGCGACAAGCGCGGGCGTGACGTGGAGAGATTCGCGCGCTGCTGTTAGATTGCTGCGATGAGTTCCTCTGCGGCAGCCGCGGCCAATCAACGAAAACTGCCAGTGGATGCGCGCGACCGCCCGGCGCTGCTGCTTGCATGGTACGACCGCCATCGCCGGCGGTTGCCGTGGCGCGCGGCGCCAGGCGAGCGCGCCGATGCCTATCGGGTCTGGCTGTCGGAAATCATGCTGCAGCAGACGACGGTCAAGGCTGTCGGGCCTTACTTCGAAAAATTTCTGGCACGCTGGCCCGATGTCGCGGGGCTGGCGGATGCCTCGCTCGACGATGTCTTGAGGATGTGGGCAGGGCTCGGCTATTACTCGCGTGCGCGCAATCTGCATGCCTGTGCGGTGGCGGTGCTGCGCGATCATGGCGGTGTGTTTCCCGATACCGAAGCCGGCCTGCGGGCGCTGCCTGGGATCGGGCCTTATACGGCGGCGGCGATTGCCGCGATCGCCTTCGACCGCCGCACCATGCCGGTCGACGGCAATATCGAGCGGGTGGTGTCGCGGCTGCACGCGGTCGAGGAGTCGCTGCCGCAGGCAAAGCCATTGATACAACAATTGGCAGCGGGTCTGCTCGGTCCGGCCCGCACCAGCGACGTGAAGTCACGCGCCGGCGACAGTGCGCAGGCACTGATGGATCTCGGCGCCTCGATCTGCACACCGAAGAAACCCGCCTGTGCGCTCTGTCCCCTGAACGCGGATTGCCTCGCCCGCGCGCGCGGCGACCAGGAGACGTTTCCACGCAAGGCGCCTAAGAAAACCGGCGCGCTGCGCCGCGGCGCGGCCTTCGTCGTCACGCGCGGCGACGAACTCCTGGTGCGCTCACGTCCGGAAAAGGGTCTGCTCGGCGGCATGACCGAAGTGCCGGGGTCCGAGTGGCGCGCCGATCAGGACGACACGGCGGCGCTCACGCAGGCGCCCGCGCTGAAGGCCGTGTCGCGCTGGCACCGCAAGGTGGGCGTCGTCACGCATGTCTTCACACATTTTCCGCTGGAACTCGTGGTCTACACCGCGCGCGTCGCCGGCAGCACGCGCGCGCCAAAGGACATGCGCTGGGTGCCGATCGCGACGCTTGCCGACGAAGCGCTGCCGAACGTCATGCGCAAGGTGGTCGCGCATGCGCTGGAATGATCAGGCGGCGCGGATCGCGCAGGCCTGGGCAACCGGCATCAGGACGGTGCAATTGCGGCCGTTTTTCTTGGCGACATAGAGGCCCTGATCGGCGCGTTCGATCATGTCCTGCACGTCGCGGTCGCTCTCTTCGAACAGCGCCACGCCAATCGATACGGTTGCCGGAATGACTTTGTGCTCATTCGTGATCGTCGAAACCTCGATGGCTCGCCGCATGCGTTCGGCGAGCAGCAAGGCGGTCTCCTGATCGATCTCGCGGAGCAGGACGACGAATTCCTCGCCGCCGAAGCGCGCAGCCTTGTCTGTAGTGCGGATCGACCCGCCGATGATCGCGGCGATCGCCTTGATAGCGTCGTCGCCCGCGGCGTGGCCATGGGTGTCGTTGATCTTCTTGAAATGATCGATATCGATCATCAGCGCAGCCATGCTGCGCTTGTAACGCCGGCAGAATTTCATGGCATCGTCGGCGGCCGACAGGAAGGCGCGCCGGTTCATCAGGCCGGTCAGGAAGTCGGTGTCGGCGAGTTGCCGAAGCCTCGTCAAATCCTCCTGGAGCTGCAGGGCATTTTCGGTGGCGCGCAGTTCGGCCTCCCTGGTGCGCTCCTCGGCCAGACCGATGCGGCGCAGCAGCGATCGCAACGTGCGCGTCAACTGGACCACTTCGGCTGATCCGGTCTGCCTGGCCAGCATGGTCGGTCCGGACGCGCGGCCGATCCGGTCGGCCTCCTGGGTGATGGTGAGGATGGGGCGCGCAATCCGTTTCGACACCAGCAAGGCCAGGGAGACGCCGATCAGGGCAACGACCGCGCCGACGGCGAGGATGATCTGCGCCGATGAGATCGCGGCTGCGAGCGCAACGCTGGTGGGCTGGCTTGCGGTCACGATCCAGTTCAGTCCCTGATATTCGCGATGACCTGTGCCGACGTGGAAGGCGGTGAGCATGCGCTGGTCGCCCGACATTTCGGCGAAGGTGCCGTCGCGCGTCTTGAGGATGTCCGCGAGTTGCTCGCCGCTATATTTGATGCTGTCCTTTTGCGGTCCGACCAGGACCACGCCGTTCTTGCCGATGATCGAAAGCGTGGTCTCGGTTCCGCCGTCGGTCTCTTCACTCTCGCGAATCAGGTTGCTGGCCCAATCCCAGTTCAAATGTCCGCCGAGCACGCCGAGCAGTTTTCCGGCGGAGTCGCGGACGGGCACCGCGATGTCGACAAAGCGGTAAGGCTCGCCGCTGGACCGCTGCGTCAGCAAGGACGCGAGCAGCACGGCTTCATGGACATCGCCGATGGCCATGCGCTGCAGCCCTTCCTTGAACCAGGGCCGCTCCGCGACGGACGCGCCTTGCAGCAAGCCTCCGGTTGAAGCGACCACCTTGCCGTCAACGTCGGCAAAACCAATCCAGGCGAATTCGGAAAATGTCTGCTGCAATCGCTCGAGCGCACGCCGCAGTTCGACGGGATCTTGCTGCCACAGCCGTTGCAGGGGTTGCAGTTGCGAGAACAGATTCAGCTCCTGCTGGCGCACCGCCATGAACCGGTCGAGCCGGCCGGATGTTGTGGCGGCAATACCGGCCACGCTTCTATTTACCAGCGCGGCGGTATCGCGGTAGCTGATGAATGCGGCGCCCGCGGCGAGCGTCCCGACGAGCAGCACACACATCGTGGCCGCGGCCGCAGCAATCTGCGTCCGGACGGTGAGATGATCTTCTATGGCGTGCAGGCGGTTCGCCAGTTTCTGCGACAAGGTCCGCATCGGAAAGCCCTTTGACTGTTCCGACAGTCCTCGCGCAGGTCGCCTCTCAATTCGTTACCGCCGGTCAGCTCTCTGGCGATGTGTTGAACCGGCGATGAAACGGCATGGTCAAGTGGTTCCTAAGACGCCCGCGCATCCGCAAATCTCCGGATATTTCGCAGCTGGCGTCGTCTGTCGCGGCTGCTGACATCATGCTGGCAGCAGGCGCGCGCTAGGAGGGTCTTCAAGGGAGGCCCTCATGATCAAGACCGCGCTCGACTATTTCGCGCTGCCGCCGGCGGCGAAACTTCTCGGCTGGCATCTGCTTGACGCACGACCGGCCGAGGGCTGGATCCGGATCGGCTTCGACGGCAAGCCGGAGTTTTGCAACCCGGCCGGCTTCGTGCAAGGCGGCATGCTTGCCGCAATGCTCGACGACACGATGGGACCCGCAGTGTTCGTCATGACCGAGGGCAGGCTTTACACCACGACCATCACCATGACTGTGAATTTCCTCAGCCCGGCAGTGCCTGGGCCCATCACTGGCGAGGCGACGGTCACGCAGCTCGGCAAGACCATTGCGTTCGTCGAGGGAAGGCTGACGGGGAATAACGGCACGGTGCTGGCGACGGCCTCCACCAGCGTGCGCCTGGTCGAGGCGGCGAGGGCCTTGCGCTAAAGCGCGATGAGATCAGGTTGAATCATCATCGCGCTTTTAGATCTTTGATTGAGCATGATCTCCGCGCAAACGCGTTCCGCGTTTGTCGCGAGGGAAAACCGCTACACACGTTTCCGGACCATGCTTTAATCAGCCGGCGGCGCCCGGAATGTGAGCTCCGCGCTCAGCTGGCGTTCTTCGTGTCGTAGCGTTCACAGAATTGCTCGATGGAGCCGCCGCGAAAATCGGCCAGGCGTTCGAACAGCGTCTCGTCCGGCCAGTCCCACCACGCAATGCGGCGAAGTCTTTCCGCGACCTCATCGGGAAACCGCTTGCGCAGGGCGCGTGCGGGAACGCCTGCGACAACGGTGTAAGCCGGCACGTTGCGGCTGACGACCGCGCCCGCTGCAATCACCGCCCCATCTCCAACGATCACGCCGGGCAAAATGATCGCGCCATGGCCGATCCAGCAATCGTTGCCGACACGCACCTTCGCGTCTCGGCGTTCCGCGAAGAATTGACGGTCGCGGGTTGCGGAAGCCTCGTAATATTCGGGGCAGTAGGTGAAGCGGTGCTGTGACGGTCGATTCATGGGATGGTTCGGCGCGCCGATCCGGACCAGGTTCGCGATTGCCGTGAACTTGCCGATTGTCGCATCGGCAACGTCACAATTCTCTCCAAGATAGGAGTAGTCGCCGAGCGAGGAATATTCGACGCGTGTGTTGCGCAGGATCTCGCAGCGCCGCCCGATATTCGCTTCGCGCAATCGGGCGGTTTCATGAATGACGGTTTCTGCGAGCTTCGGCAGATGGGACATTTCCATTAGCGTGTTCCGACGACGACTTGTAATGGCTGGATTGGTAGGAGAGGCCGACTGCTGATCAGTGCGAGGCGGACGGCGGCCAACGGAAGCGCAAGGTCAGTCCGCCGATCACGCGATTCCCGTCTTCGGCTTCCTCTCGGGGATCCGCACGACCGGCGGCTTGGCGTTGAGGACCTCGACCTGGAAGCCGGCGACGCGCTTGTAGTTGGCGGCGATGTCTTCCAGCTCCTGCTGCGACAAGACGTCGGTGACCACCTTGTAGCCGTTCGGCGCGCGCTCCTCGACCAGTTGCATCACCTGCTCGGGTCCGTTGCGACGGTTGAGCATGACGAGATCGGTCGTCGCCGGGCGGCGCTCGGCCTCGTAGGCTGCAAGCGCGGCATTGGTCGGACCGTGCGCGAGGATTTCGCGGGTCAGCACGCGGGCATCGAGGATCGCCTGCGAGGCGCCGTTGGAGCCGATCGGATACATCGGATGCGCGGCGTCGCCCATCAGCGTCACGCGGCCGAAGGTCCATCGAGGAAGCGGATCGCGGTCGACCAGCGGGTATTCGTAGGCGCGCGGGCAGTTGCGGATCAGGCCGGGCACATCGAGCCAGTCGAAATTCCAGTCCTCGAACCAGGGCAGGAATTCGTCGAGCTTCGCTGTACGGTTATAGTCCTCGCGGCGCCATTGATAGGTCGGGGGCATGTGGCGCTCGGCGACCCAATTGATCAGATATTTGCCCGACGCATCGGGCGCCTGCGAGATCGGATAGCAGACGAACTTCAGGATTTCATGGCCGGCCATGATCATGGTGCGCCCGGACAGGAATGCGTTTGCCGCGGTGACGCCGCGCCAAAGAATGCGCCCGTTCCAGATCGGCGGACCTTCCTGCGGATAAAGCTTTTCACGCACGGCGGAATGGATGCCGTCGGCCGCGATCAGCAGCGCGCCTTCGTCGGCGCCTATGGCCTTTCCGGTCGCCTTGTCGATGAAATCGGCGCGAATGCCGTTGTCAGTCTCGGTCCAGCCGGAGAGGTGGTGATTGGTAAGAATGCTGTCCCGACCCAGCCGCTCGATCGCGGTGTCGAGCAGGATCTGTTGCAGCGTACCGCGATGGATCGAAAACTGCGGCCATTTGTAGCCGGCCTCCAGCCCGCGCGGCTCGCTCCATATCGGCTGGCCGCGCTTGGAGAAATAGGCCAGTTCCTTGGTGCGGACGGCGGCCTCTTCCAGCCGCTCGGCGAGGCCGAGTTCGATCAGTTCGCGCACCGCATGCGGCAGCACGTTGATGCCGACGCCGAGCGGCTTCAATTCGGGCACGCTTTCGAAGACTTTGGCGGCGACGCCGATCTGGTGCAGGCTGAGCGCCAGCGTCAGTCCGCCGATGCCGCCGCCCGCGATGAGAATGGTCATGATGGGGCCTCTCCAACTGGGGCGTCATGACACGGCTTGAGGCGAGGGGGCAACAGCGAAAGCCGGCTATGACGCCCGAGGGATGGACGGGGCGCGGCTCCGCCGGTAACGTCCCGCCGTCTCGAAGAGGATCTCAAAATGCTCAAGCTCTATTTGGCGCCCGGCACCTGCGCGCTCGCCTCACATATCGCGCTCGCCGAAGCCGGCGCGGACTACACGATCGAGAAGCTCGACTTCAAGGCCAACCAGCAGAACAGCCCGGACTATCTCGAGATCAATCCGAAGGGCCGGGTGCCTTCGCTCGTCACCGATCGCGGCATCCTGACCGAGACGCCGGCGATGCTGGCCTATATCGCGCAAACCTTCCCGCAGGCGAAGCTCGCGCCGCTCGACGATGCATTCGCGTTCGCCCAGGTGCAATCGTTCAACAGCTATCTCTGCGCGACCGTGCATGTCGCGCATGCCCACAAGGGGCGCGGCCCGCGCTGGGCGACAGAGGAGACTTCCTTTGCCGACATGAAGCGCATGGTGCCGAAGTCCATGGGCGCCTGCTTTGCGCTGATCGAACGCAAGATGCTGAAGGGGCCGTGGGTGATGGGCGAGACCTACACGATCTGCGATCCCTATCTCTACACGATCGCGCTCTGGCTCGAAGGCGACAGCGTCGATCTCGCGGGCTTGCCGAAAGTTGCCGATCACCGCAAGCGCATGGCGGAACGGCCGGCGGTGAAGAAGGTGATGGCGGAAGAGAAAGTTTGAGCGCGTAGAGATCGCAGCGTGGGCAAGGGCGCAAAGCGCCGAGCCCACCATCCAT
>Ga0207693_10003699_pt1 | contig 13035 bp, 16 predicted proteins | sample LARL81metaG_FD_184347 | JGI IMG/M metagenome (GOLD analysis project Ga0207693, IMG submission 184347) | Corn, switchgrass and miscanthus rhizosphere microbial communities from Kellogg Biological Station, Michigan, USA - LAR L8-1 metaG... | ecosystem: Host-associated > Plants > Roots >...
GACCTGCGGATCGACGGCGACCGGCGGGTGGTCGCCCGCTTCATCCGGTGCTTCCCGCGGCCGGCGCCGGTCAGTTCCTGAGCGGCCGCGCCGCCCGCTCGGGGGCGGCGTGCCCGACGGTCTCATCCTGTGCCGCGCTGGCCAGAGCGATAGCAAGCTGGCGTTCTCCGGCGGCGGTAGCGACGTCAGCCGCTTGCCGCAGGACGAGCGCATGATCAGCTCCGGTGAGCCACTTGGCGTCGGGGACGCTCTCCCACAGCTCAAGCACCCTGGTCAGCATGGCCAGCTGCTCGGCCCGGGCCAGGGCGAGGCCCGCATCGGCCGCGGCCCGCCAGGCGCTGCCCAGCGCCCGGGCGGGATCGTGAGCGTGCTGCCAGTGCTCGGCCTCCTCGATCGCCGCGCACCCGGCCGGGACCAGCGACGAGTCTTCCCGCAGGGCGGCGGCGAAGCGCTGGTGGGTCGAGGTGTGCTCGCCGGGCAGCAGATCTTGGTGCAGGGCCTCGCTGATCAGGGCGTGCCTGAACGCGAAGTAGTCTTCGTGGGCCTCCAGCACCCCGCGCTCCAGGGCCGGGCGCACGCTGGCCTCCAGCGCGTCGGCGCTCAGCCCGGTCACCGCCGCGAGCAGCCCGCGCCCGGTGCGCTGGCCGCCGATGCTCGCCACGCGCAGCACATCCTGGGTCGGCTCCGGTAGCCGCCGGATGGCCGCCAGCATCAGGTCGTAGGTGGTGGCCGTGCCCGCCCAGCTGCGCTCGCGGTCAGCGCCCACCAGCTCTTCGATGAGCAGCGGGATGCCCTCGGCCCGGCGGTACACCCGCTCGGCGAGAGGCAGCCCGGGCGCACCGTCCAGAAGGTGGCCGACCAGCTCGGCCGTGTCATCGCGGCCGAGCCCGGCCAGCTCGGTGCGCTGCACCCAGCCGAGCCTGCTGAGCCGGGGCAGCAGCGCACAGAACGGGTGGCCGCGGTGCAGTTCGCACGACCGGTAGGTGACGATGATCAGCACGCCGCGCATGGCGTCCTGATTGTCGATCAGGAAGTAGAGCAGCTCCCTGGTGGACTCGTCGGCCCACTGGGCATCCTCGATCACCAGCACGGTCGGCTGCTGCCTGCCCAGCTGTTCAAGCAGCGAGAGCGTCTCGACGAACAGCCGGGCCCGCGCCTCCCGGAAAGTCCCGGTCGCGGCGGGCTGGCCCAGTTCCGGCAGCAACCGGATCAGTTCGCGGTCCGGGGAGCCGATCATGTCGGCGAAGCCCCGGTCGCGGACCAGGTCCCTGAGGATGGCGCGCAGCGGCGCGAACGGCAACCCGATCGTGCCCAGTTCCGGGCACTTTCCGGTGAGGACGCGCACCGCGGGAGCGGCCGCTCCGAACTCGCTGACCAGCCGCGACTTGCCTACACCCGCGTCGCCGCCGATGAGCAGAGCCGCCGGGCTCCCGCCGTCGACCCGGTTCAGCGCCTCGCCGAGCCAGGCCAGCTCCTTCTGGCGGCCGACGAGTACCGGGCTGGCCACCCGGTGCGGCACGGCCCGGGGCAGATCTGGCCGGTCCCACTGCGTTGCGGCGGTCATGTCAGCGAATGGCGTGGCCGGCCAGGCGCGCCCGGGCAGACGGTTCGTGCAGCAGCACTCCCCGGGTCCGCGCCAGGAACTCGCTGTATGTCTGCGGCGGAGCGTCCGCATTCGGCAGGTAGCGGTCGATGGACTGGTTGATCTTGTGGAGCCGCTGCTGCTGTCGGTGCATTTCGGCTACGACCGACCCGAACCGGCGCGCGGCGCGCCGCAGTGCGGCCGCGGTCCGCCGTACAGCGGTCATCAACGTCTTGATCCGCATCGCGGTCTCCTCAGGCTTGCGGCCCGGTGACGGCGGGCTGGGAATTCTTGTTCGTCGACCCCCGGGGCCGCCCTCGTCCCCGCTTGCTCGCGACCACGATTCCGCGCAGCACCAGCTCACCGCCCCAGACACCCCATGGCTCGGAGCGCTCAAGCGCGCCGGCCAGGCAGGCGGCGGCCGCCGGGCAGCCGGTGCACAGTTCCTTCGCACGGGCGATGTCGGCCGGCGACTCGGCGAAGAAAAGGTCCGGGTCAGTCAGGCAGGGGAACTCGTCGACTCGGGACTCTTCGGCCTGGGCGTACATCATGACCATGCCGCACCGGCCTCAGATTCCGTGCCGCGCGATCATGCCGCCGCGGCGGGCGCGGCGTACCAGCCTGACGCGCCGCGCGGCCGCAGCCTGCCGCCGCAGGTCCTGGGTACGGGCCTCGGCAACATACTTCATCATGTACGGGTTCATGACTTGCCTCCTCCGTGCGGGCCGGGTTTCCGCCCGCATCTTGAGGTTCGCCGTAAGGACGGGGTGGCGGCATCGGGCAGATGCCTTATCTCTGGGCCTACTTCGGTCTTAGGTCTTGCGGCCGGGACTAAGCGCCCCCACCCAGATCGCTGGCTCAGTGCGCTAGCCTGCGGTTATGGCGAGTTCCTGGCCCCGAGAACTCGCCGACCTTCCTTACGCCGCCCACCTGACCCCGGGCCGCCTGGACGGCGGCGCCGAGTACGACACGGTGCATTTCGACCGGACCGACCTCGACGCCCCGGACGCGTCCGGCGCGCGGTTTCTCGAGTGCGCCTTCACCGGGGTGTCGGTCCAGGGCGGCCGGTTCCGCCGGTCGAGGTTCATCGACGTGTGGCTCGAGGGCACCCGCATGGTGTTGTCCGACTTCGCCGAGACCGGGTGGTCGGACGTGACGTTCGTTAACGGCACGTTCGCGGGCGTCCAGGCGTTCGGGTCGCGCCTGGACCGGGTGGTGTTCGCCGGCTGCAAGCTCGACTCGGTGAACTTCCGTGATGCCGAGCTGACCGGGGTGACGTTCAGCGACTGCTTGCTGCGTGAGGTGGACTTCGGCGGCGCGGAGGTGACCCGGACCGCCTTCACGGCATGCCGGCTGGCCGGCGTGGATTTCAGCCGGGCCCGGCTGGACCAGGTGGATCTGCGCGGCTCGGAACTCGGCCTGATCGTCGGACCAGATCCGCTGCGCGGCGCGATCATCAGTACCGGTCAGCTCAGCGCCATCGCGCCCGTGCTGGCCGAGAGCCTCGGCATCGTGGTGGACGACGGCTAGGCGCCTTGATGCGTCGGCCGCCGCCGCCGCAAGCCGAAGCCGGGCTCAGCTCTTCGGTGGCTCGCCTCGGTAGGTGCCGAACGACCAGCGGTTGCCCTCCGGGTCGCGGACGGCGAAGTCGCGCGAGCCATAGTCGGTCTCGTGCAGCCCGCTCAGCACCTCGGCGCCCGCCGCCGTGGCCCGGGCGAACAGCCCGTCGGGATCGTCGGTGACGACGTAGGCGCCGAAGCTGCCAGGCTGCAGCGGCCACTGATCCGCGGCACCCGGCCGGTCCGCGGAGCCGAGCATGACGCCGCCGCCCGGAGGCCAGGAGAGCTGGGCGTGATGGACGATGTCGCCCTCGCCATAGACGGCGGTCTCCTCGAAGCCGAACGCGTCGACGAGAAACCGGATCAGGGCCCGCGCGTCACGGGCCCGGAGGGTGGGCCACACCTGCGGCGGTGGAGTGTTGTCGTTCATGCTCCGCAGTCTGGCCGGCCTCAGGCCGGCGCGGCTTGGACGTTTCGGAACTCTTCGGCCAGCCATCGGCTCGGCGGGCAGCCGGCCAGCGCGCGGAACTCGCGGGCGAGATGTGCCTGGTCGTAGTACCCGCACGCGGCGGCGAGCGCGGCCAGTTCTGGCTGGCCCGCGGCCGCGACCCGGCGCTGGAGCAGCCGCCGCGCACGGTCGAAGCGCACCACCCTGGCGGCCTGTTTCGGCCCCAGGCCGATCTCGGCCCGGAACCTGGTGCCGAGACGCCGGCTGCTCCAGCCGGCCTCGCGGGCGAGCTCGGGCACGGCCGCGGTGCCGCCGCTGGCCAGCAGCGCCTGCCAGGCCTGTGAGACCTCCGGGCTGACCGCCTGGTTGTCCCTCAGCTGCCGCAGCAGCACCTCATCGAGCACCGCGAACCGCTGCGGCCAGGCCGGCGCGGCGCGGACCCGTTCGTGCAGCTCGAAGGCCGCCGGGCCGAGCACGCGGTCGGCGTCGGTATCCAGCCCGGCCAGCTCGCCCGCGGGCAGGCCGAGCAGGATGCGCGCGCCGAGCGGCTTGAGGCTGAGCTGGATACCCGACTGGCGGCCCGGGTGGCTGATGATCGCGGGCGTGGTGTGCAGGCCGCCGAGCAACGCCGTGTAGCGGCTGGGCGGATGCAGCGGGTCCGGGTGCACCGCCAGCTGCAGAGGATCGTCCATGGTGATGATCAGCGTGAGGTACGGCGACGGCAGCCCGCGGTGGCGCCCCGGCGGCAGCCCGGACTCGCGGTAGCCGGAGTACCAGGCGACGAACGGCCGCAGGGCGGGCGCGGGAACCCCGCGCACCGCCTCCCGGACCTGACCGGAATCGCCCCTGCTCACCCCATGATTATCCCCGGCTCAGCCGGGCCTTTACAGCCAGCCGCGCCTGGCGGCCTGAAAGATAACCGTCCGGCAGCCGGGGTCTTTACAGCCAGCCGCGCTTGGCAGCTTGCAGCCCGGCCTGGAACCGGGTCTGGGCACCTAGCTCGGTCATCAGCCGCCGGACGTGCCGCTGTACCGTGCGCGGGTGCCAGCCGAGCTGGCGCCCGATCGCTTCGTCGGTGAGCCCCACGGCGAGCAGGCCGAGCGGCATCCGCCGCTGGTCGTCGTTATCGTCGGCGGCTTCCGCCTCTTCGTCGCGGAACCGTATCGGCACCGCGGTCGCCCAGATCGCTTCGAAGAGCGCGCTGAGCGTATCCAGCAGCGACGACGAGTGGATCACCAGCGCACTGTCGGCGCTGTCGGCCCGGTCCGGGCGCTCCAGCGGGATCAGGCCCATCGCGTCGTCGGCGAGGAACATCTTCACCGGCAGGTCGGCGGTCACCCGGGCCTGCTCGCCGGCGGCAACCAGCCGCTGCATGGCCTCCAGCCGTCCCGGCAGCTCCAGTCCTTCCCTGGCGTATACGGCGCGGTAAGAGATCCCGGCGTCGAGCCGGTCCCGCTCGGCGTCGTTGACCAGCACGTTGGTCGCGTACGGCGGGCGGTCGAACGATCGCACCTCGCGGCGCGCGCTGCGCTGCAGCTGCTCCCAGCGCTGCAGCGTGGCGTCCCGGGTGGTGACGACCTCGACGATCTCCTCGGGGCTGGGCGAGTTCCGGCCGGCCCGGAACCGCTGGGCGAGCCGGGCCGTCTCGACCCGGACCTGCTGCAGCTGCTGCTCGCGGGCGCGCACCAGCACCTCGAGGGCCGTGTCGGGCGGCGCGGGCTGGTAGCGGGCCGGCTGACCGGTCAGCCGCGAGATCAGCCCGGTCGCCTCCAGCGCGGCGATCGCCGGGCGGATCCGGGCTCCGGGCACGCGGTCGCGCAGCTGCGCCGCTGTGGCCGGCGAGGTCTCCAGCAGCGCCAGGTAGACCGCCTGTTGCTCGGCGGACAGGCCCACCGCGTCGAGCATGGCTGTTCCTGTCGGACTTGCGGCACGTGGTGCCCCGGATGACGTGCGCTCTGGCTAACGGCAGGCACTATACCGGCGCTGGTTCTGACGGTTCGGCTGGCTCTGCTCTCGCGTGCCGGGTCCGGCTACTGCCCGTTCGGACTGCTCGCCATGGTCAGCTCGCGGACCGGCTCGGGGACCGCCGCGGGCTCGGACCCGGGCCTGAGCACCGTGGCGGCGACGACGATGGCCGCGATCACCAGGCCGAAGGCGATCCAGAAGGCCAGGTGGTAGCCGTCGGTCAGGGCCGCGGCGGCAGGTCTTCCGCTGCCGATCACCGCGCTGGTCCGGGACGCGGAGACGGTCGCCAGCACGGCCAGCCCCACTGCGCCGCCGACCTGCCCGGTCGTGTTCACCAGGCCCGAGGCCAGGCCGGCCTCCTGCGGCGAGGCGCCGGACATGGCCAGCGTCATCAGGGCCGGGAAGCAGAGGCCGGCCCCGGCGCCCATCAGCAGCGTTACCGGGAGGATGTGGCTGGTGTACGCGCCACCCACGGGAGCCAGGGCGAACAGCGCAAGCGCAGCGGCGATCAGCGCGAGCCCGGGGAAAAGCATCGTGCGGGCGCCAAAGCGCATGACCAGCCGGTCGGTGTAGCGCACCGACAGCACGGCCATCACGACGGCGACCGGCAGGAAGGCCAGGCCGATCTGCAGCGGGTCGTAGCCGAGGATCCGGCGCAGGTAGAGCGAGCCGAGGAAGAACATCCCGAACATGCCCGCGACGCTGAGGATCTGGACCAGGTTCGCGCCGGTCACGTTGCGCGAGCGGAAGATCCGCAGCGGCATGAGCGGACTGCGCGCGGTGAGCTGCCTGATCACGAAAGCGCCGAGCAATGCCAGCGAGCCGGCCGCCAGGATGAGGGTCTTGGCGGCCAGCCAGCCCTGCTGGGCGGCGGGATCGACGATCGTGAACACGCCCAGCATCATCGCGCCGGTGATCAGCAGGGCGCCGGGCACGTCGGCCCCGGCGCGCAGGCCGGCGCCCCGGTCCGGCTCGATCAGCCGCCGGGCCATGACGGCCGTGACCGCGCCGATCGGCAGGTTGACGAAGAAGATCCAGTGCCAGTTGAGGATCTGGGTGAGGATGCCGCCCGCCAGCAGGCCGACCGCGGCGCCGGCGGACGCGACGAACGCGAATACGCCGATCGCCTTGGCCTGCTCGGCCGGCTCGCGGAACATGGTCACGATCATGCCGAGGATGACCGACGAGGTCAGCGCGCCGCCTACCCCCTGGCCGAACCGCGCGGCGACCAGCATCTCCTGGTTCGCGGCGAGCCCGCACAGCAGGGACGCGGCGGAGAAGACACCCAGGCCGGCCAGGAAGACGTTCCTGCGGCCGGCCAGGTCGCCCAGCCGCCCAGCCAGCAGCAGCAGGCCGGCGAAGGCGATCAGGTACGCGTTCACCACCCAGGCCAGGCTCGACTGAGAGAAGCCCAGCTCGCTCTGGATGGATGGTAGCGCCACGTTCACGATGGTCATGTCCAGCACGATCATGAGCATTCCGGTGCACAGCACCAGCAGGGCTATCCAGCGAGAACGATCACTCATGGCGTTTCCTCTCCAGGGCGGCAACCTTCACAGCTTCTGGACTGAGTACGGAGCGAAAACTCATCTCTCGACATCGGTTCGCGAAATCTCACCGCTCGGCACCGATGATTTCCGGGCCGCCGCGTAGTCTCCATCAATGACAGAGAGGGGAAGGAGCCGGACATGACCGAGAGCGCGGTCGAGGAAGACTTCCAGACCCTGGCGGAGCCGTTCCGACGCGAATTGCTCGCCTACTGCTACCGGATGCTGGGCTCGGTGCACGACGCCGAGGATCTGGTTCAGGAGACCTACCTGCGGGCCTGGCGATCGTATGACCGGTTCGAGGGCCGGTCTTCGCTGCGGACCTGGCTCTACCGGATCGCCACGAATGCCTGCCTGACCGCGCTGGAGGGCCGGGGCCGCCGCCCGCTGCCCAGCGGGCTCGGCTCGCCGAGCAGCGATCCGGCGGGCGAGCTGGCCCAGTCGCCGGAGGTCCCCTGGCTGGAACCGATCCCGGACACGATGGTGGGCGCCACGCCGGACGACCCCGCGGCCATCGTCACCTCCCGGGAGAGCATCCGGCTGGCGCTGATCACCGCCTTGCAGCACCTGCCGCCGCGGCAGCGGACCGTGCTGATCATGCGGGACGTGCTGAGCTGGCGGGCCGCGGAGGTCGCCGAGCTGCTCGGCGTCACGACGATCGCGGTCAACAGCATGCTGCAGCGCGCCCGGGCGCAGATCAGCGAGCTGGCGCCGGCCGAGGACGAGGTCACCGAGCCGGTGCGCGCCGAGCAGCGGGAGCTGCTCGATCGCTACGTCGCCGCCTTTCAGAACTATGACACCGCCGCGCTGGTCACGCTGTTCAGCGCCGACGCGGTCTGGGAGATGCCGCCGTTCACCGGCTGGTACCAGACGCCCGAGCACATCGCGCTGCTGAACCATACGCACTGCCCGGCTAGCGGGCCCGGGGACATGGTGCTGCTCCCCGCCGAGGCCAACGGGCAGCCGGCCTTTGGCCTGTACATGCGCGGCGACGACGGCGTGCACCGGGCGTTCCAGCTGCATGTCGTGCACCTGAGGGGGCTGGCCGTCGACCACGTGGTGGCGTTCTTCGACACGTCGCTGTTCGCGAAGTTCGGCCTGCCTGACGCCCTGCCGGCCGCCTCATGACCGGGGCGCGCCCGCCGGCCGCGCTGTCCGGCGGGGTCGCGTTGCTGGAGCGCTCGCTCTACTACGCCCTGGGCCAGCTGCACGCTGTCACCTCGGCTGATCTGGCCCGCCCGACGCCGTGCCCGGAATGGGACCTGCGCGGGCTGCTCATGCACATGGACGACTCGCTGATCGCGCTGCAGGAGGCGCTGGACCTGGCCTGCGTAGGTCCCGAGGCCGGCGACGGCGCGGAGCCGGCGTACGGTCCCGCCGATTCGGCCATCTCGCTGGTCGGCAGGCTGCGCGGTCACGCCGGTCGGCTGCTCGGCGCGCTGGCCGAGGCCAGCGAGGGGCTGGTCTGGGTGGGCGGTCTCCCGGTGCCTCAGACCATCGTGACCAGTGCGGGCGCGGTGGACGTGGCCGTGCACGGCTGGGACGTGGCCCGTGCCTGCGGGCGGACCCAGCCGATCCCGGAGCGGCTGGCCGAACAGATGCTGGAGATCACGCCGCTGCTGATCACCTGCGCCGACCGCCCGGCCCTGTTCGCGGCGCCGGTCCCGGTGCCGCACCTGGCCAGCGCCAGCGACCGCCTGGTCGGCTACCTGGGCCGCGAGCCGGCTACCGCCTGACCTCGCAGGCGGTGGCCGTGGCCCCGGCGGCGGCGAAGCTGAGCAGGCGGCTGCCCTCGGCCTCGACCGCCTCGGCGTCCCGGCCGGTGATGGGGTCGTGCGGCTCGACACGCAGGACGGCTGTGTCAGGGCTGCGGCTGATCGACCGCCGACGAGGATGTTGCCGGTCCGGCCGCCGTTCCCGGGCGGCAGCGGCACCGGCCGGCGGCCGGGGATGACGCGGCCGCGGTCGGCATACGACAGCAGCAGGTTGTCGTACTCGGGCAGGAACCGCACCGGGGCGGGCGTGTCGGGGTCCGGCCTCGGGGCCTCGGGCAGGTCGAGAAGTTCGGCTCCGCTCTCGTCACGGGCCGGCCGCAGCCTGGGAGCCATCACGGTAGTGATCTCGCGCAGCCGGGTCAGGCCGGACCAGGCCTGGATGTCCTGAACGGTGGCCGGGCCGAAGGCGGCAAGATAGCGCCGGATCATCTCCTCGATCCGCGGGCGCGGGTCGAGGGGCCGATCCAGCCACACCTCGGCGGGCGCCCACCGCGCGCCCCCCTGCGGCTGCCCCCAGATGCCTCGCGGCGGGACCTGGACCAGCGGAACCAGGTAGCTGACCGCGTAGGCCAGATCGACGGGGTCATGCCGGGGCCAGCGGGCGGCGAGCTCCCGGCCCAGCTCGGCCCGGCTGCGCGGCTGCTCGCCCAGCAGCCGCAGTCCTTCGGCGACCAGCTCGGCCAGGTCGAGGCCGGCCAGCCTGGGCCCGAACGGGCTGCCGGTCGCGAACGCGCGTTCGTGCACCCCGCGCAGCAGCGGTGCGAGCATGACCGCGTCCCGCGCGCTGACCAGGTGCACGGTCGTACGCATCAGGCGGATACGCACGGCCTGGCGGCCGGCGATCAGGCCTGCGAGTTCGGTGTGCCGGAACGAGCCGAGCCTGCTCCACAGCCCGACGTACAGTGCCAGGGGCGCCTGCGCCTGCATGCCGACCAGGTGCTCGATCGCGTCAATGGCCGGCAGATCCGCGCGGCGCAGCAACAGCTGCCGGGCGAGGGGGCCCGGTTCAGTGCCCGGCTGCTGATCGTGTCCGGCACGCTGAGCCAGACTAGTGCCCGTGCATGACATCGGCGTGCGACGGGTCGACCTGGGTTACTTCCTACGGCCGGCCGAGGAGACCGGCACCGGAAGCTCCCGGGTCGAGCCCTGCCTGGGCTACCTCATCGACCATCCCGGCGGCCTGCTGCTGCTCGACACCGGGATGGGGCGGCACCCCGAGGTGGATGCCCGCTATCAGCCCAGGCGCCGGCCGCTGCCCGTGGCCCTGGCCGCCGCCGGCGCGCGGGACGAGGATGTCAGGCTGGTCGCCAACTGCCACCTGCACTTCGACCACTGCGGCGGGAATCCCGAGCTGGCCGGGCGGCCCATCTTCACCCAGCGGACCGAGCTGGAGACGGCCCGCACGGCCGGGGACTACACGCTGCCCGAACTGGTAGACGCCGCGGGGCTGCGGTACGAGGTTCTCGACGGGGAGGCCGAGGTGCTGCCCGGCGTCACCGTGCTGCCCACGCCGGGACACACCGCCGGTCACCAGTCGGTCATCGTACGCCGCCCGGACGGCACGGTCGTGATCGCCGGGCAGAGCCACGACACCGCCACCGGCTACGGCGCCGACGTGCTCGCCTGGCGCGCTCGCGGCGACGGACACTCCCGCGGCCTGCCGTCCGTCCCGGACTGGATCGAACGGCTGCAGCGGCTGGATCCGGCCCGGGTCGTGTTCGCGCACGACCACGCCGTCTGGGAGCCCTGACCCTGGGCCGGATGCGCTGACCCCGAATCGGACCGGATGCGCTAACCTTTCCCGGCCAGCAGCATGAGGGCGAGCAGCTCGTAGCTGACGTGCGCGGCGGCCACCGCGGTTATCTCGGCGTGGTCGTAGGCAGGCGAGACCTCCACCACATCGGCCCCGACCAGCGGCGCACCCGCCAGCCCGCGCAGGATGCCGAGCAGTTCCCTGGACGTCAAGCCGCCTGCCTCGGGCGTTCCGGTACCCGGCGCGTGGGCCGGGTCGAGCACGTCGATATCGATCGAGATGTACAGCGGCGCGTCGCCCACCCGCTCGCGGATCCGGCTCAGCGTGCCCTCGACGCCGATCCGCTCGATCTCCATCGCGGTGACCGTCCGGAACCCCAGCTCGGCGTCCTCCTCCAGATCGCTCGCGGCGTAGACCGGCCCGCGGATGCCGATGTGCATGCTGTGGGAGTCCAGGAACAGCCCTTCCTCGGCGGCCCGCCGGAACGGCGTGCCGTGCGTCACCGGGGCACCGAAATACGTCTGCCAGGTGTCGAGGTGGGCATCGAAGTGAACCAGGGCGACCGGCCCGAACCGCTGCCTGACCACCCGGAGCAGGGGGAAGGCGATCGTGTGGTCGCCGCCGATGGCCAGCAGGTGCCCGGCCCCGTCCAGCAACTCCGTCGCGCCGGCCTGGATCTGGTCGACGGACTCGTTGATGTCGAACGGGTTGCAGGCGATGTCACCGGCGTCGGCGACCTGCTGGGCGACCAGCGGCCCGACGCCAAGGCCGGGATGCCAGGGGCGCAGCAGCCGCGAACCCTGGCGGACCGCGGCCGGGCCGAACCGGGCCCCGGGCCGGTACGACGTGCCGCTGTCGAACGGAACGCCGACCACCGCCACGTCGCAACGCGTTACCTCATCCCGCCGGGGCAGCAAGGCGAACGTGGGCGGGCCGGCGAAGCGCGGGGTGCGGCTGGCGTCCATCGGCCCGCGCACGGGCTCTTGGGGCTGCTCGCTGTCGCTCATCGCACGCAGTCAGCCGACCGGGGTGCCCACGGTCGCCGCGTGCAGGCGGCATACCTCGGTCAGGGCGTCGCGGTGACGGTCATCGCTGACCGACTGGGCGGGATAGGCGCACATCAGCGTGAACGGGTAATGGCCGCCCAGTTCGTTCCACATCGCCTCGACCTCGATGGCGCCGTTCACCAGGCCGGAATCCCACAGCACCGAGACCATCTCGCCAAAGACGTGGACCGGCTGGCCGCTCTGGTTCGCCTGCCGGATCAGCGGGCTGATCGCCTGCCAGAAGCCGGCCGCATCGGGCCACCCGCCCACCTGGAGCCGGCGTACGGTCTCGTTCGCGTCCCGGTCGAGGTAGCGGCCGCTGGCCCGGGCCGCCGCGACGTCGGTCCCGGCCCCGGCCAGCCATTCCTCGAACATGAGCCGGTGCGCCGGGGTGGCGATCGCGATGGCCACGCCGCCGGCGGTCAGCGCCCGGTGCAGGTACCGGCCCACCCGGTCGGTGAGTTCCTCGTCGGTCCGGTAGAACAGGACGAGATGATCACCAGGACTCGTGCCGAGGAGTTCATCCCCAGAGCCCATGCTCCGACTTCTCCGTCTGGTCGCTGCTGGCTGTCAGCACACCAGCATAAGTGATCATCGGCGCCGGGCCCGGATCCGGCACTCGCGCAAGCTGTAGGCGCAGCCCACCTCTCCCTGGCGGAGTACCAGCTGGCCGGCTTGTACTGCCCGGAGTCGGCCTGCGGGGGGCCCTTGGCGTTCGGCGCGCCCCCTACCACCGCGCAACGGGACCCGAGCTAGAGGTTCATTCACCGAAGCTGCAACTGCTTATAGTTGGCGCATGGCGCTGCCCCGCGAATACACCGGCGAGAAGACCGACCCGGTGAGCCGGGTGCTCTCGGTGCCGCACCGGCTGCTTACGCCGATCCAGCGCACGCCGGCCTAGACCGCGCGATGGATCTGCAGGACTGGCTGAGCCGGGCCCTGGCCGCGGTGCGGGACTGGCAGGACAGCTACGGGCCGTTTGACCGGCACTGGTCGCTGCGGGTCGACGAGGAGCGGTTCACGGCGGCTTTCGAAGAGTTCACCGGGCGGCTGCGGGAGAACTACCCGTACTTCCACCCGTCCTACGCGGGGCAGATGCTCAAGCCGCCGCACCCGGCCGCGGTGGCCGGCTACGTCGCCGCGATGCTGATCAACCCTAACAACCACGCGCTGGACGGGGGCCTGGCCACGTCCCGGATGGAGAAGGAGGCCGTGGCGCAGCTGGCCGCGATGTTCGGGTTCGGCGAGCACCTCGGCCACCTGACCAGCAGCGGGACGATCGCCAACCTGGAAGCGCTGTACGTCGCGCGCGAGCTGCGCCCCGGTCTCGGCGTCGCCTACAGCTCCGAGGCGCACTACA
>Ga0207693_10003701_pt1 | contig 13031 bp, 9 predicted proteins | sample LARL81metaG_FD_184347 | JGI IMG/M metagenome (GOLD analysis project Ga0207693, IMG submission 184347) | Corn, switchgrass and miscanthus rhizosphere microbial communities from Kellogg Biological Station, Michigan, USA - LAR L8-1 metaG... | ecosystem: Host-associated > Plants > Roots >...
ACATTCACCGGCTGTGCGCCGTGGTGGCGACCCAGGCAAAGCAGTGGCTCGGCGGCCGCCACAACAAAGCGAAGATGGCGGAGCTCAGTCGAAGCCGGCTTTGTCGGCGAGGTCATGGCAGTCCACAGTGTGGCCGTTGGCAATGGTCAAGATATTGGCGCCGAGTTCGGCATCCCGCTGCCAGGCACGCGGCGAAGGGCGGCAATACGCTCGCGCCGATGCCTGTGCCCGAGCGCTTCACCCTCGCCTCTCCCGGCACACCCTCGGGTGAAGCCATCAGCGTCGGTCAGATGTACACGCTGTTCGCCCGGGCGATCCGCGACGGCGAAGCCCACCAGCCGACCTTCGAGACCGCGGTTGAGCTGCATCGCCTGGTCGATGCGATCAAGCAATCCTCGGACAACAGCCGCGAGGTGACGTTCGAGTAGGTTGTCCGGTGGCATGCCGGCTGCTGCGGAATGACCGGGGCACGCATCCTAATGGAAATCACGTGATTGGGGCACGACGCGGACATTGCGGGGATGGCTGTGGACGTGATTGGCCGCTTGCGAGCGGAAAGACGGGCTTGGCACGTCATCGTCCGACAAGCGGTCCAGTTCGTCGCTCCGGTCGAATATTCGTTCGGCCACGAGGTGGATGACGCCTTCGGAACTGCGCTGAACCTTTCCTTCGACGAGGAGCAGACGCGCGCCCATGACCTCCCGGCGGAACTTTTCAAAAAGCCTCGGCCAAACGACGACATTGGCGATGCCTGTCTCGTCGCTGAGCGTGATGAAGATGACGCCGGCATCACCGGGCATCTGACGCACCAGCACAATGCCTGCACAAGGCGCAGGCTCGCCATCTGTCGCCTTTGCGACGTCATCACAGGTCCAGACACCTTCCGCGCGGAACAGGTTGCGCAGAAACTGCATGAGATGCGCCCGCAGCGATAGCCGCAATATCTGGTAATCGGTCAGCACGTGCTCGCTCAGCGGCATCGGGGGCAACGGCGCAATTTCCTCCGGCGGCTGTTCTTCGACAGAGCGGGCGGCAAAAAGCGGCAGCCCATCGACATCTGCAATGCGGCGGACCGCCCATAATGCCTCGCGGCGATCTATGCCTGCCGACTGAAGGCTGTCGGCTTCCGCCAGAATGATGAGTGCGCGTTTCGGCAAACACGCGCGGCGCATCAGATCATCCATATCGGAATAGCCATTGCCGCGCGCCGCGACGAGCCTGCCGGCCCACGCTTCGCTGAACCCGCCAACCTGACGGAAACCGAGACGCAGTGCGAGCGAGCCGTCCTCACAACGTTCCAGCGTATTGTCCCAGTCACTGTGATTCACATCGACGTGGCGAACCTCGACACTATGGTCGCACGCGTCGCGAACGATTTCAGCAGGGGCATAGAACCCCATCGGCTGGGAATTCAACAGCGCACAGGCGAATGCCGCCGGATGATATTTTTTGATCCAGGCTGAGATGTAGACGAGATGCGCAAAGCTTGCCGCGTGACTTTCGGGAAAGCCGTAGCTGCCGAAACCTTCGATCTGCTTGAAGCAGCGTTCGGCGAATTCCCGCTCATACCCCCGCGCCACCATTCCGCCGATCAATTTTTCCCGGAACCGGTCAATAGTGCCGAGATTGCGAAATGTCGCCATCGCGCGGCGCAGGCCATTGGCCTCCTCGGACGAGAATTTCGCCGCGACGATGGCAAGCTTCATGGCCTGTTCCTGGAACAGCGGCACGCCCATCGTCTCGCCCAAGACCTTCTCCAATTCGTCGGCGGGACCATGTTCGGGGGAAGGCGAGGGAAAAGTGACCTCCTCCTGTCTGTTGCGCCGTCGCAGATAAGGATGGACCATGTCGCCCTGAATGGGGCCCGGACGGACGATCGCGACTTCGATCACCAGGTCGTAAAACTTCTGCGGCTTCAATCGCGGCAGCATATTCATCTGCGCGCGGCTTTCGACCTGAAACACACCAATGGCGTCGGCCTTGCATAGCATGCCGTAAACAGCGGCGTCCTCGCGCGGCACGTTCGCAAGGTCGTATCTCTCTCCTTTGTGATTGTCGATGAGGGCGAATGCCTTGCGGACACAGGTGAGCATGCCGAGCGCCAGAACATCGACCTTCATCATCTCCAGCGCGGCAATGTCATCCTTGTCCCATTCGATGAAATGACGGTCCGCCATTGTGGCGGGGCCTATCGGCACAATTTCATCGAGACGGTCATTGGTCAGCACAAAGCCGCCCACATGCTGCGAAAGATGGCGTGGAAAGCCAATGAGCTCGTTGGCGACTGCAGCTGTGCGAGCAATGAGCGGGTTGGACGGGTCAAAGCTGCCTTGCCGGATTTCGCCGTCTTTCAGCCGATTGCCCCAGCTTCCCCAAACGCCACTGGCGAGGGCCGCCGTCACATCCTCGGTCAGCCCGAAAGCTTTCCCTACTTCGCGGATGGCGCTGCGCGGGCGGTAACAAATGACGGTTGCGGTGAGCGCGGCGCGATGATGGCCGTAACGCTCATAAATATACTGGATAACCTCTTCGCGCCGCTCATGCTCGAAATCGACATCGATGTCTGGCGGCTCCCGCCGCTCCTCTGACACAAACCGTTCGAACAGAAGATCGATCTCGGCCGGATTGACGCCGGTGATCCCCAGCACATAGCAGACCGCGGAATTGGCGGCGGAGCCGCGGCCCTGACATAGAATGTCTTTGCTTTTCGCAAAGCTCACAATGTCGTAGACGGTCAGGAAATAAGGCGCGATCTGCATCTTGCCGATCAGACGCAGCTCTTTTTCCAATGTCTCGCGCACCTTATCGGGAAGCCCTCCGGGATAACGGCTGGCTGCACCCTCCCATGTAAGGTCTTCCAGATGTTGTTGCGCGCTCTTTCCTTTTGGTACCGGCTCGTCGGGATAATTGTATTTGAGCTGATCGAGCGAAAATGTGATCCGGTTTGCAAACCTGACTGTTTCATCGATGGCTTCGGGGATATCGCGAAAAAGACTGGCCATCTCTGAGGGTGACTTCAGATAACGCTCGGCGTTGACCTCGAGGAGGCGGCCGGCCTCGTCCAACGTCACATGTTCGCGAATGCAGGTGATGACATCCTGCAATTCGCGGCGCTCGGGCGCGTGGTACAGCACGTCATTGGTTGCCAGTAATGGCACACCCGCAGCATGTGCCACGGCACCGAGCTTTTGCAGACGGCGCCGGTCATCGCCGCGATAAGGCATGAAGACCCCGAGCCAGACGCGCCGAGGGGCGATAGCAGCCAGAGGCTTTAGAACCGACAGGATCTCGTCGGGGCTCGCCGGAAGATAGCTTTTAAATCTTTCGCGAGGGATCTCCCCCGGCCCGTCCGCTTCCCGTGCAAGAGAATCGTTCCAGCATTTTTGAGGAAAGCCGATCTCTGTCGCGATCCGTCCGGGGTGGGGAGGCATGACCACCAGCAGCAGCCCCTCCTGCCACTTCAGAAGATCATCGAGGGTGAGAATACATTCACCCTTCGGTGCACGGAGCTTGCCTCCGCTCAGCAGCCGGCAGAGGCGGCTGTAGGCGGCCCGGTCGGTCGGATAAGCCAGGATGTCAGGCGTGCCGTCGACGAAGACAAGGCGGCTGCCGACGAGCAACCGCGGCGGCTTGATTTCTGTCTGCCTTTTTACCTCCTGCAAGCCGTCGTAGAGGCGCACCACCCCGGCGAGGGTGTTGCGGTCGGCGATGCCGATCGCGGCAAGCCCGTGGCGCGTTGCCGCGACCGCGAATTCCTGCGGGCGGGAAGCGCCGCGCAGAAACGAATAGTTCGTGGTGACGGCAATTTCGGCATAGGCCCTCATGCGAAAATTCCGTGCATGAACCAGCGCGCCGCTGCGGTCTCGCGGCCATAGATGCCGCTGCGATAAAGCCAGAAGCGCTTTCCTTCCCCGTCTTCCACACGGAAGTAATCGCGTGTCGGCTGCGGCCCCTGATGCCGCCACCATTCCATAGAAATGCGTTCGGGTCCTTCTGCGAAGACGACGGTATGCAGCACGCGACGCCAGCGAAACCGAAGCGGCGGACCTTCCGGGATTTCCGCGATGACATCGACCGGCTCGGGTTGCGCAAACAGGCGCAACGGACGGCGCGGCGCTTCCCCTCTATCGCGGATCGTTTCCCATTTGGCTTTGGTGGGCTTGACATATTGCGCGGGGACGGCAACCGCGGTTGCTTCCGGAATATGCGTGTCGTTCGGCTGGAACGTCAGTATGCGCCGGCTCCCGAACCGCGCAGCCATGCGATCAATGAGACAAGATATCTCTCTCTCCGCATTGGCGTTACTATCGAAGCCGATCGTTTCCGGATCGGCGCGTTCGACGCGGCTCGCGCTCAGACGAATGAGATCGTAACCAAAGCCTGGATCCAGCGGATCGGCGAGCGCATCGAGCTTTTCGCGAAAAAGCCGCTCGATGACGGCCGGCTCGCGTGTCGGTTTGCCCATTTCGATGACGATGCGCCGCATGACGCCATCGACGCGGAAGAAACCCGCCTCGAGACGGCGCGCGCCGTCGCCGTACTCTTCCAGCATCGCCGCCAAACGCGGAGCAAGCGCCTTGAGCACGGCGAGAGCGGCATCCTGGGTGACAATAGGCTCGGCGAATTGATGCTCCACACTGTAATCCGGGGGCGGAATACGCGGTGAGATCGGCTGTTCGACACGGCCCAGTGCATTGTCGAGCGTAAAGACCATGCCCGCACCAAAACGTGCGGTGAGCTCGGCGCGGTCGCGGGGTGCCACTTGCCCCACGGTTTTGAGGCCCGCACGACGGAGTGCGTGCGTCGTAATCGGGTCGAGATTGAGCGCCTCGGCGGGAAGCGGCGCGATGAAGACCGCTTCTTCGCCGGACGGTGCGATGGCGCCATCTTTGTAGCGGGCCAGCGCACGGGCGGCCGCCGTCGTTCCCGCAATGGCGCCGCGCACCGCAAAGCCCTGTCTTGCGAGGCTGGATCGAACCTGATCGAGCATCGCCGCTTCACCGCCAAACAGATGCGCGACGCCGGTGATGTCCAGCAGGAGTGCATGCGGCGGATCGAGCGCAACGAGAGGTGTGAAGCGCTCGCACCAATCCGCAATGCGTTCGAGCAATTTTCTGTCGGCGGGTTCGTCCGCCGCCACCACCTCGAGGGCAGGCAGCATGGCGCGCGCGTTGGCCAGCGGCATTCCATCCGCAAGTCCCAGCGATGTTGCCCTGCGATCGACCGCGGAAAGGCGCAATGCATTGTCGACCTTTGCGACAATTACGAGCGGCGGCGTGGATGCGGCTTCAGGCGATACGCCGGACGGCTTTTGTGTCTCCGGCGCCTTCCTTCGTCGCTGCAATCGATCGGTTGGAAGGCGTGGAAACCACAGCGCTAGAATCCTCCGCCCCTTTGTCGCATGGCTTCTGGAAGAGGCCATCTTCACAACTCCATTCCATAATCCAGCGCCCCGTGTGCCCATGCCGGTTGCGCACAAGCTCCGTTTCAAAGCCCGGGGAGCCCCAGTTTTCTTCTTTGTCGGGTGAGCGAGCCGCGCGGACGCGCCAGCGAGTTTCGGCCGTGCTGAGCTGCGGTTTTGCGTTGAACCGCAGGAGAAACGCCGTGACACCCTTTCCTGCGCTCGCCAAGGTCAGCCGCCGGTTGGCCACCATGTCAAGAATTTTCGGATCGCCTGTTATCTCGATCACAACCGCGCCAAGCGCCGCGCAGGAGAGCGCATCGGATGCCGCACGCAAAACATCTGCCGCATCGGCCAAGCGCAGCAGCAGAAGGCGCGCCGGATCGAGCCCCAATTCGAGCAGCCCGGTTGCAGCCAGGTCGCCGAATTCGATCGCGGAAAAATCCTGCCGGATCCACAGAACGCGCTTTTCCGTGGCCGCTCGGAAAGAAAGCGCTGCAGCAAAGCCCGTCGCAGCCGCTTCGTGGCCGCCCTCGGCAAAGATTTCATGCAGGGCGCCGCGGCGGAGCCCACCATGCAAACAGGCATCAACCGTGTCATAGCCAAGCGGGACGCGGGCATGTGATTCAGGATCCTCCAACTTCGCCTTGGCGAGAGACGCGCGAAGAGCCGCTATTTTTGCTGCCGTATCGCTCATGTGATTGTCATCGTTTCTGCGCGTCTAAGCCGGGTCACAGCAATCGCGTTCTTCTCGACGCGCTTCATGCACATATCCGACAAAGGACAGCAGACGCACAATGCGCGAAACTTCGTGCAGGTTTTCTGACCGAGATATTTCAAATACCAATGCAGCTCATCGAGATCGTCGGCGTCCAAACCGTCTGCGGCCGCCATGACCGCACGGGTACGAATTTGCTTCAAGGCGCGCTGCAGTTCTGATGCCGCATCAGCGATGTCGTCCCAGCTCCGATATAGTCCGGCGAGACGCCTGAATGCGTGCTCCCAAATCTCATCGTAGGTCAGGCTAGCGATGCAGGCGCGGACGAACTGACTAGTGGGATCCCAACGCTGTTCGCCACGGATTTTGCCGAAGACGGCGCCCAAGCGATCCCTGACAGAGTGGAGATCGGTCCGTTGGTGCACAAAGAGAAGCGGTTGCATGAAGGCGATTAAGAACAAAACACGAACTTATGTCAATGCTCCTGATTAAACCCATCTCCGCGATCTACGTGTTCCTTGAGTCGACCGTTCCCGCCTCAGCTCGCCCAATTGGCGGGCAGGGCAACCTGCCTCAACAATGGATCTCCATGTCTGACTTGAATGAATTAAGTGATTTCAGTTAGTTGTGGTTAGATGGTTGGAGAGAGCAAGCATCGAGGCACAACATGTGGACCGAAATCACGCGGAAATGCGGGCACTGTTGTCGAGGTCCGGAATGGCGAGCACGAGGGTTCGGTAGCTGATTTCGGCCATGTCGCTTTGCTTCTGCTCAACGCGGCGCGGGGGCGAGCGGGTCGAACGGGTCGTCAGACGCCGCGAATTCCGCGCCGTTGAATCCCATCGCCGCGAGGAAGGCGTCACGCACCTCCGTCGGTTGGCCGGTCTGGAAGATGTAGCCTTCGAGCCCGCGTCGACTGAGCGGGTCGCGCAGCATCTCGGCTCGCGTCAGGCCGTCTCTCAGCGGCCGTCGGTCGGCGACCGGCAGGCGAATAGAGTGGTTGAGCGCCGGGTCGCGGATCACCGCCTTGGGGTCTTCGCCCCGCGCGAGGGCTTCGAGGTCGCGCAGAAAGCGGCGGCGGATCATGACGACGCCGCCGTCGCTCGGGCCGAGATACTCCCGGCTGCGGTCGGCGATCCGGCCTTGCCCCACCCAGGTCACGAAGTCCTGGTTCATGACATGGCTGGTGATCCAGCGCCCGGTGTTCGCATCCGCGATCGGTCCCTGCCAGGTCGGGATCCTGTTCTGGACGTAGGGCTCGCGCTCTTTCGGCACGCGGTTGAAGGTCCAAGTAATGCTGAGCGTGTTCTCGTCGTCGACCGGCACGCGGTATTCGATGTGATTACCGGTGAAAAGGGCATTCGGCCACAGGCAGACGCGGCCGATCGTCCACAGCTCGTCATGCTCGCTGGTGTCGGCGCGGATGCGCTTGTACTGGAAGCCGTACTCGAACTCGCTGAAATCGACCTTGACGTGGTGCGCCGCGTACGGGCCGCTCCTGCCCTTCAGCCGCAGGCTCCAGTTCGAATGGGTCCATTCGAAATGCACCGGGTCGATCGAGTTCTCCTGGCACTGGAACCAGTTGCACGGGATCTCGGCCTTCACGATCTGGCGGAAGCCGTTCGGCCAGGAGAAGAATTCCCAATCCGGCAATAATGCCCGCGGTTCGGGGCCGAGATAGGCCCATACCAGCCCGCCCAATTCGGCGACCGGGTAGGCCGTGATATGGACCGCGTCCCTGAGCCGCGCATCGGGATGCGCCACGTCCTCATAGGGTTGCGCCAGGCAGTGGCCCGCCTCGTCATAGAGCCAGCCGTGATAGTTGCACCGCAACCCGCGCGACTCGACATAGCCGTAGCTGAGATCGGCGCGGCGATGCCGGCAATGCCGGTCGACGAGGCCCCAGCGTCCGCCGAGATCCTTGTAGAGCACGAGGTCTTCGCCCAGGAGCCGCACCGGCTTCGTGCCCGGCCGGTCGAGCTCGATGGCGCCGGCGATCGGCCACCAGTATCGGCGCAGCAGATCGCCCATCGGCGTCCCGGCGCCGGTCTGTGTCAGCAGCTCCCAGCGGCTGCGAGGCTCGTGCTTCCGGTCTTGCGTCACCGACGACCTCCGCTTGTGATGGCAACGGAAACGGTACCGGGGAGATACTCCACGGGCAACAGTGTCGGCGAGATGGGTAAAAACGAGAGCCGAGTACCTCGCGTCGTTGCGCAACCGTCATGCAGTGTATGTCTGCCGGCGAGTGAGGCGCCGATGTCACGGACACGTGGAACTTCGTCACCCCCGCGGGCTTCTTCGGCTCGCCAAGCATCAGTCTACCTGGTGGCGCGAGGATCTGGCCGTCACTCGGATGGAGCGACATGTGAGCGGGCCGCGCTCGGCATAACGTGCCGACCGTCGCCCCACGGCGCGAACATCAGGTGCGACACAGCGGTCGCGATCGCGCAGCCTTCGCCGTCGCAGATCGGCGCCGTGATGTGCGCTCCGCTGGGCCTTGCATAGTAACCGAGTTTAACGAAAAGTAATGACACGATATTTACATTTGGATTATAGCTTTTTCACCATTGGTGGGTTGTCATTCATGATGACATTGCGGGGAGACGCTAGTTTTAGCGCCGCGCACCATAGTCTAGTCGAGCGGCCGAGCGGCTCGCCCAGGTAATTCCGGAGCGGCGCGATCGGAACCGGGCCACCCATCTACCTCCCCGGCATGGCGATTTCCGTCCGACGGACACGCATGTGCGGAACGCTATTTCTACCGATCGTGTTCATTATTCTAAGTTGACGTTTTGCGAAGGCATGGATATGGATACAGGTATCAAAAAACTGATCCTCGCCGCGGCTTCGGTCTTAGTCATTGGGATCGGCGGAACGGCCATGAGCCATGCAGGCGATGTGGGCAAGACCGCCTCGAGGCCTAGCTGGAACACGCGCGCAAGTCCCAGCCATTCTCAGCATTTGCCCGTTGCCGCGAACCCGTCAAGGGACGACATCCGGCAGGCACAGCTAGAACTGCGTCACTCGGGTCTTTACAATGGCTCGCTCGACGGTGTGATCGGTCCGCAGACGAAGCAAGCCCTCGTCCAGTTCCAAAAGGACAACGGCCTGGAACCGACTGCTACGCTCGATCCGCATACAATGGTCACAATGTTTGGCAATATCGGTACGAGCCACGGCTCCAGTGTGCCGCCCAATGCCGCTCAGGGCGCTGGCGAATGACGGGTTCCGAAGCTGGGCCAGTCCGGCGCAACGGTTCGGGCGGTCACGCCGCGGGCTCAACGGTAAGTTAAGGCACGCGGTAGGTTGTACGAAAACCCATGCAGCGTCGGCGTCTTGTCGATCCCGCGCCTTAAGCACCCCCATTGTGAGCCGCGGGGCCCAGCAACTCGCCCTGATAACCGGGGGAAGAGGGCGACGGCGAGAAACCCGGCACTCGGTAGCCCCTCGCATACATGCATTGAGCGTACATCGTATCGTACGGGAGCCCATGTTGCGCGGCGGCGTATTGCCGGCAGATCTGCTGCACAACCGCAGAATAGTCGTATGGCTGCTTTGGCTCTTGTGCAAACGCGGCGACTTCGATGAACACGGATATGGTCGCTGCGAAGACCGGCAAGGAACCCCCAATCTGGCATTTCACTGGTGGATTCGCTCAGACTGCGGGCACTGTCGCGGGCCCGGGGCGCGTGACGCGCAGCACCAACAGCGAGGCCAACAGGCAAGCGAGACCGCTCGTCATAAACGCCAGCAGGTAATCGCCCGTAAAGCTGCGCACCGCGCCGGCGCCAAAAGCGGCGAGCGCGCCGCCGATCTGATGGGCGGCAAAGATCCAGGAGATGATGACCGGCGTGTCGCGGCGCCCGAATAGCTGGTTGGTCAGAGCAAAGGTTGCTGGACCGGTCGCCACCCAGTCGAGGCCATAGAAGACCGAGAAGATCGACAGGCTGACCACGTCGAATTGGGTAAAGGGAATGATAACGAGCGACAGCCCGCGCAAGCCGTAATACCAGAAGAGCAGCACGCGCGGGTTGAAGCGGTCGCACATCCAGCCGGAACCGGTCGCGCCAATTAGGCTGAACACACCGAGCGATGCGAGAATGCCCGCGCCGGCGACTTCCGAGATGCCGCGGTCCGCGCAGTAGGCAATCAGGTGCGTGTTGATCAACCCGTTGGTCGAGAGGCCGCAAATTGCAAAACTCAGCGCCAGCAGCCAGAAATCGAACGAATGCGAGGCCCGGAACAGCGCCGTCATGGCCACCGCGAACGGGTTGCTCTGATGTCTTGTCGGGCTCGAGGAAGCAGCCGCGCCGTAAGGGCCAAGACCAATATTCGCCGGCCACTCCGGAAGCAGTATCGCCACGACCGGCAGCATCCCGAGCACAGCCAGCGTCACTGCGACAGAAACGCCCCGCCACCCGTAACGCTGCGCCAACATCGCGAGCAGCGGCAGGAAGATGAGTTGCCCCGCTGCATTGGCCGCGGTTAACAGCCCCATGGCCAGTCCGTTCCGCTTTACGAACCAGCGGTTGGCCACCGCTGCGGCCATGCCGATCGCGCCGGCGCCCGAGCCGATGCCGACCATCAGCCCCCAGGTCAGGAACAATTGCCAGGGCGCGGTCATCAAATTCGACAGCCCGGTACCGGCGATCAGCATCGCCATGCACGCCAATATCGTGCGCTTCAGACCGATGACCTCGATGAGCCCGGTGAGGAAAGGGCCGGTAGCCCCAAGCAGGATGATGTTGAGCGAGACGGCACCGGAAACCGTCGCGACATCCCAACCGAACGCTCGTTGGAGTGGAACGATCATGACACCCGGCGCGGCCCGCACCCCGACCCCGGCCAGGGTGGCCGAGAACATCACGGCGAGCACGATCCAGGCGTAGTGCATCCGCCCGCAGCAAAGTCGCGCAAACCCGATCGGCGGCATGCTCCTGCTCTTCTGCTTGTTCTCATGCCAACTTAAGACATCGCCCCGACGACCTGCGATAAATTCTCCCGCGGCTGCGGCATGGCTGCCCCGATTTTTGGGATCGTAACGGGTCACCTTCCAGCTGGCGCGCTCTTGGTGCTTGGGCGATGCGGCGGGATGGCCTTGTCAGGCAATCGGCGGACCGCAAAGGAAGAGCAAGCTGATCTCCAGCGACGAAGGAGATAGATCATGCGCTCGGAGATCCGCGCGCCTTGGTTGTCTTGCTAGCCTTTGGGCGAGCGTCGACGGCGTGGCAATTGAATGCGGCAGGGCCCGCGGCGACCCAGCGCGGCTGTCTGGGCTTCTCGCCACGCACGTCCGCGCTGCCGAAATCGCCGCTTAGGCGGCCTTCAAGTCCCCAGGGACAATGCCGAGCGGTTAACCCCGTCCAAGAAGGCGCCCGGGATTCGATAGCTCTTATTGCTTGCAGAACGCGATCTGATCGAAGAGGTCGTTCGGTATGCCGTCGCCCGTCGTCAGTAACAGCTGGACCTCCAGTGTCACGATATAGGCGCAAGGTTGCAATGCCGCGACATTGAAGTTAGCGGTCGCCGTGCCAAAGCGTTCGCCCGCGCCCGCCGCCGGTAACGTGAAGCCGTAGGGGCCGCCGGGGCCAGTCATCGTTACCGACACCGGACCGAGGTTCGGGTGAGCTGCGGTAAACAACACGTCGAGAGCATTGGTGATCTCGGCGCAGCCATTGACCTGCAATTGCAGGATGTCGAGCAGCCTGACTCCGATCACGCCCGTTGGGTCCGTGAAACCCGCCCAGGACGGGTGGTGCACGACATTGTTATAGCCGGTGTTGTCGATCGCGATGTGCTGGCAGATGCCGGCGTCGGCACCGGAACCGAGGTCTCCCTGCTCGCGCACCTTCATGCGAATCGCGAAATGGCGATCCAGCGCCAGCGGCTGGCCGCCAGAACCTGAGCTATGGCCCGCGGTGACGCCGGTCTGGTCGACCGCGCCGAAGGCTGCGATCGATGGCGATATCAGATTGACCATATTGCCGTTCGGCTGAAAGAAGCCAGTCGGGCCGAAGACGTTGCTTTCCTGCGGCACCTGGACGAAGCCGTCGGCGGTGAAGCTGGCGACCAGTTCGTTGGGTCCAGCGGTGCCGTTAACCGTATAGACTTTGGTCTTGATCGGGTTCGGATCGCCCGGAAAGGCTGGGTCGTAATGCTCCCAAATGCCGATCACTGTGCGCGCGATCTGGCCCGCTCCGACCGGCGCCCATCCGACCGGATTCTGACCGTTCGGGTCGGTGGTCGCGATCTCGAAACGGTACTCCATCGGGTTGCCATTGAGCTTCTTCGACAAAATTCCGTTGAGCCGCATTGTCGAGAAAAACGCGCGATTATCGGCTACCGTGAGGCCGGTCCCGGGTGGCGTACTGTTGATGTCGGTCAGATATTGATAACCGCCGACAGCGGTAAAAACCGGCAGGGGATCGGTATCGACCGGCGGCTGCTCGCTGAGACAGAGATCGACACAGAAGCAGGGGCCGGCATTCTCGCGGTCGGGCTGCCGCCCGCGCGAGCGGGGCTCAATCAGAAGCGGGGTGCCACCCAAGGTTTCGACGCGAAAATAGAGATCGGGCCCTCCAACCAGCTCGACATTGATGCTCGGCGAAAAGATGGTCTTCTGGAAATCCGCGGTCGTGTAGTCGATACGGAAGTGTCCCCCGCCATCCGTAATTCCGGAGCCAAGGTCGTCGTCCTGCAGCCAGTCGACGTCGAAGGCGCGTCCTCGAACGCCGCCAACCGGGTTCCCGGTATCGCAAACCGTGACCCGGCCGCAGATTGTCCAGGCGCCGAACAGCGATCGAATGAGGCACTGTAACCGTCCGGCCAAGGCCGTGATGAGTGATTGTCAGGCGGCAGCAGCGGGAATTTCGTGTCGCTTCCAGTGCCAGGGCAAGAGCTCGTCGAGCCGGG
>Ga0207693_10003703_pt1 | contig 13031 bp, 10 predicted proteins | sample LARL81metaG_FD_184347 | JGI IMG/M metagenome (GOLD analysis project Ga0207693, IMG submission 184347) | Corn, switchgrass and miscanthus rhizosphere microbial communities from Kellogg Biological Station, Michigan, USA - LAR L8-1 metaG... | ecosystem: Host-associated > Plants > Roots >...
CGCCATCTGGTCCTGGAACTGGCTTGAATCCCGCGCACGCGATCTACGCTTTTGTCTGCGCACGCTTCGTCGCACCCCCGGTTTTACCGTCATCGCCATCTTGGTGATGGCGCTGGGCATTGGCGCCAACGTCGCGCTGTTCACGGTAGTGCGCGGCGTTTTACTCAAGCCCCTGCCGTTCGATGATCCGGATCGCCTTGTGATGCTCTATGAGGCGGGCCTTCATGAAGACGACACGGCCGGTTCCAACGTGGTCTCCGGCGGCATGTACGCCGAGTGGAAGGACCAGAACCGCAGCTATAGCAGTCTCGCGCTCGCGCAGGGTATCCGGGTCGGGCTTTCCGGTTCCGGCGGGCAATTGCCGGAGAAGCTGTATAGTGCGTTGTTTTCATGGGACCTGCTCCGCACGCTGGGCGTGTAGCCCGCGCTGGGCCGCGATTTTACGCAGGCCGATGACAACCCGGCAGCCAGCGGCACGGTGTTGCTGAGTTGGGGCCTGTGGAAGCGCCGCTACGGGGGCGACCCTGCCATCCTGAACCACACGATTATTCTGGATGCCAAACCGTTTACGGTTATCGGCGTTATGCCCGCCTGGTTCGATTTTCCCGACCCGTCCACGCAGCTATGGACACCGGTTTACCACGACAAGCCCGAAGACACAATGACCTCGTTCAGCAATCACATGTTTGGCGTTGTAGGGCGGCTGAAGCCGGGAGTCAGCGCGTCGCAGGGTGTGACCGATCTGAGCGTCATTTCCCAGCGCATCCACAATGCGCACCTCAACGACCCATTCGTATTTCGAAGCGCCAGGAGCCGTCCGCTGCTGGAGCACATGGTAGGCGAAATCAAGAAGCCGCTCTATGTACTGCTGGAGGCGACCTGCTGCCTGCTGCTGATCGCCTGCCTCAATGTGGCCAATCTGCTGGTGGCGCGAGCGGCGGCACGGCGCAAAGAGTTGGCGATCCGCACTGCACTGGGCGGGGGCTGGCTGCGTCTGATATGCGAGCGGCTGATGGAGTGCCTGCTACTTTCGGCCTCCGGAGGCGCGCTCGGACTTTTGCTCGCCTTTGCCGCTCTTCGTTGGCTGACGCGAGCTCGCTACGACATCAGCCGCGTCGAATCCATCCACATCGACGGCGTGGTGGCGGCGTTTACGGTTGGGGTTATCGTGCTGTGCGCGCTGTTTTCCGGACTCATCGCTACGTTCAGCATCAGCGACAAGCGCATTCTCGGTGCGCTCCATGAGGCATCGCGTTCGGTGAGCGGGGGCAGCGCGCGGGCCTCGCTGCGCAAGGTGCTGCTTACGCTCGAAGTCGGACTGACTGTGATCTTGCTCATTGGCGCCGGACTGCTGCTCAAGAGCTATGAACGGCTGCGCTCCGCCGACATGGGTTGCATCACGCAAGATGTGATCACCATTCACCTGGGCATCCCTGATGCCCGATATCCGACACCCGCTCAGCGAGCCAACTTCTACGACACGCTGCTCGATCGTGTACGCGCTCTGCCCGGAGTGGACGCGGCAGGCTTTGCGACGGTTGTCCCGGGGCAGGGCTATCAGATGGATTGGACCTTCAGCGTCGTGGAGCATCCGCCCTTACCGCAAGGCACTGGTCAGTTTGCCTTAAGCCGCTGGGCTGATCCGAAGTACTTTGGCGCGATGGGCATTCCCATTTTGCGCGGACGTACATTTGACAAGGGGAAGCGTTTGGATGCTGCCAACGAAGTCGTCATCAGCCAATCCTTCGCTGGCCAGTACTTTCCCGGCGAAGATCCGCTGGGCCGGCACCTCCGCGTACGCGGGAAAAATGCCATCATTGTGGGGATTGTGGGCGATACCCGCTACGCAGTCGGCGAAACGCCGAAGCCGGTGCAATATTACCCGCTGGATGCCGGCGTGGAGACCGTCGGCACGCTTGTGCTTCGCTCCAGCCGCAGCGTGGAGCAGTTCGCCCTTCCGGTCCAGCACATCATCTCGGAGATGGACTCCGATCTGCCCGTCTCCGATGTGCTCACCATGAACCAGTTGCTCGGCCAATCGACCCTGGACCAGAGCTTCAACGCGGCGCTGCTCGTAGCTTTTGCCACGCTGTCGCTGGTTCTTGCCGCGGTGGGCCTGTTCGGCGTGATGTCATACATCGCAACCCAGCGGACGACCGAAATCGGCATCCGCGTCGCGTTGGGTGCAAACCGCGAACAGCTGATGTGGAAGATGTTGCTGGATGGAATGCGGCCCGCGGTCTTCGGTCTTGTCGTGGGACTCGTAGCAAGCCTGGAAGCTGGCCAGTTGATGCGCGACTTGCTCTATGAGATCAAGCCGCTCGATCCGGCAGTCTATGCCGCAGTTGCTGCAACGCTGCTGGCGGTGGCCGCTTTCGCATGTATCGTTCCCGCGTGGCGTGCATCTCGCCTCGATCCGATGCAAGCATTGCGGGCCGAATAGGCTGGTAATCCGAGATCTCCCGGAGGCACTTTCAGTTGGCGCAAAATCGCCGAATCGCTCATCGAGAGATCCAACAGAGGGTTGTTACGGATGACTCCTGGGCGAGTCACGGGCAAACCGGAGATTGACCGCCGGATAGGTAACAACAAACGCGATTGCAGCCAACGATTCTTCAGCTCAACCCGACCAACCGGAGCATTGTGGACTCGCCTCTCGGCTGTTGGCAGCGGTTTGGCGCTTCCGCATGGTCGCTAACACAACCGCAGTGCGTGGCCTTCAGATTCCGGCCGAGCATCCCGTCAGACTGGTGAGGAAGGATACACTACGATGTCGAATGGCGCCTCCGGGAGGAAAAACATGCCGTCTCTAGAGATGGAGCGCTTAGCTTGTGAGGCGATGCAATGCTGGGCCGATTTCCAGGAAGGCCTTTCCTCGGACAAGCAGAAATATCCCCTGCAACAGTTTCGAGCTTTTTGGGTGGTCACAAAACGCTACGCCGAGTTGACTAGGTCTGATCCTCTGATTCATCGGAGTGTGGCGGGTGCTGTTAATGGACTTGTCGATTTCCTAGAAGCGGAACGTAAGTGTGTTCCAGGCGACGTGCTTCGAGATGCTGAGCGCCTGGAGTGCCTCCTTTTTAGCGGGTACGACCCGCATTTCGAGGGAGATGAACCACCGGGCTTGTAGAGAGACGGAGCCTTTTACCGACGATGCGGCTGCGGTTGTTGCCGGTCTTTTCGCCACTCCAGGTTTACCCTCGCCAACCGGATCACTTCCCTATTGCCGACTATCAGGGCGTTGGGCCGTTTCGTCAGTACAGGGGCGTCCTTGAAAGATAATCGTGCACACGAGGTGGCCAGTATTTTGTCTTTGGTCCTGCTCTTAAGGTAGAAGATTGGTACGTACGATCAGGCGAAACGCCTCATCTTTGTCTATGATTCCTTCCCGTTGAGGAACCGGACCCATGAACAAAGCGGATGTTCATAGCACGCGGGACCGCCTCTCTGCACTTGTTGCGAACTCCCTGGACACTCAAGCGAAGACGCAAGATCTGGCGCGCCAAGCGTACCAAAGCCGCACGCAGTTCCACAGGCTGTTCCGAACCGTGGTCGAAGAAACTCCGACAGCTATGCGGAGACGGCTATTGCTGGAAAGAGCAGCCTATCAACTGGGGCATACCGGAATATCGGTCACGGAGGTCGCGTTGGACGCCAACTACAATTCGCTAGAGGCGTTCACTCGCGCTTTCCGAAGAGCGTTTCGGACTTCTCCCAGCATCTACCGGCGCATGCGTGATTTTCACTTTCATTTGCCCGCGTCCAACAAAATTCACTTTCTTGCCCCTGGTTCCTTAACAAAAGGAGGAACAGACATGGATTTATTCGATCGCTTTGCAGGCAACGACTCATGGCACACTCGACGTTTGCTGGAATACGCAAGTACTTTGGCGGAGGAACAACTGGACCGGCCACTGCCCACGGTCGTAGAGCTGCTGCCCTGGCGGGAGTCGAATAAAACTCTGAGGCAGCTCCTAGAAAACATTATCTTCACGAAGGAAGTCTGGACCGCCGCGCTGTCCGGGACCGAAATGGATATGAACGGCCCTCCCAAATCGCAGCGTTCTCCAAAAGCGATGCTGCAAAGGCTCGAAAAGACCGATGCTGAACTGCATCGCATTTTGGGGGAAGTCCGAAACCGCTCCGCGTGGGATGACACGTTTGTCGACGCGCTCTGCGAGCCGGCCGAGACCTTCACGTTCGGCGGGGTCTTCGCCCATATCATGACATTCAACGCGCATCGCCGGTTGATGGCCTTGGACGCTCTACGCCAACTCGGCGTCCAGACCGAAGGTTTCGGCGATCCCACGGAATATGAGGAAAGCGTGGCCCCTTGGAATCGAGAGGTAGCTCTAAAAACGCCATGACCACGAGAACGGAATTGTTTCGATTAAACGGCGCTGTCGAGCGCGATCCGGCCATCGATGGCTGGATGAAAGAGCATGCAGGTGAATTGGGAGCCATCGCGCAGAAGTGGTTTGAGGTGATGCGAAAAAGCGGAGACGAAGTCCGGGAGCTTCTGCATGATGGCTGTCCGACTGCATGTCTGGGAGATGCGGCCTTTGGCTACATCAACGTATTCACGTCGCACGTAAACATAGGATTCTTTCAAGGCGCATCGCTGCCGGATCCGGCTCGCTTGCTGCAAGGCACCGGCAAGTTCATGCGCCATGTGAAGCTGAAACCAGGAACGGCCACAAACGCCGCAGCGCTAAGCAGGCTCATCGAAGCGGCGTACTCGGATATAAAAGCGCGCGTTGAACACGGCTAGTCTGAGAAGCGCCAAGGGAACTGACGAGGACGTGAACGGCCACAGCAGATAATGAGCAAGCCCGCAGTCAAAAGGCCATTGTCACTTTCTTGTTTGCCGACCATCCGGGAGTAGACCCGTCAATCGCTACAAGGGCGTTTCCGGGTACTGATCTGGCAACGCCAGCCTTACTGCGACTCGTCCGCTTTCATGCGAACGATTCCGAAACTGGACACCACGGCCACCCCGCCTTATTCATTCTAAAGAACTTGCCCATGGTCATGGGCGTGCTACCGTCGAGGACATGATCAGGGACCTGCGGTATGCAATTCGCGGTTTGCTCAGTAATCCAGGATTTGCCGCGGTCGCCATCCTCACGATCGGCATTGGCATCGGCGCCAACACTGTGATTTTTAGTTGGATGCGCAACGTTCTGCTGAATCCCCTTCCGGCAGCAAGCGATCCGGGCCGCATCGTCGCCATCGAGAACACTGCCGATAATGGCGATCCGCTCACCACGTCGTTTCTTGATTACACCGACTATCGCGACCATTTGCAGTTGGTGGACTCGGTCACCCTCAAGAAAATACAGCCGTTCGTCATAGGTGAGGAATCCCATCCGGAGCGCGTCTGGGGCGAGATGGTATCCGGCAACTTCTTCGACCTGCTCGGCGTTCAGCCTGAAATCGGCCGCTTCTTCAACCGCGAGGAGAGCGGCGACGAGCAGAATGCCCACCCCGAGGTAGTGATCAGCCACGACTACTGGATGAGCCATTGTCAAGGCCAGAGCAGCGTCGTCGGCGCAAAGCTGCGCCTCAATCGTACGGTCTTCACCATCATCGGAGTGGCGCCGAAGTCGTTTTACGGCTCCTGGACGGGATTGGGGATGCAGATCTGGGTGCCCATCACCATGTACGGCCAGGTGACCCACACCGGCACCTGGATGCTCCGCGACCGCAACACCCGCAACTTCATGGTGCTAGCCCGCCTCAAGCCCGGGGTCACGATCGAACAGGCGCGCTCCGAAACCAGAGCCTTGGCGGACTCGCTGGCCAAGGTCGACGCCGACAGTGATCAGGGAGTCGGAGCGGACGTGCTGCCCCTCTGGAAGTCTCATTTTGGCTCGGAGAACATACTACTGACGCCTATCGCCATCCTTTTGGGCGCCAGCGGCCTGATGCTGTTGATCGTCTGCGCCAACGTCGCCAACCTCCTGCTGGCACGCGTCACCGCCCGCCGGAAGGAATTCAGCGTTCGCATGGCTCTGGGCGCGACCTCGGCACATCTGACCCGGGAGCTCCTGACCGAAGCCTTGCTGGTGGCCCTGGCCGGCTCGTTCTTGGGTCTCCTCATTGCGAACTGGCTGAATGGTTCCCTGGCATGGCTGATTCCCGGAGTCTCTACTCCGATGATGCTCCAGTCGCCGCTTGATGCCAAGGCTTTGCTCTACTCTACGGCCCTGGCTTGCTTTGTGGCGTTGGTGGCAGGATGCGCACCGGCTTTAAGCACTTCGCGGGTAAATGTGAATGAAGTCTTGAAAGAAGGTGCGCGCGGCTCAACTGGCGTGGAATCTCACCGCCTCCGCGGCCTGCTGGTGGTCGCCGAGGTTACCCTTGCCGTGGTGGCGCTGATCGGCGCCGGCTTATTCCTCAAGAATTTCCAAAAAGCTCGCGGTATGAACCCTGGCTTTGATCCTGAGGGAGTCGCACTAGCACAATTCGATTTCTCTACCGCTGGTTACAGCGCCCAACAAACTGACACCTTCTGCCAACGTCTGCGGGAACGCTTGGAGCAAACACCCGCCGTGACCGCCGTAAGCTACGACGACAGCGTGCCACTGGGCTTCAATGGCGGCAACTGGGAGGCCCTGGAAATCGAAGGCTACGTGCCACCTCCGGGAGAACGCATGAAAATCTACCGCGATATGGTGGCGCCGGGATTCTTCAGCCTGATGCGGATTCCCCTACTCGAAGGCCGCGACTTCGACCTGCACGATTCGGCGACGAAGCTGCACGACGACCCCATCCGAAAGGTAATGATCGTGAACCAGGAATTCGTGCGCCGCTACTTCGGCGACCGGAATCCGCTTGGCCGCAAGGTGCGCGGATGGGGTGAGTGGTTCACCATCGTCGGCGTGGTCCACGACGCCAAGTATCATCAGGTCACAGAGAGCCCGCAACCGTACTTCTACATACCCATCCGCCAGGTCTATCGGCCGGAATATGGACTGACTTTCCTGGTGCGAACCTCGGGCCCAGTGACGCAGGCAATCAGCACCATTCGCCGCGAAGCCGCTGCTATCGACCCTGAATTACTGATCGGGGACGCGGAGCCGATGACCGAGTACACTTCGGCGTCGCTGTTCGGGCAAAAGATCGCCGCCAGTCTGTTGAGCGTGCTTGGTGGCCTGTCGCTATTTCTGGCGGCGGTGGGATTGTATAGCGTGATGGCCTACTCGGTAGCGCAACGCACCAATGAGATCGGAATTCGCGTCACCCTCGGCGCCCAGCCCGGCCAAGTAATGTCGCTGATACTGCGCCAGGCCATGAAACTGGCGCTGGTCGGCTTGGCACTGGGATTAGTAATGGCAGCAGCCACCGCACGCCTTATTTCGGCCGCCCTTGCCGCGGTAGGCCCCGCTGACCCCATCGTGTACCTCGGAGCTGCGGCATTTGCGATTCTCATTGCATTGCTCGCGGCGGCGATTCCGGCCTGGCGTGCCTTGCGGGTGGATCCCATGGTCGCGCTGCGCTGTCAGTAGCCAGACGAGTTTCACGCTCGACATGGGCGGTGCTCGCGCCTGCGCCACTTTTTTCCTACTAGCTTTACAGAGTGCTTGACCTGGGCCCGAAGTCGGCTTCTGGGAAGTGATAGCGATTACTCCCGGACCACGGGCAAACCTTCCGTAATCCGGTAACGTGAGAGTTGCCGACGATGCGCCAACTGACATGACCGCAGAGGGGGCGTTATGAGCGTAAATGCGATTTTCAGTACCTAGTGAACGCAGCGGGACACAATCGCACGCTGAATTCCCTTATTCTGCAGCCTTGATTGGTTGATCTGACCGAGCAGGAGGGTTTTCCCGTGGTTCGTGTAGTGGTCCCCGGCCTGGAGTTTTGGGAGATGGACAATGGAAAATTGGGTTCGCGCGCGCTTCAATTCTGGAAACTGCACGCGCTGACGGCATAAGCTTGGCTCGCATCGTCGTATTCACAGGGCCGACCTTACATCCATCCGAAGCCAGAGATTTGGAAGGCTCCATCATCCTTCCCCCTATCAAGCGAGGCGACCTTGACATCGCAAAAATCTATGATCCGGAAATTATCGCGATCATCGATGGCGAATTCTACCAGAGCCTGGCAGTATCTCCGAAGGAGATTCTCCCGTTCCTCGAAAGAGGTGTGCGCGTGTATGGGGCCGCAAGCATGGGCGCGTTGCGGGCGGTGGAGTTGGAAAAGTTTGGAATGATCGGAATAGGTAAAGTTTTCCGCCTATTTCGCTTAAAGCTCCTCGAATGTGATGACGAGGTTGCCTTGGCGTACTGTCCGAGGACGTATAAGGCATATTCCGAACCCCTTGTGAATACCCGATACACGCTCCGATTGGCAATCCGGAATGGCATCGTGACGCGCGCCGAATCGGCCAGGGTCCTGGAAATCTTGAAAAGTACCTACTTCCCCGAGCGGACGCGGCAGTTCCTACTGAGCGCGGCTTCAGCAACATTAGGCTCGAAACGCGCTCGTGCCTTTGAAGACTTCCTAGCGGCGCACCCAGTTAACGCGAAGGCAGAGGACGCCAAATCGCTGATGCTCGAGCTGTCCCGGTTGTAGTTTTTCCAATACGAATCGTCGCGCCACACGCTTCGATGCCGCGGTCCGGCGTGGGATACGGCGTCAAGTCAACGTGCATATAGGAGCTCGGCTCGCAGTTTCCCGCCCTGCGATGAATCACTCCACGAAAGAGTTGTTTTGCCTCGCAAAACTGTACCTCAACTCGATTTCGATTCCCAAAGTGCTCTTAGATGACGGCGCGAGGCGATTCAGTAAGCTAGGCGGGCATCAATGAATAACGGACGGTTGCCTTCCGGTGAAATTGGACCGGTGATCGATGGTTGCCGGCACAGAGCTCGAAACGGGCTTGTGGGAAACGTCCGTGATGTGTAGTAGGCTAGTCGTCGGTTTAGTGCAGAGTATTAATGCATGAAGTAATGCATAGTAGATCGAATCGAGTCGAACTCAGTTGAGTCAAAACGAATCGATCTAGCCTCAAACCCCTGATTTCACAAGATTATCAATAGCTTAGGAGGCGATCGCGGAGACTTAGCAAACCGCCGCATTCAGCCACGCTGCACTCTCCCAGTCCAATTCCTCTGCCCTGTCGAATTTGATGTAGGCCGCTCACACCTTGATGATCTTGACTTGCCCCGCCATAGTTTCTAGCGCTCCGTTGATTGAGTCTTCTGTGACCCTTGACCTTGTTCCGACAAGTGGAAGCTTCTCGTCGAAGTCTAGAAAATGAATACCATTCTCCTCGTTCTGCAAGGGAGCCCAAAGATTTTGCAAAGAATCGCACGCGCTTCTCGGGAAGGTCTGTGGCCCTAAATAATAGACATTTGTGAATGGGAGGCACCCCCTTTTGGCCACACTGGCGGCGGGATTCGTCCATCACGAGAGTGCCCATGAGTGCCGACGCTAATTCCCGTCGCCCTTCATTCTCCCCGACGGTAGCCCTGTTATCATCCGACAGGGGTCTCAATGGGAAACTTGTCTGGAGTAGTCCAGCATTTAAGAAGAGAGCGAGAGCAAGTACAGAAGCAACTGCAGCGAATAGACGGAGCACTCGCGGCGCTGGGCAGTAACTCCAACGGAACGTCACGCACGATGTCTGCCGCCGGCCGCCGCAGAATCAGCTTGGCGCAGAAAGCGCGATGGGCGAAGCAGCGGACGGCAAAGCCGAAGCGAACGATCTCCGCGGCTGGGCGCAAGAGAATTGCAGCGGCGCAGAGAGCACGGTGGGCAAAGGTCAAGCTCGCGGCCTAATAATAAGGTGGCTGCGCGATCAACCAACGTTTAGCTCACGCAGTTCCATTTCCCTGATCATCTATCACAATTCCGCGAGGTCGATGACGTATGTGTCTGGCGAATACGTCTCGGCCTTACGCGCTACCATTGCGGCAGATGATAAGAGAACGAGTGTGTTGACAGGTTTTAGCATCCATCGATTCTGCAAGAAAAAAAAAGGCCCAATGCAAATTGGGCCAGTTTCTCCGTTCGACCTGCGCGATCTCCTATACTTGTCACGGTCTCACTTCCAACACAGAAGGATGCCGTCGCGCCCCGTGGCCCATCGCGCCTGGGGCGTCGCAAGAGCCCCAAACAACTCTGTGCTCGTGTTGCTATTCTCCTTCGTCCAAGAGGTGCCACCGTCTTCCGTGCGGAGGATGATTCCGCCCTCGCCGACCGCGAAGGCGGACTGACTAGTAGCAAAAGCTACAGAATGCAGCTCTTTCGTGCCACCCCAATTCTGCCTAATCCAACTGTGGCCGCCGTCTTCGGTGTGGAGGATGACACCGTTCTGTCCCACGGTCCAACCGATCTGTGCCGTCGCAAAAGATACGGATAACATTAGTTCGCCAACTCCCGTGTGTTGAGCGACCCAACTCGCACCTGCGTCCTCAGTGTGCAGCATCGTTCCGTCGTTTCCTACAGTCCAACCCGACAGTCGGGTAGCAAAGACAACCGACGTCAGTCCCACATCGGTGCCACTATTCTGTTTACTCCAGGTGCGACCGCTGTCGCTGGTATGCAGGATAATGCCATGTCCGCCTACGACGAAACCAGACTGGTCGCTGACAAAAGCCACCGAACCAAGATTTTCGCTCGTCCCGCTATTCTGCCTGCTCCAAGTGCGACCGCCATCCTCTGTGCGCAGGATGATTCCGGCGCCCCCGACCGCGAAACCAAGACTCGCTGTAGCGAAAGTCACAGAACTCAGCGCTTGTTCAAAGCCGATGTCCTGCTCCGTCCAACTAGCCCCTCCATCCTCTGTGTGAACCATTGCGCCATACCAGCCTACGGCAGATCCCAATTGTGGTGTGGCAAAAGCCATGGATAGCAACCATTTGCTCGTTCCCGTGTGGAGCATGGTCCAAGTGCCTTTGGTCTTCGTCGAAAGATTGTGAGGCAGGAGAAGCCTGACCGAAGCATCCGCCTGATTCGTCGTCGTTTCGACGGCCGGGCCACTCTTTCCTTTCCGGTTATTGTCAGTCTTGGAGTACCCATCATCCGGCGGATGGATCCATGGGACCGATGCTTGACTCGGTAACACTCCACTGGCGTTACTCTTCTTTTTCAAGACATTTTCGTTCTTGACCGTACGACGATTCATTTCAGTATCAACGGTCGGCTTGTTGCCATCGGCGCCGGAGGGGCGGCTTTCAGAGGATTGGATCTGAGTTGCTGGCACGGATTGATTCGCTGGGACAGCAGTGGGAGGCGACTTGTGGGTGGTCCAATACGAGAGGCCCAACAACAAGGTGGCGGCAAGGGCGCTACTGGTCAGAATAGCCAATCGCCGCCATTTCTGATTGTCATATCCTTCCTGCCCTGTTTTACGGGCCGAGCGTTCTCTTCGCATTTTCGAGTCAGACTCTACGTCGGCCCTAAGTTGCGTCTCTTGAAAAGGGGGTTTCCCCGGCGCGAAAGCATCCTGCTGGGTGTGGTGAAGCGTAGATCTCCGCCGATAGGAAGGGTTCGGAAATATCGGGTTGACGGCGATATCACCTTCACGCTGGTCGGGAGAATGAACCTCTGGACGCACATAGCGATCTGGGTAGTCCTGCCGGAGAATTTCGTTAACGAGGTCGCCTAGCTGGCTGAAAGAGAATCGCGGACCATAAGCCTCATGCCCGTTCCGAAGAGCGTGGATCAAGGCAGAGGAAAACATGGTGTGGCTCACACCTTGAGGCGCCAGTGAGACATCGCGAGCACTGGACGAACACAGAAGAGACGTACCAAGCCTGGCAGGGAACTCTCCTTCGATCTGGCGGGTCGCGGCATTCAACTCGCCTGACTGGAATTCCTTGTGAATGCTGGCAGCGAAGCAGCAATCCAAGATCAAGTATCTACGCATGAAAGGTGCATTTCGCATGACTATTCCGGCGAGTTGACCGGCACGAATGCTGGTAGCTCCTTCGTCGATTGCATTCGTGCAACGAACGGCCAGGCAATAAGCCGCGTCACCGCGAGTGAATAGGCCGTGGCCAACGTAGTAGATGAGCAGGTCTTCGGCCCGGGCCCCCTCCTGCTTCAAGGCCTGCGACCTAGTGTCCAAAAACCTTGCCACTTCTACCAGTTGTTCCGAGGGCGAGCGCGAATCATCGAACAGGGACAGAATGTTTTGCGGGGGTATACCTAGGCCGTGTTCGTCCGAGAAATATTCCTCAATATCGAGCGCGGAATTCAGGAACGCCCGGCCTCCTGTCAGCTTGGGCGCATTAGGGAAGGTACGCGCTCCTAGAAGAATCGCCAGTATCCTCGGTGCCGATGTCTCACCGTCCAGCATGGCTTCCTACTTGCGACGTCCGAACGCTTCTGCGATTCGCGCTGCATCACAACTTTCGAGATTCGTGGCGACCACACTACCATCGACACTGATTTGAATCCTTGCACCACTGTGGCGTGCAAGCCAGGCCGCTAATCCTTTGGCGATCGCTGTCACTGACGCAGCTCCTAGTACGACTTGCACAATGGTGCCGTAATCCTGAGTGTCGAGCCGATCACGATCCTGGCTAACCTGGATTTCCTCGTCAATCCGGTGCAGCGTAGTTGTCAAGTCGGCGGCATAAACGTTCGCGTCTGCCGATGAGGCGCCTGGGAAGGTAATGATAAACGGCGAGTTCCTCACGATGGATACTCCCGAATCAGCGTCCTAGTGGCCAATTCTAGCTCGATTTGGACGCTCCGGCGTTCAATTTTGGCTGGTTTGTTCAGCAGAGGTAAGCACCAATTGGAGGACAACTTCACATGCCGTTTGCAAGATGAGAGAACTGATACCAGTGATACCGTTTTCCGCGGAACTGCAGCGAATAGGAGAAACTATAGAAACTGTACCCGAAGATACGAATCGCTTGTAAGTCTCTTAAGCACATGGTATTATCGCGGAAGTGTAGGATTCATCAGCACTTGCTGGAAATGGCGGCAATAGAATCCCTCCCTCTCCGCCAGAACTTTTCATCACCCGAGCAAAATGTGGTGCGGGCGGAGGGACTTGAACCCTCATG
>Ga0207693_10003704_pt1 | contig 13030 bp, 8 predicted proteins | sample LARL81metaG_FD_184347 | JGI IMG/M metagenome (GOLD analysis project Ga0207693, IMG submission 184347) | Corn, switchgrass and miscanthus rhizosphere microbial communities from Kellogg Biological Station, Michigan, USA - LAR L8-1 metaG... | ecosystem: Host-associated > Plants > Roots >...
AGAATAAGCGTGTTGCCGAGATTGAGTGTGGCCGCGGCAATCGCCACCGGCGCCAGGAACATCAGCGAAAACGGATTTTCGATTCCACCCGTCAGATAGAGCAGCGCGCCGAGTTGCAGCACGTCAAAGGCGAGAAAGGCACCGCCTTCTCCCGCTGCGTGAGCGCCGCCGCGAAGCTCCGCAAAGAACAGCACGCCGAAGAACAGCAGGACTGACCACCCCGAGGCTCAGCCCCGTCGCCCGCCGGGCGGCGGGGCGCCCAGCCGCTCGGGCCGCTCGCGATAGAGGTACTTGCGGACCAGCTCCTCGGCCGGCCCGGCCGCGAGGACGAGGGGATTGCCGCAGGCGGGACAGGACCGGCTTTGCCAGCCGCTGCCATGCACCTCCGTGTGGAAGTGACAGCGGGGGCACTCGAGGGGCTGGCTCATCTGTCTTTCTCCCGGATTGGACTGGAATCCCTTTCCGACAGCCTCGCCGGTTCGCTGCGCGACGGCATCCGTGGTTTTCCGCATTCCCCCGAGAATCCGGGACTTGACGAATCGCCGCATCTTCGCCAGCATCGAACAATGGTCCAGGGAGGATTTGTCCGCGCCGCGGTGGGCTGCGCCTGCGCTTTGGCGCTGCTGCTCGGCGCTGCCGGCAGCGCCGGGGCGTCGATGTACTTCGGCGCCACGATCAGCGGCGAAACCTACGGCCAGACCGGCAACGCGCCGCTGAACACGTCTGCCTGGGAACTCTTCGAGCGCCATGCCGGGCGCAAGGTCGCGATCGTCAACCAGGGGCAGCAGTGGGCGAGCTTCGACAAGACCGAGGTTGACGCAACCTACGCCCGCGGCGCGATCCCGTTGGTGACGATGGGGTTGGGGGGGACCTCGATCGAAGAAGTCGCCGCCGGCGGCCAGGACGCGGCGATCAAGAGATGGGCGCAGGAAGCCAAGGCCTGGGGGCACCCGTTCCTCTTCGCCCCCTGGTGGGAGATGAACGGCGGCTGGTACGCCTGGGGCCGGCAACCGAAGTTCGTCGAAGCCTGGCGGCGCTTCCACAGGATCGTCGCCGAACAGGGAGCGAGCAACGTCACCTGGACCTGGCTCGTCAACAGCATCTGGTCCGACCCCGCCTCCGATCCGACGCCCTACTACCCCGGTGACGCCTACGTCGACTGGATCGGGCTCGACTCCTACAACTGGGGGCGCAACCCAGCGCAGCCGGACAAGTGGATCACGCCCGAGCAGACGATCACCCCGACGCTGAAGATCATGCGCGCGGTGGCGCCGACGAAGCCGGTGGCGATCGTCGAGGACGCATCCACCGAGTACGGCGGCAACAAGACCGACTGGATCCGGGAGATGCTGACCACCTACCTTCCGCACCATCCGGAGATCAAGGCCTACCTCTGGTTCAACTGGAACTTCAAGAAGGGCGAAAAGCGCGAGGACTGGCCGATCGAGAGCTCGACGCCGGCGCAGCAGTCCTTCCGCAAGGCGATCCAGAGCAGCCTCTTCGTTTCCCGTCCCGTCTCGCTGCCGAACCTGACCAAGGTGCCGCCGCCGGCCGCCAAGACCGGCGAAGCGGCGCGCCCGGAGGACCTCTCGGGGGCGGCGGAAATGGCCGCCGGCCCGGATGCCGCCGTCGGCGGGGGCGGGACGACGACCGTGGTCTGGAGCGCCCGCAGCGGCAGCGAGTTCAGGGTCTACGCGCGCCGGATCGCCGCCAACGGCGTCCGCGCCGCGACGATGCAGCTCTCCGCCAGCGGGGCGGACGCGCTCGCGCCTCAGGTGGCGTTGGCGCCGGACGGGACCGCGACCGTGGTCTGGACCCGCTGGGACGGCACCAACTTCCGCGTCCAGGAGCGGCGCATCTCCGCCGCCGGCACGCCGGCGGAAGCGACCCGAACCCTCTCGGGCTCCGGCCAGAACGCGCTCGACCCCCAGGTCGACGTCGCCGGCAGCGGTGAAGCGACGGTCGTCTGGAAGCGGTTCGACGGCTACCACTACCTCGTCCAGGAGCGGCGGGTCGCCCCTGACGGGACCGCCGAAACGGCGACCCAGCGGCTCTCGGAATCCGGTCAGGACGCGGTCGAACCCCACCTGGACGTCGCCGGCGACGGCAACGCCACCGTCGTCTGGACCCGCTTCGACGGCACCTCGATGATCGTCCAGGAGCGGCGGGTGAAGCCCGACGGGACCCTGGCGGCGATCCTCACCCTCTCCGCTGCGGGCAGGAACGCGATCCAACCGCAGGTGGCGCTGGGGCCGAAGGGGGAAGCGACGGTGGCCTGGAACCGCTTCGACGGCACCAGCTGGGTGATCCAGCGGCAACGGCTGAGCGCCGCCGGCGCCCTCGAAGGGAGCGTCGCCAACCTCTCCGAATCCGGCAGGAGCGCGGCCGAGCCACAGCTGGCGGTCGACGGCGGCGGCAAGGCGACCGCCGTCTGGGAGCGTTGGGACGGCGCCAACTTCGTCGTCCAGGCTCGACAGCTCAGCCCAACCGGGGCCGCGCTGACGGCGCCGGTGCAGCTCTCCGCCGGCGGCCGCGACGCCGCCGACCCTCAGCTCGGGATCGCGCCGGACCGCCGGGTCACCGTCCTTTGGAGCCGCTTCGACGGCAGCAACTGGATCGTGCAGCGACGTGAAATCAGCGCCGCCGGTGCCCTCGGCAGCACGACCGAAAGCCTCTCCGCCAGCGGCCGCAGCGCCGGCGACCCAGTGGTGGCCTGGGGTGCTGACGGGATTTTGACGATGGCCTGGAAGCGGTTCAATGGCGGCGGCGACGTGGTCCAGGCGAAGACGGGGTGAAGCCCAGCGGCGGGCTGACGTACAGCCGCAGCCTCAGCCTGCGGCTGAAGAGGGCTCGGCCCGGCTAGAGGCCTGCAGGTCGGCGAGGAAGGGCGTCAGGTAGCGCCCGATCAGCTTGCTCGGGTTGTCGATCGGCCACGGCGGCCGCTCGCTGGCGACGGAGGTTTCGCCGTGGCCGCCGCCGAGCCAGCCGAACAGGTAGCGCGGCTTGGCGCCGGTCCAGAGGACCCCGCGCAGGACGGGGTCGAGCGGGTTGGCCTCGGCGTCGCAGCCGAGGTCGGCGGCGATCGCTTCGGCGGCGACGTCGGCCTGCTGGGTGGCGATGCCTCCCTGCTTGATCGGGAAGTTGGTGACGTCGCCGACCGCGAAGGCGTTGGAGAGGCCTTCGATGCGGGCATGGTCGTCGACCGGGATGAAGCCGCCGGAGTCGTAGGGGAGGCCCTCGATGTGGCGGCCCTCGAGCCGGGGCAGGCTGACGACGGCGTCGGCTTCGATCGGCTCGCCGGGGACGACGGAGAGGGCGCCGTTCTCGTACTTGACGGGATGGGTGCCGGTGAGGACGGCAACTCTGTGGTCGGCGAGGAGTTCGGCGACCTGCTCGGAGGCGCGGCGCCCGAAGATCAGCAGCGGGCCGTCTTCGGGGGTGACCACTGTGATCCTGGTGCCGGCGATGCCGTGGCGGGAAAGCTCGCCGGCGGCGAGGAGGGCGAGCTCGTAGGCGGGAAGAGCCCAACCGTGGCCGCCGGGCATCGTGAAGATCAGCCGCCGCAGCCGCCCTTCGCGCAGCCGGCCGACGATCTCCAGCATCTCGCCCTCGTCCGCCACCCCCCAGAAGGTGACGGCGCCGGGCACCGACCAGAGCAGGCGGGTGCCGGGGGAGACGACGATGTAGTCGTAGGGGATCTCCTCGCCGTCGTGGGTGGTCGCGCAGCGCCGCGCCGGGTCGACCGAGGCGATGTTGTCGAGCCGCAGCTCGGCGCCGCAGCGCTCGGCAAGGTCGGCGAGGTCGTAGCGGAGGACGCGGGAGGCCCCGTAGGGCTCGCCGACCGCGAAGGGGCGGTAGACGAACTCGCCGCGGCCGGCGCAGATCTCGACCCGGGCCTTCCCGCCGGCCAGGTCGCCGAGGGCGATCGCCGCCTCGAGGGCGCCGACGCCGCCGCCGACGATCAGGACCTTGGGAGGCTGTGCCCGGTTCATACCTGGAAGTGTGAGGCCGCTCGCCCGCCGTCCATCCGCGAAAGACCACGCGATCGCCTGCGGCTTTCCCGCAGGCCCATCGAAGGCTGTGGGGTTCCCCGGATGGGAGGCCACGGCATCGCTCCTAGATTGGGGCCATGAAGATTCTCGTCGGCTACGACGGCAGCGACGGCGGCCGCGATGCATTGGAGCTGACCCGGGTGCTGGCCGAAGCCACCGACGCCGGCGTCCTCGTCGTCACCGTCCTCCCCTACGGGCCGCTGCCGATCCCCTACGAGATCCTCGAGGAGGAGGAAGCCGAACGGGCGCGGCCGCTCTTCGAAGAGGCGCGCGAGCGCCTCGGCGAGCTGGAGATCGAGACCCGCGCCTTCGGCGGTGGCTCCCCGGCCGGCGTCATCAACGACCTCGCCGAGCGCGAGGAGGTCGAGACGATCGTCGTCGGCTCGCCCCACCGCGGGGCGGTCGGCCGCACCCTGATCGGCAGCGTCGCCGACGGGCTCCTCCACGGGGCCCCCTGCGAGGTGATGGCGGCGCCGCAGGGGTTCGCGGCGGAGGAGCATGGGCCGTTCCGGACGATCGCCGTCGCCTTCGACGACACCGAGGAGGCGAAAGCGGCGCTGGCGCGGGCGGAAGCCCTGGCGCTCGCCTGCCGGGCGACGATCGTCGTCTACACCGTCTCGGCGCCGCCCACCGTCGTCCCCGGGGCGACCGGCTACACGCCGGCGATCGCGCCCGAGGCGGCGCCGATCGTGACCAGGGCCGTGAAGAGCGTCGACGAGCGGCTGGCGGCGACGGGCCGCGCCCTGGCGGGAACGCCGGCGCCGACGATCGCCGCGGCCTGCGAGGAGGTCGGCGCCGACCTGCTGGTCGCCGGCTCGCGCGGCTACGGCCCGATGATGCGGGTCCTGGTCGGCTCCGTTTCCACCCAGCTCCTGCACAAGGCGCCGTGTCCCGTCCTGGTGGTGCCGCGGCCATGACCACGCTCGTCGACTCGGTGCTGTCGTTCGACCGGCTCGGGCGCGGCGACGTCGATTTCGCCGGCGGCAAGGGCGCCAACCTCGGCGAGCTGACCGCCGCCGGGCTGCCGGTGCCGCCCGGGTTCGTGATCGGGGCGCCCGCCTACGCGGCCTGCTGCGAGGAGACCGGGTTGCGCGGGCGGATCGCCTCCCGCCTCGCCGGGCTCGACGTCGACGACACCGCGGCACTGGAGCGCGCGGCGGCGGAGGTGCGGGCCGAGGTCGAGCGCGAGCCGCTGCCGGAGTGGCTGTCGCAGAGGATCGCCGTCGCCTACGCGGAGCTGGTCGGCTCCGAGGAGGGGGCGCCGGTGGCGGTGCGCTCCTCGGCGACGGCCGAGGACAGCGAGTCCGCCTCCTTCGCGGGGATGAACGAGACGCTGCTGAACGTGCGCGGCGCCGAGGCGCTGCTGAACGCGGTGCGCGCCTGCTGGGCCTCGCTGTTCGGCGCCCGCACGATCTACTACCGCGCCAAGCGCGGCTTCGGCCAGGCCGACATGGACATCGCCGTCGTCGTCCAGCGGCAGATCCACTCGACTCGCGCAGGGGTGATGTTCACGATCGACCCCGCCAGCGGCGACCGCGAGCGGCTGGTGATCGAGGGCGCCTTCGGGCTTGGGGAGGCTGTTGTCTCCGGCTCGGTCTCGCCCGACCGCTACGTGGTCCTCAAGCCCGGCCTGGGAATAGAGCGGCGCGAAGTGCGGCGCAAGGAGCTGGCGATCGTGCCGCTGGCCGATGGCGGCACCGAGACGCGCGAGCTGGACGAGGCCGAGGGCAACCGCCCCGCCCTCAGCGACGAGGAGGTGCGGCGGGTGGCGGAGCTCGGGGTGCGGATCGAACGCCACTACGGCTCGCCGCAGGACACCGAGTGGGCCTTCGACGAGGCGGGCGCGGTCTGGATGCTGCAGTCGCGGCCGGTGACCACGGCCGGCGGCGAAGCGCTTGGCGTCGCAGGCGCTGCTGGCGACGGCGAGCGCGGCGAGGAGCTGGTCCACGGCCTCGGCGCCGCCCCCGGCGAAGCCGCCGGCGCGGTTCGGGTCGTCTCCAAGCGCGAGCAGGCGGGCGAGCTGCGGGACGGCGAGGTCCTCGTCACCCACATGACCGCGCCCGACTGGGTGCCGCTGATGCGCCGCGCCGCAGCGATCGTCACCGACTCCGGCGGTATGACCTGCCACGCCGCGATCGTCTCTCGCGAGCTCGGAATCCCCTGCGTCGTCGGCACCGGCGAAGCGACCCGCGTCCTCCGCGACGGCGAGGTCGTCACCGTCGACGCCGGCGCCGGCCTCGTCACCACCGGCGACACCGCCCGAGACTCTAAAGCCGCAACAAGCGCCGAAACCGATTCGGCGTTCGTCCTTTCCGGGGCATATGACCGGGAAAGGACGAACGCCGGTGGGGTGGTGACGGGGACGCGGGTGCTGGTGAACCTCTCCGAGCCGTCGCAGCTGGAGCGGGTGGCGGGGCTCGACGTCGACGGAGTCGGCCTCTTGCGGGCGGAGCTGATGGTGGTCGAGGCGCTGGAGGGGGTCCACCCGCGGGCGCTGCTCGAGGCCGGCGAAGGCGAGCGCTTCGTCGAGCGCATGGCCTCCTCGCTCGACAAGTTCGCCGCCGCCTTCGCGCCGCGGCCGATCACCTACCGGACGATCGACTTCCGCAGCAACGAGTTCCGCGGCCTGCAGGGCGGCGAGCGCTTCGAGCCCGAGGAGGCGAACCCGATGATCGGCTACCGCGGGGCGCTGCGCTACATGCACGAGCCCGATCTGCTGGAGCTGGAGCTGCGGGCGCTGGCGCGGGTCTGGGACGGGGGCCACGAGAACCTGCACGCGATGCTGCCCTTCGTCCGCACGCCGCGCGAAGTCGCCGCCTGCCGCGGGATGTTCGAGCGCGCCGGCCTGCTCTCCCGCCGCGGCTTCGAGCTGTGGGTGATGGCCGAGGTGCCCTCGGTTCTCTTCCACCTGCCGCGCTACGCCGAGCTCGGCGTCGCCGGGATCTCGATCGGGTCCAACGACCTGACCCAGCTGCTGCTCGGCGCCGACCGCGATTCCGAGCTGGTCGCCGAGGTCTTCGACGAGCGCGACGCCGCTGTCACCGAGTACATCGCCGAGCTTCTCGGACGGGCCCGCGAGCTCGGCCTGCGGACCTCGATCTGCGGCCAGGCCCCCTCCGTCCACCCCGAGTACGCCGAGCTGCTGGTCCGCGGCGGGATCGAGGCGATCTCGGTCAACGTCGACGCGGTCGACCGCGCCCGCCGCCTCGTCGCCGCCGCCGAGCAGCGACTGCTGCTGGAAAAAGCACGAACCGAAGGAGACCCCCGATGAAGGCCTATCAGCTGACCGAATGGCAGCACCCCGCCGAGCTTCGGGAGGTCGACGTCCCCGAACCGGGGCCGGGCGAGGTCCTGGTCAAGATCGGCGGCGCCGGCGCCTGTCACTCCGACCTGCACCTGATGGAGTGGCCGCCCGGGACGCTCGGCTTCGACGTCCCCTTCACCCTCGGCCACGAGAACGCCGGCTGGGTCGAGGCGGTCGGCGCCGGGGTCGAAGGGGTCGACGTCGGCGAAGCGGTTCAGGTCTACGGGCCGTGGGGCTGCGGCCGCTGCCGCGCCTGCCGGCTTTCGGCCGAGAACTACTGCGAGCACCAGGCGGAGATCGGCGCCTTCGGCGGCGGCCTCGGGCTCGACGGTGGCATGGCCGAGTACATGCTGGTCCCGCATCCGCGGCTCTTGCTGCCGCTCGGCGATCTCGACCCGCGCGAGGCGGCGCCGCTCTCCGACGCGGCGCTGACCCCATACCACGCGATCAAGCGCTCGCTGCACCTGCTGGTGCCGGGGTCGACCGCGGTGGTGATCGGCGTCGGCGGCCTCGGCCACATGGGCGTGCAGCTCCTGCGGGCGCTGAGCCCAGCGCGGATCGTCGCCGTCGACCTCTCCGACGAGCACCTCGCGCTGGCCCGCGAGGTCGGCGCCGACGAGGCGGTGCGAGCGGGCGAGGGCGCGGCCGAGGCGATCCGCGAGGTCACCAAGGGACGCGGCGCCGAGCTGGTCGTCGACATGGTCGGCTCCGACGACTCGGTGGCGCTGGCGGTGGCGGTGGCGAAGTTCGAGAGCGACCTGACGATCGTCGGCCTCGCCGGCGGCAAATTCGAGTTCGCCTTCGGCGCCCTGCCCTTCGAGGCGAACCTCTGCATCCCCTACTGGGGGACGGCGGTCGAGCTGATGGAGTGCCTGGACCTCGCCCGCGAAGGCAAGATCCACGCCCACGTCGAGCACTTCACGCTGGAGGAAGCCCCGCAGGCTTACGAGAAGATGCGCGAGGGCCACCTCGACGGCCGCGCGGTGATCTCGCCCGTCAGCTGACCATAGGCATTTGTCCCCGGTATCCGGGGGCAACTGCCCAGCGTCAATCGATCAGCGCCGCGAGGTGCTGGACGTATTCCTGGAGGCGGTGGACCGCGAGGTACTCGTCGACCACGCGCTGGTGGGCGGCCTCGCCCATCGCCTGCGCGCGGTCGGGATCGGCGAGCAGTCGCTGGATCGCCCGGGCGAAGGCGGCGAGGTCACGGGAGTCGTCGATCAGGATGCCGCTCTCGCCTTCGACGATCTGGTCCTGGATCCCGCCGACCCGGCTGCCGACCACCGGCCGCCGCTTCCACATCGCCTCGGCGACGGTCAGCCCGAACCCCTCGGCGACGCTCTTCTGGACGACGACGTCGGCGCGGCGCTGGATGGCGTTGACCATCGCCCCGTTTTCTTCGACGTCGTGCATCGGCAGGCTGACGAGGTGGGCGCGGCGCCGCCGCTCCTCGGGCAGGCTCCGCCAGCGCTCGGCGACCTCGTCGTAAACGGCGGCGCCCTCGGGGTCGTCGGCGACGCCGCCGGTGTCGGGGCCGGCGAGGATGAGGTGCACGTCGTGATCGTCGAGGTGGTGCTCGAGCATCTCGATCAGCCCCCGCGGGTCCTTGAGCCGGTCCCAGCGCGAGACCTGCGCCACCATCCTGGCGCCCTCCGGGACCTCTTCCTCCTGCAGGATCTGGGCCTTGCGCTCGACCCGGCCCGGGGTGCCGTCGGCGCGTTCGAAGACCGGCACCGCCTCGAGACCGTCGGGAACCAGGCCGATCTCCTTCAGGATCGCCTCGACCACCTCCGGCTCCAACTCCTGGTTCTTCGGCGAGAAGGGGTCGATCACCGGCGGCATCAGCCAGACCCTGTCGCGGTCGAGGCCGTCCCAGACGTACTCGCGGCGGGAGAAGACGTAGGCATCGGCCCGCTCGACATAGGAACGGAGAAAGTCCCAGGCACCGCGGACGAAGTCGTTGGGGCGGTCGACTCCCACGTGGCAGCGCCAGACGACCCGCAACCCCCGCTCGCAGAGCGGCGCGATCATCCCCGCCGTCTGCGGGTCGTGGAGGTAGACGATGTCGCCCTTCTGCATCTGCGGGCCGAGGGCGGCGGCGTTTGCCTCCGAGACCTCGTCGTAGACGCGGCGGGCCCCCTCGTCGAGAGCGCCGCCGTCGCCGCGGTCGCCGTGGAGGTGGTTGTGGAGGCGCTTGGTGACGCAGAAGAACTCCGGACCCTCGCGCAGGACGACCCAGCGGACATCGACCCCGGCATCGCGGGCGTAGGGGAGGAGGGTGCTCAGCAGCTCGGCGACGCCGCCGCCGCGGGCGGTCGAGCTGAGGTGCCAGATCGCCCGCCCGGCGAACCCGGCCCGCGCCCACCTCGCCACCTCTTCGATCTCCGCGAAGCGCTTGCCCAGCAGTGGCTTGAAGCGGTCGAGCCGGTGGACGGGGATCGGGACGAACTTAGGGTCCGCCACGTTAGGCGAGGCTCCAGTAGTGGGAGACGTGGGAGGCGGCGCGGCTGGTGACGAGCGGCTCCGGGGCCGAGGAGACGGTCTCGCCCTCGCCGCCGAGAGCGGCCATCGTCGCGACCACGGAGTCGGCGAGCGCCTCCAGGTCGTACCCGCCCTCCAGCACGGCGCCGACCGGCGCCCCCCAGCCCGCGGCGGCGTCGCGCACCTGGCAGGCCATCTGGGCGAACGACGAGGTCTCCAGCCGGCAGCCGGCGAGCGGGTCGTCGCGGTGGGCGTCGAAACCGGCGGAGATCAGCACCAGCTGCGGCTCGAACTCGGCGGCGGCGGGGAGGACGACGTGCTCGAGCAGCGAGAGCCAGACGTCCTCTTCGCTGCCGGCCGGGACCGGCAGATTGATCGTGAAGCCCTCGCCGGGGCCGGAGCCGGCGTCGCCGAGGGCGCCGGTGCCCGGGAAGATCCCGCCCTGGTGGATGCTGGCGAAGAGGACGTCGTCGCGGCGGCGGAAGATCTCGGCGGTGCCGTTGCCGTGGTGGACGTCCCAGTCGACGACGAAGACCCGCTCGACCCCGAGCTCCTCGATCGCCAGCGCCGCGGCCACGGCGACGTTGTCGAAGAGGCAGAAGCCCATCGCCCGCGAGGGGTCGGCGTGGTGGCCGGGCGGGCGGCCGGCGGCGAAGCCCACCCTCGCCTCGCCGGCGAGCAGCGCCCGGGTCAGCGCGCAGGCGGCGCCGGCCGAGCGCAACGCCGCTTCGTAGGAGGCCGCCCCGGCGTAGGTGTCGCCGTCGATCGCGCCCCCGCCGCTGCGGCAGAGCTCGCGGATCGCCTCGACGTGCTCGCGCGGATGGACCATTGCCAGCTCCCCCTCGGAGGCGGTGGGCGCCTCGCGCCGCTCCCAGCCCAGCCAGCCTCGCGCCGCCAGCGCCGCTTCGATCGCTCGCAGCCGCCCGGGCTGCTCCGGGTGCCCGTAGAGGCCCTCCCGCGGATCGTGCTCCAAGCAGGCCGGATGGCTGAAGAAGAGCATCGGCGCCACTGTAACCCGCGCGGGGCGTTCGTCCTTTCCCGGGGATATGACCGGAAAAGGACGAACGCCGAACTACGATCCGGGGGTGAGCAGCGGCTATCCCGCCCACCGCGAGGCCGACGTCGTCCTCCACGACGGCTCGACGGTCCACCTGCGGCCGGTGCGGGGAGGGGACGCGGAGGGGCTGCGGGAGCTCCTCGCCGGTCTCAGCGCCGAGTCGCGCGCCTTTCGCTTCTTCTCCGGCGCGGTCGACCTCGAACGGGCGGCGGCGGCGTTCGCCGACGTCGACTACGCCGAGCGTTACGGGCTGGTCGCGTTGCGCGGCGGCGGGCGGATCGTCGGCCACGGCCTCTACGTCGGCGGGCCAGGGGCGCGCGCCGAGGTCGCCTTCGCGGTTGCCGAGGAGATGCAGGGACATGGGCTGGGGACGATCCTGCTCGCCCACCTGGCCGAGGTCGCGAGCGAGCGCGGCTACTCGACCTTCGTCGCCAACGTGCTGCCGCAGAACCACCGGATGATCGAGATGTTCCGCGAGAGCGGCTTGGCGACCGAGATCGCCGCCGAACCGGGGGTGCTGCGGGTGGAGATGCCGACCTCTTTCTCGGCCGCGGCGCGAGAGCGCTTCGAGGACCGCGACCGGCTCGCCGCCCGCGCCGCCGTCGCCTCGGTCCTCGAGCCGCGCTCGGTGGCGCTGGTCGGAGCCTCGCGGCGCGAGGGCAGCGTCGGCGGCGAAGTCCTCCGCAACCTGGTCGAGGCGGGCTTCGCGGGAGACCTCTACCCGGTCAACCCGGCGGCGGCGGAGCTGCGGGGCCTGCAGGCTTATCCGACCCTCGCCGCGATTCCCGGCGAGGTCGAGCTGGCGGTCATCGCAGTGCCAGCGGCGGCGGTCGTCGCGGTCGCCCGCGAAGCGGCGGCGAAGGGGGCGCGGGCCTTGGTCGTCCTCTCCGCCGGCTTCTCGGAGACCGGCGCCGAGGGGACCGGCCGCGAGCGCGAGCTGCTGGCGGTCTGCCGCGAGAACGGGATGCGGCTGGTCGGGCCGAACTGCCTCGGAGTCCTCAACACCGCCCCGGGGACGCGCCTCGACGCGACCTTCATCCCGCACGCCCCACCCGCCGGCAACGTCGGCTTCGTCAGCCAGAGCGGCGCCCTCGGCCTGGCCCTGGCGGAGTTCGCCGAGGAGCGGCGGCTCGGGGTCTCCTCCTTCGCCTCGGTCGGCAACCGCGCCGACGTCACCGGCAACGACTTCCTCGAGTTCTGGGAGGAGGACGGTCGCACCGAGGTCGCCCTCCTCTACATCGAGTCCTTCAGCGACCCCCGCCGCTTCTCCCGGGTGGCCCGCCGCGCCGGCCGCAAGCTGCCGGTGGTCGCCGTCAAGAGCGGCCGCTCCGCCGCCGGCGCCCGGGCCGCGAGCTCGCACACCGGCGCCCTCCTCGCCGCCTCCGACCGCACCGTCGACGCCCTCTTCGCCCAGTCCGGCGTGGTGCGGACCGAGACGCTGGAGGAGATGCTCGACGTGGCCGCGATCTTCTCCTCGCAGCCGCTGCCGGCCGGGCGCCGGGTCGGGATCGTCACCAACGCGGGCGGCCCTGGGATCATGTGCGCCGACGCCTGCGAGGCGGCGGGGCTGGAGGTCCCGGAGACGCCGCCGGCGGTGCGGGAGCGGCTGGCCGCGATCGCCCCGGCCGAGGCCGGACTTGCCAACCCGGTCGACCTGATCGCCGCCGCCGGCGCCGAGGAATACCGCCAGGCGATTCTGGCATTGGGAGCGTGGGAGGGGATCGACGCGCTGATCGCGATCTTCATCCGGCCGCTGGCGACGATGCCCGAGGAAGTCGCCGCGGCGATCGCCGCGGCGGTCGCCGAGCTGCCGCGGCCGATCCCGGTTCAGGCGGTCTTCATCACCACCGGCGAACAGGCGCCGCTCGCGGCCGCCGCCGGCGTCCCCACCTACCGCCAGCCCGAGGAGGCGGCGCGGGCGCTGGCGCGGGCGGTCAGCCACGCCGAGTGGCGGCGACAACCGCCAGCCGCGCCAGCGGAGCTGCCCGACGTCGACCGCGACGCTGTCGCTGCGTTGATTGCCGAAGCGCTGGCTGAGGGGCGCGAGTGGCTGGGGGCGGAGGAGTGCGAACGGGTCCTGCGCTGCTACGGGATCCCGACCCCGCCGGCCCGGATCGTCGTCAGCGCCGAGGCCGC
>Ga0207693_10003705_pt1 | contig 13028 bp, 7 predicted proteins | sample LARL81metaG_FD_184347 | JGI IMG/M metagenome (GOLD analysis project Ga0207693, IMG submission 184347) | Corn, switchgrass and miscanthus rhizosphere microbial communities from Kellogg Biological Station, Michigan, USA - LAR L8-1 metaG... | ecosystem: Host-associated > Plants > Roots >...
GCCCTTCTGGATGTGGTCGTCGGAGTGGCACAGGCCGGCGGCGAAGAACTTGACCCTGACCTCGTTCGCCTTCGGCTCGTCCAGCTCGAGCTCGGTGATCTCCCATGGCTGGCCGGGCACCCGGCAGACCGCGGCTCGCGTGGTGATGCTCATGTGGACCCTTCCTCGGATGTCCTCGGATGGCTGCAGGCGGCCGCCGGCCCGCGGTGCTGACAGGCGGGCCCGCGGCTAGTCCATAATCCATCGCCCCCCGCGCCGGCGCCACCGCCCGTTTCGGCCCGCACAATTCGCGGTGGGAAAATTGTTGCCAGCAGCCAAGGACTGGTTCCGGATCGCGGGTTGTCCTGGTGACCAATAGCCGGTGTCGATCGGTGCCTAGGCGAGGAGTCTTGGCTTCCTGGGTGCGGCGGGGTGCACTAGAGGGGTGCACGGGGAGGTACAGAAAAAGGCCCAGGCCACGCACCGCATCGTCGGCCCGGCGTCGATCGACGCTGCGCAGGCGCGGCCGCTGACGTGGAAAAAGGTCGTCAAGCAGGCCGTGGTCGTCGCGGTGGCCGGCGCGACCCTCTATCTCCTGTTGCCGAAGCTCATCGCCGTGCTGGGCGCGTGGCCGCGGCTGTCGACGCTCAGCCCGGTGTGGTTCACGGTCATGCTTGCCGCCGAACTGATCTCGTTTACCTGCAACTTCGCCCTGCAGCGGCTAGCCCTGCGGACGAAAGGCTGGTTCGCCGTCGTCACCGCCGGCCTGGCCGGGAACGCCATAACGGACAGCCTGCCCGGCGGCGACGCGGCGGGCGCCGCCGTCCAGTTCGCCATGCTCACCACCGCGGGATTCGACACCGGCACCGCCGTCGGTGCCCTGACCACGTTCTCGCTGATCGGGATCGGCGGCCTGCTCGCGCTGCCCGTTTTCACGCTGCCCGCCATCCTGGCCGGCGTACGGGTCAGCCCGGGCCTTGTCCGTACCGCACTGCTCGGGCTCGCCGGGTTCGTCGCATTCACGGTCTTCAGCATGATCATCCTGCGCACCGACTGGCCGCTGGCCGCGGCCGGACGCGCGGCGCAGCGCCTGCGGAACTGGATGACCCACGGTCGCCGGCCGCCGGTGACCGGCCTGGACAAGCGACTGCTGGACCAGCGGGACGCGATCAGGCAAGTGCTGGGAAGGAAATGGTGGCAGGCCATCCTGCTGACCGCAGGCCGCCTGGGCTTCGACTTCGGCTGCCTGCTGGCCGCGCTCCGCGCCACCGGAGCCGACCCGCAGCCCTCTGTGGTACTGCTCGCGTACTCGGCTGCGGGCATTCTCGCCCTGTTGCCGCTCACCCCAGGCGGGCTGGGCATCGTAGAGGCGAGCCTGACCGGCCTGCTGGTCCTGGCCGGCGTGCCCGCCGGCCACGCCGTCCTTGCCACCCTCGCCTACCGGATCGCCTCGTACTGGCTTCCCCTCCTCGCCGGGCCGCCGGCTTACCTGCTCTTCCGCCGCCGCTACGGACGGCCGGTCTTCCGGCGCGCCACGCCAGGCGTGGATGGCCAGCCACCGCGAAGCGAGGCAGCTTCCCCATAGGGCACCGACAGAAAGACTGGGTCCGAGCCCAGCCGGCCAGCGCACCACCAGCAGCATCCGCCTGACCGCCGGCCGCCCCAGTGAGAGCCGGCGCTTGAGCGCAATAAGGCTATAGGCGCCAGGTATTGGCCGACAGCACCCAAGCTGATTTGAACTGGTTCCGGCCCCCTGGAAAGGAATCCGCCTCATGAAAGCGCGCCTTGTGAGAGCCCTCGCGCTCGACGGTAATCCGCTGCGCCGGGCCAGCGACCGGGCGGAAGCCTGGATCCGGGCCGGGCTGGTCATCATCTTCCTGGCCGCCGGGCCGATAGCAGCCCTCGCCGTCGGGCAACTGGGCGAGTCCGCCACCGCGGGTGTGGTGGCGGCGGTGGTGACGCTGGCCGCCGCGGCGCTGGCGCTGCTGATCGTGCTGCGGGTCATTCAGCGGTTTCTGGGCAGGCGCCGCCTGGCCGCGTGGGAAGCGGCCTGGCGGGAGATTGGACCACGGTGGACAGGCCGCAGGTCGTAACCGCGCCGCAGCGGCCGGCTACGCACTCAACAGTTGGCTGGTGACAGCGAATTCGTCGTCGGGAATGCCTGCGTCGGCCGTATCGAAGAGAACTTGCTGCAGGTCGCGCGGCAGGTCGCCGCTCCATGCCACCGCAGCGGTCGCGGTGAGCGGGTGCCGCTCCAGGGTCAGCCGGACCATGTCGTAGGTGTCCGCCTCATGCCGCCGCATACTGTTCCAGGCCGATCCGCCGACCAGGTGGAGCGGGTCGGTCAGCACCGCGGTCGGGCGGGTCGCGGTCGCCGCGAAGGACAGCGTCATCGACAGCGAATGCCGGAACTGGGGGTCGGTGAACTCGAAACGCGGGCGGTTTTCGCGCACTATCGCCAGCCAAGCGTCATAGGTGGCCGGGCTAAAGCGGCGCGGGCCGTGAATCACGTCCATGCCGGCCAGCTCGGCAATGCTGATCTGCCGCCGGTCGCGGCCCGTTCCGGCCGCCGCGGGTATCCACACCTCGGGCTCGAAGTCCGCGAGGGTCATGACGTCGAGCGGCTCCGGCAAGGTCTCCCGCGGTGACGTCAGCCAGCCCAGCCCGGCGTCCGCGCGTCGCTCGCGGATCGGGGTGAACTCGGCGTCCAGGGGCGCCTCCAGCCATTCGACATCGACGCCGGCCGCGGCCGCCGCCGACCGCAGCCGGGAGCTCATCGCCACCGCGAGTCGTTCCGGCAGATTCGACGGCAGCACAAACCGGAGCCGTGGCCGGCCGAGGCCGGCCGCCTGCCGGCTCCGCAGCACCCCGTGGTCAAGCAGGGACAGCATTGTCCGTGACTCCTCCAGCAGCACGCTGCCCGCGTCGGTGAGCGCCACTCCGTCGCGCCGACGGTGCAGCAAAGGAGTGCCTACCATCTCCTCAAGGCGGCGTATCTGCTGGCTCAGCGTGGGCTGGGCGATGAACATCCGCTCCGCGGCGTGCGTGAACGTGCCAGCGTCGGCGACCGCTACTAGATAGCGCAAGTGCCGGAACTCAAGACCGTGGTTGGCGGGGTTTCCCGGTTGGGGCGACTGCTCCGGGCTGGTCTCCTGTGTCACTTCTGTCATCTGCGTTCCTCGCCGTACGTGCTCCGCGGGGGGCTCCGCTCAGCTACGACAATGCCGTAAATAGCTCTGAGTCGAATCCCGCGAACTCGTAGGCTTCCACGACGCCACGGACTACGCGGTCGCGCGCCGGACACGCGGTACCGCACATTCGCGTAGCCGGCCCCTCGCCCTAGGCGAGAGCTATCGCGCTATTGGCGGCGCGTTCTGGCGAAGCTCGCGCCCGCCGGGTTCCACTGGTGCTGACATCTGGGAGGCGGACATGAACGGGATGCCAGCCGGCGACCACCCGAGCGGGCGGTCTCGAGCTCCAGCGGGGCCGCGGCGGCGGCCCGGCCCCTGGTGGCTTGCCCTGCTCCACGGCCTCGCCAGCCAGGCCGCCCGAGCGGCCGAGGCCGACCGGGGGCGGGTAGCGCTGCTCGCGGCGGTCAGTCATGACCTGCGCGCGCCGCTGGCCGCGGCCAAGGCGGCGGTGAGCGGCCTTCGCTCTGGCGACGTCCCGATCACCGCGGACGATCGCGACGAACTGCTAGCTACCGCCGAGGAGTCCCTCGACCAGCTCGCAAGGCTCGTGGCCAGCCTGCTGGACGTGAGCCGGCTGCAGGCCGGGGAACAGGCGGTATTCCCCCGCCCAGCGGACCTGGGCGACATCGTCGCGGACTCGCTCTACGGCATGGGATCGCAGGCCCGGCCAGTGCTGACCGACATCCCGTCCGGGCTGCCCGCGGTTGTGGCCGACCCGGTGATCACCGAGCGCGTCATCGGGAACCTCATCAGCAATGCCCTGCGGTACTCTCCGACGGCATCGCCACCGCTGCTCACGGCGCGGCCCCGCGGCGACCGCGTCGAACTGCGCGTCGTGGATCACGGGCCGGGCATTCCCCAAGCCGATCGCAAGCGGGCGTTCCTGCCCTTCTGCCGTCTCGGCACCCCAGGCAGCCGGGCCGGCGTCGGTCTCGGGCTCGTGGTATCCCGCGGCCTGGCCGAGGCGATGGGCGGCACCGTGGAAGCGGAAGAGACTCCCGGCGGCGGGCTGACTACGGTCGTCTCGCTGCCCGCGGCACCCGCCCTGCCAGCCGCCGAGATCGGCGCCGCCCGCCCGATACGGGCCGCGTGAGGTACCTCAGGCTTTCAGGCGGATCACGGCTGACTCATGGAGTGCTGGGGGACGGTGCGAGCAGGCCGAGGGCACGGGCCTGGGCGACAGCCTCGCTGCGCCCGTGCGCACCGAGCTTGACGAACAGGTGCCGGATGTGCGTGCGGACCGTGGTCACCGACACAGACAGCTCGCGGGCGATTTCGGGAGCCGACAAGTTGGTCGGCAGGTAACGCAGCACCCGGATCTCGCTCTGGCTGAGCGGATCCACCAACCGCGGGAAGTCTGCTGGCCGGGAGGGCGACCCTGGCTGCCGCCCTGCCGCGGGAAGCTGGCTCCGGATTTCGGCCGCTAGCGCTGCCTGTTCGCCGCGATCCGGAGCATAGCGATCGAACAGCTCCCTGGCAGGGGGATGGAACAGGAAGGCCGTGACCGCGCCATCGGTCTCGGCTATCTCAAGCGCGCGCCGCATGGCGTCCCCGGCGGCCGGGTCAGCGAATGCGTCCCTGGCGATCGCCTCCTGCAGCCAGGCGTACGCCAGCCAGGTCGTACGAGGCACGACAACCGCGCCGGAGAGGACTGGCGCGAGCGCGACGATCGCCGCGCGCGGATCTCCCTGGGTGATTCGCAGCGCCGCCTCGGCCAGGCGTACGTCGCCGCTGGCACGGCCTTGCTCACCGATTTCCGCGAGATCCTGCTCCGCGCGCCCGAGCTCACCCAGCCGCACCAGGGCGTGCAGCCGCAACGCGCGGGTCCGCATCAGTGGCCAGTCGGGCGCGTCAAGCAGCGTCGACAGCCGCTCGGCGGCCTGAAAGGTCGCCAGCACGTCCTGGTCACGGCCGCGCGCCAGCTCTAGCAGCGCGCGGACGTAGCGGATCGCCATCGCCGTCGCGGGCTCGGCTTCCGCCCGCAGGGTGCGCTCGGCGCGCCGCACCCAGTCCGCCGCCTCATCATGCCGGCGACGCCAGGTCAGCCCAGCCCCGAACGCGATGTAGGCGAGGCCGGCGGCGGGCTCGTCGGTCCAGCCGTGCCGCCTGGCGAGGTCGATTGTCTGCCTGGCGTATTCCTCGGCCAGCGCGTAGGGCGATGACCGCACGGCGGCGATCGACGTGCGGTGCGCCATCCCGATGAACTCCAGGTACGGCCGGCCGATTCGCCGCGCCAAGGCGATCCCCTGCTCCAGATGCGGTACCGCCTCCGCGAGGTGGGCACCCCAGTACTCGGTGATACCGAGGTTGACCAGGGCGAGCGCGCGCAGGTCCTCGCTCAGTCCGAGCGGTGCCGTACCCGGAGCGTCGGCCACGACCCGCAGGCGCTGCGCCTCCTCGGTCACCGCCGGAAGGTTTGTCCGGTGCCTGGCGAGCAGCAGCCGGACCATGCTGAGCAGCACCTCCAGCTGGCCGCGCCGGGGACGCGGCACCGACGCCGTGCCCAGCGCCGCGAGCTCAAGGAACCGCTCTGCTTCCGCGAGTGATCCGGCCGCCAGCTCATCCGCCGCGGACAGCACCGCCAGCTCGGCGTTTGCCGCGCGGGCCTCGGCGGGGAACCTGGCCAGGAGCGCGTGCACGGTGGCCGCCCGCCCGTCCAGCTGCAAGCCAGGCCAGTGGTCGGCCAGCAGGCGGGCGGCCGACGCCCAGTCCTCCGCTGCCTGGGCGTGCCGGACCGCCTGCACCGGATGACCGTGATCCGCAAGCCACCGTGCTGCTGCCCGGTGCAACGCGTCAATCCCGGCGGGCGCGGTACGGCGCAGCTCCAGTTGCAGCAGGTCCGCGAACAGATGGTGATAGCGGAACCACGACCGCGCCGCGTCCATGGACACGACGAACGCGTTAGCGGCCTCCAGTTCCTGCAAGATCCGTTCCCCGTCCGTACCTCCGGTGAGGGCGTCGGCGAGCGGGCCGCTGACCCGCTCGAGCACGCTGGTCCGCAACAGCAGCCGGCGTACTTCCGGACTCTGCCGTTCCAGGACCTCGGCCAGCAGGTACTCCGCCACCGTGCGCTCGCTGCCGGAGAACTCCGCGGCGAACCGCTCTGGATCGGGGTGCCCGGCCAGCGACAGCGCGGCCAGCCGCAGCCCGGCCGCCCAGCCCTCGGTCCGTTCGTACAGCATCACCACCGCCCGCGCGGGCAGTTCTATCCCTGCCGCGGCGAACAACTCCCGCGCCTCGTCCAGGCTGAACCGCAGATCGGCCGGGCGTATCTCGGTTAGCTCACCCTCCAGCCGCAGCCGGTGCAGGCCGACCCTGATGTCGTGCCGGGTGGCTAGGACGAACCTCAGCTCCGGTGGCGCCCGCAGCAGCAGCAGTTCCAGCTGCCGCAGCATATCTGCCGAGCTGAGCTCGTGCACGTCGTCGATGATCAGCCAGACCCGGTCCTCGAGCGGCGCCAGGTCCTTGAGCAGCCGCTCCACGACGGCCCACGCGTCCAGTTCCGGCGCCGCTGTCAGCTCCCGCACCAGCGCCGATCCCGGACCCGTCTCGCGCAGTGCAGCGAGCACCGACAGCCAGAACCGCTGCGGATCACATTCATCCGGTCGCGCCGACACCCAGGCGGCGCGACCTGCCAGGCCTGCCTCGCTAATCCAGGACCGCAGCAGCACTGTCTTCCCGCTCCCCGCCGGCGCCGAGACCACCGTCACCCGCGCCGACATCTGGAGCAGCTCGAACAATCCCGGACGGGAAACGACTCCTCCCGCACCGGGATGAGCGAGCCTTAGTCCCATCGCGCCATTGTTCCGTCCCTCGGTGTCGTCAAGGAAGACCAGGTAGCTGGATGTTCACGCGAAATCATCAGAAAATCATCAGAAGTAGATGATGCCGCACCCTCCATGGCTGACGTCAGCTTGATGCGGGAGGGCGAAAGAACCGACGGTGGAATCGATAATGGCCCATAAGCGACCTGAACCGCGGCGGGAAGGTCAGCCGGGGCGGCAATTCGCGCTGCTCGACCGCGAGACAGAGCGGGCGGCGATCGACCGGGTCCTGGCGGCGGTGCGCGGCGGCTTCAGCGGCACGCTAGTGCTGCGCGGCGGTCCAGGGGTCGGGAAGACGACGCTGCTGCGGTACGCGGTGACCGCGGCGCCGGACATGCGGGTTTCCAGCATCGCGGGTGTCGAGTCGGAGATCCGCATGGAATACGGCGGCCTGCACCAGCTGCTGCTGCCTTTCCTGCCGCTGCTTGACAAGCTGCCGCCGCCGCAGCAGCGCGCGCTGCAGGTCGCGTTCGGTCAGGAAGCGGGGCCGCCGCCGGAGCGGTTCCTGGTGGGGCTGGCGGCGCTGACGCTGCTTTCCCTCGCGGCCCAGGATCAGCCGCTGCTGTGCGTCGTCGATGACGTCCACTGGCTCGATCCAGAATCGAAGCAGGTGCTTGCCTTCGTCGCCCGCCGTCTGTACGCCGACCGCGTCGGCTTTATCGGGGCCAATAACGAGATCATCCCAGCGCCGGAGGCCGAGGGACTGCCGACGATCACGATAGACGGCTTGCCCGACGCCGCGGCCCGCGACTTGCTCGCCGCGGTCACCGGCGGAGCCTTCAACACTCACGTCGTCGACCGCATTCTCGCGGACACCGCCAACAACCCGCTCGCGCTCGTCGAACTAGGCACCGCGTACACGGACGCAGAGATCTCCGGCCACGCCGCGCTGCCCGAGCCGCTGCCGTTGGGCCAGCGGCTACGGGAGCATTTTCTGCGCATGGTACGCAGCCTGCCGCCAGGCGCCCAGGAGTTCACACTGCTCGCCGCGGCCGACCCGGAAGGTGCGCGTGGCCAGGTGTGGCGCGCGGCAGCGCGAGCCGGAATCGACCCAGACGTGGCCGCAGCCGAGACCGCCTGGGCGGGCGTGCTCGAGTTTCCAGGTGACTCCGTCCGGTTCCGCTACCCGCTGCTGCGGTCCGCCGTGTACCACGGCGCGAGCGCCGCGGACCGCCGGCGCGCGCATCGTGTGCTGGGCGAAACAGGCGACTCGGAGTTGCGCCCCTGGCACCTGGCCGCGGCGGCGGTCGTCCCCGACGAGGAGCTCGCGGGCGAGCTCCAGCGCACCGCCGAACGAGCGGCCGCCCGCGGCGGCTTCGCGGGCAGGGCCGCGCTGCTGCGCCGCTCGGCCGAGCTGACGCCCGACGACGGGCGCCGCGCGGAGCGGGAAGTCGCCCTGGCCGAAGCCACGCTGATGGCCGGCGACGCCGCGGGGGCCCAGCGTGTGCTCGACGGTGCCAGGCCCCGGCTCACCAGTACGCTGGCGTCCGGCCAGGCGCAGCGGCTGGCGGGTTCGATCCGCTTCGCGCAGGGCGACGTCGCCACGGCGGCCCGCATCCTGGCCAGCGCGGCCCAGGCATTCGCCCACGACGACAGGCTGGCCCGCGACACGATGCTCGCGGCCCTGGAGGCGGCCATCTGGTCCGGGCCGGCGCTGACCCGGGAGATCGCCCGCCTGGCACGCGCTCTCCCGCCCCTCTCCGGCGCCGCTCCGACCGCCAGCGACCTGCTGCTCGAGGGGTACAGCGCCCGGTTCACCCTTGGCTACCAGGCCTCCGTTCAGCCGTTCCGCGCCGCTGTCCGCGCGCTGCTAGCCGACGATCTCGATCCCGCGGTGGGCTTGCGATGGTTCGCGCTCGGCGCCGCGGCGGCAGGCAGCCTCTGGGACGACAAGGGCGCCTACGAGCTGTCCGACCGCTGGGTCACTACGGCACGGGCCGCCGGGGCGTTCACTACCCTGCCGGTCGCGCTGGCTTTCCTCGCGGTGTCGGACGCCATGGCCGGGCACTTCCGCGAGGCGGATTCCCGGTGGGCCGCGATGCTCGAGATGCTGGCCGTCAGCCGCGGTCCGAGCGTGCTCGGCGTCAACAGCAGCGCCAACGGCGTGATCCTCGCCTATCGGGGCAACCTCACAGAGGCTCGCGCGACGGGCCTTGCCCAGGTGCGCGAGTCGGCGGATCGAGGGCAGGGCGCGCCTGTGAACATGGGCAGGTACATCACCGCGATGGCGGACCTCTTCAGCGGAGATTACGCGGCCGCGATGTCCGGGGCGCTGACGGTATTCGAGAACGACCCCGCCTACACGGCCGAGATTTGCCTGCCTGAGCTGATCGAGGCGGCCTTCCGCGCCGGCGAACGCGAGGTGGCGGCTACCGCGCTGGAGACCCTGTCGCGGCGGGCACTCGCCGCGGGTACGCCCTGGGGGCTCGGGCTGCGCGCCCGGTGTGCGGCGCTGCTCGCGGAGGGGGCGGACGCCGAGGACGCCTACAGGGAATCCATCAGCCAGCTTGAGCGCTGCCAGATGGCGGTCGATCTGGCGCGCGCTCACTTGCTCTACGGTCAGTGGCTACGCCGGGCCAAGCGGAGGCGCGGCGCACGGGCGGAGCTGCGCACGGCGCACGACATGTTCGCACGGACAGGCGCGGAGCGGTTCGCCGAGCTGGCGGCCGCGGAGCTGCGCGCCACGGGCGAGCACACCAGGGCCCTGATCCCGGAGACCGCGAACGCCCTTACGCCGCAGGAATCACGGATAGCGGACCTTACGGCCGCGGGTGCGTCGAACAGCGAGATCGCCGCCGAGCTCTTCATCAGCCCGAGCACCGTCGACTATCACCTGCGCAAGGTGTTCCGCAAGCTTAACGTGACGTCGCGGACGCAGCTCGCCGGCCGTCTGCAAGCAGGTCAAGACGGCGCGGGACCCTCGTCAGGATGACAGTGGCGAGGGTCACGCGGCGTCGCTTAAGACGCTAGCTGGCCGGCGGCGACGTGCGGCGCGCTGAGCGCATGCGGGAGCTGCGCCCGTCTGGTGACGCCGAGTTTCCTGAAGACCTTGCGCAGGTGGTAGTCCACCGTGCTGGCGCTGATGAATAGCTGGGCGGCGATCTCCTGGTTCGTGGCACCCCGGGCGGCTAGCCGGGCAATCTGCGCCTCCTGCGGCGTGAGCGGGTCCGGGCGCTGGGCGCGATCCGCGGAGACGTGCTCGCCGACGGCGCGGAGCTCGGCCCTGGCCCGGCAGGCGAATGCCTCCATGCCCAGCGTGCCGAACAGCTCGCAGGCCTTGCGCAGCTGCTCGCGCGCGCCGCGGCGGCGGCGCTGACCGCGCAGCCACTCGCCGTAGAGGAGGTAGGACCGGGCCAGCTCAGGCGTGACCTGGCACTGCCGCAGCCGCTCGATGGACTGCCGGTATCCGTCCTCAGCGTCACCGTCGTCCGCCAGCAGTGCGTTGCAGCGAGCCAGGAGCCCTAGCGACCACGGTGTTTCGCAAGCCTGCCACCAGGGCGCGACGGCCTCAAGCGCCGCGCTGGCGGCCGCCCGGTCCCCGCACTTGACCGCCGCCTCGATCAGCAGCTCCGGGCTTGACCGGTAGATCAGTACCGGCTGGTCGGCGGCGGCCGCCCGGGCATGGCGCAGCGCGGCTCGGTTGTCGCCAAGGCCGAGTTCGAGCACGGCCAGGGCCTTGTGCACCCGCTGCGACCGCTGCGCGTTGCCCTGGTCGGCGGCTCGCAGCAGCTGGGCGGCGAGCGGGCGCGCCCTCGCCAGGTCCCCGCGCCAGGCGAGCACCTCCAGTTCCAGATTGGCCAGGCCATCGAGAGAGCTTTGGTTTCCCATGGCCTCGGCCAGGCTTCGCGCATCGGAGATGGTGGCCTCGGCAGCGGCGAAACGCCCCTCAGCGATCTGGCCGAATGCCTGGAAACCGAGCCCGACCACCATGGCCGGGACCGCGCCCAGGTCGCGGGCCATGGCCACCCACTGGTCCGCCACCTCGCGCCAGGCGGAGTCGTCGTAGAGTTCGGCGGCCCCCAGCCGGAAGGCCAGGAAGCGCTGCGGGGCGTCGCAGGGCACCGGCTGGCCTGCGGTCACCATGGCCACGGCCTGGCGCAGCAACCTCGCCGCGGCCTCGAAGCGGCGTTCTGCCAGGGCGGCGAGGCCGTCGACCAGCAGGTCACCAGGGGTAGGCTCCGATCCTGTCACCGCGGGTGCCGACCGGATCGCCAGCAAAACCTCGGCGGTCTCCGCGGCGTAACGGCCCGACAGCTGGGCCGCGAATGCCCCCAGCAGGGCATCGCGGGCCGGCCGCGCGTCGTAGGGCATGGTCATCCGCGCTGCCTCGAGCAGCACCGAGGTCGCCGCCGGCTCCCCCGCCGCGAACAGGATGTCGCCCTCAAGCCGCCTCGCCCGCGCGCGCACCACCGGGTCAGGCACATCGGGCGTCGCCCGGTCGAGCAGCGCCCGCGCCGCCGACGTCTCGCCGGCCAGCAGCCTCGCCTCGGCTGCCGCCACCAGCCGGCCGGCCCGCCGCGCCGGATCGGGTGTCAGCTCCGCTGATCGTTCCAGGAAGGCGGCGCTGCTCGTCCACCCGCCGCGGCCACGTGCCCGGCCAACGGACCGCTCGAGATCCCCTGCGACCCGTTCGTCAGGATCGGACGTGGCCTGGGCCAGGTGCCATGCACGCCGGTCCGGGTCACGCCCCGGATCGCTGACCGCGGCCAGCGCCTCATGAACCCGCTGGCGAGCCGCGAAGGGGGCCCCGTGGTAGACGATCGACCGCATCAGCGGGTGCCGGAACCGCAGTCTGGGCGCGCCGGTGAGCAGCCGTTCGACCGCCGACAGATCCACCGCCTCCGGGCCGATGCCCAGCTGCCCGGCCGCCCGCCATACCTTCGCCGGATCACCCAGCTGGTCGGCGGCCAGCACAAGCAACAGTATCTGGGCGTCGGCGGGCAGCGTCCGCACCCGGGACAGGTACAGCCCCGCCAGGCGGCACCCGAACCGCAGCGGCCCGGACAGCGGCACCGCGCCCGAGCGTTCCCCTGCGGTCAGCTCGCCGCCGAACTCCACGAGCCCAAGCGGGTTGCCTGCCGTTTCCGCCACGATCCGGTCGCTGACCCGCGAAGCTACCGGGCCGCCCGCGGCCGCGGCCAGCAGCTCGCGGGCCGCATCCTCCGTCAGCCCGGTTACCAGGAGATCTGGCAGCCCCTCGAACGCCGGCCGGTCCTCCTCTTCCTGGGCGGCGAACAGCATTCCCACCCGGTCGGCGAGGAGGCGACGCGCCACGAAGCCCAGCACCGCGCCCGACTCCTCGTCGAGCCACTGCGCGTTGTCGACCACGCACAGCACCGGGCGGCTCGCCGCCGCGTCGGTGAGCAGTGTCAGCGTGGCCAGCCCGACCATGAACCGGTCCGGCGACGGTCCTGCCGCCAGCCCTAGCGCCGACCGGAGCGCCGTCCGCTGCGGGGCGGGCAGCCGGTCGAGCCCGTCCAGGAATGGCGCAAGCAGCTGGTGCAGGCCGGCGAACCCGAGATCCATCTCCGATTCCACCCCGGCCACCCGCGCGACTCGCATGTCACCGGCCGCCCTGGACGCCCAGTCCAGCAGCGCGGTCTTGCCGGTGCCCACCGCGCCGCGCAGGACCAGCACGCCGCTCAGCCCGTCCCGTACTGCCGCCAGCACATCCTCAAGGGCATCGGTTTCCCTGGTCCGGCCTACCAGCATGCCAATCGCTTCCATCCTGTGATCGCACGCGGGCGAACCGGCGAGCCGGGTCGGTAGTCATGCGGCGTCAGCCAGGCGCGTATGCGCACTGACCTAGCGATACTGCCTGGCCGGCCACGTCCGTTTCCATAGACGGGCGGCCACAGTACGTAGGCATGTGTCCTATTCGCGGATCCGGACATGGTTCAATGGAATCCGCATCGCTGGGCTGTGACTAGTGGTCAGATGACGACACTTTGCGAGCGGGAGGGCTAGGGCGAGACCCCCTGGCGCAGCGCCTCGCGGACGATATCCACCCGGCCCTTCGCGCCGAGTTTGGCGA
>Ga0207693_10003707_pt1 | contig 13026 bp, 11 predicted proteins | sample LARL81metaG_FD_184347 | JGI IMG/M metagenome (GOLD analysis project Ga0207693, IMG submission 184347) | Corn, switchgrass and miscanthus rhizosphere microbial communities from Kellogg Biological Station, Michigan, USA - LAR L8-1 metaG... | ecosystem: Host-associated > Plants > Roots >...
TCGGCGTGGTCGCGCGCATCGATTTCAGTGATTTGCGCGCCCGCAGGCGCAAACGCTGGTGACCCGCCAGCCCGCCGCAAAGGCCTTCCATGCTGCGGGCTGGCGGGTCACCAGCGTGGTGCGCCCAGGGGCTGCGGCGCATGCGCCTGCGGGCGCGCAAATCACTGAAATCGATGCGCGCGACCACGCCGAGGTCACCGCTGCTGCGCTCGGCGCCGACGTCGTACTGCACGCGCTCAACCCAGCCTACACGCAGTGGTCGCACCAAGCGTTGCCGCTGGCGTATTCCGCCATTTCCGCGGCCGAAACCGCGGGCGCAACGCTCCTGTTCCCGGGAAATCTCTACAACTACGGGAGCCCCCTGCCGCCGGTGATCGACGAAAGGACGCCGATGCAGCCCTCTTCGCGCAAGGGAGGGTTGCGCCTCGCTATCGAAGAGCGCCTGCAGGAGGCAGCCGGGCGCGGGCTGCGCACGATCATCCTGCGCGGCGGGGACTATTTCGGCGAGGGACGCGGCTCGTGGTTGGATCTCGTGATCACGAAGGACATCGATCGCGGCGTGCTGGTTTATCCGGGTCCGCTCGACCTCACCCACGCATGGGCTTACCTGCCGGATCTCGTCGCTGCACTGGTGCGTCTGGCCGAAATTCGACACCAGCTCGGGGTGTTCGAGACCTTCGGCTTTCCAGGCTATGCCATCACCGGACGTGAGTTGACGACGGCGATTGCCCGCGCGGCGGGAAGGAAGCTGCGGGTCAAACGCATGACCTGGTGGCTTGTTCACGCATTGCGGCCCATCGTCCCGCTCTGCCGGGAGCTGTCCGACATAGCCTATCTGTGGAACGAGGCGCATCGGATCGACGGCGCCAAGCTTGCGTCTGCAATCGGAGCCGCTCCCTGCACGCCGCTTGACGCTGCCGTGAGGCGCGCCTTAGAGCAACTGGGCGCAACGGCTGATGCGGCGCAAGCGGAGTGGTAATTAGCCAAGCTGGGCAGGAGCCATTCAGGGATGATCGTTGATTTCCAGCACCACTTCACGCCGCGGGAGCTGATGCCCAAGGATCTCGGCCGTCGCAAGCTCGTATCCTACGACGAGAACGGCGCTCCGAGCTTCATCATGCACTGGATGCTGTTCGATCTCGATGAGCACATCCGCATGATGGATGAGGCCGGGATCGATCAGGCTTTGCTCACCAGCGCGGCGGGGATGTGCGCCGACATCGAAAGATCGCGGCTGTGCAACGAGACCGCCAAGCGGGCTGAACGCGATTACCCCGGCCGTTTCATTGCCGCCGCGCATGCGAACCCGCTCGGCGGGCCGGAGGCAATGCGGGAGCTCGCCCGCTGCCGGCACGAGCTGGGATGTCCGGGAGTGGTGATCACCTCCGAGACCAACGACCTCTATCTCGATGCTCCGCAATTCGAGCCGTTCTGGACCGAGTGCGAGAATCTCGGATTGTTTGTATTCGTGCATCCCGCACTGAAGCTCAATCAGACCAGTCAATTCGACGGCTATGACACTGCGCGCTCGGTGGGGCGCGAATTTTCCCTGGTGATGGCGACGATCCGCCTGATCAATTCAGGGGTGTTCGATCGCCACCCTGGGCTTACCGTCCACATGTCGCATCTGGGCGGGGGATTGTCTGCGCTGCTGGGGCGCATCCGCTCGTACCAGGACAAGGAGTTCTGGGGCACGCTCGACAATGCCCGGCACGGGATGAAAGCGAAAAACAGTTTCGACTATTACCTGCACAACAACATGGTGTTCGACACTGCCGGCTTTTGCGGCGCCATCGGCGCGGTAAAGGCGGCGCTGATCGAAATCCCGGCATCACGCATCGTCTTCGCCACCGACTATCCCCAGGAAATCCGCGATCGCGAGGCAGTTCGCGCTTTCGTCATGGAGCTGCGCGCGCTCGGCAGGGAGGGCGAGACCATCCTTGCCGGCAACATCGGCAAGCTGCTGAAGGAGGGTGCGCGGGCGGCGTAGCCGTTGCTGGCTCGCCCAGCGCCTGACGCCAGCGAGGCGCCCGATCTACTTCATCCATGTCACCCGCCGCGCGGCAACGATCGTAATGGATCCAGTACCGCAACGCCGGTCGGCTCGAAGTGGCGGATATTCCGGGTGAGCACGGTGAGATCGTGCACCTTCGCAGTGGCGGCTATGATCAGATCGACGCGCTCGATAACTTTCGGTCGAACTGCCTCTGCAAGGCGGGCGAGCATCAATGCGACCGCTACATCGAGTTGCAGCAGCCGGTCCTTGAAATCGGCGATGAGGCCGTCGCGCAGTGCGAGAAGCTGATTGGCGCGCGTACGTTTGCCCTCGCGTATGAGTTTGAGAATGCCCGCTTCTATTTCGGTGAGGGTTATCGTGCTCAAGAACAGCAGTGGATCATGCTGGCGCATCCACTCGAGGACTGGTGCAGCTTCATTTGCGCGACGCGGATCGAATAGCGAAACAATGTTTGTATCAAGTAGGTACACGCGGTCACTCGGCGAACTCAGCACCAAGCGGCCGCTTGTCCTTGGCCCAACGCTGTCGCATTGGGATTTCAGCTTTCATGCGTTTGTCAGCGCCGATCGTGTTGGCAAACAGGTCGGCCAACGTCGACGCGCTCTTTGGCCGCCCGTTCCACGCTGCCTCGGAAATAATGACGACGGCTTCTTTCCCATGTCGCGTGACCCGCTGCGGTTCGCCGGCAAGAGCGCGATCGATCAGCATCGAGAACTTGGATCTTGCCTCATGCAAGGGATAGCTGCGCATTCCGACCTCCGATGGCTCATTGTACATAAATAGCGCTTTATGTGCAGAAACTCCAGTGCCATAGGTCGTGACCGGCTGCATCGGGCGTGCGCCGAGCAATACGGCTGACCATCAACCGGCTTATGACTACAAGGCGGAGCGCCGTTGCGATTGAGCCTTTTCGTTGACACGAGTGTCTGGTCTCTCGCGCTTCGGCACAATTCGCCTTCTCAACTATGATGCCCTCTTTGCGGAGCTTTGCATCCGGCACGACCTGACCATGCACTCGACTGATAACGATTTCAAACATGCCGCCCGACCAATGCCCTTTGAAGCTCTGGCAAGCGCAACCCGCCGGAGCAGGGAGGGGGAGAGGAACCGGGTATGCTAGCTTCTCCAGGTGGCGGCCGAGCATCCTACGCGAAGCAGCGCAGCTGCCGGGAAACGTCGCGGGTGCTCGGCCGATAAGCTATTCGGGCGTGCGCTGAGCAATACGGCAGGCCATCAACCGGCGGATTTCCGCAGAAGCCGAAATCCTTCGAATTCGGGTCGCCGCAAGGCCAGCGGCAATGCCACTCCTGAAGTTCCATCAACGAGCAGCGGCTGATACTGTCGTCTGCTTCTGCGAGCGCAACTTGCGGCTGCACCCACAGCCCTCGCAGGATCCTATGCTTGGTCGCGACGTTGCGGTTCTTCCGGGTGCCCGTCTGCCCCGGCGGCCTGTCAACGCCGCTCTTGAAGCGGGATAGGCCGAGCCGATTCACCTTGCCGATAACAGCGTTGCGGCTCACCCCGATCTCGCGGGCAATCTGTCCGCATGAGAGCCCCGCATCCATCAGGTTTTTCAGGAGCTCGATGCGCTCCGTCGTCCACGTTTGAGTTCTGATCACTGTCTTGACCTCGAATCGACATTGCTTGCGCGCCCTGCCGCAAGGGTCGGCGCGCCGCAGGGCGCTAGAACCTCGCCGCACTCACGCTCGTGCCGGCTTCAGCCGGATGGATCCCGCCGCATTAGCCCTGGATCCGTCGGGGAATCTGCGTTCGTGGGGCCTTGGGCCCCGCTGCCGACAACGCTTTCATGATTCGAGTCGCCAAGCAAGAGTTATAATGGCATTATAATGACATTATAACTCAGCGAGGCGTACCAATGGCTCGGCCAGAAAACCGCTCAGAGGCGCGGTCGCTAAGTCTGACGTTACCGATTGAAACGTTTAATTACCTGGTTCTGCTGGCGACCTTGGGGAAGCTCGGCCGAACAGAAAACGAGGTGGCGACGCATATCCTCGTGCGCGAAGTCTACGCGATGCTCGAGCGCGGCTTCCACCAGGAAAAGGTCCCTCCCGCAGAGCCATGAGGCCGGGGCCGACCTTTAAGCTCAGCAGCGTGCATGCTTCTCTTGCTCACTGCCGCGCCAACCCCCTGCTGGGCGCAAGGCGCCCAATCGATCTCGTGTTGGAGAATGAGATCGGCGCGGAGCTTGTGCGAGGTTCTCGGCGGACTGGAACATGGGTCGGCTGTGTGAGGCGCAAAAGCTTGATCGGACGCTAACCTGTTATCGGATAGCTGATCCTGACGGCGCGTATCCGATCTTTGATGCGACAGCATCCAGGCTTTATCCCGGCCGCTGGAACACGCCGGCGAGCCCAATGATCTATGCGGGCGAGAACTCCTGCCTCGAGGTGAAGTGCCTCCAATCAATTCCCCGAGCTGAGGAGCCGGCGCGCAATCACCTGCGCCTGGATTTCGGCCGCTCCCTCGAAGATGCTCAGGATGCGGGCGTCGCAGAGGATGCGGGATACCGGAAACTCCAGCGCAAAGCCGTTTCCCCCGTGGATCTGCACCGCATTGTCGGCGTTGGCCCAGGCCACTCGCGCAGCCAGCAGCTTGGCCATCCCTGCCTCTAGATCGCAGCGCTTGCCTGAATCCTTCTGCCGCGCGGCGAAATAGGTGAGCTGCCGGGCGATCATGATCTCGACCGCCATCATTGCGATCTTGTCGCTTACGCGGGGAAAATCGACGATCGCGGTTCCAAACTGCTGGCGCTGCTGCGCATAAGTCAGCGCCTGCTCCATCGCTGCCTGGGCAACTCCGATCGCGCGCGCCGCCGTCTGGATACGCGCAGCTTCAAAGGTCTGCATGAGCTGACGAAAGCCCAATCCCTCGACACCGCCGAGGAGGTTTTCGGCTTTGACTTCGAAACCATCGAAAGCGATCTCATACTCCTTCATCCCCCGATACCCGAGCACCTCGATCTCGGTGCCGGACATCCCGGCCGCCGGGAACGGATGCTCGTCCGTGCCGCGCGGTTTCTCCGCGAGCAGCATCGAGAGCCCGCGATGGCCCGGCTCGCGCGGATCCGTGCGCACCAAGAGCGTCATCAGATCGGCGCGAACGGGATGGGTGATCCAGGTCTTGTTGCCGTAGACTTTGTAGACGCCGCCCTGGCGTACCGCCCGCGTCTTGATCGAGGCGAGATCCGACCCGGCATTGGGCTCGGTGAAGACCGCCGTCGGCAGGACTTCGCCGCTGGCAATCTTCGGCAGCCACTTGCGCTTCTGCTCCTCGGAGCCGCTGGAGATGATCAGCTCGGCGGCAATCTCGGAACGCGTGCCGAGAGACCCCACGCCGATATAACCGCGCGCCAGCTCCTCCGAGACCACGCACATGGCTTCCTTCCCCAGGCTGAGCCCGCCGTACTCCTCCGGGATCGTCAGTCCGAACACTCCGAGCTCGGCCATCTGTGCGATGATTCCGGTTGGAATGTAGCTGTTGGTGCGATGCCACTGCTGCGCATGGGGGACAACGTCGGACTCTGCGAATTTGCGCATCTCGTCGCGGATGCGCGTCAGCGTTTCATCGAGCCCGCATTCCCCGAGATTGCCGTCCTGTTGCGCGCGCATCAATTGGGTGAGCCGCGTGCGACGCTCGGCATTGCCGGTCATGAGAGTTTCGAGCGGGCCCGCGAGCTCCGAGGCGAACACGCCGTACGAAAGCCCCAGGTCTGAGGGACGCACGATCTCGCCCGGGCTCATGGGAATGCCGCCCTGCATCTGCGCAAGGTACTCCCCGATTCCGATCTGAATCAGGAGCTCCTCCAATTCCCCCACGCCTTCGCCCGCATGGATGCGTTCCGCGTACAAGCCGAGCTGACGAATGGCTTCGACGTATGTGGCAAGCCAAGCCAGTCCATGGGTGGCGCGTTGCTCCCGATCGAACAACCGTTCGACCAGATAGTTCTCAGCCGTCACGCGCTGGCTCACTGCAGTCAACGCCGCGGCGAGGAGCTTCTCGGCGGCGCGGGTGGCCTCGCGCGACAGCGCGATCAGCTTCACGCCGGCATCGCGGCGGTGCGCGTTGTTCACTGAGGTCCCCTTGCAGTTGACGGGATGCGCCGCGATTTACAACATGGAAATGCATCGCACAAACGCGGGAAACTCTCCAGCATAAGCGAGGAAGCAGCTTGAGTTTTTCCGCGGCATTTTCGCGAATTAGGATACGGCACTTCCTGGACGCTCAGCCGGATAAGGTTTCGACTTGAATGCGACGTGCGTGCGCCATCGCTCTGGATGCCTTCTGGCAGTTTCTGGCAGACGATGGATGGGCAATCGCAAGTCACATTGCACTTTCAGTGCTGATGGCCATGTTTCCCTTCTTCATTGTCCTTACCTCTTTGGCCGGCTTCTTCGGATCGGCCGATGTCGCCGACCAGGTTACAAACTTATTGCTCGCGACATGGCCCGAGGAGGTCGCAATGCCGCTCACGCTGGAGATCCACAGCGTCCTCACCACCACACACACGGGGGCGCTCACGCTCGGTCTCGTGCTCGCCGTCTATTTTGCCTCCAGTGGGGTCGAGAGCCTGCGCATCGGTCTCAATCGCGCGTACAAGATGGTCGAGACCAGACATTGGATCCTGCTGCGCCTGGAGTCGATCGGCTACGTCCTGCTCGCCGCGCTGGCGCTCCTGGTCATGGGCTTCCTGGTCGTGCTGGGACCTCTGCTTTTTCGCACGGTGCTGCGCGAACTGCCCTGGCTTGCGCCGTTCAACGAAGGCACGTTCACGCTCTTCCGCTTTTTCATTGCGAGCGTGGTCCTGGTGGCGGCGCTATTCGTCGCCCACAAATGGCTGCCCGCGGGCCGTCGGCGCATGGCCGAAATCATCCCCGGGATCCTGGCGACCCTGATCATGTGGCTAGCGGCCGGCGCGGGTTTTGGCCGTTATCTCGCCGAATACTCGTTCACCTACGTGAACACCTATGCGGGCCTCGCCTCGGCCATGATAGCGCTCGTCTTTCTGTACTGGACGGCGTCGATCTTCGTGTATGGCGGCGAGCTCAATGCGGCACGCCTGCGCTTCGATTTGCAGGCGAAGCAAACCGGAGCGGTCTGAGCGGATCAGTCACCGCGTTATTCAGCGGCTGCCTCGATTGCATCCTCCAGCGTGCGCAATCCTTCTCTTGGAGCATTGATCAGCACTGCCATGTTGCCCGGCGGATGCATGTTGGTGCGCATCAGCTCGTGCGCATAAGGGATCTTGCTCCAGGGAAACACATGACTCATGCAGGGATCGATGCGACGATCAAGCACGAACTGATTTGCCGCCGACGCCTGCTTGAGATGCGCGAAATGCGAACCCTGGATGCGCTTCTGTCGCATCCAGACATAGCGCGCATCGAAGGTGATGTTGTAACCGGACGTGCCTGCGCAGAACACCACCATGCCGCCGCGCTTGACGATCAGGCACGAGACGGGGAAGGTCGCTTCCCCGGGATGCTCAAAGACGATATCAACATCGCGCTTGCCGGTGATGTCCCACACTGCCTTCCCGAACTTCCGTGCTTCCTTGACCCAGGTGTCGTACTCCGGGGTGCCCACCTTCGGCATCTGACCCCAGCACGAGAAATTCTTCCGGTTGATCACCCCCTTGGCACCGAGTTGCATCACATAATCGCGTTTGCTGTCATCCGAGATGATGCCGATCGCATTCGCCCCTGATGCCGCGGCGAGCTGCACGCCGAACACCCCGAGGCCACCGGATGATCCCCATACCAGCACGTGGTCTCCCGGCTTCAACGTATGCGGAGAGTGCCCGAACAGCATGCGATAAGCGGTCGCCAGAGTGAGGGTGTAGCAAGCGGCCTCTTCCCACGTGAGGTGTGCCGGCTTGGGCATGAGCTGGCGCGACTGCACGCGGCAGAATTGGCCAAACGAGCCATCAGGCGTCTCGTAGCCCCAAATGCGCTGCGATGGCGAGAGGAGCGGATCCCCTCCGTTGCATTCCTCGTCGTCGCCGTCGTCCTGATTGCAGTGAACGATGATCTCGTCGCCCACCTTCCAGCGACGCACTTTGGAGCCGCACGCCCACACGACGCCGGATGCATCCGATCCGGCAACATGGAAGGGATGCTTGTGCACGTCGAGCGGTGAGATCGGGACGCCGAGGCCGGCCCAGACACCGTTGTAGTTGACGCCTCCCGCCATGACGTAGACCAGAACCTCATCCTGTCCGATCTCCCAGGTCGGCAACAGCTCGAGCTGCATGGAGCTCTCCGGCGGACCGTGGCGCTCCTTGCGGATGGTCCAGGCATGCATCTGCTGCGGCACGTGGCCCAGAGGGGGTATTTCGCCGATCCCGTAATGCTCTTTGAGGGCGACAGGGCGGCTGGATTTGGCGAGAGCGGGCATGGCGTCTCCGCACGTTCACTGCCCCGGCAGCATCCTGTCGCATTTCATGCTGCGGTGCAACAAAAAAGCACCAGACTCCGGGATCAATCTCTAGCGGTAGCAAAAGTTTCAGTTATGCTGTCGCAAGCATCCGAGCTCGCGGACGAGTTCGGGGCTCGCATCAGGGGGAGACTCGTCGTGGTTGGAATCGACAGCATCATCATCATGATCATCGTCGGCGCGATCGCCGGGTGGCTTGCCGGGCAGCTCGTGCGCGGCTTCGGGTTTGGATTGCTGTGGAACATCATCATTGGAATCGTCGGAGCCTTCATCGGCGTCTGGCTGCTCACTCAGCTTGGGTTTGTTCCGTTCGCCGGCTTTGTCGGCTCGATCGTCAATTCGGTCATCGGCGCCGTGATACTATTGATTATCGTCGGATTCATACGGCGGTGAATACGGCTAATCAGCACGGAGGAAGACGTTATCGAAGCGATGGCTGCCGAGCATTGAGCTAATCCCGCTTGCGAGCGCTGCGCAGATAGTGCATTGCAAAATGAGTGGGGCCGGGCCAGCAAGGCGGCAGCCATGCACGAGCCATCGGGCATCACACGGCGAGAGCGCGACAAGCCCTGGATCTTTCGCACCTACGCCGGGCATTCGACGGCGCGGGAGTCGAATGCTCTCTACCGCAAGAACCTGGCCAAGGGTCAAACCGGCCTGTCGGTCGCCTTCGACCTGCCTACCCAGACCGGCTACGACAGCGATCACCCCGCGGCGCTAGGGGAAGTGGGGAAAGTCGGGGTCCCGATCTGCCATCTCGGCGACATGCGCGCGCTTTTTGCCGAGATCCCGCTGGGCACCATGAACACCTCGATGACCATCAATGCGACGGCTGCTTGGCTGCTCGCGCTTTACGTCGCGCTCGCGGACGAGCAGGGGGTCGAGCGAGCTCGGCTGCAGGGCACCACGCAGAACGACATCATCAAGGAGTATCTCTCGCGTGGCACCTACGTCTTCCCGCCCTCGCCTTCGATGCGCTTGACGCGCGATGTGATCCTTTTCACCACGCGCGAGATGCCCAAATGGAATCCGGTGAATGTTTGCTCGTACCATTTGCAGGAAGCGGGTGCGACGCCAGTGCAGGAGCTTGCATTTGCGCTGGCAACGGCCATCGCGATTCTTGACGGCGTCAAGGCTTCCGGCGCAGTGGCGTCCGGCGCTTTTGCAGACGTGGTCGGGCGCATCTCCTTTTTCGTGAATGCGGGGCTGCGGTTCATTACCGAGCTCTGCAAATTGCGCGCCTTCGTCGAGCTCTGGGATGAGATCACGGCGCAGCGCTACGGCGTCGCCGATCCTAAGCAGCGGCTCTTTCGTTACGGCGTGCAGGTCAACTCGTTGGGATTGACGGAGCAGCAGCCCGAAAACAATGTGACCCGGATCCTGTTGGAGATGCTCGCGGTCACGCTGTCCAAGAGCGCACGGGCACGCGCAGTCCAGCTTCCTGCCTGGAACGAGGCGCTGGGGTTGCCGCGGCCGTGGGATCAGCAATGGTCGCTGCGCACACAACAGATCCTCGCCTATGAGACCGACCTGCTCGAATACGGCGACATCTTCGACGGCTCGCCGGTGATCTCCGCCAAGGTGGAAGAGCTCAAGCGGGAAGCCAAGGCAGAGCTCGCTCACATCATGGCATTGGGTGGAGCGGTTGCCGCGGTCGAGCAGGGCTATATGAAGCGCCAACTCGTGGAATCCAATACGCATCGCTTGGAAGCAATCGAGCGCGGGGAGCAGACGGTGGTGGGGGTGAATCGGTTCCAGGAGACGGAGGATTCCCCGCTTGCGGGCGCGGCCGAGACAGTGCTCACGGTTTCGCCTCAGGCCGAACGCGAGCAGATCGAGCGACTGCAGTCATGGCGCGCTGCGCGGGACGAACGGGCGGTGAGCGCGGCACTGCGCGAGTTGCGTGCGGCGGCAAGCGAAAACCGCAACATCATGCCGGCATCCGTCGCTTGCGCGAAGGCGGGCGTCACCACCGGTGAGTGGGGCTTCGCCTTGCGCGAAAAATTTGGCGAGTACCGGGCGCCCACCGGAGTGGGGCAGGCCATGCGCAACGAGACCATAGGGCTCGACGATCTGCGCGCACAGGTAGACCGCCTCTCGAGCAAGCTCGGCCGACGCCTCAAGTTCGTTTTGGGCAAGCCGGGGCTTGATGGTCACTCCAACGGCGCCGAGCAGATTGCCGTGCGCGCACGCGACTCCGGGATGGACATCTTCTACGACGGCATCCGGCTTACCCCCGCGCAGATTGTCGAAGCTGCGCAATCGCAGAACGCCCACGTGGTTGGACTGTCCATCTTGTCGGGCTCGCATCTTGCGCTGGTGCAGGACGTCATGGCGCGACTGCGCGGCGCCGGGTTGGGGCACGTCCCGGTGGTCGTGGGCGGGATCATTCCTCCCGAGGATGCCCGGAAGCTCGAGAAGCTCGGGATCGCGGCGGTATATACGCCCAAAGACTTCGATCTCAATCGGGTCATGACAGACGTGCTGCGGATCGTGGAAACTGCCGTGGAAAACAATTGCAGGGTGGACAAAATCGTCTGACATGGGGTGGGGGTCTTTGCCCACCCCACGCGGGAGGCACGGCCCCCGCTATGTTTCGCGCAAAATCATTGGCTCTGTAGCAACCAGGTCACAGCGGAAAAATACAAGCCCAATCCGCGCATTGCGCGCCTATTTTGGCTGTTCTTCACGCGCCGTGGAAGAGGGCGTGGTGCCCGGGTGCTTGACTCCGCCGCGGCGCGACACGACGGTGCCACCTTTGGGGCGCAACGCCTCCCTGTCGTGCGTGGGCGTAGAGTGCGGGGCGGGTCATGAAAATACTGCGATTGTGTATGGCTGCGATGGCCCTTGCCGCCGCTATCCTGCCCGCATCCGCGGCGGATATCCCCGTTGAGACCTTTTACCAGCCCCGTCCGGCCATAGTCCTGTTCCGATGGACCGGCGTGCATGTAGGGCTGCATGTCGGGGGAGCCTTCGGATCCACGGACGAGACTCCGGTGCCGTTCGGGTTGTTGCTCTCGGCGGCTCCGAACCCCTGTCCTACTCCCATTCTTGTCCTTGCAGGCTGCGGCGTGATCGCGCCGTCACCGACGAGCGTCAGTACATCAGGCTGGCTTGCCGGCGGGCAGATCGGAGGGGATTATCAGATCGAGAACTGGGTCATCGGCGTGGAGGGACAGGCGAGCTGGACCAACGCCAAGGGAAGCACCACATGCGGCGGGGTGGGCACACCCGCGGCCGCGGCCGCGGTCCTGGCGGGGAGTTGCACCGCCAAGCTCGACAGCCTCGGCACCGCCGCGGTTCGTGCCGGCTATGCCTTCGATCGACTGCTCGTCTACGGCAAGGGCGGTGCCGCCTGGACCAACGACAACTACCAGGTCAAATTCACCACTGCCTTCCCCACCAACCTGCTCTTCAGCGCCAACGAGCTGCGATGGGGTTGGATGGTGGGCGCCGGGGTCGAATATGCCTTCACTGACAGCTGGACCGCCAAGATCGAATACAACTACATGAATCTGGGGGGCGACTCGCCGCGTTTGGTGGAAGCCTACGGAACAGTTCTCCTGGATACCAATATCCGGGAACGCATGAACGTGGTGAAGGTCGGCGTGAATTATCGGCTCGGCCCCACCCCGATCCTGGTACGCTAACGCCTCGTTGAAACCCGCATCGTTCGAATATTGTCGTCCCGCGGGCCTCGACGAGGCCTGCGCGATGCTGCACGAGGCCGCCGCAGACGAAGCGCGTGTTATCGCCGGGGGCCAGACGCTGGTGCCGCTGATGGCCATGCGGCTTGCTCGTCCGCGGCGGCTCATTGACATCGCGCGGCTCGGAGAGCTCACCTTCGTGCGCAGGGAGCAGAGCACGATTGCGATCGGTGCCACGACCAAACACTACGTGCTCGAACAAGACCCCCTTGTCAGGGCCGAACTGCCGCTGCTCGCCAAAGTCATGCCGCATGTGGGTCACGCTCCGATCCGCGCCCGCGGCACCATCGGAGGATCGCTGGCCAATGCGGATCCCGCCGCAGAGATCGTGCTGGTTGCGATCACCCTAGGGGCGGGCTTGGTCTGTCGCGACGGAGCGAGCACCGTCGACACTGCGGCCGATGAATTCTTCACCGGGGCAATGACGACGGCGCTGCCGGCGACAGCCGTGCTCACCTGCGCGCGGTTTCCCATCTGGCCGCACGCGCGCATCGGAGTGGGCTTTCATGAGGTCAGTGCGCGCAGCAGCGATTTCGCCTTCGCCGCGGCCGCAGCACAGGTCGCGTTGGACGAGGCCGGCATCTGCCGGCGCGCGGCACTCGGCATCGGTGCAATCTGCGGCGTGCCCTTGCGTCTCGATCGGCTCGGCGACACGCTCGAGGGCCGATCTCTCGATCAGGTCGATGAAAGCTTGATACGCGACGAAGTCGCATCGATGCTTGCTGATAGGGAGGTTTTCGCGGACCTCCATGCTTCCGCCGATTACCGCAGGCGCGCCGCAGTAACGTTGCTCGCCCGCGCAATTACCGATGCCTTCCGCAGCGCCAGCCGAATACCTCCCCCGAAGGG
>Ga0207693_10003708_pt1 | contig 13025 bp, 14 predicted proteins | sample LARL81metaG_FD_184347 | JGI IMG/M metagenome (GOLD analysis project Ga0207693, IMG submission 184347) | Corn, switchgrass and miscanthus rhizosphere microbial communities from Kellogg Biological Station, Michigan, USA - LAR L8-1 metaG... | ecosystem: Host-associated > Plants > Roots >...
TGGCCGGGACGGTGATCCTCGGCCTGTGCTCACTGGCCATGCCGGCCATGACCGCGGTGGTCGTCGGGTCCGCCGGACGCGAGCACGTCGGCGTGGCGAGCGGGGTGCTTAATGCCGCCCGGCAGGGCGGCGGAGCCCTGGGCGTGGCGCTGCTCGGCGCCCTGCTAGTCGGCGGCAGCAGAGGCCACAGCGGCAGTGGCCACAGCGGCGCTGGCAGCAGCGGTGGCGGCCACGCCCTGAGTTTGCACGCGCCGTTGATCGTGGCCGCGGCCGGCTACGTGATCGCCGTCGGGCTGGCCTGGTTCGCAACGCGCCCAGAGCGCTGAGAGCCTGGCTAGCCCGCCCGGCCGTCTCGGTAAGCGGGACGACGCCGTTAACGCGAAGCATCAGCGCTGCGATAGCGCTACCAATGCTCCTCGCCAGCGGATGCCCCCCGATCGCGAAGCCCGGCGCGGGTAATGTCGCCCGGCAGGGGTTATCGCACGACATCCAGGGAGCTGACCAGTGAGCGACTATCCGGCGATGATCACGCCGGTCAATCACGTGCAGCCGGTCCCGCGCCGGGTCCGGGCGGTGCTGGCGGGCCGGACGGTGCTCGACACCACCCGGGCGCGGTACGTGTGGGAGTGGCCGCACTACCCGCAGTACTACATCCCGCTCGCCGACGTGCGGCGGGACCTGCTGGTTTCGGAGGGCCAGACCCGGCAGAGCCGTCGCGGCCTGCAGCACCTGCACGCGCTGCGGGTTGGCGACATCGAGCGGGCACACGCCGCCCGGGTGCTCAGCGAGTCGCCGGTGGAGGGGCTGGCCGAAACGGTCCGGTTCGACTGGGAGTCGCTGGACGCCTGGTATGAGGAGGACGAGCAGGTGTTCGTCCATCCGCGCAACCCGTATGTCCGGGTGGACGCGCTGCGCTCGTCCCGGCCGCTCCGGATCGAGCTTGACGGCGTGGTCCTGGCCAGCTCGTCATCGCCGGTCATGGTCTTCGAGACCGGGCTGCCGACCAGGTACTACGTCAACCGGACCGACGTCGATTTCACGCACCTGGTGCCCAGCGACACCGTCACCGCGTGTCCTTACAAAGGCAAGACCAGCGCCTACTGGTCGGTTCGCCTCGGCGGCACGGAGCGCGCGGACCTCGCCTGGGCTTACGACTTCCCCACCCGGCAGCTGCTGCCCATCAGCGGGCTGATCGCGTTCTACAACGAGAAGGTGGACATCGTGCTGGACGGGCAGCCGCTGGACCGGCCCAAGACCCACTTCTCCTGACCAGATCCGTCCGCATCAGGGACACGATCGTGCCTTCCGGATCAGGCCGGTACCGGGCAGGGTAGAGGTATGAGCACCACTGCGCTGATCGTCATCGACGTCCAGGAATCATTCCGGCAGCAGCCGCGATGGGCAGCCACCTCCAGTCCCGGCGTCGCCGGTCAAGTGGGCCGACTCGTGGCGGCGGCCAGGGCGCATGGCGATCTCGTCGTCTGGGTGCTGCACGCCGAGCCGGGAACCGGCACGGTCTTCGACCCGGCTCGCGGGTACGTCCGGCTGATGGACGGACTGGACCCGCGCCCGGGCGAACCGGTGATCACCAAGACCTCGCACAACGCCTTCACCACGACAAATCTCCAGCAGCACCTGACGGCGCGCGGGATCATGGACGTGATCGTCTGCGGCATCAGGACCGAGCAGTGCTGCGAGACGACCGCCCGGGTCGCGTCGGACCTCGGCTACGGCGTCACGTTCGTCACCGATGCCACTGCGACCTCGCCGATCGAGCACCGCGATGCGCCCGCCGGCCGTTCGGTCGAGGAAATCCTCGCCGATCCCCGGACGTTGCCGGTCGATGACATCATCACCCGCACCGAGTACGCGCTGGCCGGCCGGTTCGCAGCCATCGCTACCGTGGCCGAGCTGGCCGGGGCCGCGGTCGCCGCAGGAGGCTGACCAGATCGTGACCAAGGTGGTCTTCCTGCTCGTCCCGGGGCTGCACCTGCTGGACTTCGCCGGGCCCGCGCAGGTGTTCTCCACCGCCGCGGATGCCGGGTACGGTTACCAGCTGCACTTCGTGGCCGAGCAGCCCGAGGTCCCGACCGCACAGGGCGTCGCGGTCCGCGCCGGGCCGCGATGGCCGCCGCTGAAGCCGGCGGACATGATCGTTGTGCCCGGCTGGCGGGCGCCCAGGCTCGCGCGCACCGGGCCGCTGGGCCCGGGCAGCATCGGGAAGCTGGCCGCGCACCACGCGCTCGGCGGAACGGTCGCCAGCGTGTGCGCGGGCGCCGACGCGCTCGGCCGGGCCGGCCTGCTGGACGGGAGGCGCTGCACCACCCACCACGACGTGCAGGAGGAGCTGGCCCGGCGCTACCCGAAGGCCACGGTCGTCCGCGACGTGCTGTACGTGATGGACAACCGGGTGGCGACCTCGGCGGGCATCGCCAGCGGCATCGACCTCGCGCTGCACCTCATCGCCACCAGGCACGGACCGGGCGCAGCCGCCCGGATCGCCCGTCAGATGGTGGTCTACGCCCGCCGCAACGGCGACGAGCCGCAGGCCAGCGCGATGCTGCGGCACCGTTCGCATCTCAGCGACACGGTCCACCAGGTCCAGGACCTGATCGACTCGAGATTTGCCGAGCGCCTGCCGCTGGCCGATCTCGCCAGCGGCGCCGGAGTGAGCCAGCGGACCCTGACCCGGCTGTTCGCCCAGGCCACCGGGATGACGCCGCTGCGCTACCAGCAGCAGCTGCGCACCGAGCGCGCCGAGCACCTGATCGGGCACGGCGCCACGGTCCAGGCAGCCGCCCGGGCGGCCGGCTTCGAGGACCCGCGGATGCTGCGCCGACTGCGGGCCCGGTCCTGACGGCCCGGGCGGCCCGGCCGTGGCGCTGAGCACTGGGGACGAGCGGTGGGACGGCGCTAGCCGACGGCGAGGCTGAACACGTTGAAGATCCGCTCCGGGCGGAACCCGGGTACCGCGGGGCCCAGCCGCATCCGCGTGCACCGCCTGGTCAGGCGGAATCCGAGAGCGGCCGCCAGTTCCGTGGCTGCGGTGTTGCTCTCGGGGAAGGACAGCGACTGATCGACGCCCGCCCGAAGCATGTCGATCACCAGCGCCCGGGCCGCGTCAGGCCCGGATGCGATCACCGGGCCCCGGCCCCAGGGCAACGCGATCCGGTATCCGGCGCCCGCCGGGCGCGCCGGAGTCCGGACCCGGGCAGTGAAGATGCCGAGGAAGGAGCCGCGGTCCTCCCCGGTGGCCTCCGGGTCCTGGCGGAGCGCATCGGCGATGCGGCCCGGACCGACACCGGCCTCGCGGTCAGCGGTGGGGGGGAGTTGCTGGTCGCCGGTCCAGATGCCATAGCCCACCCCGTCGTCGGCAAAACCCAGCCGCTCGTAGATCGGCCTGCCCATTTCCGTGGCGGTCAGCAGCATGGTCGTCACCCCGGCCTGCCGCAGCCAGTCCATGGCCGCCTCGCTCACGGCCGTCCCGACCCCCTGGCCCCGCGCGTCGGGGTCGACCGCTACGTTGCCGATCCATCCGGTCGGCCCGAACGACACGGCGTAGGAGACGCCGATGACCCGGTCGTGCCGGCACGCTACGACTAGACGGCCGCCGGGGCCGGTCCGGCAGTACTCCAGCGCGGCGGGCTGGCCGGAGCTCAGCCCCGCCCTGGTCACCACGGCCCGCACGGCCTCCATGTCGCCGGCCACGGCCGCGCGGATGATGAATCGCCCGGTGTTCACTGCTGCCATGCGGTCCAGGATGGGGGCAGCCCGGCGAGCCAATCAACCCGGGATCGGCCAGGGGCCGGCGCAGGAAAGGTGCCCAGCAGGTGTAGAGATCCGTCGCCCGAGGGGCGTGCGGCTGTTCGGCGCCGTCCAGGCGGATCTGCGCTGCATCGAGACCATCCAGAACCAGGGCGCGGAGCACGTGCGCTACCAGGTCCGCTGATGCGCCCGGGCGGCGCCGGCCGGGTCGGCGGTCAGGAGCTCAGCGTGTCCACGGACACCTGCCAGAGCAGCGCCGCGGCCTCCGGATCCAGCGCGTAGTCCGCGACGCCGCGCCGGGTGCCGGGCTGGTGCGGTTCCGCCTCGTTGCAGTCCTCGAAATACCGCCCGCCGACGCCGTCCAGCAGCGGCGAGGTCGCGACCAGCACCGACGTGGCCGCGCCCTGCTGGGGCGTCTTCCATATCGGGTCGGTGCCGCCCAGTCGGCTGCGCATCCGGGCGAGTTCCTCCGCAGAGATGTAGCGCTGCAGGTTGGTGTGGATCGCGCCGGGCATCAGCGCGTTGACGGCGATGCCGTCGCTGGCCCAGCGCTTTGTGGCCTCCACCCCGAACAGCACGTTGGCCGTCTTGGACTGCCCGTAGGCAGTCCACGGGTCGTACTCGCGCTCGAGGAAGTGAACGTCGTCGAAGACCACGGGCGAGTTCAGGTGCCCGGCCGAGCTGACCGAGACGACGCGCGCCCGGCCGGCCTCGGCCAGAGCATGGTGCAGCCCCATAGCCAGGGCGAAGTGGCCGAGGTGGTTGGTGGCGAACTGCATCTCCCAGCCCTCGGGGGTGCGCATCAGCGGGCATGCCATCAGCCCGGCGTTATTGACCAGGATGTGCAGCGGGCCGTCCCACCCGGCCACGAACGACGCGACCGACGCCTGGTCGGCAAGGTCGAGCGGCGCGACCAGGACATGCCGGTTACCAGTGGTCGCGGTGATGTCCGCGGCGGTGCGCTGCCCCGCTGCCAGGTCGCGGACCGCGAGGGTGACCTCGGCGCCCGCTCCGGCGAGCGCCCGGGCGGTCTCGATCCCGATCCCCGACGCCCCGCCGGTGACGATAACCGGCTGGCCGTTCAGGTCGATCCCGGCCACAGCCTCGGCCGCGGTGGACTCGGCGTTAAACGGCGTGGTGATGCGTTCGGTGCTGGCGGTCATGTTGTCCCGTCCCTGCCTGGCGATGCGATCGGAGGCTCGAGCCGGTACGATCAGAAGCGGAGGAGCCTCCATTACTGGCCCGACTATAAACGGAGCATCCTCCGCTTAGCAAATCGGGGAGGAGTGAACGGTGCGGGAGGCCGGCGGCAGGACACTGCGCGCCGACGCCAGGCGCAACCGGGACCGACTGCTCAGCGCGGCCGTCCGTGCGTTCTCGCAGGACGGGGCGGACGTGACGCTGGACGCGATCGCCAAGGACGCCGGCGTCGGCATCGGGACGCTGTACCGGCACTTCCCGACCCGCGAGGCACTCATCGAGGCCGCCTACCGCAGTGAGCTGGCCCGGCTGTGCGATGCCGTGCCGGACCTGCTGCAGGAGATGCGGCCGGACGAGGCGACCCGCGCCTGGATGGACCGCTACATCGAGTACATGACCACCAAACGGGGGATGGCGGACGCGCTGCGGGCGGTCATCGCGTCCGGCGGGACTCCATACGCGCAGAGCCGGGACCGGCTGATCACCGCGATCACGTCGCTGCTTCAGGCCGGCGCCGCGGCGGGCACGCTGCGAGCGGACATCGAGCCGGCGGACGTGCTGGCCAGCCTGAGCGGCATATCCCTCGCCGCGGGTGAGCCCGCACAGCGCGCTCAGGCCCGCCGGCTGCTCGACCTGCTCATAGACGGGCTGCGCTACCGCGGCGCTCGTTGACGCGGGGCCGCCGGCTTTCCCGCCTCCATCTCGTCTTCACACGACTGGCACCGCGCTTGCACCGGTGGCGGCCTACTGTCTGATGGCCAGAGGGAAGGGAGGGAAGCGTGATGTCGTTTGGCGACGCGTTCGCCCGCGACCTGAGTAAGAGGGCGGGCCTGGCCGTGGATGCTGCCGCGTTCGCGGATCGGGACCGCGTCGGCGGCCACCTGGATGACCTCCAGGCGTTTGTCGGCGCGCTCGACCAGGTCAGCCGGGACAGCCTGGACGTGGTGGTCGCCGACGGCATCGACCTGTCCTACGCGACGGACGACGCCGACAGCCAAATCGGGCTGCCAGGCGGGCCATTCCTGGCGCTCGCCGCAGCCGCCCGTCGGCCGCTGAGCACGATGCTCGCCGAAGCGCAGGAGAGCTATCAGGTGGCGCTCCACGACAGGCACGTCGATGGACGCGCTCCACGTGCCTGAGTGGGACGACTTCACCGGGTGTGTCAACGGTACGGATGCCGCAGTCGCCCAGTTCCTCCGCAATGAAGGCCTGAGTGCATTCAACGGGGGCGAGGAACTGGCGCTGACTGCGATCCGTGCCGTCCTGAGCTGGTGGGACGACCTGGACCCGATGGTCAGGTCGGCCATCAGCTTCTCCGGCCCGGCGCTGAGCACCGCGGCGAAGATGCGGCTCGGCACGATCGTCGCGGAAGCGGGCGGCGTGACGTCGGCCGGCCTGGTAGCCGCCGATATCGCCGTCGGCATGGGCTTGTTCCTCGGGGTGCTGCTCCCCCGCTTCGGCATCGAGGTTCTGGCCGGCGCCACCGCCAACTGCCTCTGAGAGAGGGTCACCTACTCATCGCCGCCGGCCGCCGGGCCGGTGGAGCGGACGCAGTCACTTCTGCGCAGCGGCATGGTAGGCCTCGAGAGCCTCGCCGGGAGTCTCGTAATAGGCGTCGGGCCCGTTGGTCCCGCGGATGCCGTACCGGTCGAGCTGCCGGCGCACCGGGTCGAGCAGGCTGCTGATCGCGACGAAAACGTGCTTGTCGTGCAGATCTTCAATGACCTGCCGGAGGGCCAGGCCTGCGGTGTAGTCCACATCGCCGATCGCCACGCCGTCGAGCACCAGCCAGCGGAGCGGACCCCCCGGGCCTCCCGGGCCTCCCGGGCGGGCCAGGGCGGTGATGTCCGCGAGCAGCCGGGAGGCATTCGCGTAGTACAGGGTGGTGCCGAATCGGTAGATCACCAGTCCGGGCTCGGTGCGCTCACCCGGGGTTATCGGCATGGCATCCCAGTGCCCGGCGGCCGATTTCACCAGCACGGTGTTCAGCGGGTGGTAGGTATGCCTCAGATGGTCGATGATCGAGGCCACGATGGCCAGGATGATGCCGTCCTGCACGCCGAGCACCACGACCGCGACCGCGGTCCCCAGGGCTACGACGAACGCGCTGGGGCGGACGGCCAGCAAGCGCCGCATCCCGGCCACATTGACGAGGCCGAGGCCGATCAGGAAGACCACCGCCGCCAGCGCCGCGATCGGCAGGTCCGCAAGCAGCCCGGTGAGCAGCAGCGCGGCGACCAGCACCACCGCGCTGGTCACTAGCTGGGCTAGCTGGCTGCGCCCGCCCGCGCTATCGACGATCTCTGTCTTGGTGGGGCTGCCGTTGACCACGAAGGTGCCGGAGAACGCCGCGGCGACGTTGGCGGCGCCCAGGCCGACCAGGTCGGTGTTCTCATCCAGGGCCTCTCGGTACTTCACCGCGTACGCGCGCGCCGTCGCGGCGCTTTGCGCGAGGACCACCACGAACATGGACAAGGCGCTGCCCAGCAGCATCTCGGCATCATGGAAGCCGAGGGCCGGCAGGCCGAAGTGCGGCAGCGCGCGCGGCAGTGCTCCGACCGTGGCCACACCGCGGGTATCCAGGTCGGCCAGGTGACTGGCGAGGATGGCGCCGGCGATCGCGATCAGTGCCCCCGGAATGCGCCGGGAGACGAGCCGGGTGACCAGCATGACCACGATGACGCCGGCCGCTATGACCACGTCCCATAGGTGGGCTCTGGGCAGCGCGATCAGCAGCCGGACGAACTTGATCACGGTGCCTCCCGGGCCGACGTCGACGCCGGTCACGGTGACCCCGAACATGTCCGGGAGCTGGCTGACGGCCACCTGGAGGCCCACGCCCGTGAGGAAGCCGACCAGGACCGTACGGGACAGGAAGTTCGCGAGGAATCCGAGCCTGACCAGCCGGGCCAGCAGCAGGAGGGCGCCGGTCAGCAGGGCGGCGAGCCCGGCCAGCCGCACATACCGCGGCGATCCCGCGGCGGCCAGCCCGGTGAGCCCGGCGGCGAGTATCGCCGCAGTCGCCGAGTCGGCGCCGACGACCAGATGCCGCGAGGAGCCCAGCACCGCAAAGACGGCCATCGGGAGCAGCAAGGTGTACAGGCCGGTCGCGACCGGCATCCCGGCGATCCTCGCGTACCCCAGAACCTCGGGAATGCCCAGGGCGGCCAGCGTGAGCCCGGCCGCGATGTCCGCCGCGACCATGGACCTGCGCACCGGGAGCACCCCGCGCAGCACGGGCAGCCTCCGCAGCCAGTCTCTCCTGGATGCCTCCACGTCCGGCCTCTCGGTGCGCACCTTCTAAGGATGAGATCTTCTTAACGGTGCCATGCCGGCCCCGGCTCGATCCTGATCGCCGTCCGGTCTGGGCGCTGTGCTGGGTGCCCTAGGCTGTGGCCGGCCGCCGGCCCGTGAGGACGGCGGGGTGCAGGAACGGGGCGATGATTGACGGTGAGGCGGGTAGGTGATGGTCATGGCCGATTCTGACAGTGAGCCAGGTGGATCGCCGGCTGCGGCAGACGCGGTCTCCGAGCAGGCCGCGCGCCTGGTCACCGAGGTCACCGAGACGCCGGATACACCCCGGGAGCGCCGCCGGCTGGCGGCCGCGCTGGAGGGGACCGCGCGGGCGGCCGGCCGCGGGATGCGAGCGACCGGTCGCGGGATGCGGACCGCACGGCGCGGCGTGCGCGGGCGGACGAGCTGGCTGGCCGCCCAGGTGGTGGCCATGGCCCCGCGGCTGCGGGTACGGAACCAGGCCGCGCTGCAGGCGCAATTTCCCGGGCTCCAGCCCGACCAGATCGCCGAGGCATTGATCGCGGGCGCGTCGCGGGCGTCGGCCACGGTTGGCGGGGCGGTCGGAGCATGGGCGGCACTGCCGGTCGTGCCCGCTTTTCCCGCCGAGGTGGTGACGGAAACCCTGGCCCTGGTCGGGATCGAAATCAAGCTGGTGGCGGAGCTGCACGAGGCCTACGGGGTCCCCGCTCCGGGCAACGCGAGAGAACGAATGAGCGCCTACGTGGGGGCGTGGGCCCACCGCCGCGGCGTGTTCATGGTCCCCGGCGGCCTGCTGCTAGCCGCGGGATCCCCGCTGGCGCGACGGCTGCGGTGGCGGCTGGCGGCCCGGGCCTCCAGAAGTGCGTTCTCGCTCGCCCCGCTGTTCACCGGCGCGGTCGCCGGGGCCATGCTCAACCGGCGGGAGACGCGCCGCCTTGGCCATGACATCCGTCGCGACCTGCGCCGCCACGTGCAGTCCGGGAACCATCCGATCCCGATCCCGGACGCGGACGAGACCTACTGGCGCGGGTAGCTGCCGGGCCCGGCAGGCGCGATCCCGTGCAATCTGCGAGCAACCCGATCCCAGAGGCCGACCGGACCGTCCGGCACGGGTAGCTGCCGGGCCCGGCAGGCGCGATCCCCGCGGCCCACGAGCAACCCCATCCCGGAGCCCGACCGGACCGTCCGGCGCGGGTAATTGTATGGCCCCGGACGGGCGATCCACATCCCGGAAGTGACCGTTGATCGCGGGGAACTACCGTCAAGGGTTGTCTTTTTTCCGTGGTCATGGCGACGTCGGATGCGGCGACTGTCGGGTGGGCTGCTTCCGGGATAAGCCCAGGTTCAGATAGAGCCGTTCTTCGGTGCGTCCCGGGCGCGCGACCAACGGCTGGCGATGATTGGTACTCATGAACCCGGCTCGCCGGTACACGCTCATGGCGACTTCATTACCGTCGAGCACCCACAAAAATGCGGTTCGCATCCCCCGGGCCCGCAGGCCGTCGAGCACGTCCACGATCATGTCGAGGGCAAAGTGGTGGCGGCGGCAGTCCGGAGCTACCCACAAGTATTCTAAATAGCGCGCACCAGCAGGCGTATCGGGTTCCCGCGTCACGCCCAGGAGGCTCGCTGGCCTGCCTTCCATGAAGCCGACATTCCAGTCACCGCGAGTAAACTCGGCCCGCCATTGGTCCTCACCATAGACACTTTCCCGCTCGTACGAAGACAGAAATGCATGCGGAGATTCAGACAGCGCGGTGAGCCTGATTTCCCGTAGAATAAACCACTCATCAGGAACAAGCGGTCTTATATCAGGCATGAACCCAGATTTTGACATGACATCGCCACAACAGGCAAGTTGACTCGTTCGCTATGCGTACGCAAGGCCTTCATTACTTGCAGTGAAGTTTGCTTGTACTTGTGTTAAGGCCGGCTAACTATCTTGAGCACGTCGTGGTCGTGAGCCGCGAGCGCGTCGTCAGGGCCGGGCTGCTCGGCAAGACGGGCGACGGGCAAGAGCTCCGGCGGCGGAAACAGCCGCCTGCGGTACGTTGCCCATCCGGGGTTGTCGGCAATCGCCAACCCGGCGGCCACGCCCCGTTGTACCGGGCTCCAGTGATCACTCGAGCCCGGCGTTCAGTGGTGAGCCAGCAGGATTACGGCCAGCACGATGATGATCAGCATGATCAGCAGGACGGACGTCATTGAGGCTGCTACTCGCAAGAACTCGGTTATCAGTGTGGCCAGGCCGCGGGCGGCGCCGGCCATCATCGCCAAGAAGGCCGCGATGATGAGCACAAGGCCCAGACCCAGCGTCCCGACCGAAGGGACGGCGAACCGAACGGGCGCCGGCGGACCGACATACCTGGCGTGGCGTAAGGCGAGGACAGTTGCCACCGTCACGTGAGAGGCTATTGTGTGCATGGAACTCCTCCGTGTTGCAGCGCTGGGGTTCCGCTTGGCGGGCATCCTTGTTTGCGGCAAGGGTGCCCGCGTGGTCTGTGCGGTCGATGCGGCAGCGACCGCCAGGGTGGGTCTCTACCTGATTGCGAGTCGGACGTTAACTGAACTTCAGTTAAGTGTTCGTCATTGCCTCCCCCTCCTCTAAACTTCCCTTACCCTGCTACATGTTCATCCACGCCTGCTTAACTTCCCTGGATCCGAGTCGTGTCAGGGTGTCCCTCCGAGTACCGAGATGCCCGGATTGTCTCTCACCTGGGGTTTTCAGGCGTCCATGTTGTGGTATGAGGTGGTTAACATTGAGGCCTGAACTTCAGATGAATAGAGAGGCAGGGCGTGGACACACACGACCCCATACAGCTTCTCGCCCGGCGGTTGCGGGCACTCCGGGAAGAGAGCTGGCCAGGCCGCAAGATCACCCAACCTCAGCTCGCACGCGCGCTTGGCGGCGTCAGTGTCCCTCTCATCTCCTCATACGAGTCACAGACGAAACCCCGTATTCCTCCGTTGTCTCGGCTGAGCGACTATGCCGCGCTGTTCGCCACCACGCGATCCTTCGACGACGACCCAGGTCACCTCATCAGTCCGCAGGACATGAGCGATGAGGAACTCCAGACCATGAACGAACTGAAGCGCGAACTGACGGGCTTGCGTAACGGTGCGTTGCGGGCTAGCGCCACTACCTCGGAGCTTGACACCGCCGATGAGATCAGTGAGTCGTTGAGCAGCGGGCCTTGGCGATTCGGGGATGGGAAAGACATCACGATTGTCTGCGCTCAACAGCCGCCAGAGATGTTGGAGAACATCCCTTACACGAAAATCGACGATCCTGACTACATCGGACTACTGACCCTCTCGGAACTAGATTCACTGTTCGAGTTGTATGGGCACCTGCGTGCCGCTAACCCGACTACCCAGGTCAATCTACGCGCCGCCGATAGGCTCGCACCTGACGACTACACCTCACACCTGGTGACGCTAGGTGGCATCGACTGGAACACGGCCACGAGTTCGGCCCTGGAAAACCTTGAACTGCCAGTGCGGCAGGTGGCCGACTGGGGCGCAGAGGGTGGACAGTACTTTGAGGTGGAGGAATCTGGAGCAAAGGCTCGCCACAGGCCAGTACTGGAAGAATCAGGTGACCAGGCGGTGCTCCGCGAAGACGTTGCGCTATTCGCTCGTGCGGTGAATCCCTTCAACCAGAAGCGGACAATTACCATCTGCAATGGCATGTACGGCCGTGGCACTTATGGTGCTGTCCGCGCGCTAACGGACGCCAGATTCCGTGATCGCAATGCCAAGTATGTTAAAGAACGGTTCGGCGATAGGAATTCCTACTGCATTTTGACCCGCGTGCCGATCGTCAACGGAGCGACACTTACCCCGGACTGGACAATTGAATATTACAAACTATTTGAATGGCCTGGGTAAGTACATTGACGCATATAGAGATCCCGGACCACCATGGATCGCACAGGGATTTACTGTGGGCGCCGTCCGTTGACTCGGCGTCCGCTGATCGAGGTGTCGACGCCATCGTTGTGCCAACTTTCCGTCGCCCGGCGTACCTGGCCGGTGCCGCCGACTTGGCCAGGACACTCAACTGCTTCCTGATCACGCTCCACAGCGGACCATGGACGATGGCTGCCAAGGCGGCGGATCGACTGTCGGCCGATGTCAACCTGATCGCCATCGACGTGCCAGAGCCGACGCAACTGCGCCTCCCGTACTGGGAGACGTCTCGGATGCTGGCCGGAACCGTCTTCGCCCGTCGGACGGACCTGAGCGCGAAGCGCAATCTGGCCATCATGATCAGCCGCATGGCCGGCTGGTCGCGGATCCTCTTCCTCGATGACGACATCACCGGCCTGAATCCCGATGACATGCGGAAGGCAAGCGCGTTGCTGGACACCCACAATGTGGTGGGCTTGAGGATCGGCGGCTTCCCCGACCACTCTGTCGTCTGTCATGCCTACCGTGAGGCGGGTGGAGATCAGCAGTCATTCATCGGCGGCGGAGCATTGGCGGGTGTGCCTCCGATGGTTGGCTCGACCATCACCTAGTCGCCGCCCGCGCCTTCTACCGCCGCAAGAGCGCGTGAACCTCACGCGGCCTTCTTGGCCTTCACCGCGATGGCGACAAGCTCCGCGACGACCGCGCGCACGCCCTTCAGGCGCTCGGCCGGCAGGTCCCACTCGCCCTTGAACACGAGCCGCTGATCGGGCTGCACCTTGACGCGCCCGCGCGGGGCCTGCACCAGCGCCACGAGCCCCTCCGGGTTGGCAAATTCGTTCTTGTGGAAGCCGATGACCGCGCCCTTCGGGCCC
>Ga0207693_10003710_pt1 | contig 13022 bp, 14 predicted proteins | sample LARL81metaG_FD_184347 | JGI IMG/M metagenome (GOLD analysis project Ga0207693, IMG submission 184347) | Corn, switchgrass and miscanthus rhizosphere microbial communities from Kellogg Biological Station, Michigan, USA - LAR L8-1 metaG... | ecosystem: Host-associated > Plants > Roots >...
CTCGCTGGTCGGCGAATCAATAAAGAAATGACCGCTGATCACCAACCAGCTCAACCACGAGCGGGTAGCGCTGACCTCGGCCGCGCCGGTGATGTCGGCCCTGGCCGAGGTGCGGGACTGGGCCGTCTCGACGCGGCTGGCCAGCGGGCAGCGGGTGATCGACGCCGAGTGGGTCCGGCTGAACCTGGCCCGGGTGCACGCCAAGGCGGAATTCCTCAAGCTACTGAACTGGCGGGTGGCGTCGTCGGGCGGTGGTGTGGGGCCGGCTGAGGCGTCTTCGACCAAGGTGTTCGGCACCGAGTTCGCGGTCGAGGCGTACCGGCTGCTGATGGAGGTGCTCGGCGCGGCGGCGCTGGCGCGCTCGGGCTCGGCCGGCGAGGTGCTGGCCGGGCGGATCGAGCGGGCGCACCGGGCCGCGCTGATCCTGACCTTCGGCGGCGGCACCAACGAGGTGCAGCGGGACATCATCGCGGCGGCCGGGCTCGGGCTGCCCGCGCTGAGGAGGGGCTGATGGACTTTGCCGTGACCGAGGCGCAGGCCGAGCTGGCCGGGCTGGCCAGGAAGATCCTGGCCGGGCGGGAGTCGCCGTGGGATGACCTGGCCGCGGCCGGGGTGCTCGCGGCCGGGCTGCCTGTGGCTTTGGACGGAGCGGGGCTCGGGCTGCTCGAACAGTGCTCAGTGCTGATCGAGCTGGGCCGGGCGACCTCGGACGTGCCGTACCTGGCGTCGATCGTGCTGGGGGCGGGGGCTGTGGGCGAGTTCGGGACGGTGGCGCAGCAGGAACGGTGGGCCGCCCCGGCCGGGCAGGGATCTGTGCTGCTTACTGCGGCGCTGGCCGAGGAAGACGGGGACGACCCTCGGTCTCCATCCGCTCGCGCCGAGCACCGTCCAGGCGGGTGGGTGCTGTCCGGGGTGAAGACGGCGGTGGATTACGCGCCCTCGGCGGACGTTTTCCTGGTGCCTTGCGCAGCGCCGGACGGGGTGCGGGTGTTCCTGGTCGAGCCGTCGGACGGCGGGGTGACGGTGCAGCCGCAGCGGCTGACCGATCCGGCCCCGGCGGGCCGGGTGCTGCTGGACGGCGTCGCGCTGGACGAGGACCGGCTGCTGGGTGCCCGGGACGGCGCTGTCGTGGCGGACTGGCTGGCGGACCGGGCCACGGTGGGGCTGTGCGCGCTGCAGGCCGGGGTGATCGAGCGGGCGCTCGAGCTGACCGCGGAGTACGCGCGTCACCGGGAGCAGTTCGGCCGGCCGATTGGCTCGTTCCAGGCGGTGACGCAGCGGCTGGCCGACGCGTACGTCGACGTCGAGGCGGTCCGGCTGACCATGTGGCAGGCGGCCTGGCTGCTGTCCTCGGGTTCCGCGGCCGAGGCCGAGGTGGCCACGGCCAAGTTCTGGGCCGCCGAGGCCGGGCACCGGGTGGCGCACACCGCGGTCCACGTGCACGGCGGGATCGGGATCGACGTGACCTACCCGGTGCACCGCTACTTCACGGCGGCCAAGCACCATGAGTTCGCGCTCGGCGGCGCCACCGCCCAGCTCCTCCGCATCGGCGATGTCCTGGCGGGTTAGATTCACGGGGTGAGCGTTTCCCTTCGGGTGACCAAGAAGCTACTCTGCCCGCGGTGCGGCGACGTGCTCGCGGACGCCGATTACCGGCCGCTGGCCGGCAGCCTGACGCTGATCGCCCCCGCCGGGCATCAGCTCACGCCGGAGATAGGCGCGATCCATCTCCGCCGCGCCGAGCAGGAGCTGACGTCCGCCTCCGACACCACCGAGGCGGACGAGGCCCGGACGCGCCTGGCGTTCGTCCAGCACCACCTCGGCGAGCTGATGTACGACCTGCCGTGTCACCGCGGGCACTACACGCTGGCCACCGCGCCGCAGATCACCAAGGCGCTGCGCCGGGCCAAGGGGGATTGGGCGAGCCTCGGCGAGCGTTAGGTCTTCCTAGCGGCATTCAGGGCTGGAGGCGAGGGCGGTCATGACCGGGCAGGCGGTGTGGCGGCGGGTCTGCGCGGCGGGGCAGGCGCTTGACCTGCTGCACGCGCGGGTGACCGAGCCCTTCGCTCCGCACGTGCACGAGGAGTTCGCCGTCGGCGCGTGCACCGCGGGCCGGGAGGTGATCCGCTACCGCGGGACACTGCACTACGCGGGGCCGGGCAGCGTCGTGGTCCTGGAGCCGGGCGAGGCGCATACCGGCGGCCCGGCTGATCCCCCGGGGTTCGTGTACCGGGTCATGTACCCGGCCGCGGGCCTGCTGTCTGAGGGCTTGCTGTCCGAAGGGCTGCTCTCCGAAGGGCTGCTGTCCGAAGGGCTGCTGTCCGAGGGGCGGGGCCGGACGCCGCGGTTCCGTGAGCCGGTCATCTGCGATCCGGTGCTCGCGGCGGAACTGCGCTCGCTGCACGCCGCGCTGGGCGAGATCGACCCGCTGGAGGCCGAGACGCGGCTGGCCTGGCTGTTCGGCGAGCTCGTCCGGCGGCACGCGGCCCCGCCGTCCTGCGACTTCGAGGTGCGCGGGGCCAGCCGGGTGGCCCGGCTGGTGATGGCCCAGCTGGCCGACCGGCTCGGCTGCCCGCCCGCGCTGGCCGAGATCGCCACGGAGGCGGGCCTGTCCCGCTATCAGCTAGTCCGGTGCTTCCGCGCCGAGGTCGGCATGCCTCCGTACGCCTGGCTGGCCCAGCACCGGGTGGCCCGGGCCAGAACGCTGCTCGAGCGGGGCTGCCGGCCGGCCGAGGCCGCGGCGCTGACCGGGTTCGCCGATCAGGCGCACCTGACCCGGTGGTTCCGCCGGGTCGTCGGGGTCACGCCGGGCGCGTACCGCAACAGCGTTCAAGACAGCAGCCCGCACCGCCGGCGATCCTGATACCAGGCCCTTGCGTGCGGGCAGGCCTGGTGACCGGTGTCGGCGGAAATGCGGGGTGCGATGAGCAGGAAGGGCTGGGCCCTGTTCGCGGTCATGTGCGTGGTGTGGGGCATTCCCTACCTGTTCATCAAGGTGGCGGTCGGGGAGGTCTCGGTCCCCGTGGTGGTGTTCGCCCGGACGGCCGTGGGCGCGGTGCTCCTGCTCCCGCTGGTGCTCCGCTCTGCTAGTAAGGGCGGGGCTAGTAAGGGCGGGGGACAGCTGGACGCGCTGCGCCGGCACTGGCGGCCGCTCGTGGCCTTCGCCGCGCTCGAGATGATCGTGCCGTGGGGCCTGCTGTCGCAGGCCGAGCGCAAGCTGCCCAGCTCGCTCGCTGGCCTGCTGATCGCGGCGGTGCCGATCATCAGCGTGGTGGTCGCCCGGCTGACCGGCGGTACCGAACGGCTCAGCCTGCGGCGCTGGGCCGGCCTGATCGTCGGCCTGGCCGGCGTGGCGGTGCTGGCCGCGCCGGACCTGACCGGAGGCAACGCCTGGGCGGTGACGGAGGTGCTGCTCGTCGCGGTCGGCTACGCGACCGCCCCGCTCATCGCGGCGCGGAAGCTGGGCGACGTCCCGGCCCTGCCGATGACCACGGCGTGCCTGACCCTGGCCGCGCTGGTCTGGCTGCCCCCGGCCATCCTGACCTGGCCGCACCGGGTCCCCTCCGGCCAGGCGCTAGCTGCGATGGCCGCGCTCGGCGTCGTGTGCACCGCCTTCGCGTTCATCGTCTTCCTCGGGCTGATCAGGGAGGTCGGCACGTCCCGGGCCATGGTCTTCACCTACGTCAACCCGGCCGTGGCCGTGGCGGCCGGCGTCGCCTTCCTGTCCGAGCCGTTCACCGTCACCATGGCCGTGTCGTTCGCGCTGATCCTGGGCGGCTGCCTGCTGGCCACCGGTTCCCGGCGCGGCCCCCAGCCAGGCGGCGACCAGGCCGCCGAGGCGGACCAGGTCCCCGACCTCGTCTAGCGGGCGCGGTCAGTCCGCGCAGACGGCCCAGGCCTCGATCTCGATCATGAGGTCGGGCATGGCCAGCGCCGATACCTGGACGGCGGTGCTGGCCGGGGGACGGGCGGTGTCGACGTACTCGTCGCGGACCGCGCGGACCACCGGGAGCATCGTGATGTCGGTGACATAGTAGTTCAGCTTGATCACGTCGGTGAACGAAACGCCCGCCGCCTCCAGCGCCCGGCTGAGGTTGGCGAACACCTGCCGGGTCTGCGCCTCCGGGTCGCCTGGCCCGACCACCTGGCCCGCCTCGTCGAGGGCTACCTGCCCGGCGGTCGCCACCCAGCGGCCGCGTCCGGTCACCGCGTGGCTGTAGCCCGGGCCGGGCGCCAGCCCGTCCGGGGCCCGGAAGTGCTGTAGTGCCGACACCTGCCCGTCCTTTCCGTCGCACTGCTTCCCCAGGCTAATCTCTGAACGGCTCGTCACAAGGATCGTGCAGTTACCCCCGTGAAACGGGGTCTGTCGCACATCTCGTGATGGTAACGATGCGCACTGCCCGCGACATGCGGAGAGAATGGGACACAAACCTGGCAAATCGGGCACCCGTCAGGGCCTCTCCGCTTGATCGTGGACCGCTACCTGCGAAATGTGAGGGGTAAATGTCCGCGATCACGGAACTGGCTGGCGCGCCGGCCGGGCTGAGGTGCTCGGCGGAATCTAGGTGTCGACGTCGGCGACGATGCAGGTGATGTTGTCGGGAGCGCCGCCGTCCAGGGCCAGGGCCACCAGGTCCGCGGCGGCCTGGTCGGGGTCGGGCACGCTGAGCAGGACCCGCGCGATGGCATCGGCGGGCACGACCACGTGCAGGCCGTCGGAGCAGAGCAGGTAGCGGTCGCCGGGCCGGGCCTCGCGGAGCTGGAGGTCGGGCCGGGAGCTGTGCTGACCGGTGAGCGCCCGGAGCAGCAGCATCCGCTGCGGGTGCGACGCGACCTCCTCGGCCGTGATCTTGCCGTCGTCCAGCAGCGACTGCACCAGCGTGTGGTCCTGGGTGATCTGGAAGACCTCGTCGTCGCGGACCAGGTAGGCCCGCGAGTCGCCGATGTGCACGAGCCCGAGCTGGGAACCCGACCACAGCAGCGCCGTCAGCGTCGTGCCCATGCCCTCAAGTGAGGGGTTGGCCTGGACCATGTCGCGCAGCGCGCTGTCGGCCCGGCGGACGGCGTGGTCGAGCGCATTCAGCAGTTCCCCGGCCGGTACCTGGGTGTCCAGCGGTCGCAGCGCCTCGATGACCGCCGCGCTGGCCATCTCGCCGATCGCGTGGCCGCCCATCCCGTCGGCCACCGCCAGCAGCCGGTCTCCGGCGTAAGCGGCGTCCTCGTTGTCCTCGCGGTGCAGGCCGATGTCCGACCGCACCCCGTAGCGGACGGTGAGCGTCCCCTGGTTATCGCTCATGACTCTGTCCTCTCCCGGGTCCTTGCCCGACAGGTAACCGATGAGGAACGCGGCGAGCTCACGCCGGGCCGCGGTTTCCGCCTCGGCCCTGGCCCAGTACGCGGCCAGCTCTTCGGCGGCCCGGGCGGGCGGCAGGCCGGTCACCGAGCGGATCGCGGCCAGCGGCATGCCCAGGCGGCGTAGCCACGCCACCAGCCGGGCCTGCTCCAGCTGACGCGGGTCGTAGAGCCGGTACAGCGTCACCGGATCGACCCGGGCCGGATGGAGCAGGCCGAGCTCGTCGTACAGGCGGAGCGCCTTGCGCGACAACCCGGATGCCTGGGCGAATGCCCCGCTGGTCATCAGCTCCACGTCCGCCTCCTCGTGCCGGGCGGGCGCCCGGCACGATCAGGTTCGGGCCTGCCCCAGGGGCAAGGTCAAGGGCGCCTGCCCGGTTGGGCCTACGGTAACCCGGGGCCGCCGCACAGGGGGTCACCCAGGGCGGCGGCGGTCCGGATGCCGGCTCCTTACGCGACCGGGGCGGGCACGTCGCCGAGCTGGCCGACCTCGATACCGCCCCCGCGCTCGAGGTGCGGGCAGCCCCTGGCGATCGCCGTGGCCGCCTCCAGGTCGTCGGCGTGGATCACCGAATAGCCGCCCAGCTCGGTGGTGTCCGGGCCGCAGTTGCCGAGCGCGGCCCGGTCCACAGCCGGCTTGCCCAGGTCGGCGAGCTGCTCGCCCATGCCGTCGAACCAGGCCGTCCACGCGGCCCTGGTCTCCGGGGTCGGGGTGTAGCCCGGCGGGTTGCGGTAGGCGAATACGAAATCAGGCATCGATCTGCTCCTTCTGCTGGCTGGCCGGCGGGGCGCCGGCCGTCACACGTACTGACACCGCCCGGTGGCCGGTCCGGGCGGTGTCAATACTGATGAAGCGGCATGACGAGGTGAGGATGGGATCGTGAGCACCAACCTGATCGACCGGGCCCGGTCCGGGGACGCGACCGCGTTCGAGCAGCTGGTCGGCCCGTACCGGCACGAGATGCAGGTGCACTGCTACCGGATGCTCGGCTCGGTGGCCGACGCCGAGGACGCCCTCCAGGAGACGCTGACCGCGGCCTGGCGCGGGCTCGGCGGGTACCAGGGCCGGGCCGGCATCCGGACCTGGCTGTACCGCATCGCCACCAGCCGGTGCCTGAACATGCTCCGCGCCGCGAGCCGGCGCCCGCAGGCGAGACCGCCTGCGCCGGACGTCGAGCCGCCCGAGCCGACCCGGCTGGGCGAGGCGGTGTGGCTCGAGCCGTACCCCGACGTCCTGTTCGACCTGCCGGACAGCGCGGCCGGCCCGGAAGCGCGGTACGAGGCGCGCGAGGCCATCTCGCTGGCCTTCGTCACCGCGCTGCAGCTGCTGCCACCACGTCAGCGCGCCGCGCTCATCCTGCGTGACGTGCTGGACTTCTCGGCCCGGGAGGTAGCCCGCCTGCTGGGCACGACCGAGCAGTCGGTGGCCAGCGCCCTCAAGCGGGCCCGGGCTACGCTGGCCCGCGAGCTGCCGTCGCCGGACCGGCCGCCGCCGGCGCCTGACTCGCCTGCCGAGCAGGCGCTGCTGAACCGCCTGGTCCGGGCCTTCGAGGCCTGCGACGTGGACGGGATCGTCGCCCTGATGACCGAGGACGTGTGGCTGCGCATGCCTCCGGTGCCGCTGGAATACCAGGGCCGGGAGCTGGCCCGGCGCTTCTTCTCGCAGGTGGCGTTCCGCCCGGACCGCCGCTTCGCGATGGTCCCGACCCGGGCCAACGGCCAGCCCGCGTTCGGCGTCTACCTGGGCGATCCGCTCACAGACCTGGGACATGCCATGGGCCTGCTCGTCATCACCCTGGCCGGCGCCCGGGTCAGCGCGATCACCCGCTTTGACAGCGCCGTGTTCAGCCGGTTCGGATTGCCCCGGACGCTGCCCGTGGTCAGGTGAGGTCCAGCAGGGCGTTGTGCACCATGCTGCTGTGCGTCAGCTCGGCGCCCTTGGGCTGGCCCGTGGTGCCGCTGGTGTACAGGATGACCGCGGTGTCGGTTTCGGTGTCCCACCCAGGACCCGAGGCGTTTACCGAAAAGATATAAACAGAATCACACGTTGAGTACTGGACGAGGTTGTCGAAACCATTCACCATGATGGTGACGGCCTGGCTGCATCTTGTCGCGGCTGGCCCGGGAAGGATGCCTGGTGAAGCCCAGAGCCGTTTCGATCGCCGCCGCTGCCCTGCTGGCCGTGCCGTTGCTCCTGTCTGCGGCTCCGCAGGCCGCGGCGGCTGCGCCAGCGGTCTGCTCGTCGTCCGCTCATCCGGCGCTGGCCGCCCGAATCGGCCGGGACATCGGGGCGGCGCGGCGCGGCCGTGTCTCCACCGTCGCGGTGGCAGTCGACGATCCCGGCGCGGGTATCTCGTGCCGACTCAACTCCACCTGGCAGTTCTACTCGGCCAGCGTGGTCAAGGCGACTATCCTGGGCGCGCTGCTGCGCAAGGCGCAGGAACAGCACCGGCATCTGACCGGGACGGAAACCTCCCTGGCCTGGGCGATGATCACCAGGTCGGACAACGGGGCCGCGTCCGCGCTGTGGGCGCGCGTCGGGCGGTACTACCTCCAGCACTTCCTGAACCTGGCCCGGATGACGCACACCGTCCTGGGACCGGGCGGCGTGTGGGGCCTGACCCTGATCACGGCGTCGGATGAGATCCTGCTGCTGCGGCTCCTGCTGCGGCCGAACCGGGTGCTCGACGCCGCCTCCCGGAACTACGAGCTGAGCCTGATGGCGCACGTCATCCCGGCTCAGCGCTGGGGCGTGCCGACCGGGGCGCCGACCAGACTGACGCCGCACGTCAAGAACGGCTGGCTGCCCCTGGCCCGGCACGGCTGGCACGTGCACAGCATCGGCTGCTTCACCGGCCGGGGTGGCGGCTACAGCATCGTCGTCCTGACCCTGGACAACCAGTCCATGGCCTACGGAATCGGGACCATCGAGGCGATCGCCCGGGTCATCAACCGGGACCTGAATCCGGGCGCGACCGCACGCGTCCCGTCCTCGGTCATCTCACCATCGCAGGAGACGCCGGACGAACCCATCCCCTAGGGACATGGCCGACCGGATAGGCATGGCGAGCCCGCACTGGTCGCGCCTAGGCTTCTTACCGTGGCCGCGATCGAGTTCGACGAGCGAGACCTTGGTGCCCGGGTACCCGACCTGGCCGCGGGCGGGGGGTGGACCCGGGTCCGGCTGCGGTGGCGCCGAGACCCGCTGACCGGAGCCAGTGCCCGGATCCTGACCGGGGTCAAGCTTCAGCCGGATACGCGGCCGGACCTCACCGGACTGACCGCGAAACCAGCCTTCTGCCCGTTCGACAGCGAGCACCTGGAGAAGGCCACGGTCCCGTTTCCCGCCGAGCTCACGGCCGAGGGCCGCATCCGCGTGGGCCGGGCCGTCGTGGTGCCCAACATCATGGCGTACGCCACCCACAGCGCAGTCGGCATCTACGATCCCGCGCGGCACTTCCTGGACCTGGACGAGCTGACGCCACCCCTGGTGGGGGACGCCCTGGCGGCCATGATCCGGCACGCCCGGGCGGTGCGGCGATTGGACCCGGCGGCGGCCTGGAGCTCCGTCAACGCCAACTACCTGCCGCCGTCGGGTGCCTCGCTGGTGCATCCCCACCTGCAATCCGCGCACGACGCCTGCGGCCTGACCGGCCAGCGCCTGCTCGTGCGGCAATCGGGGGCCTGGCAGGACGGGCATGGATCGTCGTACTGGACGGCGCTGGCCGAGGAGGAGGCCAGCGGCCCGCGGTGGGTCGGCCGCATCGGCCGGGTGGCCTGGCTGACCCCGTTCGCCCCGACCGGGTTCCATGAAGTGTGGGGCGTGGCCCACGGGGCCGCCGACCTGACCGAGCTGACCGAGCAGGATGCAGCCGATCTCGGGCAGGGGCTGTCCCAGGTCCTCGCCGCCTACCGCGCCTGGAACCTGGCCTCGTTCAACTTCGCCCTGATCGGCGGCGGACCACGGGCCCGCGAGCACGGGTACCAGGTGCTGCTCAAGGTCGTCAGCCGGTCCAACCCAGACCCGGTGTACCGGAGCGACGCCACCTACTTCGAGCGCCTCCTCGGGGAAGCGCTGATCGACGTGAGCCCGGAGGAGGTGGCGGACGCCGTCCGGGCCAGATTCTGACCGGCCCGCCGGCCCGATCCGGAGCCTAGCGGACCAGGTCGATGATCCTGGGCAGGTGGCGGGGGTCGCAGTTGAGGGTGAAGGTGGTCAGGACGGTCTGTTTCCAGCGCGGGATCTCGTCGGCGATCTTGGCCCAGGGGCCGACCAGGGCCACGTCTTCGACCAGCTTGGCCGGGACGGCGGCGATCGCGCTCTTCTTGTCGCCGGCCAGGTAGAAGTCCTGGATGGTGCGGGCCTCGGCCTCGTAGCCCATCCGGGCGAAGACCTCGTAGTGGAAGTTGATCCCGCGCGCGCCCATGCCGCCGATGTAGAGAGCCAGGGTCGGGCGGACGAGATCGGCGGCCCGTTCGGTGTCGTCATCGACGACGATGGCCAGCGGTCCGCCCACGACGTCGAACGTGTCCCGGGTGTGCCGGGCGCCGGGGCGCGCGAAGCCCTCGGCCAGGGCACTGGCGTAGAAATCGTTCATCGCGGGCGAGAAGAAGATCACGTTCCAGCCGTCCGCGATCTCGGCCGCCAGGGCCACGTTCTTGGGTCCCTCCGCGCCCAGGTAAATGGGGATCACGGTGCGGTACGGGTGCAGGATCGAGCGCAGCGGTTTGCCCAGGCCGGTGCTACCGCGGTCGGCCGGCAGGGGCAGCTGGTAGTGCCTGCCCTCGTAGCTGACCGGCTCGCGGCGGGCGATGACCTGGCGCACGATATCGATGTACTCCCGGGTCCGCTCCAGCGGGCGGGGATACGGCTGGCCGTACCAGCCCTCCACCACCTGGGGGTTGCTGGTGCCGATGCCGAGCAGCACCCGGCCCTGGGTGAGGTGATCCATGGTCATCGCGGTCATGGCCAGGGTGACCGGCGGACGGGCGGACAGCTGGGACACGGCCGTGCCGAGCTGGATCCGCGAGGTCCGCGAGCCCCACCAGGCCAGCGGGGTCCAGGCGTCGCTGCCGTAGGCCTCGGCCGTCCAGATCTGGTCGATCCCGGTGCGTTCGGCCGTTTCGAACAGTTCCGCGGCGCCAGGCGGCGGCCCCGCCGACCAGTAGCCGGCTGAGACAGCGGTCTTCATGAAAGCATCATCGCAGCCCGTGCAGCCGGTCCAGTACCTCGTCCGTCTCCCGGACAAGGTCGGCCATCACGTCGGCGACGGGGCGGACCTCGGTCATCCGGCCGATGATCTGGCCGGCCGGCATCGGCACCACGTCGGGCTGGCCGGACCGCATGAGGCGCTGATGCGCCTCGCTGACCAGCAGGTTCTGCAGCGGCATGCGTAGCGGCTCGGGCGCGCCCGGTGCCTCCCAGGCGTCCGTCCAGCGGTTCTTCAGCAGCCGGGCCGGCTTGCCGCTGTAGATCCTGGACCGGACGGTGTCCGAGGAGGTGGCCGCGAGCAGCGCCTGCTGAACCGCGGGCGCAGTGCTCAGCTGCTGGTACTCCTGCGTGACCAGCCAGGCCGAGCCCATCCACACCCCGGCGGCGCCCAGGGCGAGCGCCGCGGCGACCTGGCGGCCGCAGCCGATTCCGCCCGCGGCCAGCACCGGCGCGGCGGCGCCGACCGCGTCGACGATCTCCGGGACCAGGACCATGCTGGCGATCTCGCCGGTGTGGCCGCCTGCCTCATAGCCCTGGGCGACCACGATGTCCACGCCGGTGGCGACCTGCCGCCGGGCGTGCTCCGCCTTCCCGGCCAGCGCCGCGACCAGCATGCCGCGGTCGTGCGCGGCGGCGATGACGTCGGGCGGCGGCGGGCCGAGCGCATTGGCCACGAGCCGGGCGGAATGGGCCAGCGCGACCTCGACGTGCTGGCGCGCGACCGAGTGCAGCCAGCCGAGCACGCCGTCGGCGGCTTGCTCGTCGTCCGGCAGCGGCGGCACGCCGAGCCGGAGCAGGGCCTGCTCAACGAAGTCCTTGTGTCCGGCCGGGATGAGCTGGCCGAGGTCGGCGGGCGCGCCCTCGGCCGGGACCCGGGCGGGCATGACCACATCGATGCCGTAGGGGCGGCCGCCGGTACTGGCGTCCATCCAGTCCAGGACCTGATCCAGCTCGGCCGGGTCGTTGAAGCGGACGCAGCCGAGCACGCCCAGGCCGCCGGCCCGGCTGACCGCGGCGGCGACGTGCTCGGACGGGCTGAAGCCGACGATGGGGTGCTCGATGCCAAGCAGGTCGCACAGGCCCGTCTGGAAACTCATGACGGCTGGTGGGCGGCGGCGTACTGGTGCGCCCAGGCGTAGTCGGCCTTGCCGGACACGGTGCGCCGGATCGCGCCGGTCAGCCACAGGCTGCGCGGGACCTTGTAGCCGGCCAGCTGGCCGCGGACGTGCGCCTGGAGCGCGGCCAGGTCCGGCGCGGCCCCGGGCCGCGGCTGCACCAGGGCCGCTACCCGCTGGCCGAGCCGCTCGTCGGGCACGCCGATGACCAGCGCGTCGAACACGTCCGGGTGGGACTTCAGCGCGCCTTCGACCTCTTCGGGGAAGACCTTCTCCCCGCCCGAGTTCACGCAGGTGTTGCCGCGGCCGAGCAGCGTTACCGTGCCGTCGTCCTCGACCCGGGCCAGGTCGCCGGGGACGGCGTAGCGCCTGCCGTCCACCTCGGCGAACATGTCCGCGGTCCGGGCCGGGTCGTTGTAGTAGCCGAGCGGGACGTGACCGCCGCGGGCCAGCCGGCCGACCTGGCCGGGACCGGCCGACTGGCCGTCGTCGCCGAGGACGATGACGTCCGGGCCCGCCATCACGGTGGGACCGCCGCGGTGCGGCTCGCCCGCGCTCACGAAGCTGATGCCGGCGAAGCCGGTCTCGGTGGAGCCGATCGCCTCCGTGATCACCACGTCGGGCAGCGCCTTGGCACAGGCGTCCTTGACCGCCGGGGAGAACAGCGCCGCACTGGAGGACAGCGCGACCAGCGAGGAGGCGTCGTAGTCCCCGGCCAGGTAGGCCTCGACCAGCGGCCTGGCCATGGCGTCGCCGATGATGACCAGCACGTTGACCTGGTGCCGCTGCACGGCGCGCCAGATCTCGTCCGGGTCGAAGGCGGGCAGCATGACGATGGTCTCGCCGGTGAACAGGCCCGCCAGCGCGGCCACCTGGGCGTTGCCGTGGATCAGCGGCGCCGCGCAGAGCTTGACGAACTCGCCCCGGTCGAGGCCGGTGCGGGACTGCTCCCACTCGTCGGTCAGCGGGACGCCGGTGACGAAGTCGATGCCGCCGGCCAGGGTGCGCCAGATGTCCTCGTGGCGCCACATCACGCCCTTCGGGTAGCCCGTGGTGCCGCCGGTATAGATGATGTAGACGTCGTCCGCGCTGCGGGCGGCGAAGTCGCGGCCCGGGGCCGCGCCGGCCAGGGCGTCCGCGTACGCCGCGGTGTTGTCCGGTAGCGCCCCCGGAGGGGTGCCGTCGTCGACCTCGACCAGGCCGCGCAGGCCGGGAGCGGATTGGGCCACCACCGCGCTGACCACCGGCGCCAAGCGCCGGTCGTACACCAGCGCGGTCAGGTCCGAGTCCGCCAGCATGTACTGCAACTCGTTCTCGACGTAGCGGTAGTTGATGTTGACCGC
>Ga0207693_10003711_pt1 | contig 13021 bp, 12 predicted proteins | sample LARL81metaG_FD_184347 | JGI IMG/M metagenome (GOLD analysis project Ga0207693, IMG submission 184347) | Corn, switchgrass and miscanthus rhizosphere microbial communities from Kellogg Biological Station, Michigan, USA - LAR L8-1 metaG... | ecosystem: Host-associated > Plants > Roots >...
CGAGCCCACGTTCGCCTCGACCATGCCCGCGGCCGCCTCTGATACCGACGCGTCCGGCCTTGTCTTCGCCACTCGGGTGGTCATGAGATCCCGCAGCACGGCCCGGGATGACGCCCCGGGGTTCCCGCGGTCAGTCACTCCCGCCCACCTCATCGTGATCACTGTCGCGGTGAGGGGTGGCTGGCCCGCCCATCTCCTCGGAGAGCATTCGCCACAGCGAGCCCGCCCACAGTGACACGCTGGGCCATCTCATCCAGAACACCTGGAGCGTCGTCTCGTCGAAAGCAGCGTGGGCGCGCTCAGGGGTGACGGCATCCCTGACTTCCTCGAGACCGTGAATCAACTCAAGGAACCGATCGGCAAGATCGTCCATGCAATCACCCGCCTTCCGTGCGGAGTGTAAACCGGCCGGCCCGGCAAGACGAGGGCCTGCGGCCGGGCCATGGGCAGCAACAGGCCACGCGTCGCGCTGGCAGATCATCTATCCACAAAATGAGAAGAATTCTTCAATTTGTGGATAGATGGCCGAGCCCGCCCATGCTGCCATCCTGGACTCACCCGGTCAGCCGAACCTCTCCGGTGGCGACTCTGGCCGCAGAGCAGTCGTCGAAGTGCTGGTGGCCCACTCGACCGGTGGCTCAGGCGGCGTGGCTGGCGCGGGCCAGGGAACGGTGGATGGGCAGCGTAGCCTGAGCCAGACGAGGCCCGGAACTGCCGAATGCCTCGGCTTCCACCATGCGGGCCCAGCGCATCCGCGCGACAGCCGTGTCCGGGTGATCACCGAACTCCTGTGCCACTCGTTCGGAGCAGCCTTTGCTGCCGAACGCGCGGACGGCCGAGGCGACGGCCTGCCGGACCTGCCCGGCGCTGAGTTCTTCGGAGCGCTGCAGGGCCGACACGAACAGGGCGTCGGCACGGACGGCGCTGATGCTGAGATGGTGCATCGCTGGCCGCATCGTGAGCCTCCTCGCAGGCGGATACTTCTACTACACAACCGGAGTACGACATTCCTCCGTTGATGCAGTTCAACCAGAAAGATCCCGCGCAGCGATGAGACTTATCGTGGACCGCGGCGCGACGTGTGGCGGCGGGAGCCGACCGGACTGCGATCTGTCCATGGAACATCGGCCCATATCAGCCGACCCCCTTCGTCTCCGCATGCGCCGGTGCGTGATGCGAGTCCGAGCACGACCTGCAGTCCGCGGCCATGCTCACCGAGCACATCATGACCCGAGGATTCCTGAGGACCAGTGGGAGCACCGCCGTCCACTACCGCGATCCGGACGGTCGTCGGCTGGGCGTGCCATGTGATCTCCACGGCGAAGGATCCGCCCCGACCGCTGGCAGTGTGCTTGACCGCATTGGTTGCCAGTTCGACGGCCACCATGATTGCGTCGTCACGGGCAGGGGCGTCAGGCAGGAGCCTGGCCAGCCACTCGCGAAGCGGCCGCAGCTCGGCCTCATTCCCAGGAAAGTCCCGCCGCCAGCGCCGCTCGAGTGTTGGCATGGCGAAGGCTCCCACAGACTTGATCCCGGCTTGACACCCGGCGGCGTCCTGTCGCCGACCACTGACTACCTTGCAGAAGCGCCAACAGCAATACAAGAAGAGCAGCGGCGACAGAGCCAGACAAACCCAAGCACGACGCAGGTGCTATATAGCGGGCTGACCGGATTCTTCTTTCGCCTATGCATCAAGGGCGACGGGATGAGTTAGTTCTCCTGACTGGAGAGCGGCCAGCAACTGGGGCAGATTGGGTGGAAGCAAACGGCCACGGAATCGGATTAGCTCGGGATGGCTCCACCAGTGGTAACCAAGAAGCCCGGCTTTCTCATTTGGCGTGTGGCGAGGCGTCAGCGCTGGGACCAGGTCGCGAACGCGCGCGAGGTAAACGGTCTCGTGGCGATGGTGCTCCCGGCTCCTGTAACGAAAGCGCGTCTCGCGGGTCCACAGGCAGGGGCCGAGCTCACCGGCGAGGAATCCCGTTTCCTCGGCCAGTTCGCGGCTGGCGGCCGCCTGCGGGGTCTCCCCTGGATCGATTCCACCGCCAGGCAGCTCCCACCACTCGCTCGCTGGCTCGTCAGGGTCCCGGGCATGGATGAGTAGCACTCGATCGTGCGGGTCTAGGACAAGAACACGGGCGCCAAGCCGCAGTTCTGGCTCGGCAGCGGCGACAGCTGTGGTGTGACTGACGGACATGACGCTGGAACTCCTGGGGCTGCGGCTAGTGAGCAGCCACCGCGTCCTTATCCGGATCCCGGCTGGAGGCCGAAATCCCTCGCCCCGTCCTGACTAGAACAGCGTGGCGGGTGTGACTGCGGCGACCGGGTCAGACACTAGCAACGCAGGTGAGGTTTCCAGGTTGAGGCGCGCCGTGAGGGCTGAGTGATCCGAGAGCCGGTCTTTGCGCGGCTGGTGCACGTACGCACAGTCGGCGATAGCGCCGCCCAGGTCAGCAGTGCAGAAAGCATGGTCGTAGCGGTATCCGTCACCAGTCCGGCCGACCCAGCTGTGCTCGACCGCATCCGGGTACAAGTGCCGGTAGGTGTCGACGAAGCCATGCTCGGTGATGAGCGCCCGGTAGAAGTCGTATTCGAACGGGACGAAGAATGGGTAGTGCGGCCGGTGGCCGGGTTCGAGGATATTCAGGTCCCCGAGAAATACCGCGGGGAGACCCGGGTTCCGTGCAGCTAGCGCAGCCCGGCAGGCGGCCAGCCACTTCTGCTTTCGTTCTGTCTTCTCCAGCCCGGCGTCACGGGATGGGACGTACGCGCCGATGACCTGGAGCAGGCCGCTCGCACTGGGGATTGTGATCGCTGCGGCCCGCGTCGGCAGGTAGCCGACCGCGTCACCGAAGGGATCCGGCTGGGCCTGTACCCGGCTGATGATCATAACCCCGTACTCACCGGGCCCATGGACCGGGAAGCTGACGTGGTAACCAGCGGCACCGAACCTGTCGGCCAGGAACTGGCAGCCAGTACTTGCTTTCGTCTCGGTGAGGACCAGGACGTGTTCGTCGCGCCCGGCAAGCCAAGCAAGCTGACGGCGGGCACGCTCCTCTGAAGGGTTGCCGATATTGAAGGTCAGGAAGGAGAGGCCGCTAGCTGTCATGTGGACTCCGGTCGGCGCCGATGGACAGTACGCGGTCGGTGACTATAGCCGCGACCTCGACGGCGGTGTGGGAAGTACTGTCGATTTCGCAGACTGCCCAGCCGAGCGTGGCCAGCCGACTCGCCGTGTCCTGGTAGAGAGCTGACTCAGTCTGGGATCCGGAGGGCTGGCGTTCGAAACGGCTATGTGGGCCGCCTCGCTGGCTCATCCGTTGGGTGAGCACGGCCGGTTCGGCGTTGAGTATCACCGCCAGGTCGGGGCGCTCGACACCGGCGTTGAGCTGCCAGATCGTGTCCCAATCCAGGTGGTCGATGCGCTGCAGGACAAGGCTTGAGGGCAGGTACCGGTCACAGAGGACGACCGATCCGGCCTGGCGCTGTGGGCGGATCTCGCTGACGAGATGATAATGCCGGTCGCCGGCGACCAGGCACGCCAGAGCCATCCCGGTGTAGGTGTCTGTCCCGGCCCGGATCAGCTCTCCCAGCGGTGTGCGGGTGGGCTCGGTCGTGGCATGGACGCGCAGCCCGCGCGCTGCAAGCTGAGCAGAGATCAAGGTCACGGCAGTAGATTTGCCCGCGCCGCCCGGGCCGTCGATGCTTACGAACAGGCCGGCACCGCTCATGCAGGTACCAGTGGAAGCAGCCGCCGTTCCGATGAGGTCACCGGGCACACTTCGGTGTCCACCGCGCCGATGTGCTGCCCGGCGGCGACAACGGCGGCGGGACAGCCCTTGCCGCACCTGCTGGCCACGCCGCAGGAGGCGCAGGTGGCATTGGCACCCATCTGATAACGGTCGCTGAAGCGGTAGGCGTCCAGCCGCGCCGCGATATCGGCGTCAGTGAAGATGTTGCCCACGATGAATTCATCCGGGTTGTGCTGGGACTGCGGGGTGCGGGCCGCGAACACCAGGTAGGGGCAGACCGTGAGCTCGCCCGGGGTGAACACGTAGACGATTGTGCCTGCCTGGCACCCAGCAAGCGGCTTGCCGCTGGTATTGGGGAACCGGATGTGTACGACGTCCAGGTCAGGGCCGTGGAATGGGGCGGTCAGCTCGGCGATGTGCTGCATCCGTTGCTCGGTGGCGGCGAGACGGCTATGCGCCTTTACCCCGCGGCCCATCGAGGACAGCGGGTTCATCAGCACGTAGGTGGCGCCGCGTTCGATGGCAAACGCGCACAGCTCGCGGTACTCGTCGTCGTCGGCCAGCGAGTTCGGGGTACACAGCAAGCCTTGCAGGAGACCGCCGGCAGCCAGCGCCTTGACGGTTGCGATAGTCGTCTGGAAGCTGGCGCGGTCGCCGCGGAATCTGCCGTGCGACTCGGGCCGGAAACCGTCCAGCGAAACGTTGCAGTGCACCCCGCCGATCCGGGCCAGAGCGGTGACCTGGGGCTCGCTTAACGTCGTGGCGTTGGTGCAGACACCTACCTCCATGCTGGCGTCCCGGAATGCCCGGACGACATCCAGGAACCGCGGGTGGATGGTCGGCTCGCCGCCGGTCAATGTCACGCGGTCTACGCGGCATTCGGCCAGCCGGGGAATGAGGGCGCCGACGATGGCTCCGAAGGGCATGCTCTCGCCGTGTCTGGTAGCCGACACAAAGCAGTGGGCGCAGTGCAGGTTGCACCGTTCATCGATCTGGACCAGGGCCTTACGTTTGCCATCGGCGGCCGTTGTGCGGAAATAACACGATGCCGCCTGTCCGGAGGTAGCGATACTGCGAGAGGGCATCCGGCTCGCCTCCGATGCCTGCGGGGGAAGTGCCGCCCCCAGGGTGCGACGGAACTTCGCCCGGGGGAAGGTGACAAACACGTACAGGGATGGACACTGTGAGTATCCGGCCGTTCTTGGTGCTGGCCCATGGCAACGTGAACCGGAGACCAAAATGTCAGCGGAACTACGCGCTTGGCTGCGGGTACAACGGCAGGCCCGCGGCTGGAACGTGCCCGAGATGGCCCGGCGTCTGCGGCGCGCAGCCAGGTCTAGTGGGGACGTCGTCCCCGACAACACCGCACTCTGCACCTACGTCCGTCGCTGGGAACGCGGGCAGGTAGGCCCATCCGAGCGGTACATGCTGCACTACTGCAAAGCGTTCGGCATCACCCCGGCCGAATTCGGCCGGGGCGCCCAGCCCGCTCAGGTGGCACCGTCCGTTGGACGGCTTCCTGGCGAGGAGGCCCCCGAGCGTGATTACGCTGAGGTGGTGCGCCGCAACGAGTTCCTGGCGCTGTCGGGCGCAGCGTTGGCGGGTCTCCTCGCGCCACCTCTGGTTCATGGGTGGCCAGACGGCCGCGCCCCCGCACCGTCTGACCTGGATGAGCTCCTGCTGGCCCAGTTCCGCGCACAAAATGAGGGCTACCGCTGGCTGGATCGCCAGCGCGGCGCCCACGGTTTGCTCCGGTCCACTGCCATTCACGCCCGCAATCTCGCCAGCCTGTGGCGTTCCACCGAGCCTCCGCACCCGCTGCGCGGCACGTTGGCACAAGTCGCCGCTGACGCATGCCACCTAGTGGCGTACCAGGCGTTCGATCAAGGAAGGCGCGTCCAGGCGATCGAGTGGTACCGCTGCTCAGCAGAGCTGGCCGTCGAGGGCCGCGCCCAGGACCTCTACGTCTTCGCTATGTGCGGCGTGGCCTACATGCACGCCCGTAACCGCGACGGAGAGCTGGCCTTGTCCCTGCTTCATCAGCTCGCCCAACTGCACCTGTCACCAGCCGCGCAGTGCTACGTAGCCGTTTACCAGGCGCATGCCTTCGCCAGCCTGCGCGACCACGACAATGCGTTTCTCGCCCTTGACGGCGCGACTGCACTCTCCGCTCAGGCACATGGCGATGCACCATCTCCCTGGCTGGGCATCCCCGACGCCACTTTCGTCGGGCGGCAGCGGGCAATGATCGCAGCAGAGCTTGGCTCGTCAGAGTCCCTGGGCCTGCTCAACGTGCTGGACAAGCAAACACCGGACGTCTTCCAGCGCTACCGCGTCACGCTGCTGACGGATCAGGCGCTGACATACGCACGGCTCGGAGATGCGGAACTATCCGCCCACCTGCTGGCGGAAGCCGCGCGGCGCAACCAGCGGATCCGCTCGACAGAGAAGGCTGCCCGCATCCAGGTCGTCCGGGCAGCCCTCGCCCAGACCGCGGACAGCAGTACGGTCAAGGTTTCGGATGAGGCCCTTCCTCCTTCCGATGGGATGGCACATCCCGCATTGCCCCCAGCAGACGAGCGGTGACGCGGGCCAGCAACTCCTCGTAAGCGGCCCGGGTGACAGTCAGTTGCTCGATGCCGGGGCGCTGCCTAAGGGCATCAGTCAGGGGATGCGATCTAGCGTGCACCGTGGCCGCCACGGGCACGTCCTGGTCGAAGAGGCGCTGGACGGCGTGGACGAACGCGCCCGAGTAGAGCTCCATCCGTCCCAGTTCGTCGATGACTGCCACTCCATCGGCTCGGGTCGCCCGCTCGATCGCCGGCAAAGCAATGCGCTCGAAAGCGGGAACGTCCACCCGATAGCGGCCAACCCGCGGGCCCTCAGTGAATCCCACATGCGCCATGACCGCTGAGCCGCCGCCGATCGCCTCCACCTGGAAACCGACACGCTCGCCCCTCTCGCGCAACTCACGCGAGGTGAATCCCGCCACCACGATGCCACGGGCCTGAAGCTCCGCGGCGATCCGGGACACCAACGTCGTTTTCCCAACCCCAGGCGCACCGGTCAGCAAGATGCGAGGGGCTTCTCGATGCCGCGCATCTGGTGTGGAACGTGCTTCGTCGGCATTGGAGAGGTCTGGCGTCTTTCCGTGCAGCGAGGTCACGTAGTCGAACTTCCCTGTGCCAGAGAGCGTCACGCCAGGAGCTAATAGTGCGCACGGCTAAGGCGACAAAAATGTTCTGGCCGAGCAGGGCAAGCTCACCGCCATCCTCCAGCCTAAGGAAGTCAGGCAAGCGCAGGACCGATCCCCTCAGCGCGGGCAGATCACCCGCCGGGACCATCGCGGCTGCCACCCATGAGAGTCCCTGTCCAGACGCAAATGTCTAGTGATAACCGAGCTGGGCGAGACGCTGGCGCGCGGTCTCGACCTCCTCATCGGTGAACAAGCGCGCGAAGTCGGGCTTCAGGACGAGAGCCTCGACAGTGAGATCGAGACGGCCTCGCTCGTAAAGCGCGGTGAACCCGCTGGCGACCTCGGACGAGGCGAGCAGCCGACGCGCTGTCCCGAGACCCCCATAGTCACTCAGCATTGTCAGGAAGTAGCTGGCCGCGTAGTTGGCTTCCTTCTTCGCCCGGACATAGACATCCCGCATCGCCTGCTCAAAGGCAGCGCGTACCTCAGGGTCCGAGGCGCCAACAGGACTTGCGGCAGGCGACGAGTCCTGCACGCTCGTGTCAGCCAAAGGAACCGTTGGTTCGGCTACCGGACCAGCAGCCTCCTGGTTCCGGCGGTGAACATAGCCACGAAGCGAATCGATGGATATGAAGACCTCGTAGCCCAGTTCTTTGAGCCGGGCTAGGTCTGCCTCCTGCGGGTCGAGTTCGAGAAGAACTGGATCACCTTGCCCGGGCTGCAGGCCTTCCGGCCAGCATGCCTCTGCGATGGCGAGCACCTCGCCGGTCGCCGGATCGGGTACCTCGCAGTCCACTGCGGGCTCTGCGCAACCGAGTTCCGTGAGTTCAGCGATGAGCGCCATCACCTGCTCGGCGCGGGCGTCCAGATCCTCGACGTCTTGGACAACAACTGCCCGCCGTTCCACCGGCTGAGCTGGTGCGGGCATGCTTCCGGCGCGCAGCTGACCCAGGAATGCGTTGGCAGCTTCGGCGAGCAGCATACGGCGGGCGGCAAGGAAGTCGCTGTAACGGTCTATCGGCCAGAGCGAGCGGTCCTGTGGGATCCACTGGGAGGCGAGCGCCCCCGGCTGCCGGGTCTCCACCTCGGCGAAGTAATCCTCTGGCTTGCGCTTACCGATCTTCAGGTTGGTTTCCTGGGTGAGGAAGCAGAAGTTGGCGACAGCATTGACCTGGCTCCGCCCATACCCGGCTTCGTACAGCACAGCCTTGGGGAAGATGTGGTGGATCTGCAGGCCGGTGAGGTGGCCGAGCAGGTGGCTGTGCAGTGGCAGCCCGCTGCCGAAGTCCCGAGCGCCCTGGACTCGGGTGAGCAGGTACAGCAGCGGGTAGAACCGCGACCCCTGGCCGAAGCCCTCGAAATCCTGGCCGTCGATCGCCAGGTTCCCGCCCCGCCACCGTTCAAGCGAGCTGATCAGGCCGCCGATGCCGGACCGGCCGAGCGTCTCGTAGTCCTGGTTGAGCACGGTCTCAGTAGACCCGGCGAAACGGCCCCACAAAGCGGTGTGGATGTACCAGTACAGGACGCGGTCCGTTTCCGGGAAATCGGCGAAGTGCCCGCCGGACTGATGCAACAGGCGGCAGATCACCGGGAAGGCGTACCGGCCCATCAGCACCCGGTTGTGGTCGAGCCCGAGGCGCCCGGCGACGATGTCGAGGAACTGGCTGATATGGCGGGCTGAGGCTTCCAGGGATTCCTGGAAAGCGGTGACCGGCACGTTGTCCAGGTAACTGAACTCAGCCCGCCCGGTCGCTACCGCCGTGGTGTTACGCAGCAGCCAGTCCAGGTTGAAGGAGAATCCTTCCTTCTCCCACCGGTCCAGGTGCGCGCGCATGGCCGCCCGGGCTTCCGGCCAGTGGGCGCACTGCTTGGCCAGGGCCAGGTCACCCTTAGACAGCTTGGTGCCGCCGGAGTTGACCCGGTTGAAGATCTCGACCACCTCGTCGACGGTCCTGTCCTCGCCGGTGATCTTCTCTTCATGGAAGTCCTTGTCTAGGACGCCGCGGAGCCGCGCCAGCCGTTCCATGTAGGCAGCGAAGTTTGGCTGGGTCTCCGGATGGCTACTGAGGGCCGCAATTTGAGGCTGCAGACCGTTCGTGAACAGCGAGGTGACGTCGATCCACCGGGGGTCGTCGCGCATCTTGGCCGGTGCGTAGAACTCGAAGGTCTCGTCTTCGACGTTGAACCGTAGCCCGGAGAACGCCTTCCCGTCACCCTGGAAGAAAGCCGGCGGCCGCCCCCGCGTGATGCCGTACAGCGAGGTGATGCGCTGCTGGCCGTCCAGGATCAGCACTCGGAGAGCCGGGGACACCATGGCCGCACCGCGCACCAGTGAGCCGTCGGCCTGAGTCTCCCAGGTGAGCAACCCGCCGACCGGGTACCCGCGGTATAGCGAGCGCATGAGCCCGCGGACCTGGTCACGGTTCCAGACGTAGCCGCGCTGGAACTCCGGCAGCAGCACGCTCCCTGAGTCTATTTGATCAAGAATGGCGGCCAGCTTCGTCATGACCTTCCCCTCGTTCCAGAGCCCTGTAAAGAGTGCAGCACAACAACAGGCCACGGCGTAACTTACTCCGGGCCTACCATCTACATGACGCGGCAGAGACCGTTGCAGTGCGCAAGTACGGCAGATTTCTCGACTATCCCGTTTCGTTCTCTATCGTCAGGCGACCGACGCGGTCTAGCATGCCCGTCTAGCAAGGGCGCCAGCTTCGGGGATAGCTGGCGGGGGGAGGACACAGCCAGTGGTTCGCCTGGCGATCACGAAAGACGTTCTGTCGGCGTTCGCCAGGCTCGATAAGAGTGTCCAAGGTGCCGTCCAGGGGACGATCGCAGGCTTCGCCAACGGCCATCACGCTGAAGCGCACCTGGAGAAGGTGCCCGGGAGCCTGGACGGCCGCATACGCCTGCTCCGGGTGGACGACTCCTGGTATGGCGTTGTGCTGGCCCCAGACAGCGGGGACACCTACTGCCTACTAACGATCCTGCCCCTAGACGAGGCCGTCGACTACGTCACTAGCCATCGTGCCAGCGTCAACCAGGCCACGGGGCTGCTGGAATTGTCGAACCCCGCCGCTATCCGGCAGGTCCAGCCTTCCCTTCAGGAGGTCGCCAGCCCAGATGGTCCGCGATTGTTCGCTGACGTCAGCGACGGCGACCTAACCCGGCTTGGTATCGACACGCTCGTCCGGCCGCTGGTGCGGCTCGTGGTCAACGACGCAGACCTGGATGCGCTCCAGCTAGTGCTGCCCGCCGCGCAGTACACCGCGCTGCACGCGCTGGCCAGCGGGATGACGGTGGACGAAGCCTACGCTGAGGTGACGCAGCTTCTCTTGGCCGACGCACCGCCAGGTCAGATTGAAAGCGACGATCTGGTCGCGGCCATGGAGCGCACCCCAGATCAGGTCGCGTTTGTGTCGGGCCAGGAGGAACTGCAGCTCATCCTGGCCCACCCGTTCGCCGCCTGGCGGACGTTTCTGCATCCCAGCCAGCGTGAGATCGCCTACCGGCCGAGCTACAGCGGCCCGGCTCAGGGTGACCGGCGGCCCCGGGACTGGCAAGACGGTCACCGTGCTGCACCGTGCGGCGTTCCTGGCCGCCCGCGCCTCCTCTTCATCTTCATCTGGGCCGAACCCGTCTGGCGCCGACGGGTCTCCCCTGGGATCTGATGCGGTGCCAGTCTTGCTGACCACGTTTAATGGCAACCTGGCCGAGGCTCTACAGGCCCAGCTTGATCTGCTGATCCGCGACGCCGTGGTGCGCCAGCGGATCCAGGTCCTGAACGTGGACCGGCTCGCGTATGGCATCGTCAAGCAGGACCGCGGCACTCCGGCCATCGCTGATGAGCGGGTGTTGCGTGCCCAGTGGACCCAGGCCGCGGAGGCCTTCGGGCTGGATCTCACCCCGGCCTTCCTCAAGAACGAGTGGGAGCAGGTCATCCTGGCCCAGGACCTGCGCAACGAGCAGGCCTACCTCACCTGCTTGCGCACGGGCCGGGGCCGTCCGCTCACCAAGGCCCAGCGCAGCCGGGTCTGGCAGGCCGCCCAGCAGGTCACCGCCGAACTGGCCGCCGCCCGTCAGTCCACTCACCTGCAGCTGGCTAACGAGGCCACGCACCTGCTCCGGCAGGTAGCCCTGCCGCGCTACCGGCACATCCTGGTGGACGAGGCTCAGGACCTGCACCCTTCGCAATGGCGACTGCTCCGCGCGGCCGTAGCCGAAGGCGCGGACGACCTGTTCATCGCGGCCGACCCGCACCAGCGCATCTATAACAACCGGGTCTCCCTAGCCAGCCTGCGGATCAGCGTGCGGGGGCGGAGCCGGAAGCTGTCCCTGAACTACCGGACCACCCAGGAGATCCTGGCCTGGGCGATGCCCCTGCTCGGCTCCGACCCTGTCACCGGCCTGGACGGCGAGGTCGACGCCCTGCTCGGCTACAGCTCCCCGATGCACGGCCAACGCCCGCAGGTGCGCCTCGCCGCCACCCGCGGTGAGGAGTTCGCATTTCTTTCCGAACGGATCCGCTCGTGGCTATCAGGCCGATCAGCGTGTCGGCGTGCCACAGGCGACCTGCCTAGCCTGTCCACCGATCTGCGGCATCCGGGCTGTGGGGTGTGGCAACTGCCCCGGGAACGATCTCCGGCGCTTTGGAGAGCATACTGATCACTCTCTCGAGATCCGGCAGGTCCTGCCTCTTGACGCGGCGACGCAGAGTGCGGCATGCAAGCCAGTGTTCACACGACGCCCGACCACAGCATCGCCGATGTGTCGGCGGCGCTCCCTCCTGACCGCCTGGTGCCGCTAGGTGGCGGCAGAACTCAGTGGCAAACCAGTGACAAATGATCAAGGACCCGACCGCCGCAGACGGCGATCAGGTCCTTGACCTGCTACTTCGGTGAGTAGCCCCGACCGGATTTGAACCGGGCTACCGCCTTGAGAGAGCGGCCCACGCGTCCCCGATCGCGTATGACCCCGATTGCCAACTGCCGCTCGCCGGGCGCTACGCCTGTCCCAGCGACCTCACCGAGGAGGCACCCCTCACGCGGGCACGGATCGCAAGCACTCGCTGCGAGGTGCCGATGTCTGCCAGTCTTGAACAGAGGCTGCCGCGATCCGCGGTCCCGTCCCGCCAACGAACCGCCAACGGTTGATCAAAAGGCCCGACCGCCTCCTGGCGATCAGGCCCCTGACCTGCACTTTCTGGTAGGGGGGCGGGATTTGAACCCGCGACCTCTGGGTTATGAGCCCAGCGTTGAATTGTCCCAATCGGATATAGGTGACATCGGCGCCAGCCCGGCCCCACCGCCGCGTGACAAAGCGCCGCAGCCGGGCCCAGGCGGCCCTTTACTCTCCGAGGTCGACAATCGCCGCCACCGGTCCGCCACCGTCAGGACCCTGGTGCGCGGCCGATACCGACACAAACACGGCCGGATCGCCGGTCACGGCCGCCGCGACACCTCCCACGCACGCCTTGATCTGGCGGTGCCAATGCACATCCGAGTCGTCGAGCATCGCATTGCGCCGCCCCCGGACCTGGCCGTCCTGGCTGGCCTCGCACTTCAGGAACACGTTGACCAGCCGCCCGTCCAGGTCGGCCGGATGCGGTCGCTCCGGCAACTCCAGCCCGGCATCTCTGATCGCCGCCCAGATCCCATCGGCATCCAACGCGTCACGCATCACCGAGTGCCCGATCCGGTACCGCCCGCCAACCCCGCGCACATTCCCGGCCACGACCACCTGCGCCCGGTCCAACTCGACCCCGGACGAGCATGAGGCGACCGACGAGCCCAGGTCGCGGCGGTGCATGACGTCCGCGTCCGCCGGCATCTCGATCTCGCCGAGCGCCACTGCGATGCCCAGCGCGGCGCACCCATTGGACAGGTCCATGGAGTCGCCCGTGTTCTCCGTCCACACGGTGTGCCCCCGGCTTTTCGCGTCCCGGATGGTGTGGATCGTCAGCAGCGGCGTTTTCGTTTGCACGTAATGCACGTCCGCTGGGTCGGTGATCCCCGCCCGCCCCATCGCCTCCCGCACTGCATCGGCCACCTTGGTGATCATGGCGACCCGGCCGATG
>Ga0207693_10003713_pt1 | contig 13019 bp, 11 predicted proteins | sample LARL81metaG_FD_184347 | JGI IMG/M metagenome (GOLD analysis project Ga0207693, IMG submission 184347) | Corn, switchgrass and miscanthus rhizosphere microbial communities from Kellogg Biological Station, Michigan, USA - LAR L8-1 metaG... | ecosystem: Host-associated > Plants > Roots >...
CGCGCTCAGTGTAAACGTCACGCAGCGCGAGCGGATCGTGGGCAGCAATTCTCCGGGATTACGCGCCAGCAGGAAGATGGTGGCAAAATCGGGCGGCTCTTCCAGGACTTTTAGCAGCGCATTGGCTGCTTCTTTCATGAATGCCGAATCCACAAAGATAAATACGCGCCGCCGCGCTTCCTGGGGCTTGTAACGCGCCGTCTGGATCACCTGCCGCACCTGGTCCACCTTGATCATCATCTGGGGCGGATCAGGAGGCACTACCAGAACGTCAGGATGCGTCTGTACCAGGATGCGGGTTTCGCGCTTGTCGGTCTCGCGCAGCCCTTCGCGGGCCTCAACGGCTTCGGCAAAGCGGCTGTCAAGGTCTTCGGCCTGGCCAATGCGGGTGCAGTTTGAGCAGACGCCGCAGAAATCCGGCAGGCCGTCAGTCTTTAGCGGTTGCAGGCAGTTCATGGTACGGGCCAGCATCAGCGCCAGGGTGTACTTTCCCGCGCCCTGCGGCCCGGCCAGGATCACGGCATGGGGAAACCGGTCACGGGCCAGCATCTCGCGCAGCCTGCGGACGGTCTCAGCATTGCCCTGGAAATCAGAAAACGGCATGTCAGCATTCTACGCACGAAATAGAGTTGCGTGCGGGCAAGAGATGGCGCTGTGGGGGAAGAAATGTGTCTAGGTAAACCATTGAATACAAATGGGATATATATTTTATTCGAATTTCCTTAAATTTTTCTGCTCCAGCTATATTTCCGGGAGTCCTTCTGACTCTACTACTACAGAAGCAGGCTCATCCGTCGACTGCTAAATAGGGGGATATGGACCCGGAAGCCGTATCCCCCTAATAATTTTTTAGAGCCAATTCGCAGCCCTCCCCCACTTTCCAATTCAAGCCAAAATTCTTTGAGACTTCGACTTCCGCCCTTTTGCCGGCAATCCTTAGCTTTTCTAACTGGCCTCTAACCGTCGCTTAACAAATTCCGCCCATGATTGCGGCAAGGGAGTTCCCCGTCCCCATTTCAAAATGATGTGTTTGAGGTTGATTGTCACCCTCCGAGGCTCCCCCAACGAGAGGTGTTTTTGTGGTTATTGAATTATTCCAGATGGCGTGGTCCAAGGTCTTCACCTGCCGCCATAGGAAATGCACGCCGCTCATTACCTGCCGCAAGGGGCAGCAACGCTCCAAGGTGGCGGCCATCACAGGGACCTATTTTGTATGTCTTGGTTGCGGCAAGGAGTTTGCTTATGACTGGGACAACATGCGCGTGATTGATCCTGAGCCCAGTCGAGTGAAAATTCTGATGGAGAAAGCAGCGCAGATGTACGCGGGCAAGTAAGCTCAGGCGCGATCTTTAGATTTTGCCGTCCGCCAGCCGTGGCAACCCGGCCCTTGGACCTGACTGATTTTTTGCCGGCGGTTTTTGTGTCCAGGCCTTGCGGATGGAATCTGCCAGCGCGTCGGAGTCCATGTCAGGGTCAGCGGCTGGTGCGCTTGGTGTTGGAGCAGGGAAATGAAGGACCCTCACCGTAGAGTGTCCATTCTGCATTCGCTCATTTCTTGGCATAGTTTTCCTGTGTGATTCAGTCAGAAGAGTAGAGTTGCGTTCGATTTCCGCTCAGGCGGCCTTAATGCTGTTCGGCCCGTCGCCCGCGTGCTCCGGAACTTCCTCCGGGACCGTCGCTTCCTTTTCCCTCGATGAGAGTTGTGTTCTGGCTCCTGCATTCAGTTCAAGCGTTCTGCGGACCGTGCTTCCGCTCAGTTTGAACCCTTCCTCTCGCAGCTGAAGTGCGCGTGCTTTAATCCGGTCCGATGTCACCTTCATGGCAGATTTCCTTTTGCTAGGTTAAAAGGTTATGAATTTTTTGAAGGAACAAAGGAACTAGCGACTTCATAGTTAGAAGCAAATGCGCCCAAAAGGATGTATAGGATTAAGGCGACTTTAATACTCGGCGGGTCAAACACCTTATTGCCTGCGATGTCTGCCGTGACTAATCTGCGCTAATGCAACAACGCAATTTCTGTATGACACTGCTTCTTGGGCTGTGCCTGTCTGCCGCCATGAGCGCACAAGTGCGCGCACAAATAGCCACGCCGGCGCCCACGCCTCTCGACGAATTTACTATCGTCGCCCTGCCGGACACGCAGTTCTATTCCTCGCTCAATCCCCAGATCTTTGCCGCGCAGACGCAGTGGATTGCCAATCACGTCCAGGACCAGAACATCAAACTGGTGGTCGGTCTGGGCGATATCGTGGATGGAGGCGGCGACCTGACGCAGTGGCAGAACGCCGACGCTGCGGTCCGCCTGCTGGACGGGCAAGTCCCTTACATGATGGCAATCGGCAACCATGATTATGACCAGAACAATCCCGCGGGCCGCACCGCTTCTACGAAGAACTTCAATTCTTTCTTCGGCCCGGCCCGCTACGCCGGCGCAGCATGGTACAAAGGCAGCTTCCCCGCCGGCAGCAATGAGAATTTTTATAGCGTCGTGAAAGTCAACGGCCGCAATTATCTGATCATCGTGCTTGAATTTGCCGCGCGCGATTCAGCCCTGGCCTGGGCGGATGGAATCCTGAAGGCCAATCAGGATAAAGACGCCATCATCGTCACGCACATGTTTACTTACGTGGACAACACGCGCATCTCCGGTTGCGACCTCAACAGCGCGGCCAGCTTCGGCGTGGAGCAAGACAATAACGGCGAAGATATGTGGTGGAAGCTGGTGCGCAAGTATCCCAACATCCACCTGGTCTTGAGCGGCCACGTGGTGCAGGGAGACGGCACCGGCCGCCGCATGGACCTGGGGCTCAGCGGAAATCTGGTCAACCAGATTCTTTCCGATTATCAGTCCGATCCGCTGGGAGGCGGCGGTTATCTGCGCATCATGAGGATCTCGCCGTCACTGAATCGCGTGAGCGTGACTTCGTATTCGCCATATCTCGATAGCTTCAAGACCGACGACCATAACCAGTTCACGGTGCCGTATCACAATCCCGGCGTCTCGACGGCGCCAGGCACGCTCTCCGGCAAGGCCAAGAACGCGATCGATTGCACGGCAGCCGCTGGCGTGACCGTTGCTTACAGTGGTGGTTCGGCGGTGACGGATGCCGATGGCAACTTCTCGATCCCGGCCAATGCGCGCAAATCCCTTGCGATCACCGCCGGCAAAACGGGATGGCTGAGCGACGCCCGCACCGGAACATCCACGCTGAATACCGTCGCAGAGCCCAGCCCCACCAAGATCTTTATCTCCACCGCCGGCCAAGTTAGCGGACATGTGTTGAATAGCGGCGGAGCGCCGGTCGCGGGGGCCACCGTGACCTTTACCGGTGGCAAACTTCGCCTGAGTAAAACGGTCACGGCCGATGGCTCGGGAGCATTCAACTCAAACTGGATTTCCGTGGGAAGTTATACGGTCACAGTGTCTGCGCCCGGTTTTGCCGCCGTGAGTACCACGGCGACCGTCAACACGGGTTTGGTCACGCCGCTGGATGTAACACTCAAATAGTTTTTGGCGCACATTAGGGCGCGAAGAAAAATCGCCGGCGGAAGCTGTAATTTGTTCCGTGGGCGAACGTCTTTAGAGTGAGGTCTGATTCGACCCGACATCCATGGATCCTTCCGCGAGCCCACAAGCATCACCACGCAAATCTCATCTGTTTCGCAAGATCGTTTCGGCGGGCTTTATCGCATATCTCCTTGGTTCAATTCTGGCCGGCATCGTCATCGCCGACATTAGCCTCAAGCTTCCTCGTCGGCCTCTGCGCCACCAGCATGCTTTTGCCGCCGCCGTGCGCGATAATTTCCATGCTGAATTGCAGGATGTAAGCATCAACGCCTCTGATGGCGCGGTGCTCAGGGGCTGGTACGTCCATCCGGGCGCCTACAACGGGAATGCGGTGGTCCTGCTGCACGGAATTACCGATAACCGCGAAGGCGTGGCGGGATATGGACGCCTGCTCCTGGAACACGGTTATGCGGTCCTGCTGCCGGATGCGCGGCGCCATGGCGAGAGCGGCGGGGAACTGGCCACCTATGGAGTGAAGGAAGCAGACGACATCCATCGCTGGGTCTCGTGGATTTATCAGCACGATCCGCCACTATGCGTTTATGGCTTTGGAGAATCCTACGGCGCAGCGCTCATGCTGCAATCTCTGGCCGTGGAAAACAGGTTTTGCGCCGTTGCCGTGGAGAGCACGTTTTCCACCGCGCGCGAGATGAGTTTTGAACGCGTGTCCGGACCTCTGCATCTGCAGTCATGGTTCGGACGTACGCTGGGCCGCCCAGCCATCTGGTCGGCCATGGTCTATGCACGGGTCCGCTATGGCGTTGACCTGCTTCAGCCCAACCCGCTGGAAGCGGTCAAGGGATCTAAAGTGCCTGTGTTGTTGGTCCATGGTGAAGCGGACCGGAGCATCGCTCCGCGGCATTCTCAGTTGATCGCCAATGCCGCGCCCGATCATGTTCAACTCTGGCTGGTGCCGCATGCCGGCCATACCATGGCGTGGGCCGCCGCTCACCAGGAGTTTGAATCACGGCTCCTGGGATGGTTTGCGTCTCACCCCCATAGCCTGCAATACCACACGGTCTCAAGTCCTGGCCGCCGCCTCGTTAGATTCAGATTAAAGAGGAGTTTCCCTTTCCCCAACATATTTCGTGAGGGCTTTTCACCTTAAATTGTGAGGAGTGATGGGGTGGATTTACAAATTCAGAACAGAAGAAAGCACCAAAATACGCCTATGCTTTCGCAATGAGGTATTTCCTTAAGGGATTTCCGGCTCCAATACATGGCTCCTTTTTGAGTTTGCACATTCAGTGGTGCATATTCGCCATGAAATTTACGAATACCGAACAGTTAACAGTTTTCTAATACTTCCATCTGCTCACGATAGTAATCTTCGTCCCTGTTTTTGCAGCCGGGATGCTAGCACCCGGACTTGTTGCGCAAGCAGGTTGCTGAACCCAAACAACAGGAGCCTGCACCACCGAGTCGTGCGCACTTCATTTGCAGTGGGTGTTAGGCAGCCTGCTGGAACCATTCACCAGTACCTGGCCAAGTTTCAAAACATTCCAAAACGAGGTGGTACAAAATGAATCTAGTTCTATTGAAGCGGAAGTTCCTTGCAAGTGCATGTCTTCTGGCCGGCCTTCTGGCCTTCTTGTCCGTTAGTGCCGGGGCGCAACTTCTTGCGCCAAGCAAGCCCGGATCATGGCCGCAGTGGGGCCTCAATCCGCAGCACACGCAGTTTGATGGAGGCGTAACAGGCCAGCCTCTGAACCAGAATATTGTCAATCTGATTTACGATTTCAACGTTGCCGCGGAGCAAGCTGATCCCATTAACGCTGGCGGTCTGCTGGTGCATTATCAGGTCCCGCTGATCGATAACAATGACGTGTACATCGAGTCCAAGGATGGGACCTACAGCAACAGCACTTACAGCACACAGATATGGCACCAGAACAAATACACTTGGCAGGGCAACTCATTTGTGAAAGTGTGGACATTTAACACCGACTGGTTCGCTCCGGGATCTTCCAGCCTGTTCTGGGAACCGGTGTATCACGCTGCATTGGCCAACGGGTTCCTCTATGATCCCGGCAAGGGCGGCACCATCTTCAAGATCAACAAGACAACGGGCGCGGTGGTAAAGCGCATCAATCCGTTCGGTACCACGATCAATCCCAACACGTTTACGGCTTCGCCGATCAGCGTGGATTCAAGCGGAAACCTGTACTACAACGTGGTTCAGGTTACGCAAAACAATCCCACCGGTTTTCTGGGCGATGATGTGGTTGGCTCCTGGCTGGTCAAGGTAACGCCCAGTGACGTTGTAACCAAAGTAAGCTATAGCACGCTGTTTGCCCAGGCGCAGATCAAGGGTGAAGCGCCGCCTGCAGCCAATGGCCGTTGCAACGTGTCTTTCCTCGAAACGCAACTGCCCTGGCCGCCTCAGCCGAACGCCAATCCGCAGACCGCCCCTTGCGGCAGCCAGCGCGCGGCGTTGAATATTGCTCCGGCCATCGCGCCTGATGGCACCATTTACACCATCGCCAAGGCCCACCTGGTGACCCGCTACAACTACCTGGTGGCGGTCAATTCCAACTTGACCGGCAAGTGGGCGGCCTCTTTCCGCAATCGGCTCAATGACGGCTGCGGCGTGAGCTTCCCTATCGGCAATCCGGGCGGCGCAGGCGCCAACGGCGGATGCAGCGCCGGTGCGACCTTCGGCGTTGACCCGGCAACCAATGAACCTCCTCCGGCCCGCGTGCTCGATGATTCATCGTCCTCGCCGACCGTAGCTCCCGATGGCAGCATCTTCTACGGCGCATATACGCTTTACAACTGGGCGCAGGGACACATGCTCCATTTCAGCGCGAACGGTGATTTCCTGAATGCCTTCGGCTTCGGCTGGGACAACACGCCGGCGATTTATCCCCACGGCGGAACTTACTCAGTTGTTTTCAAGAACAATCACTACGGCGGGCCGGGATTCGGCGATTATTGCTCCGACCCGAACTGGTGCCCGGACCGTTCGAACCCCAACGCCTCGTTCCTGGGGCCCGAACAATACTTTGTGGACCAGCTTGATCCCAACCTCAACGTGGAATGGTCCTTCCAGAACACCAACCACCAGAGCTGCACGCGCAATCCGGATGGGACCGTTAGCTGCCAAACGACTAATCCCAATGGCTTTGAGTGGTGCGTGAACGCGGCGGTGGTGGATGCAAATGGCGTGGTTTATGCCAACAGTGAAGACGGCAACCTCTACGCCATTGGCCAGGGAGGAATCCTCATTCAGAACATCTTCCAGCAGCTTGCCATTGGCGCGGCATACACTCCCGCGTCCCTGGACGGAAGCGGAAGAATCTATTCACAGAACGATGGGCACCTTTTTGTTGTAGGAAGATAGCCCATCTCGATTCCCGGGGCTACTGAGCTCCCGGCGTTCATCCTGAAAGTGAGGCCCGCTTCGGCGGGCCTCTTTTCGTTCTATTGGCAACCTGTGAAGGCTGCCGGACCCACGGTGGTCCCGCCGTCCGGGTGCAGCGTGTTGGCGAATAGCTCATTGTTGGGCGGATTACAGTCTGGCTTTCCGTTCAGCAGCGAAAAGGCGTTGAGACTCAATATCAAATTCGCCGCGTTGTCACTGGGGGCAAACGTATACCCAGCCTTGCTGAATATTGCCTGTTCTACGCGGTCTGTGGGGATGGGTATTAACTGGAACGAAGCGCAAGCTGTTCCCGCGGGGCAACTTGGTCCCGGCGCCGTAGTTAGTTGCGGAGCCGCACCTATCCACGGATAGTCAAAAATGAAGTCCAGCGTAAAAATCCGCATGGGAGCAAATTTCACGTGAATCGGTACCGGCACTTTTTGCGTGGAATCAGTGGAGGTCACGCTTCCTTCAATGTCACCTTGCGACGTGAAGCGTAACTGAATCGTCCCGATGTCGATGCCTGGAAGGATCGGATCGCCCGGCACAAATGGACCGCCGCCGGGGACCAATAGCGCGGGAGCATAGAAACTCCCAGGCGATCCCGGGGCTGTCCCCGGATCATGCGCGGCGCGCGCGGCCACCATGATCGCATAACCTGTGCTTTGGGACGGGAGCGGAGGGACGTTATCAAAGCGGAACCGGCCCTGAGCATCCGCGGTGGTCTGCATGAAGGTAAAAAAATCACCTCCGCCACGCTCCAGATCAACCACCACTGTACCCACAACCGGCACGCCTGATGGATCAACAACACGGCCCGTAATGGCGGCACTCGACGTTACTGGCGTTGGTGTTGGAGACGGGCTGGGCACAGGAGTTGGCGTAGGCGATTGGCTGCCCGGCGGCGTTGGTGTCGGCGTTGGATTGGAATTGGAACTGACCGAACCACATCCGGTGGCCAGGGTGAAGATGGAAGCTAAGAATAAAACGTAACCACAATAAAGCAGCCTGCGGGAATTCATTTGATACCTCAATGATTGGCGGGGGAACAAGGCTTATTGGTTGGAAAGATGTACAGCAGCAGCTCAGAGTTGTAGTGGGGCTGTGACGATCTGCTCTGTTTTCTTACTTAATACCAGGCAGCCGGCGCGCGATGCATTTCTCTCTCAGTTTGTCTGTTTTGAGAGAGGTTTATCTGAGAGCAGGCGCTCTTCCACGATGCCAACAATTTTCTTGTGCACTATAGGGATGGGGTCGGCTGCATCCACGGCAACCACGCGTTGCGGCGCGCGCCTGGCGATGGCCATGTATGCCGCCAGCACACGGTTATAGAACGTTCGATTTTCTTTTTCAAAGCGGTTCTCGTCTTCCGCCATCGTCTTGGATTGTTCCACGTTTCTGCGGCGCGCGCGCGCGACCGTTCGCGCCACGTCAGAAACCATCAGGATGGTCAGATCCGGTTGGAGATCATGGCAAAGCGTCCTGTGTAATTGCAGCACGACATCGCTGCCAAGCTCGCGGCCGCCGCCCTGGTAAGCTTCACTGGAATCGGTAAAGCGGTCGCAAAGGACCCATTGACCGCGTTCGAGCGCCGGTAGAATCTGTTCGTCAATGTGCTGGGCGCGGTCGGCAAACATGAGCGCAAGTTCGGCCAGCGGTGAAAGGCCTGAGGTCCGCGAACTCAGCAGGACGCTCCGCAATTTTTCTCCCAGCGCGGTGCCGCCCGGCTCGCGCGTGGTGATCACCTCAATGCCGCGCTCGCGCAGGTGCGTGGCCAGGTTCTCCAGCTGCGTGGACTTGCCCACGCCATCCAGGCCTTCAAAAGTAATGAATTTGCCGCGCTGTCGAAGAGGCACGATAGAGATTTAATCATAAACCCAGAGACAGCGAAGCCGCTTTACGGCAAAATAGGCAGAACAATTGCCATGAAGGAGCCCTTATGCGACTTGGCGACGACATTGACGACCATTGCTCGAGCTGTAAACGCACCACGGACCATTCTGTTGTTTCCATGATGGGCGAGGAAGTGCTCAGAACGCGCTGCCGCACCTGCAACAGCGAGCATAAATATCGCCAGAACAAAAGCCGCAACAAAGAGATGACAGCCAAAGAAGCCTTCGACAAAGTCCTGGCCAGCGTGACCGGCGCGCAGCCTGAGACGCCATCTAAAAAAAAGAACAAGAAATAACCACAAAGGACACGAAGGAACACAAAGGATCGGGAATCGAGATCTGCGCTACGCCACGGTAGGTCTTTGTTGTTCAATTTCGGCGATCTTGGCAATCCTGGCAAATTTTGGCAATCTCTTCGTGTTCCTTCGTGTCCTTTGTGGTTTAGTCTTGCGTTCCCGTCTGCTCCCCCATTAGTCTGGGTTCGCTAATGTTGGTTCGCTAATCCACGTTCGCTCCACGGAGAAGAACTTACTCATGCACAAATTCTTTCCACAGATAGCTCTATTGGCTTTATTCATTACCGCGATCGCCAGTTCTGCCCAGAAGCGCCAACCGCACCCCGCCGCTCCCGCAGCTCCGGCGCAGCCCATCAAGCTAGTGGTCGATGCCACACACGCGCCGGAAAAGGTCCTGCATGCGCAGATGGAGATTCCAGTGGCGGCTGGTGACGTAAAGCTGGTCTTTCCCAAATGGATTCCCGGCGAACATGGTCCTACCGGCCCTATCACGGATGTTACGGGCTTGCAGTTTTTCGCGAATGGAAAGAGATTGACCTGGCGGCGCGACCTGGACGAAATGTACACGGTGCACGTGACGGTACCGCAGGGCGTAAGCACGCTGGAAGCGAAGCTTGACCTGGTGATGCCCGCTCCGCCGGAAGGTTTCTCCTCGGGAGCATCAGCCACCACGCAGCTCAACATGCTGAGTTGGAACCAGGTTGTGCTCTATCCGCTGGGCCCGCACAGCGATGACATTCCGGTGGTGGCATCTCTGAAGCTGCCGGCCGGCTGGAAATATGGCACGGCGCTGCCTGTGGCCGGCGAGAGCGGAAGCGAGATCAACTTCCAGCAGGTGTCATTGACAACTCTGGTGGATTCACCCGTCCTTGCCGGAGCGCACTTTCGCCGTATTCCACTCACGCCTGAAGGGCCGATTCAGCATTACATCGATGAAGTTGCCGATGGCGACGCTGCATTAGAAATGCCGCAGCAGACCATCGACCAGTACAAGCACCTGATTGCGGAAACCGGCGCACTTTACGGCGCGCGGCATTATCGCGATTATCATTTTCTCCTGACGTTGAGCGACCACACAGCGCACTTCGGGCTGGAACATCATGAATCGAGCGATGACCGCGTGCCCGAGCGCACCATGATCGATGACGATGCGCGCTGGCTTGCGGCCAGCCTGTTGCCGCATGAGATGACGCATTCCTGGAACGGCAAATATCGCCGTCCCAAAGGATTGGCCACGCCGGACTATCAGGTGCCGATGGAAGGTGATCTGCTCTGGGTCTATGAAGGCCTCACGCAATATCTGGGAGAAATACTTGCGCCGCGCTCAGGGCTTTGGACCAAGCAACAATTTCTGGATGAGGCCGCGGAAACAGCGGCGGCGCTCGACCACACTCCGGGCCGCTCGTGGCGTCCATTGCAGGATACGGCCGATGCCGCGCAACTGCTTTACGGCGCGTTGCCCGAGTTCGAAAACTGGCGCCGCAGCGTGGACTACTATCCTGAAGGCTTCCTGATCTGGCTGGAGGCGGACACCCTCATCCGGCAGCAGACCAAAGGCCAGAAGTCGATGAACGATTTCTGCCACATCTTCCACGGCGGCGGCAACACTCCGCCGAAAGTAATCACGTACACCTTCGACGACGTTGTCAAGACGCTCAACGACGTCACGCCCTATGACTGGGCAAAGTTCCTGCGCGATCGCCTGGATACGTACGGCCCTGGCGCGCCACTTGGCGGAATTACCAATGGCGGCTGGAAACTCGTTTATGACGACAATCCCAGCGAGTTCACCAAAGCCACGGAGAAGGTCCGTGACGCCGTGGACGCTCGCTTCTCTATTGGGCTGGCGCTCGATGATAAAGGCGGCATTCGCGACGTAATTGCTGACTCTCCCGCGTGGAAAGCCGGCATCGCGCCCGGAACCACGCTGGTGGCCGTGAACGGCAGAAAGTTCAATCCAGATATCCTTCACGACGCGCTAAAAGCAGGCAAGGGACACGGTCCAAACCTGGAACTGCTGGTAATGAACGGCGACTATTTCAAAACGTTTACGCTGAATTATCACGACGGCGAGAAATTTGCTCATCTGGTCCGCGATGAATCAAAGCCGGATGTGCTGAGCGAGATCATCAAGCCGTTGACGAAGTGAGCAATTAGCAAATAGCAATTAGCAGCTAGCCAAAGAACTTAACCGCAAAGGACGCAGAGGGCGCAAAGGAAAAGAAATCTAAAATTCCAGTTCCTTTGCGATCTTTGCGTCCTTTGCGGTGAATAGGTTTGAGGTTTGGTTTTCGATTACGGCGATCACGCGCGATTACGGCGATTCCTCAATTCCCGCGAACAAATCCGTTTCCATCTCCACTTTGCTTGGCTTCACGCTGTTGGCCAGGTGGAAAACTTCTGTCTTGCCGCGCTTGCGGATGGTCTCTTCAAAAAAGCCGAACAGCGGAGCCTGTGACGTATGAAGTTTGAAGGCGGCAACCTTCGCGTCAATCTCATGCTGCTTCAGTTCGATGATCGTTGTCGTCGGCGCAAGCGCAACCGGCTGGCGGTCGGGCATGGTGAAAAGAGCGGTAGCGTAATAGAGTTTTTGCGTCCGGTGCGGCGCAAGCCCATTCTGCAACTGGTCAGGGAAGCGGTTGGTGCGCCCGGCCCAGTGGCAGGCCATGGTGGCGAAGATGGAAATCATGGAATGGTCAGGGTGCGCGGTGATGGCGCCTTCCGTACCCATGGTCATCACCACGTGCGGCCGCAGCTCGCGTACGCGGCGCGCCAGGTCGGCAACCACGGCATGAAAATCCTGGCGATCGAGTTTTCCATCCGGATAGTCAAGCACCGTGCCCCGGCTGACCTTCAGCAGCTTGCACGCAGCGTTAAATTCAATGCGCCGGGTGGCGGAGAGTTCCTCATCTGACCTGGCGTTGCCCCGATGCGTGGCAGCCTGCCCGGGCGTAAGGCAGATGACGTGCGTTTCCACGCCGCGCTCCGCATAGCGCAGCAGAGTTCCGCCAAAGCCGCCCGCTTCGTCGTCCGGATGGGCGGTAAAACAAAGGAGCCGAAGCATCTTTTTTCTCTTTATCCTTCTCTCATCAAGTGAGCTTCTTGTGTATCACGCCGGGGCCACATGCGGGAAGCCGGAAAAGTCCAAGGTATGACATCTCATCGCATTGCCCGGAGTGGAGTGCTTGCCATCATTGCCGCTTTTGGCCTGGCCGCCATCGCCGGAAACGCGCCACGCGGCGGCAACGGTCTACACTCCAACATGCCCGCCGGATACGACGTGGTCGTCCTCAAGCCTTCAGGCGCCAATCTTTCCATGATGGGGCTGATCGAGTGCCCTGAACTGGAGGGCGCGCAGAGCGTTTCTGAAGGCGCCAACAAAAAGCTTGTCTCCGCGGATGGCGATACCATCAGGCATTTTCCTCAGCGCTTTAGTTTCCGCATTACCGCGTCGCTCAGGAAGATGCTCATGGACCGGCCGATGGCGTCAGTTGACGTAAGCGATGAACCGCATGAACTGCTGCTCAACCTCAAATTTCGTATCCGCGCCTATAACGCGCTGGAAAACCATGAAATTGTTCCGGAATCGGTGGAGATGATCGGAATGCCAGCGGATGTCCCTTACGACGAACGCGTCTATCGCATCAATCTCAACAACGTGGACCTTCCCATTACGGCCAGGCTGGTGGTTGAGATCCGAACGCCCAAGGGCGAGCTGCTCACGCATTTTCCTTTTAGTCCGCTTTAGGTCTTGAGCGGGGCGGGCTCGCCGGCAGGCTGCCATTCGGTTGGCGCCACTAATGCTGGGGCTGTCGCTGGCGCGGCAGCGATGGCAGGGGGCGCGGGCATCCAGGCTCGGATCTCCGGCATGGCTGCGCGTGCGGCCACTTCTCCGCAGC
>Ga0207693_10003714_pt1 | contig 13016 bp, 10 predicted proteins | sample LARL81metaG_FD_184347 | JGI IMG/M metagenome (GOLD analysis project Ga0207693, IMG submission 184347) | Corn, switchgrass and miscanthus rhizosphere microbial communities from Kellogg Biological Station, Michigan, USA - LAR L8-1 metaG... | ecosystem: Host-associated > Plants > Roots >...
GTGGTGATGAAGTTGATGGCGCCCAGAATCGAGGAGGCGCCGGCCAGATGCAGTGACAGGATCGCGAAATCAACCGCCGGTCCCGGATGGCCCGAGGTCGACAGCGGTGCATACATGGTCCAGCCCGCGCCAACGCCGTTGGCGCCCGGCTCGCCTTCCATGAAGCTCGACATCAGGAGCAGCGCGAAGGAGGCCGGCAGCAGCCAGAACGAGATGTTGTTCATGCGCGGGAACGCCATGTCCGGCGCGCCGATCATGAGCGGCACGAACCAGTTGCCGAACCCACCGATCATCGCCGGCATCACCATGAAGAAGATCATGATCAGGCCGTGCGAGGTCACGAACACATTATAGGTGTGCGTCTCGTGGAAGATCTGCACGCCCGGATACATGAGTTCAGCGCGGATCGCGATCGACATCGCCGCGCCGATGATGCCCGCGCAGATCGCGAACACCAGGTACATCGTGCCGATGTCCTTGTGGTTCGTCGAATAGGCATAGCGCCGCCATCCGGTCGGATGGTCGTGCGCGTGATCATCATGGGCGTGATCGCCGTGTGTCGCTGCCGTCGTTGCCATGTTCAAATCCTGCTCTGCCGTCCCTCAGTGGGCCTTTCGGCCCAGTCGCCCTTATCCCGTTAACAGCGCCCTATTGCGCCGGCCCCGCCGCTGAAGCGTAGGTGCTCGACGGTACGCTGGCGTACTTCTTCTTCGCGGCCTCCACCCAGGTCGCGAATTCCTGGTCTTCCACCACCTTGACCGCAATCGGCATGTAGGCGTGGTCCTTGCCGCACAATTCTGAGCACTGGCCGTAATACACGCCGGTCTTGGTCGCCTTGAACCAGGTCTCGTTGAGGCGGCCCGGGATGGCATCGATCTTGATGCCGAAGGCCGGAACCGCGAAGGAATGGATCACGTCGGCCCCGATGGTCTGGACCCGGACCACCTTGTTGACGGGAACCACGACCTCATTGTCGACCGAGAGCAGCCGTGGCGGCTCGCACTTCTGGCGAGTCTCGTCGCAGGCGAGCAGCGAATCGAACTCGAACTTACCGTTATCCGGATAGGCATAGCTCCAATACCACTGCTTGCCGGTCGCCTTGATGGTCAGGTCGGCCTTCGGAATATCGAGTTGCAGGAACAGCAAGCGGAACGACGGCACCGCAATGCCGACCAGGATCAGGACCGGAATCAGCGTCCAGGCCACCTCGATCAGCGTGTTGTGCGTGGTCCGCGACGGCACCGGGTTGGCGCGCGCATTGAACTTCACCACCACGGTGACAAGCAGGGCGAGCACGAACAGCGTGATGACGGTAATGAGGCCCAGAAGCAGGCCGTGGAACGAGCGGATATCCTCCATGACCGGCGTTGCCGCCTGCTGCATCGTGAATTCCCACGGCGCCGGCTGGCCCATTTCGGCAAATGCCACGCCGCTCACCGTCAGCGCCACGCCGACCACCGCCAATGCCAGCAACCGCCGGCCGATCTGGCTCTTCGACACCTTCATGTCGTTCGCGCTCCCTTTAATCATCCCCTGGGCACCCCGCATTGCACGAGGCGCCGAACGATCGCCCCGTGCCAAACGGCCTGATGGCGCCGTCAAGAGGTCGCCGGGCCCGATCGCTGGAACGCCGAAATCCCGCCTCTCAAATCATAATTCTTCTAGTATCGCAATGCAGTCTTAGGGGGCAGGACAACCGCGCAGACGGCTATTGTCCCGCCGTCACGTTTTCCCGTAAAATCGGGCAGTAGCGCGTGCTGGCGCGCCGGCTGCGCTTGACAGGCATTCTGCCCGATATAGGCACGTCGGACACACGCTCCATGACAAGCTGATTCGCCGATAGCATGAGGAAAGACCGCCGGCGCGAGCCCCCGATGGCTTGAAGTCTCGATGGCTTGAAGTTCTGGCGGCACATGACAAAGAGCAGAGAGCGGTTTCGAGGTCACGCCAGGACAGGCTAAGGACCGCCTTCACGGCGTCGTCACTGCCTGTTCAGGTGGCTCGCGTCCAAACGAGATGGTTTTAGGGTAATATGACGGGATCGGCCCGCATGAGCGACCTTCACATGACAGGCTTTCAGAGGAGCGGCTGGCAGATGAGCCCCTTCCGGATCAGAGTTGCGAAGCATCAGATGACGGGTGCAGGCGCCCGCGGCCGGATTTTCGGCCTCGCGCTCGCCGCGGCCTGCCTGTTCGGCTGGACCTCGCAGGCGGATGCGCAGGGCGCAGTGCGCTCAGTGCATGGCGACTGGCAGATCCGCTGCGACACCCCGCCCGGCGCACAAAGCGAGCAATGCGCCCTGATCCAGAGCGTGGTAGCCGAGGACCGCTCCAACGCCGGGCTGACCGTGATCGTGCTGAAGACCGCCGACCAGAAGAGCCGGCTGATGCGCGTGGTCGCCCCGCTCGGCGTCCTGCTGCCCTCCGGCCTCGGGCTGAAGCTCGACAACCAGGACGTCGGCCGCGCCGGCTTCGTCCGCTGCCTGCCCAATGGCTGCGTCGCCGAGGTCGTGATGGACGACAAGCTGCTCGGTCAGTTGAAAAACGCTAAGACCGCGACGTTCATCATCTTCGAAACGCCGGAGGAAGGCATCGGCTTTCCGCTCAGCCTGAACGGGCTGTCGGACGGGTTTGACAAGTTGCCGTAGACGGCGAACAGCCCGGGCTGCCCTGCACCGAGATCGATTGACGCAATGCTGCCTTGCCTATGCGGGAGGCAGTTGGCGCAAGCGTGCGTCACCTAAAACAGGATCGCCATCCCGGCGATGTTCTCATAAGTCCCATCCAGACGCACCGCGTTGCGCCGAAGACCCTCTTCTACGAAGCCGATCTTCCGATGCAGCGCGATTGCGTTCGCATTGTCCGCGCGCACGGAAAGTTTGACGCGGGTCAGGCCTAAGGCGCGGGCGGCGTCGAGCCTTCGAAGGATGAGACGCCTGCCGAGGCCTGCCCCTCGGAACTGCGGCAAAAGGCCCGTGCCGAGCAACGCCGGTATGGGCCTCGATCGGCCGCGAATTCGGGATGATGTCGCACCAGCCGGCAACCTCGTCGTCGGCCATCGCGACGAATTGAGGATAACCCTGCCCGATCATGTTTAGAATGAGGGTGCGTGTCGACGGAAGCGGCGGGGCTTCCAGAAACGCGAGATACCGTCGTTCACGCGCGACGATGTCGAGCGTACGATGAAAGCCCTCGATATGGCCTTCCGCAATGGGAACAATTTCAACTGCGTTAATATCGATCCCTTTCATGACCATCACACGTTGACGCGGCCCCCTCGCAGAATGACTTAAAAACAACTATCTTGGCTGCGATCCTCCGACAACGGACGCCTCCGACCACGGAATTGATGCCATGACCGATCCTGCCGGCACTTCGCTTCTCGACCGCGCCAATCTCGACCGCGACGCCGTCCGCCACGAGCTGACGCGGGGGCTTTCGGGCGCCGACGACGGCGAGTTGTTCCTGGAATACAGCCAGACCGAAGCGCTGATGTTCGACAACGGCCGGCTGAAGCAGGCGACCTACGACACCTCGCAAGGATTTGGATTACGGGCCGTTAAGGATGACGCGGTCGGCTACGCGCATTCGTCCGACGTGTCGCTGCCGGCCTTGATCCGCGCGGCGGATGCCGTGAGCGCGGTGCGCGGCGGCTATTCCGGCTCGTTCGCAGCGCCCCCGCCGCGCTCCAACGTCAAGCTCTATGGCGATGACAATCCGCTCGACGCGCCGGGCTTCGAGACCAAGGTGAAGCTGCTCGCCGAGATCGACGCCTATCTGCGCGACAAGGACCCGCGCGTGCGGCAGGTGACGGTAAGCCTCGGCGCGACCTGGCAGGTCGTCGAGATCCTGCGGCCGGACGGCGAAAGCTATCGCGACATCCGTCCGCTGGTGCGCGTCAACGTCTCCGTCGTCGCCGGACAGGGCGACCGGCAGGAGAGCGGCAGCAAGGGCTATGGCGGGCGCGAAGGCTATGCGCGCTTCATCGAGACCAAGTCCTGGCGCGACGCAGCCGACGGCGCGCTGCGTGAGGCGCTGGTCAATCTCGAATCCGTGCCGGCGCCGGCCGGCGAGATGGATGTCGTGCTCGGCGCGGGCTGGCCCGGCGTGATGCTGCATGAAGCCGTCGGCCATGGGCTCGAGGGCGATTTCAACCGCAAGAAGACCTCGGCCTTCGCGGGGCTGATGGGCCGGCAGGTCGCCGCCAAGGGCGTCACGGTGGTCGACGACGGCACGATCTCATCCCGTCGCGGCTCGCTGTCGATCGACGATGAAGGCACGCCGACCAACCGCACCGTGCTGATCGAGGATGGCGTCCTCGTGGGCTACATGCAGGACCGCCAGAACGCGCGGCTGATGAACATGAAGCCGACCGGCAACGGCCGCCGCCAGGGTTATGCCCATGTGCCGATGCCGCGCATGACCAACACTTATATGCTCGCGGGCGAGCGCGATCCCGCCGAGATCCTCGCCTCGGTGAAGAACGGCGTCTATGCCGCCAATTTCGGCGGCGGACAGGTCGACATCACCTCGGGCAAGTATGTGTTCCAGTGCACAGAGGCCTATCGGATCGAGAACGGCAAGCTCGGCGCACCGCTGAAGGGCGCGATGCTGATCGGTAACGGGCCGACCGACCTTAATCGCATCACCATGATCGGCAATGATCTCTCACTTGATTCGGGCATTGGAACCTGCGGCAAGAACGGCCAGGGCGTGCCCGTCGGCGTCGGTCAACCGACGCTGAGGATGGAACGCATTACAGTTGGAGGTACCGGCCGATGACCATTGAAAGAACGTCCGCACCCGCGAAGAGCGGCGGCTGGCTAAGCCAGATCGCGCAGCTCGCAAGCATCGTTGCGGTCGTGTTCATCGCCAAGGGCGCGATTGCCGAGCCGTTCTATGTGCCGTCGGGCTCGATGGAGCCGACGCTTCTGATCGGCGACGCGCTGCTCGCCTCCAAATTCGCCTATGGCTACGGCACCGCGTCGCTGCCGATGCAGATCAATCTTCCCGAATCCGGCCGCATCTTCCAGGGCACGCCGAAGCGCGGCGACGTCGTCGTGTTCCGCTGGCCGGGCGATACCTCGCAGGCCTGGGTCAAGCGCGTCGTGGGGCTCCCCGGCGACCGTATCCAGATGCGGCAAGGCCAGCTCTTCATCAACGACCGTGCCGCCGCGCTGAAGCCGGACGGCGTCGGCGAGGCCGAGGACGACAGCGGTCGCAGCGAGCGCGCCATGCGTTACGTCGAGACGCTGCCGAACGGCGTCAGCCACGATATCTTCAAGCAGCGCGACAACGGCCCGCTCGACAACACGCCCGAAGTGACCGTGCCGGCCGGCAAGCTGTTCGTGCTCGGCGACAACCGCGACAACTCCGCCGACAGCCGCATCGCGGTGCGCGAGGGCGGCGTCGGGCTGTTGCCGATCGATAATCTGGTCGGCCGCGCCGACGCCGTGGTCGGCTCATGGGATCTCGGCATCCGGAGCCAGCCGGTCTGGACCTGGCTCTCCGGCTTCCGCGTCGCGCGGTTCTTCACCGCCGTGCGTTGACCTTCGACGAGGTCAGATGCATCGCGCTGTCATGGCCGGAGGTCGAGGACGGTACGTCCTACGGCACGCCTGCCTTGAAAGTACGCAAGAAGATGTTGGCGCGGCTGAAGGAGGATGGCGATAGCCTGGTCATGCCAGGCGTCGCGCAGGATCAGCGCGAGATGCTGGTGGAGAGCAGGCCAAAGCTGTTCTACTTTACCGATCACTATCGCGATTATCCCATCGTCCTGATCCGCCTGTCGATGGCGAAGCGCGCGGATATCGAGCCGTTCCTGCACCGGCAGTGGCGGACGCTGGCGTCGAAGAAAGCGGTGCGGGATTACGACGCCGGTCGATAGCAAGACCCCGTCCCGTCGGAGGCGCGGCTTACCCCGTCATTGCGAGCGCAAGCGAAGCAATCCAATGACGGCTGAGGCTATCGTTATCATTTCCAGTGATAGCGCCAGATACACCGTCGCTCTGCCACTCTACGAAGGCGACCATGAACCAAGACGAATTCCTCGCCGCGGCGCTCCGTAATCCGTACAACGAGATGATCACGGACGAGCTGTTCGAGCTTGCGCTGCCGGATGCATGGCTCGTGTCCGGTTGCCTGGTGCAGACGGTGTGGAACGTGCTGACGGGCCGCGTCGTCGATTACGGCATCAGCGATTACGACGTCTTCTATTTCGATCCCGACACATCCTGGGAGACGGAGGACGCCGTGATCCGCAGGCTCAAGGAGCACTTCGTGCCGCTCCATGTCGAGATCGAAGTGCGCAACCAGGCGCGCGTCCATCTCTGGTATCCCGAGAAACACGGCCTGCCCTATCCGCCACTCAGCTGCTCGACCGACGGCATCGATCGCTTCCTCACCCAGAACACGCAGGTGGGTATCCGCCGCACGCGCGACGGCTATGCCCTGTACGCGCCAAGGGGCTTTGATGACATCGCGGGCCTGATTGTCCGGCCCAATCCGGGTCCGAATTTTTCGCCGGCGAATTATGCGGAAAAGGCGGCGCGCTGGAAATCACTGTGGCCCGAGCTGACGGTGCTGCCGGCGGACGCGGAAGCGTTGGAAGAGCCCGCCGCCTCGCGGCTTTCATGATCTCACGTCAAGCGCGTTCCCGGCTTCACTGCGCGTTCAAGCTGCGTTGATCCGCGGCGCAGCCGCGCTTTCGTCGGTGGCGACAGCGCCGGGATCACGCCCGGCCATGAACTGCCTCTCAAAATCCTGCACCGGCATTGGCTTGCCGAAGAAATAGCCTTGCCCATGCTCGCAGCCCATGCGCACCAGCAAATCGGCCGTCGGGCCGTTCTCGATTCCCTCAGCGATCACCGACAGCCCCAATTGCTTGCTGAGGCTCACGGTCGAGCTGACGATCGCGGCATCATCGCTGTCGGACAACAGCCCGAAGACAAATGATCGATCGATCTTCAAGCCATCGAGCGGGAACTTCTTCAGGTAGCTGAGGCTGGCATAGCCGGTGCCGAAATCGTCGAAGACAATCCGGACGCCGAGGTCCTGGATCCTTCGGAAGATATCGAGCACACGCTGCTCGTCCTGCAGCAGGATGTCTTCGGTCACCTCGAGTTCGAGAAGAGAGGGAGACAGGCCCGTCGCAGCCAACAATTCGGCAACCGAAGATGCGAGATCGCCGGAGTGTAGTTGCGATGGCGAGAGATTGACGCCGACGCGGATCTGGTGTCCCGCCAGTTCCCATTGTCTTGCCTGGCGGCAACCGGTTTCCAGCACCCAGGCGGCGAGCGGCTCCGATATCGGCGATGTGTTGACGACCGGCATGAACTCTCCGGGCGCCACCAGACCCCGCTCGGGGTGACGCCAGCGAATGAGCGCTTCCGCCCCGATCACACGGCCGTCGATCAGGTTCACCTGCGGCTGGTAGAACAGCTCGAACTCGTTTCGCTGGAGCGCAAGTCGCAGTTCGGTCTCCCGCTGCAGCCTCGTCTCGAGTTCCTCTCGCATCGAGCTTTCGAAGGCGACGCAGCTGCCCCGCCGTGTCGCCTTGGCACGGCAGAATGCGAGATGTCCGTTGCTCAGGAGATCGTCCGCCGTCTGGCCGCCATACGGATGGACTACCATGCCAATGCTGACTCCGACGCGATGCTCGCGAGCGGCGGCGCGCACCGGACGGTCGAAGACAAGCGCGATCTGCTCGGCGAATGCCTCGATCGTTTCGGTGAGTGCCGCACACGGGAGCGCCACGGCGAATTCGTCGCCGCTGAGCCGCGCTGCGATACCCTTGCTCCCGACCATCGATTTCAATCGATCCGCGACGGCGCGCAACACGAGGTCGCCATAGGTGTGCCCGATCGTGTCGTTGATCTGCTGGAAGGCATCGAGGCCGATGACCAGCAAGGCGACGCCCGACGTCTCGCCTTGCGCTTTGGCGATCATGTCGGTGAGCCGGAGGTGAAGCGTGTAGCGGTTGGCCAGCCCTGTGAGCGAATCGTTCTCGGCCAGATAGCGGATTCGTTCGGCCTCCTTCTTCCTCACCGAGATGTCGCGCAGGATCGCGCCGTATTGGACGCCGTCCGTTCCCTGCCAACTGGAGAAGCATGCTTCGATCGGAAACAGTTCGCCATTCTTCCGGCGACCTTCGAACTCCATCACCGCGCGGCCTGACGGCGGCGAAGCTGCGCGGGACCAGTCCGCCTGTTCGCCCGTTGCGCACAGCGTATCGAACGGCTTGCCGATGATCTCTGCCTGCTCATAGCCGAAGATCGCGGCGGCGCCCGGATTCCAGACCGTGATGAGGCGATGCCGATCAGTGCAAACCAGTCCGTCTCCAAGCGACATGGCGATACGCTGAAATCGATTTTCGGCGATGCGACCGAGCAGCCCGCGAAAGTCGATTTCATCAAGTGCAATGGCCGAGAGATAGGCCACAATGGAGGTGTGCAGCAACGATGTATCGAAAACGAGAGGCCATCTCGCCTGCAGCACAACGGCAAGCAGTTCGATCGCGCCGGCGATCCCCGCGAGCAGAGCAACTCTCATGCCCGCCGCGAGACGACGCCAACAGACCATCATGAGCCCGACGATTGCGAGCAGGCAAAGCAGCGTGACGACGTCGGACGTCGGATGCAGCATCCGGTCTTGCAGGATCGATTCCGCTGCCAGCGCCTGCAGCACGGGACCGGAAACGATCCCTCCATTCGGAATGTTGAACCGGTCGCCCAGCTCAAGCGCGGTGCCGCCGACGATGACCTTCTTGTCGCGGAGTTTTGCAAGCGTGACGGCGTCGCCGTTCAGCACGTCGACATAGGAGACAGCAGGGATCGACGCCGCGCGGATGCCAAAGTCGATCAGGAAGGAGCTTTCCTTGCCCTGATATCGGCCGGCCAGAATCGCGCTCATCGACGGCAGAAGCTTCCCGTCAACTTGCTCGCCGAAACGGTAGCTCCGGACCAATCCGTCCCTTCCGGCCGTGACGTTGACGACGGCGGACCACGCGTGGCTTTCGAACTGCGGCAGGGCACGATTGACGTGAAGCGCGCGGTCATCGCCGCCTGTCCGTGGCTGCTGAAACAAGGGCAAAATGACCGAGCCGCCCGCATTTGCGAGCGCCCGCGCGAACTCCCGATCCGAAGCTGGGTCTGAAGGAGAGCTGAAATCGATATCGAAGGCGATGTCCCGCGCGCCGGCACGCTGCAACTGCCGAAGCAGGTCGGCATGCAGCCGGCGCGGCCAGGGCCATACGCCAATCTTGTCGATGGACGGCGCGTCGATCGCGACGACGACGATGTCGCCGGTCGCCTGCCGCCGATCCCGGTTGAACCTGAGATCGGTCAATCCGTTCCGGAAGACCTCATGCCAACCGAAGAACAGGACGGTCGCCAAAGCGATCGCCACCAGAATATGCGGTCGGAAATGTTTCAAAATGTTCCCCCAAACACCGTTCGCCGGGCAGGCGCCTGTCTCCGTGCGCGATCAAACAGGCGCCGTTGCCGGTGATTCTCAGCTAGTGGCTCTTGCCGCTATTACCGTTTCCGTTGATCCACCCAAGATGAAGTCCGTTATTGCCCGTCACGCCGTTCAAGATTCCGCCGACGGCACCGGTAGCCGAGCCAACAGCGCCGGTGGCGGCTCCAACGACACCGCCTGTGGCCGAGCCGGCAACGCCTGTGACCGTCGACACCGTCGATCCCACGACACCGCCCGATGCGCCGCCTCCCGCCAGTGCGCCACCGCCGCCTTGCGCGACGGCACTCCCGCCCGCGCTGCTTCCGGAGTTGGGGCCAGAACTGGCACTGGCCTGTGCAGTGCTGCTTGCTCCGGCGCTTCCCTTTGCGTCACTCCACATGGTGTCATTGCTCGACGAAAGTTTTGGCGAGCCCGGAGCCGTCGCACCATGAGCCAGACCACGCGTCGCCTTCGCGACATTCAGCTTCACTTCGCCAAGCGGGACTGAAATTCGCACGACGCTGGCTCGTGCGGGCGAACCCGCCGTGGCTTGCTGCGCTGGAGGTTTCGCCATTGCGCGCATGCCCGAGCTCTTGTCGAAAGGCGCGAGCGCGCGAATGGACGTTCCCTTCGATGGGTTGGACGGAGCGTGCAGCCCGCCCCTCGGTACCAAGACGCGGTCGATCGACGACGCGCGCGGCCGGCCCTGCTCGATCGGCGCGAAGTTGCCCGATCCGCTCAATTTGAGGCCGGTAGATCCATGAGCAAAGGCGGTGGCAGACTGGCCCGGCAATATCTGTGCAATCTGGCCGGACTTGAATGCCGAAACCTCGACCTGGCCTCGGCTGACTTCGACCTTGGTATCTGATGCATTGACGGTGACGCGGAACTGCGTGCCCTTCACGACCGCCGCAAGATAAGGCGTCTCGACCTCGAAGTGCTTGACGTTGCGCTTCTCGACATCGAGCAGGATCGATCCTGCCTGCTGCAGGACCGTCGTCGACATACCGTCCTTTTTTTCGGTCGGCAGTCCGATCACGGAGTTCGGCGCGATCAGCATGGTCTCTTCGCCGCGCGTGAGGAGCACGCGTCCGTTCTGTCCGGTCCGAATCGTGTCGCCCGGCTTCAATGCAATGTCCTGCCGCAGCGAAACCTGATCGGCTCCTGTGGAGCTGACCCAGACGTCCCCCGACGACTTGCTGACGGACCAGGGATCATCGTCGGCAGCCCATGCCGCCGAACTCATTCCCAGCATGAACGCGATCGCGACGACGCGCTCGAAACCGCTTGCACCAAGCATTACGCAACTCCGTTGACGTACAGCCGTGCCTCGGACTTAGCGAGAATCCATCAAGATTGGATTAGGCAGAGCCGCTCGGTTCGTTGCGCGCGTTAACCTTTCGTTGACCATAAAAAACTATGAAAAATCATGGTCATATCGAAACTCCGAATGGTCGCGAGTTCCACATGGCGTAGGGGCCGAGGAGCGGTATCCCAGCATGGCAAAGCGAGCCATTGGGCTCGCGCAATGGCGCTCTCGTCGCTCGTGTCAGCGGTATCGATTGCCGCTCCGGCAATGGCCGAACCGGCAAGCCAGCCCGGTTTCGACCCGAAACAGACCGAAAAATACTTTGACGACATCCAGTCGCAGGCATCGCGATCATCCCGATCGCAACTCCAGATGCCGCATCTCGGGAGGCCGGAATCCGCGGCCGATAGCAAGCCGTTGTTCGTCCTTCGCGGCGTGTCGATCGCGGGCGCCGCGACGATTTCGCCTGCGGAGCTGGCAACGGCTTATCAACCCTATCTTGGAAAGAAGGTCTCGCAGGCCGACCTCGCCGCGATAGCAACGGCGATCAGCGATCTCTACCGGGCCGCCGGTTTCCATCTGACGCGGGCAATGATTCCACCGCAGGACATCGACAAGGGAAACGTTCGGGTCCAGGTGATCGAGGGCGGCATCGCCGAGGTGGCCCTCAAGGGAGACGGCGCCGAGGAATTCGGTGTCAGGCCGCTCCTTGCGGCGGTGGTGGCGGAGCACCCCTCGCGCCTCGCGACGCTGGAACGGCAGCTGCTTCTCATCAACGGCGTGCCGGGCGTCCGCATCATCGATTCCTCGATCGAGGAGCTTGGCAACGCAACGGGTCGCTTTCGCCTCGTTCTGTCGCTGAAGACCTGGCACGTCTACACGTCATTCGGGATCGACAATCTGGGCGCCTGGTCGGTCGGCCCCTGGCAGAGCTATGCGACGGCCGCGTTCAATTCCTATCTGCGGCCCGGCGACACGCTCGCGGTCAATCTTTCGATGACGCCGAACGACTTACGCGAGCTCGGCTTTGCACGACTATCTTACGACACGCCCGTCGGCACGGACGGCGCGCGTATCGGCGCGTCGGCCCTTTATAGCCAGGTGCGTCCCGGCGACTTCAGGCGCTTCTTCAGCGACACGACGATCACCGATGCGTTCGAGGTCCATGGCAGCATCGTCCCGATTCAATCGCTGCAGTCGTCGCTCATGTTCACACTGGCTGCCGGGTTCACCGAAGCCTCGGAGAGCGCCGTGTTCGGTCCGATCTACAAGGATCACATTCGGACGATCAGCATGACGGCCGATTATCGATGGCTGGATGAACTTGCCGGCAACAACTATTTGACCGCGACCTATCGCCAGGGCCTGGATCTGTTCGGCGCCTCGCATTTCGGCGACGACCTCGCGTCGCGTTTTGATGCGTCACCGGACTTCACCGCGTTCAATTTCTGGTTCACGCGCTACCAGCCGCTGGCCGGCGCGTGGTCGATCAAGCTCGCCGCCGCGAGCCAGATTGCGCTCAACCCGCTCTATGTGTCGCAACAGTTCTATCTCGGTGGCCTGGCTTTCGGACGCGGCTACGGCAGCGCGGAGGTCAGTGGCGACAACGCCCTCGCCGGTTCGGTCGAGCTGCGCTACGATTCCAAGCTGAATTTCCAATATTTGTCGGGCTATCAGCTCTACAGCTTCGTCGATTCCGGCGTGGTCTGGAACGACGGCTTCAAGCCATCCGACGGCGTCACGCTGACGTCGGCGGGCGCCGGCGTCCGGCTGTTTTTGTGGAATGATCTGCTCGCCGATATCGGCGTGGCATTCCCGCTCAGCTATCGCGCTCCGGACAACGAGATGCGCACGGCGCGCGTGCTGGTTTCGCTCTCCAGCGCGCTGAAGATGTGTCCGCAGCGCGGTCGGTCGGGCTGCTTGTAGAAGACTTGACGCCACGTTGCTCGCGGCGGGCTAAAATGAAGTCGTCAACTGCGTGAGCCGGGCCGGCGAAGCTTCGACCAAGACAGCCTCTATTCGCTTGTCGCTCCGCTGATGATCGCGGCCCCAATGACGATGAAGGCCGCACCCAAAAGGCCATTGCCGAGCGCGCCGTTGAAGAATCTGCGATGGGAAAGACGGAGCGCTCCAAGTTACGCGCCGGATATCGCGGACGTTACCGGACCACACCGGAAATAAATCCGGCCTTGCGCCTTGGCGGCTTGACCTCCTTTTTCAGGAGGCAGCGGGCTTCCTTGCCCAGATAGCCG
>Ga0207693_10003715_pt1 | contig 13012 bp, 8 predicted proteins | sample LARL81metaG_FD_184347 | JGI IMG/M metagenome (GOLD analysis project Ga0207693, IMG submission 184347) | Corn, switchgrass and miscanthus rhizosphere microbial communities from Kellogg Biological Station, Michigan, USA - LAR L8-1 metaG... | ecosystem: Host-associated > Plants > Roots >...
AGTTGACAGTTTGACTGACTAACTTCATCGCCACAATGAATCCAAAATTCGTGCGCAGCGTTGCCCTGTGACGGAGTTTGAACCCTTGCGAAGCCAGCCGACGGCCAATTTGGGCCCGCGGACGGCCCAGGGTCATCACCAGGACGTCCCTGACGGCCACCAGGAGGCCCGCCACGCGGTTGAAACGACGAGCCCGGGCCGGGGAAACCCGCCCGGGCCCCCGGGAGCCGTGGCGGCCGCCGCCGAACTTCCTGTCGATCCGGCCCGAGTGCCGCGGATGCCCATCAACTACAGCCTGTAGTAGATCCGATTCGGCTCATCGGGGAGCGTTAGATGCTACAGGGTTCAAGCATTCCTGACACTGTTCGGTGTCATCGTGATCGCCATTTCGCTCGCGCACATGTCGATCGGCCCGCGAGCGATCATCGGCGGCGTTGCGGTTAATCCGACGATGGCTGGCGAGGACCGGTTCTTCGCCGGCGGGATCGGACGGTTCCCAACTTCCCGTGGCCCAACTCGCCGTCGTGCTCGACCGCATACCCCATCCGTTCTACGTCGCGATGCCCGTGCTCGAGTTGGCGCTGCCGCCACTGACGGTCGTCGTGGCCAAGCGGGTCGCCAAGCCCGCTAACGTTTGATCTCGACGAGCAGCACCCAGGCGTTCGCCGTTGCGGCGACGAAACCCGTTGTGACGGAAGCAGTTACCCAGTACAGGCCACCGCCGCCCTGCAACCACAGCGAGACCGCGCCCGCGATCAGCATCAGCGCCGGAACGAGCGGGAGCAGCGTCACGTACATCGTTCGGGCTCGCGACCGTTCGCCACGCTGGTACAGCCCTGACACCCACGCCCCGACCGCCGCGCAGATCCCGACGACACCGATCTCCGCCGCCAGCGCGCGAGGGTCCTGTCCGGGCGTGGCGACGAAGATCGCGGTCAGCAGTATCGCGATGGTCAGCCCGAGCGTGACAGCGGCGCGGGCGGGCACGCCCGGATACTTCAGAACCTCGGCGAGATTCAGCGACAGCCCGACGAACAACAGGCCGGCAAGCGCCGCCGCTCCCCCGGCAACCGTGTTGGCGAAGTCGGCCCATGCCGCCGGGTCGTAAGCGGTCATGCCAAATAAGCCACCGCATCACGGAAGCGCTCGGCCGCGGCGCGCAGGGCAGCGACGTCGGGTCCGGCCCGCAGCACCTCGCGCGATACCGCGGGCAGCAGCTGCCCGGGGCGGGCCCCGCCAAAGCCGCCCAGCGTGTCGGGCCGTCCGCCCTGGGTGCCGACTCCGGGCACCAAGACAGGACCGCCCAGCGCGCTGAGGTCGGGCGGATCGGACAGCGTCGCGCCGACAACGACGCCGACCGAGCCGGGCTCGGGCGATGCCTCGCGATTGACTGCGGCGGCGGCATCGACAATCGACTGTGCGACGGTGCCCCCGTCGGTTCTGGCCCGCTGGACGCTGGCGCCCTCCGGGTTCGACGTTGCGGCCAGCACGAACACCCCTCGACCATGGGCGGTGGCCGTGTCGAGAAGCGGCTTCAGGGAACCGAATCCGAGATACGGCGAGGCGGTCACGGCATCCGCGGCCAGCGGTGAATCGCCGGTCCATGCGTCGGCGTACGCCGCCATCGTCGAGCCGATGTCGCCGCGTTTCGCGTCGGCCAGTACGAGCACGCCCGACGCCTGCAGCGCGCCGATTGTGCGCTCCAGCACCGCGAATCCCTCGGCGCCGAACGCCTCGAAGAACGCCACCTGCGGCTTGACCACGGCGAAATCGGCGAACGCTGCTACGCACACGTCGCAGAACTTGGCGAGTCCGACGCTGTCGGTCGACAGTCCCCAAGCACGCAGGAGCTCCTTGTGCGGGTCGATGCCGGGGCATAACGGTCCCCGCCGCGATACCGCCTCAGCCAGCCGGCGACCGAACTCGCCCACCGCTACTGCCCCAGCGCGCTGTGCAGTTCTTGCAGCGACATCACGCCGATGTCCCCTCGGATGCCCGCCTCGATGCCCTGCACGGCCGCCGAAGCGCCCTGCACCGTCGTCACGCAGGGGATGTTCATCGCCACCGCAGCCGAACGGATTTCATAGCCGTCAATGCGGGGGCCGGAGTTGCCGTAGGGCGTGTTGATCACCATGTCGACCTCGCCGGCCTTGATGAGGTCCACGGCCGAAGAGGCGGGCCTGCCGTCGCCCGGCTGCTCGAAGTGCTTGCGCACTTCCTCGCAGGGAATGCCGTTGCGTCGCAACATCTCCGCCGTGCCCTCCGTGGCCAACACCCGGAAGCCCAGGTCGGCCAGCCTTTTCACCGGGAACACCAGCGACCGTTTGTCCCGATTGGCCACCGACACGAACACCGTGCCGCCGGCAGGCAGCGAACCATACGCCGCGGTCTGACTCTTGGCGAAGGCGCTGCCGAATTCATGGTTGATACCCATCACCTCGCCGGTCGACTTCATCTCCGGGCCGAGTAACGAGTCGACCTGCGCACCGTCGGCCTTGCGGAACCGGTGGAACGGCAGCACGGCTTCCTTCACCGCCACGGGTGCGTTGCGTGCGGTGGTCGCACCGTCTCCGGTCTTGGCCAGGAAGCCCTCGTCGCGCAGCTGGGCGATGCTGGCGCCCAACATGATTCGCGCGCAGGCCTTTGCCAGCGGTACGGCGGTGGCCTTGGAAACGAACGGCACGGTGCGGCTGGCGCGCGGATTGGCCTCCAGCACGTAGAGCACGTCGTCCTTGAGCGCGTACTGCACGTTGAGCAGGCCGACCACCCCGATGCCGTGGGCGATCGCCTCGGTGGCCCGCCGCACCGACTCGATATCGCTGCGGCCCAAGGTGACCGGCGGTAGCGCGCATGCCGAGTCGCCGGAGTGGATGCCGGCCTCCTCGATGTGCTCCATGATGCCACCGATGTACACCTCGGTGCCGTCGCACAGCGCATCGACGTCGATCTCGATGGCGTCCTCGAGGAAGCGGTCGACCAGGACGGGATGTTCGGGCGACAGCTGGGTGGCGCGGGTTATGTAGCCCTGCAGGGTCTCGTCGTCGTACACGATCTCCATGCCGCGACCACCCAGCACATAGGACGGCCGCACCAGTACCGGATAGCCGATGTCGGCGGCGATGCGGCGCGCCTGCTCGAAGGTGGTCGCCGTGCCGAACCGCGGCGCGGGAAGGCCCGCGTTGATCAGCACCTCACCAAAGGCACCGCGGTCTTCGGCCAGGTCGATCGCCTTGGGGCTGGTGCCGACGATCGGCACACCTGCCTTCTCGAGACGTTCGGCGAGGCCGAGCGGCGTCTGCCCGCCGAGCTGCACGATGACGCCGGCGACGCCGGGACCCCCCTTGCCAGAGGCGGATTCGGCGAAATACACCTCGAGCACGTCCTCGAACGTCAACGGCTCGAAGTACAGCCTGTCGGCGGTGTCGTAGTCGGTGGACACCGTCTCGGGGTTGCAGTTGACCATCACGGTCTCGAACCCGGCAGCACTCAGTGTGGTTGCCGCGTGCACGCAGCTGTAGTCGAACTCGATGCCCTGCCCGATCCGGTTCGGCCCGGAGCCGAGAATGAGCACCTTCGGCTTCTCCGCCTGCGGGGCGACCTCCGTCTCGGCGGCCGGGTCGAGTTCATAGCTGCTGTAGTGGTAGGGCGTCTTGGCCTCGAACTCTGCCGCGCAGGTGTCGACGGTCTTGAAGACGGGGCGGATGCCCAGCCGCTGACGCAGCACACGCACGCCCACTTCACCGGCCAATTCCGGTCGCAGTGCGGCGATCTGGCGGTCCGAAAGGCCGCAGTGCTTGCTGCGCCGCAACAGCGCCTCATCCAAAACGGGCGCGTCCAACAGCTCCGATCGCAATGCGATGAGTCCGGCGATCTGCTCGACGAACCACGGGTCGACCGCCGAGGCCTCCGCCACCTGTTCCACCGTGGCACCAAGTCGCAGCGCCAATTCGATGTCGTAGAGCCGACCCTCGGTGGGCGTCCTTAGACCCTCCAGCAGATCGTCGACAGACACGTCCGGATCGGGGGCGGTCCAGAATCCGGCGCGGCCGGTCTCCAGCGAGCGCATCACCTTGCCGAGCGCCTCGATGAAGTTGCGGCCCAGCGACATCGCCTCGCCAACGGACTTCATCGTGGTGGTCAGGGTGGGGTCCGCACCGGGGAACTTCTCGAATGCGAACCGGGGCGCCTTGACGACGATGTAGTCCAGCGTGGGCTCGAAGCAGGCGGGCGTTTCCTTGGTGATGTCGTTGAGGATCTCGTCGAGCGTGTAGCCGATGGCGAGCTTGGCGGCGATCTTCGCGATCGGGAAACCGGTGGCCTTGGATGCCAGCGCGCTGGACCGCGACACCCGCGGGTTCATCTCGATGACGATGAGGCGTCCGTCTTGTGGGTTGACCGCGAATTGGATGTTGCAGCCGCCGGTGTCGACGCCGACCTCGCGCAGGATGGCGATGCCGAGGTCGCGCATCTGCTGGTATTCGCGGTCGGTCAGAGTCATCGCGGGAGCGACGGTCACCGAGTCCCCGGTGTGCACACCCATCGGGTCGACGTTCTCGATCGAACACACGACGACCACGTTGTCGTGGCCGTCGCGCATCAACTCGAGCTCGAATTCCTTCCAGCCGTAGATGGACTCCTCGATCAACACGTTGGCGCTGGGCGAGGCCGCCAGCCCGTGACCGGCCATCCGCTCGACGTCTTCGGCGGTATACGCCATGCCCGAGCCGAGGCCGCCCATGGTGAACGACGGACGCACGACGACCGGCAGCCCGAGTTCCTCGACCGTCTCGCTGACCTCGTCGATGGTGAAACACACACGGGAGCGGGCGGATTCGCCGCCGACCTTGGCAACGATGTCCTTGAATCGCTGTCTGTCCTCCCCGCGCTGGATCGCCTCGAAGTCCGCGCCGATCAGTTCGACGCCGTGTTTCTCGAGCACGCCGTTCTCGTAGAGTGCGACGGCGGTGTTGAGCGCCGTCTGCCCGCCGAGGGTGGCCAGCAGCGCGTCAATCTTGTTGCCGCGCTCGGCTTGCTGGGCGATGACGCGCTCAACGAACGCGGGAGTGATCGGCTCGACGTAGGTGTGATCAGCGAACTCCGGATCGGTCATGATGGTCGCCGGGTTGGAATTGACCAGGCTCACCTGCAGACCCTCAGCGCGCAGCACACGACAGGCCTGGGTGCCCGAATAGTCGAACTCGCAGGCCTGCCCGATGACAATCGGCCCGGAGCCGATCACCAACACGTGGTTGAGGTCTGTGCGCCGCGGCATTACCCGCGCCTCCGGCGCTCTTTGCCGCGAGCGGCCGTGTCTGTACGCGACACGCCGTGAATATGTGTACAAAAGCGGTCGCTCGCCGCAGGAAACATCAGTGGTCTTCCCCTGCCATCAGGTCGACGAACTGGTCGAACAGGTATTCAGCGTCGTGTGGACCCGCGGCCGCCTCCGGGTGGTATTGCACCGAAAAGGCGCGGCCGTCAACGAGTTTGATTCCCTCGACGACGCCGTCATTGGCGCAGGTGTGGCTGACCTCTGCGGTGCCGAACGGGGTGTCGAACTGCTCGCCCGCCTCACCCTCGAGTGCGAAACCGTGGTTCTGCGCGGTTACCGCGACCCGGCCGGTGGCGTGGTCGATGACCGGCACATTGATGCCGCGGTGCCCAAACACCATCTTGTAGGTCGACCGGCCCAGGGCTCTACCGAGGATCTGGTTGCCGAAGCAGATGCCGAACAGCGGAATGCCGGCGCCGAGCACCTGTCGGGTGACGCCGACAATGTGGTCGGCGGTCGCCGGGTCGCCCGGCCCGTTGGACAGGAACACCCCGTCGGGTTTGAGGTCGGCGATCTGCTCGAACGTCACCGTCGACGGCAAGACATGACTTCGGATGCTGCGCCTGGCGAAGTTGCGCGGCGTGTTGGTCTTGATGCCGAGGTCGATGGCGGCGACGTTGAAGCGTTGCGGCCCATCGGATTCCACGACATAGGTGGCCGTGGTGCTGACCTCGGCCGCGAGGTTGGCGCCGAGCATCGATGGCTGGCTGCGGACCCTGGTCAGCAGTTCGTCAACGGGCGCGTCCGCCTCATCTCCACTGAACACGCCGGCCTTCATGGAGCCGAGGCTGCGCAGGTGTCGCACAACGGCGCGGGTGTCGATGCCCGCGATCCCGACGATCCGCTGGCGGACGAGTTCATCCTCGAGCGTGCCGGTGGCGCGCCAGTTGGAGGCACGCGGCGACGGGTCGCGCACAGCGTAGCCGGCCACCCAGATCTTTTCGCCACGGCTTTCGGCGTCCTCGTGGTTCCACCCGGTGTTGCCGATCTGCGGCGCCGTGGCCACCACGATCTGTCCGTGGTAGCTCGGGTCGGTGAGGGTTTCCTGGTAGCCCGACATGCCGGTGGAGAACACGGCCTCGCCCAGCGTCTGCCCGACGGCTCCGAACGGCGTGCCCGTGAAGATGCGGCCGTCCTCGAGCACCAGCACCGCCTTGGACGTCACGCCGCCTCCTCCAGCCATCGCGCGTACTCGCGGCGATCGTCGGCGCGAAACCCGGTGTCGATTTCGGCCCCGGAAGGCAATCTCCACCTGATGGCGAGGATGCCCTCGTGAGTCATCGCCTTACCCGCGATACCTTTCTCGGTGCGGATCGCGGCGATCGCGTCGTCAGGTATCCAGATCGGACCGGCACCGGTGCGCTGCAACATGATTCCTTCGGGATAGCGGGTCATCACGGCCTTGGCGCGGTAGCCGAGGTCACCGACCGCGATACGGTCCAGCCAGCTGGGCGCCAGCGTGCTGCCGACGTAGAGGCCCTTGGTCGCGGGAATCAGCGCCGGGCTCACGGTATCCGGCAGCGGCGGCAGCGTGCCAATCAATTGCGCCTGCCGCTGCGCGCGGTGCAGCCATCCGCGCATCATCTGCCGGATCAGAAACGCGATCAAGATCGCGAGCACCCCGGCCATGACCAGCGATGTGACGAGCGTTCCGGTGTTCATGCGCAACCCCGCCCAAACGGACAAACGGGCGAGAAAGTGCGAGTGAAATGCGCCATTTCGTTGATTTCGACACTCACGCCGGACTCTTCCCGTCCCGCGCGGTCACCTTGCCCCGCAGCAGCGTCAGGGTGATGGCCGCGGGAAGCTCCATGGCTTCGTAGGGTGTGTTGTCAGACCGGCTGGCCAACGCGGAACCCTCGACAGTCCAGGTGGCGTCGGGGTCGACGACGGTCAGGTTGGCCGGCTCGCCGATCTCCAGGGGCCGGCCCTGATCAGGCAAACCGACTATGCGGGCAGGGTTTTCGCTCATCACCCGGGCGACGTCGCGCCACGTCAGCAGTCCAGGCCGCACCATCGTCTCGACGACGACCGACAGCGCGGTCTGCAGGCCGAGCATGCCGGGCCGCGCCTGCGCGAACTCGCAGAACTTCTCGTGTTCGGCGTGCGGCGCGTGATCGGTTGCCACACAGTCGAGCACCCCGTCGGCCAGCGCCTGGCGCAACGCTACGGCGTCGGAGGCCTCACGGAGCGGCGGGTTGACGCGGTTGCGGCCGTCGTAAGTGGCCAGGCGGCTGTCGTCGAGCAGCAGGTGGTGTGGCGTCACCTCGGCGGTGATCGAAATGCCCTGCGCCTTGGCCCATCTGATGATCTCGACGGTGCCTGCGGTGGATGCGTGGCAGATGTGCACGCGCGCGCGGGCGTCGCGGGCGAGCAACGCGTCACGGGCGACGATGGATTCTTCGGCGGCGCGGGGCCAACCGGCTAGGCCGAGGCGCGCGGCGTTCGGCCCTTCGTGCGCGACGGCGCCGACGGTGAGCCGCGGCTCTTCGGCGTGCTGCGCGATCAGGACACCCAGGCCCGTGGCGTACTCGAGGGCGCGGCGCATGATCAGGGGGTCGTCCACACAGATGCCGTCGTCGGAGAACATCCGCACCTGCCCGGCGCCCGCGGCCATCATGCCCATCTCGGTGAGTTGGGCGCCTGCCAGTCCCATGGTGACCGCCCCGACCGGATGCACGTCGACGAGCCCGACTTGTTGGCCGCGGTACCAGACATGATCGGTCACGACAGGGCTGTCGGCAACGGGGTTGGTGTTGGCCATCGCGAATACTGCCGTGTAACCACCCAAAGCCGCTGCTGCCGAACCGGTTTCGATGTCCTCGGCGTACTCGCGGCCCGGCTCACGCAGGTGAGTGTGCAGATCGACGAAGCCCGGAAGGAGGATCTGATCGGTGGCGTCGAAAACGTCGGCGTCGTCGGGGACGGCCAGGTCTGCACCGATGTCGGCGATCTGGCCGTCGGAGGCGAGCACGTCGACCCGGTCACCTTCGCCGTAGAGCCGCACGCCACGAACCAATACGCTCATGCGTTGACCGCCTCTTGCTCTGCACCGACGAGTAAATGGAACAGGACCGCCATTCGGACGTGCACGCCGTTGGAAACCTGTTGCAGCACCGCCGATTGCGTCGAATCGGCGACCGAGAAGGCGATCTCCATGCCACGGACCATTGGGCCGGGGTGCAGCACCACCGCATTGCCGGGAAGCATCGCCTGACGCTTTTCGGAAAGCCCGTAGAGCACCGAGTACTCCCGCGCCGACGGGAAAAAGCCGCCGTTCATCCGCTCGGCCTGCACACGAAGCATCAGCACCACGTCGGCGACGGGCAGTTCGGCGTCGAGGTCATGCGAGACGGTGACAGGCCAGTCGGCCACCCCGACTGGCAGCAGCGTGGGCGGCGCGACGAGAACCACCTCGGCGCCGAGCGTGTCGAGCAACAGGACGTTGGATCGGGCTACCCGGCTGTGCAGGACGTCGCCGACGATCACCACCCGCTTGCCCTCGATATCGCCCAGCCGCTGCCGGATGGTCAGCGCGTCGAGCAGGGCCTGGGTGGGGTGTTCGTGCGTGCCGTCACCGGCGTTGATCACCACAGGGCCGCCGTGCTCGGTGGCAGTCCACTCGGCGAGCTGCTGGGCCGCGCCCGATGCGGGGTGACGGATGATCAGCGCGTCGGCACCGGCGGCCCGAAGCGTCAAAGCGGTGTCGCGCAGCGACTCACCTTTGGACACAGAGGATCCCGACGCGCTGACGTTGATGACGTCGGCGCTCATCCATTTGCCGGCGACCTCGAACGACACCCGGGTGCGCGTCGAGTTCTCGTAGAACATCGTGATGATGGTGCGGCCACGAAGGGTCGGCAGCTTCTTGACCTCGCGGCCCAGCAGCGCCTGACTGAACCGGTCGGCGTCGTCGAGAATGGCCAGCGCCTCGTCGCGGGACAGGTCGGCGGCCGAGAGTAGATGCTTCATCGTGCAGGCCCTCCGTGCGGTGCGATGGAGACCCCGTCGTGGCCGTCGTCCTCCGACAGACGCACCTTGACGTTCTCGCTGCGCGAGGTGGGCACGTTCTTTCCGACGTAGTCGGCGCGCAGGGGCAGCTCCCGGTGCCCGCGGTCGACGAGGACCGCCAGCTGAACCGCGCGGGGGCGGCCGATGTCACGCAGGGCATCGAGCGCAGCGCGCACGGAGCGACCGGTATAGAGGACGTCGTCGACGAGGACGACCAGGGTGCCGTCGATGCCACCCTCGGGGATCGAGGTGTCCTCCAGCGGACGGGGCGGTTTGCTGTCGAGGTCGTCGCGGTAGAGCGTGATGTCGAGCGCACCGCGCGCCACCGTGATGCCGCAGAATTCCTTGATCTTCTCGGCAAGCCGGGCGGCAAGTGTCACACCACGGGTGGGGATGCCGAGCAGGATGACTTTCGGAGGACCGGCTGGATCATCCAAAGCGGTCTTTTCGATGATCTGATGGGCGATGCGGGAGATGGTCCGGCCGACGTCCGCGGCGGACAACAATTCCCGGTCGGTGTCAGGAGAGCCCACGATGCGACTCTGACCTCCTTCTCCGCCTCTCTGGACGGATCGTTAAAGGACGTCGAACTTCCGGGCGAGCTTAGCACCTGCCTATGGCGGGGACGCCAGCGACACTAGCGTGTGAAATCTCAGGCCATTGTCGAACTCGACGTGCCGATCGACAGGGATACCAGACCACTTCCGCCGTAGGCGAGGATGTCGCCGTTGGAGTCGACGGCGATCGCTTGCGATGCCCTGGCTGACGTGTCGCTCATGTAACCGGGGAACCGGACGGCACCCACGACGGCCCGCGTCGCTGCGTCGATAACCACGATGTCTTGGCCGTTGGCAACGTAGACACGGCTGCCGTCCGGGCTTACGGCGATGGCAGTCGGCCGAGTGGTACTGGCCAACCAGGGGGGAACACCGACCACGATGGGGTCGCCAACCACCCTCCTGGTGGTGAGGTCGATCACCGACACGGTGGCGTTTTCGGTGTTGGTGACGTACGCCCACTTACCGTCGGGACTGAGGGCGATGCCGCCCGGGTCGCCGTTGTAGGACCGCGGACCCAGCGGGATGTATGCGACTACCACGTTGGTGCTGGTGTCGATCACCTGTATCCGGTTGTAATACCCGTCCGCGAGGTAGAGCGTGCGACCGCCAGAACTGATCGCCATGTCTGTCGTGTCCGGGGTCGTCCCGATGGTTCCGACGACCGTTCGACTGGTCGTGTCGATGATGCTCAGCTTGGCGTTTGCGCCGTCATGTGCGACGTACAGGCGGCTGCCGTCGGGACTGAACACCATGTCGTCGCCGCCCCCCGCCACAGCGATGGGCTGACCCACCGGAGCAAGAGTGGTGGGGTCGAGCTCGATGATCTTCCCTTCAACCCAATTCGCCACGAAGACGCGCGTACCGTCAGGGCTCGCGACGACATTGCCCGGATAGTTCAGCGTCGTTCCGGAGGCAAGTGGTTGAGAGGTACGTATCAGCGTATTGGTGGTCGTGTCGATCGCCGAGACTGTCCAGAGGTACCGATTGAAAACGTATGCCCGGGAACCGCTTACGGCAATATCCGTACCCGCGCCGGGCAGCGGGATCTGGGTCTGCGCCGACACCAGTTCCGGAACGCGCACAGGCACCGTCACCGTGAAAGTCGACGTGTCCTGTCCGTCGGTGGCGGACACCGTGAAAGCATCGAGACCGCCGGCGCTGCGTTCCGAGCCGAACGGGGTGTACGTGTAGACACCGGCCGCGGCGTCCACGGTGGCCGTTCCCCGACTCGGGCCACCGCTGATCGCGTAGGTGACGACGTCTCCGTTGGGGTCATAGACGTTGATCGATCCCGATACTCGGCCGGTCGCCGGATCAGCAGGTGGCACCTCCGGTGCGCTGTACGCAGACGGCGCAACATTCGTCGACAGCACCTGCATGTTCACCCAGGGACTGACGCTCGCCGTGCCGTCGCTGATGGTCACCCGGAATGTGTCGTAGTTGTTCTCGGGGTACACCGTCGCGTTCTCACGCATCTCTTGGGATGGGATGTAGGAGAAGTCGCCGGTCGCGCTGTTGAAGGTGAACGACGAAGCGCCGTACGGGCCCCACAACAGTTGATAGCTCAGGGGATCCCCGTCAACATCGCTCGCGATGACCCGGCCCCGGACTTCGCCGGTGACTGGGTCAATGGCGTCGAAGTACTGGAATTCGGGCGCCGTCGGCGCGTGATTGATCACCAACGGCTGGATCGGCACATTGCTGACCGGAACCGTGATGGTGCCTCCGCGTCCGTCGCTGGCGATGGTGTTGAAACTCGCGGTCGCGGGTGTCTGGGCAGACTGCTCGCGAGCGGCAGACGTCGGCGTAAAGGTGTAAATCCCGTTCGTGACGGTGACCGACCCGCTGGCCGGCTGGCTGGCCACGGTATAGGTCAGCGGATCTCCGTCCCAGTCCTTGACATTCACCGATCCGCTGGTCGCACCATCGCCATTGCTGAGAGTGTCGACCGTCGGCTTGTCGGTAGCGACCGGCGCGGTGTTGCCGCGGGCGAGAGACAACACCCGCACGCTGTTGTCGACTGCGTCGCTGATGTAAACCTTGCCGTTGGTCGCCGAGCTGTCCACAGCGACGGCGTGGCCCCCTGTACCGGCGGCGCTGCTCAGCACCGTCGTGGACGCCACTGTGTTCGTTTGCGTGTTGAGGACCGAGATGCGGTGGTTGCTTGTGGTCACATAGGCGAGACTCCCGTCGGGGCTGGTGGTGATCGACGTCGGTACCGCACCCAAAGAGATCGTGGCGACTTGAGCAAGAGTTGAGCTGTTCAACACCAGAACCCTGTTGAGGGTCTGCTGGGTCACATACAACTTGCCGCCGGCGACAGTCAACCCATTCGGCGCAGTCCCCAAGGACTTCGTCGAGACCACCCGATTGGTGGCTGCACTGATCACCGAGATCGAGTTGCCGTTCTTGTTGGCAACATAGACTTGGTCTCCGCTCACTGCGATCGCGCTGGGCGCCGATCCCACCGTCGTGGTCGCCACCACCTTGTTGGTGGCTGTACTGATGCGCGAGACGTAGTTGCTGCCGGCGTTGGCCACCCACACGCTGTCACCCGTCACCGCCAGCGCGGTCGGGGTGGTGCCCACCGTCACGGTGGCGACCACGGTGTTCGACTGAGATTCTATGCGCTGCACCGTCTTACTGCCCGAGTTGGCGACCCATACCGACTTCCCGTCGGGGCTGACCGCGACGGCAGCCGGCGATGTCTGCACCGGGATGCTGGCGACCACCTGGTTGGTGTCGGTGTTGAGCACTTTCACCGTCCCGGCAGTCGCATTGGCCACATAGGTGCGATTGCCATACACCGCCACTGCTGAGGGGTCACTCCCGCTACCCAGCGCAACGGCGGTATCGGCGACGGATAGCGTCGGCGTGGCCGGCAGGACTGCCACAGTCACCATCACCGGCGTCGACACCTGCCCGTCATACACATTGACCGTGAACGTGTCGAAGTCTGGCCCCGATGTCGATTGGGCGGCCAACCGAGCCCCTGTCGACGGCTGGTAGGTGAACGCCCCTGTGTTTCGATCGATCGACACCGTGCCCTTGCCCGGAGCACCCGCGCCTGAGGGCGGCACCGAATAGGTCAACGTATTCAGGTCGACAT
>Ga0207693_10003716_pt1 | contig 13010 bp, 9 predicted proteins | sample LARL81metaG_FD_184347 | JGI IMG/M metagenome (GOLD analysis project Ga0207693, IMG submission 184347) | Corn, switchgrass and miscanthus rhizosphere microbial communities from Kellogg Biological Station, Michigan, USA - LAR L8-1 metaG... | ecosystem: Host-associated > Plants > Roots >...
GCCGCTACCGCAGCCCGCGGCGACCAAACCGAGCCCGGCGACGAGCACGATCAAGGACATGCGTGCCACACCTGCCTCCCTAGAGTCGGATATCGCGGGGAGTCTATTTGGGGACGAGTTCGGCTTGCCGATCAGCGATGACACCTTCCCGACCCCGCTTGCCGCGGGCTCACCGTCGCAATAGCCGAGCAGGTATGTGCATCCGACATCGTTCGCAAGCGTGTGATCGAGGTCGTCGACAGCCGGGAGCGGCCCACCCGAGACGCGGAAGGCGACCTCGAGAACCGTCTCCAGCTCCTGCCGGCTCTTTGCCGGACGGATCGAGATCTCAGCCGCCATCTATCCTGCGAGTGTGGCTCGCCCAGGCCGGCTTCTCAACTTCGGCACGGTTCCGTACCAAGAGGCCTGGGATCTCCAGCGCTCGGTGGCGGCCGAAGTTTCCGCGGGAGCCTCGCCCGACACGGTTCTCCTGCTCGAGCACCCCCCCGTAGTCACGCTTGGGCGCCGGACCGAGGCCGGGGAGCTCCACATCCCGCCAGGAGCGGCGGTCGAGGTTGTCAAGACCGACCGCGGCGGAAAGTCCACCTACCACGGGCCGGGCCAGCTCGTCTGCTACCCGATCTTCGACCTCAGCCGGCACGGGCAGGACGTCAAGAAGTACTGCCGGGACCTCGAGGAGGCGCTCATCGGCACCCTCAAGTCCTGCGGACTCGAGGGTGGGAGAATCGACGGCCTGACGGGGATCTGGCTCGAAAGACCGCCAAGGAAGATCGCATCGATCGGGATTCACATCTCCAAGTGGGTGACCACCCACGGGTACGCGCTCAACGTCGACCTCGACCCGGCGCCGTTCACGAAATGGATTACCGCTTGCGGGATCGAGGACGCACAGTTCACGACGATTGCGCGCGAGCTCGGCCGGCCCGTGACGGTCGATGAGATGAGGCCGCACGCTGTCGCGGCGCTTGGCAAGGTCTTTAACCTGCAGTTCGAGGAAGCTCCCGCCTATGCAGAACTCGCTACCAGTAGCTGAACGCCCACGCCGCCCGGAGTGGATGAAGGTCCGCGCGCCGAGCGCGAATTCACGTTACTTCGATGTCAAGAAGCTGATCCACGGGCAGTCGCTGCACACGATCTGCGAGGAGGCGCGCTGCCCGAACATCGCCGAGTGTTGGGGCCGCGGGACCGCGACCTTCCAGATCCTCGGCGACACTTGCACTCGCGCCTGCCGCTACTGCTACGTCCACTCCGGCAAGCCCGAGCATCCGCCGGACCCGCTCGAGCCGCTGCGGCTGGCGAAGGCCGCTGCGGAGATGGACCTCAAGCACGTCGTCGTCACGTCGGTCGACCGGGACGACGTCCCCGACCGCGGCGCCGGCCACTACGCGGCGACGATCCGGGCGCTGAAGGCGAAGGTGCCCGAGGCCTCGGTCGAGGTGCTCACCCCTGACTTCCTGGGCGTCGAGGAACAGGCCCTGCGAACGGTGCTGGCCGCCCGGCCCGAGGTCTTCAACCACAACATCGAGACGGTTCGCCGCCTACACACGCGCATGCGCGGGGCGAAGGCAAGCTACGACAAGGCGCTCTGGCTGCTGGCCCGCGCGAAGGAGCTCGCGGACTATCCGGTGCTGACGAAATCCGGAATCATCGTCGGCCTGGGGGAGACGAACGACGAGGTGGTCGAGACGATGCGCGACCTGCGCGAACACGGCGTCGACGTGGTCACGATCGGCCAGTACCTGCAGCCGAGCGCCAAGCACGCGCAGATCGACCGCTGGGTGCATCCGGACGAGTTTCGCTGGTTCCGCGAGCAGGGCGAGGCGCTGGGCTTCGGCTCGGTGTTCTCCGGGCCGCTCGTTCGCTCCAGCTATAGGGCGGACGAGCAACGCCATGCGGCCGAGACTGGTCGCGGCGCAGTCGCGTACTGATCCACTCCTGAGTCACTGGGCCCTCCGGGCCGCATAATCCGCGGCCGATGAGCCTTGCGGTCCAGGTTGTGTTCACCGGCTTGAGCGCCGGCGGCGTCTATGGCCTGGTCGCGATCGGCTACTCCCTGCTCTATCGGCTGACCGGGATCGTCTACTTCGCGCTCGGCGACCTGATCGGGCTCGGCGCCTTCGTGACCTTACTGGTCGCCGCCGGCACCCAGCCCCTGACCCAGGAGACGGTCTCGGGGGGCCGGATGGCGCTGGCGATTCTCGCCGGGATCGCGGTCTGCGTGACCGTCGGCGCCGGAGGCTATTTCGCCGTCGTTCAGCCGTACATCGGGCGCTCGGCGATCGGCTGGGTCGCCGCGACACTCGCGCTCGGCTTCGCGATTCACGCCGTCCTCGACGCGGCCTTCTCACGTCCGGCGTACGTCTTTCCAGACCCGATCCCGTTTCGGCGGGTCGGCAACGACGGACTGGTGACGATCCTCGGTGCCCAGATTCACGTTCGGGCCTTCGCCGTCATCGGCGTCGCCGTCGTGGTCGCGGCCGTCTCCTCCTGGGTGCTCCAGCGGACGTGGTTCGGGCGCAGCCTGCGCGCAATCGCGGACGATGCAGACGGCGCCGCAGTCGTCGGGATCAGCGTCGAGCGAACGCGTGCGCTCGCTTTCGGGCTCGCCGGCGCGATCGCGGCCCTGGCGGTCGTCGTCGCGGCGCCGAGCGCGCCGTTCGAGACGGGGAGCGGCACCCTGCTCGGGTTGAAGGGCCTCGTCGCCGCCGTCCTCGTCCGTTTCGGCGGCCTCTGGTCGGCTTTCGCCGCAGGCCTTGCGCTCGGAGTCGTCGAAGCTGCGCTCGGCACCGGTCTGCTCGGCCACGCCTCCGGGCTTGCGGCCTACCGCGAGTTGATCCCGTTGCTGGTTGCGATTGTGCTGCTGGCATTTCGCCCGCTGCGGGCGCGAGAGGTCGTCGAATGAGCGCGCAGGCGACTGCGGTGCGGACCGGAACGGCCGTGCGCGAGGCGGTGGCGACCGCCCGTCAGAGTTGGACGGACAGCGCCACCGCGGCGGGCGTCGCTGTCGGCCTCGCCGTGATTGCTCCGTTCGTCCTCGGTGGGCTGATCGCAAACGACTCGCTCGCTTCGGGCGCTTATCTCGCGCTCGCTGCCACCGGGCTGGGGCTCTGCGTCGGCCTTGCCGGGGTCCCGTCGCTCGCCCAGGGGGCATTCGTCGGCACCGGCGCGTTCGTCGCCGCGCACGTGCTCCGAGATACCCAGCTGCCGGCCGAGCTCTGCGCCCTGATCGGAGCGATCGCCGCCGCGGGTCTCGGCACTGCGGCAGGCTTCGCGGTCCGGAGCCTCGACTCGGTCCGGGTCGCCGTCGGAACCTGGCTGCTGACCTGGCTCGTTGCGCTTGCGCTCGGCGCGCTGCCGTGGCTTTCCGGCGGCGCCCAGGGTCTCGTCGTCCCGACGCGCCGGCTGTTCGGGCTCAACCCGACGCCGCTCGTCCACTACGAGCTGGGCGTAGTCCTGACCGGCCTCTGCGCGCTCGGACTCGTCGCGCTGCGGCGCGGCCCCTTCGGTCTCGACCTCGCGGCCGCCTCCCAGCATCGCGGCGCTGCTGCGGCGCTCGGAGTTCCGATGGAGCGGTTGCGCGTCGTCGCCTTCGCCGCCTCGGCCTTCGTCGGCGGTCTCGCAGGCGGGCTCGCCGTCCAGCTCGACATCGTCGCCGACCCGACCGCGTACGGGCCGCTCCTCTCCTTCGAGCTGCTCGTTGCCGTGCTCGTCGGCGGGGCGGCCGCCGCGTTCGGGCCGAGCGTCGGCGTGATCGTGCTGGGCCTGATCTCGCTCGCGGCGCGGGCGCTTGGCGCACTGGCCGGAGTCTCCGCTTCTCGCTTCCAGCCGATGCTCGAGGCGCTGCTACTCCTGGCCGTGCTGACGACCGGCGGCTATGCATTCGTCCCGGCGGCGATCCGTGCAGCACGCCGGTTCCGGCCGGCGCCGCCGCGCGCGAGCCGCCGCACAGCTGCGGCTGCCCCGCCGAGCCGCCGCGAGACGCTCCGCGCACACGATCTCGCGAAGCACTTCGGGGCTGTCTCCGCGGTCGACGGCGTCTCGCTCGAGCTGCAGCCGGGCACCGTGACGGCTCTCGTCGGTCCGAACGGCTCCGGGAAGACGACTGTGCTCAGGCTGCTCTCGGGAGCGCTGCCACCCGACGACGGGGCGATCTACCTCGGCAGGCAAGAGCTCACCTCGCTGACGACTGCGGAGCGCGTCCGGGCGGGCCTCGTCCGCACCCTGCAGAGTCGCCCCTTCTTCGGCGAGCTCAGCGTGTTCGAGCATGCTCTCGTCGGAACGAACCGCACCCGCCGTTACGGCGGCACGGTCCGAACACTCGTGTCGACTCCGCTCTTCCGCGCCGAGAACCGAATCGCGGAAGCGCACGCGTTCGCAGCCCTCGAGACCGTAGGCCTGGCAAGAGAAGCGGACCGGCCGGCTTCCGAACTGACCGGATCGGGCCGGGAGCGACTGATGATCGCAGCAGCGCTTGCCACGAACCCGGCAGTCCTGCTGGTCGACGAGCCGTCCGCGGGCGCCGCTCCGGAAGACCTCGAGCTGCTGAAGGCAATCTTCACCCGGCTGAAAACCGACGGTCTGGCCATCCTCCTCGTGGAGCACAACTTGGCTTTCGTGCGGGCGGTCGCCGACCAGGTGCTCGCGCTCGAGCTCGGCCGAGTGGCCTCACGCGAGCCCAATCCGCGCCTCTAGACTCGCCGCGGATGCGAGCAACCGCGACGGTTCTTGTGGCCCTCAGTTTCGTCGCGACGGGCTGCGGCCACAGCTCGAGCGCTTCGAAGCAGCAGACGATCCTGGTCGTGGTGGACGCGCCGTTCTCTCAAAGCCCGTATATCGGGAACACGATCGGAAACGGCGTGCGGCTTGCCGCCGAGCAATTGAACGCCCAGACTCTCTCGGCAGGCGGTGCCAACTACCGCCTACGCGTGCTGCGGCTCGATAACGCGCTCTCGCCTGCCAAAGCGGTTGCGGATACCCGGCGGGCGCTGCGGGAGCACGCAACAGCAATCGTCACCGACGGCACGGGCGTCGATGCCACGTGGCGGCTCGCGAACAGCAAGCACATTCCGATCTGCATCGCCTACCAGGGCGGGGGCGGACTGGTGAATCCGCAGACGCGGCCGAACGTCTTCCGAATCGCACCGACCGACCACGGGCTCGCGTTCAGGCTGGCCGAGTACCTCGTCCCAAAGCGGCTGAAGATCGCACTTCTCGCCGACGACTCCGACTACGGCCAGGAGGGCAAGGCCGCCCTCGCAGACGCCTTCCGCACCCTTCCGAAATCCGTCGCCGCGCGGATCACGCTGCCTTCGAGCGCAAGCGACCTTGCGCCCCAGGTGCTCCAGGCCCGCCGTTCCGGGGCAACGGCGCTGCTCGTCTGGGCACAAGCTCCGGCGCTCGCGAAGACGATCGTCGCGGCACGCTCCGCGGGCTGGAGTGTTCCGATCTACACGACGCCCGCCGGGGAGGATCCGTTCGTCCGGCAGCAGCTCGCCGACCATCCGAGCTGGGTCGACGGGCTCACGTTCGCGTCCGGCCGGATGACGGCGGAGCTCGGCCCTGCCCCTTGGGCGACGTTCGAGGCTGCCTACGAGACGGCGTTCGGGACGACCACCGTCGGCGTCAAGTCCCACGGCCGCCCCGTGATCGCGCCGCCCGATTACGCCATGTACCCGTACGACTTCGTCAACCTGTTGGCCGCCGCCGTCCAGCAGGCGAAGGGCACCAACCCGGCAAAAGTCCTCGCCGCACTGAATCAGGTCTCCACCCACGGCGCGAACGGCGACGAACGCGGTTTCAACGAGCGAAACCATGAGGGCGTCGTCGACGACGACGTCTACTTCGCCCGGTTCAGCCACATGGTCTTTCGACCCGTGAGAGACGATCCTCTATCCTCGACCCTCCCTCAAATCAACCAGGTGAGGTGACCGTGTCGAGAATTGCTGGCGTGCCGATTGTGTTCGCCGTTCTGCTGGTGGCCGGATGCGGCTCGAGCTCCGAGAAGAAGTCCGAGCCGGGGAACGCGGAGAAGGAGTGCGGACCCGCCCTGCCTGCAATGGCCGGCAGTCCGACGCTCCCGCCCAAGTTCCCGACCCCGGCCTCGGTCACCTACACGGGCGAAAGCAAGGCCGGGCCTTCGACGATCGTCAAGGGCTACCGCAACGGCGAGCTCGCCGATGCCTTCGACAGCTACAAGTCGGCCTTCGACTCGGCCGGTTACAGCGTCACGCACGACGAGAAGGAGGCGGACGACGCCGAGGTCAACTTCGAAGGCGGCAAATCGACCGGCCAGGTGAAGATGATCCAGTTGTGCAAGGACCGGACGAGCCTGGCGATCACGATCCGGCCGCAATAGCGGGCCGTCTTCGCGGAGCAGCACTGGCCGCGGCCGCCGGCGCCCTCGTCGCGGCGTCGAGCGCGCACGCCGGAAGCCCGGCGGCCCTCCCGTCGCCTTACTTTCCCGTGCGGCCGACGCCCCCGCTTCGCGCCTCCCAGGCAACGGCGGAGATTCGTTTCCCCGGTCGTTTGGCCTCGAACCAGGTCGTCCGTGTCTCGATCGACTCCACGGGGAGACCGTTTCGGGTTGTCGATGTCAACCGAATCGTTGTTGCCCGAAAGGGCGACTACTCGTTCGGAATCGCCGCCCCCGCGGAGGACGTGCGCGTGGAGCCCAGCAGCGCGTCCGAGCCGGGCTTGCGCACCGGCGCCGTTCTCTGGCAGGGCTTCTCGCCGGGCCGGCGGGTGCTCGCGGCGGAGATCACACTCCGACCGGCGGCTGCTGTGGCTGGCCTTCCACTTCGAGTCGAGATCTCAGGATCCAAGGTGCGCTTGGTCAACACCACTTCCGTCTCGGCGGCGGCCACAGACGCGGCGATTCCGGCAGGTGAGATCGCAAAGGCGCTCGACGGCACGAGAGCGAGCCTCCAAACGGGGGCGCCTTCTGCGCCGACGGTCCTGAACGCGGTTGGCCCAGTCCGCCGTGTCCACGTCGTCGCCCGGGTTCCGCTGCGCGTCCGGGGAATCGTTCGCTTTGCCGGCGGCTCGCCTCGTCCGGTCGACACCGTCGTCGGGAAGAACCCGGTCACGGTTTCGGGGGCCGGTGACGTGAAAAGGCTCGAGCTCTCTGTGCTGGTGCCAGAACCCGCGGAGCTCCTCCGGCCGCCGGGTGCCTCGACCTGGCTCGCCCTCGCGCGAGCAGATCGCTTCCCTCGCGGTCGAGGAGCGACTCGACTCGCGGTCGAACGGCTCCTGGCCACCGCTCTCGTCCTCCAGTTTCAGGAATTCCTCGCGAACCCGGACGCCGGCGGCGCCAGCAGGAGCTCATACCGCTACCTGCTCGCCGAACGTTCTCGACCCGCCGTCGCCGAATCGGCGCGACCGCCCGGCGGCCACGGCTGGCCGGTCACGCTGGCGGTTGCGCTTGGACTCGCCGCCGCACTTGCTGGCGCCCTCGTGCTCTGGGCCCACTCATAGAAGAGGGCCGCCCGAAGGCGGCCCTCTTCGCCGGATTCGCTGGGGTTCCGGTTAGTGCCCCAACTTGAGTTTCCAGATGCCCTGCGAGTGCGTCGCTGCGTAGAGAACGCGCTTGCAGGGACCCTTCCCCATGCAAGTCGGCTCTCGCGACGACGGCTGGATCGCGAGATGCATCACCTCGTAGCGAGGCATGCCATCGGTCACGTGCCACGAGGCCCCGTCGTTGTCGCCCCGAAGGACGCCGAAGTCAGTGGCCGCGTAGAGTGTGTGCGTTGCATCGTCGCGAACGACGTCCGCAATCGGCAGATCACCGTCCGAGGTCGGCGTCGGGTAAGCAGACGAGCCGCTCTCGACGTTCAGGTTCGTGAACGTGCCGGCACCCGTGACGCCCGTGTTCATGACGCTGAACACGTGGCCCGGCGTCGTCGGCGTCACATGGTTGTAGCCGGAGTACGAGATCCACGCATGGTTGGAATTCGACGGGTCGACGTAGATCGAGCTCGGGAAGCGGGTCGGAGAACCACCGCTCACCGAGTTGTCGATCCTCGTCCACGTCACGGTAGATGGGTCGACCGCATCGCCGTTGTGGGTGACGAAGATGCGGCCGGCAGACGTGGCGGCCCAGATCGTGCCGTGGTCGGCGCTGTCGCGCGCGATCCACGAGACCGAACCGCCGGGGCGGTCGCTTCCGTACACGGTGCCGGCGAGGTCGCCCGGCTGGTTGATGCACGACGGGATGGTCGTCGTGCTCGCGACCGCGTCGCAGAAGGGACCGCCGAGCGGCCGCTGGTCACCGCAGTTCACGCTGTTCGCGGAAACCACGAACTCCGGACAGTTCGCCTGCATGTACGCAATATCGGGACTCGTGTCCTGCGGCCCCGACGTATGCGGATGCCCACCGTTGAACGCCCAGCTCCGCCAAACGTGGCGCGCGCCCTCGTAGATCGGGTGCGTGCCGGGAACCGGGTTCGGATCGCCGACTTGCGGCCAGTAGAACGAAGGGCCTTCGCCGCTACGACGGACCTGGCCGTCGCCGATGAACCAGCTCTCCGGGTCGCCGTTGTCGAAGCTGACGTCGGCCGCCCCGCTCGTGAACTCGTTCGCCATCCAGTTCGGGTGAGCTGCGTCGAAGACTGCGTTGCCGCCGTCGCCGTAGATGACCTGGCTGAACGTGTTCCGGTCGCAGTGATTGATGTTCGACCACGTGCCGTTGTCCTGGGTTCCGCCGAGGACGCGGCACGAATCGAACGGATCGATTGCAACGTTGATGAACTGGATCGTGCTGCTCAGCTTCTTGTCGATGTGGGCGAGCTCGACCGGCACGCGCGAGAGCAGCCGCTTGCAGCCGACGTTGTCTGAGCCGGTCACCGGACCGCCTGTGATGACGTCGCGGCCCGTTTCGTCGCACTGCGATGAGATGTTGGCGAAGGTGCCGCTCGTGCTGATGATCCCGCCGTCCGAGCCCTCGAAGATCTGGGTCGGATTCCCGGGGTTCACGACGATCGCGTGCTGGTCCGGGTGGATGCTGTTCGACGCCCGGCGACAGGCCAGCGGGAAGCCGAAGGCCGCCTCATACTGCTGATAGGCACACCATGGCGCCGGCGTGTCCTGGTCGTCCGTCGTCAGATCCGTGAACGTGCGCATGCCACTCGACGAGTCGGGATCGCCCGCGGTGTTCGAGTAGAGCACCGCGCGGCCGTTCGACATGCCGGCACCCTGACCGGCGTTGTCGTGGCCAAAGCCGCAGCCGACGCCCTTCGTGTCACAGGGCTGCTCGTCGTACTGCATCGCCCCGATCACGTAGACCGTGTCGGGCATGCCGGTCGGCGTGTAGACCTCCTCGTCGTACCAGCACTGCGCCCAGCAGAAGTCCTGCGTGGGGAAGTACGGGTTCGCCGTGTCACGCGAGGTCAGGCACTGCCAGCCGGTGTTGTACGACGCGGGAAACGTGTGCGTCGTGGGATCGGGCGGATTGCAGGCGGCCCCTGTCGGGGTCGTCGACCCCTGCGATGTCAACAGGGCTGCCGCCGTCAGGTTGTTGGCGTTGTCCGTCCGCCAGAAGTTGGCCGCGAACGGATCGGTCGGCCCACCGCCGGCGGCCGTGCCGTCGGTCAGGTAGATCCGGGTCTTGTTGTTCTTGACCGTGAGCGCGAACATCGTCCGGTCGATGCCGGCGCCTTGGTTGAACTGGGGTGCGAACACCTGCTGGAAGGCCGTCGCCGCCGCTCCCGCGTCGCGCCGCCACGCGCCGGCGTCGAAGCCGGCCGCGTAGACGACATTCGGATTCAGCGGGTCGAGCCCGAGGTCGGTGATCCCGAAGGAGATCGTGCCGCCCCCGTCCGGCTTCGCCCCGTTCCAGACTTCGGTGAACGTCGCCCCGCCGTCGTGCGACTCGTAGACGCCCGGCTCGTTCGAGCCAGGCTCGAACCGCTGGGTCTCGCCGGCCGCGCCGATCACGTGGTTCAGGCCGCGAACACCGAGCGCAGAGCCGACGAGGATATGGCTCGAATCGTTCGGGTCGACCACGATCGAGTTGATCCCGCGGCCGAGGAAGGCATCGACGCCTGGGGTGGCACACGGGTACGTCCCGTTGCTGACACAAGTGTCGTTGAGCTTCGTCCAGTGGTTGCCGTCGTCGGTCGACTTGTAGATGCCGACACCAGCCTCGCAGCCGGACGAGCAGCGGTTCGCCTCACCCGTCCCGAGGTAGAGCGTGTCGTGTTTCCCGGGGCCCGGGACGAGCGCCAGCGTTCCGACCGAGTTCTGGTCGAGCTGCTCGGGGCTCACCTGGTGCCAGTCCGGGTTGGGAGCAGTCGCATTGTCGGTACGCCAGACGCCGCCGCCCGCGATGCCGGTCCAGAGCGTGCACTTCTTGGCCGTGCAGTTCGGGTCGGCCACGAGCGCGGTCACGCGGCTGGCCGTGTTGTTTGTCGCGCCCGAGAACGAGATCACGCCCGGCTCGGTCGCATTCTGCTTCGGGCCGTAAAGTTTCCATTTGTGGCCGGCGCCCTTCGGATCGCCGTTCTTGGCGTCCGCCGCAGCGATCGCCGAGAACGTGTCTTCGGCCTGCGCGGTGACCGATGCCGGAATCGAGCCGGCCGGGTACGTTCGCGCGGCCTGCATGTAGGCGTCGTAGCTGACCGGACCGAGGCCAGGACTGTTGGCCGACGAGTCCGGATCGCCTCCCGCCGTCTTTGCGAGCAGCGCGGCGTGACCAGCCTGCCTGCCTCCTGAGCCGCCCGCGAGCGCGAGCAGTGAGGCCGCCAAAACTGCCGCCGCTAACACGACGCCAACCATCGCGACCCTATATCGCTTTCGAAGCATGCGCCCCCTCCTTACATCGCTGAGTTGCTTCGTCGCGCCCGCCGCCTTGTTGGCGGCAGCCGTCAAGGACGACACGCGGACGCTCCGCTCGAGCCGGTGGACCAGCTCGGCGTTGAGGCTACGACCCGAACGGGCAGCAGCATCGGCAAGCGCCCTCCGCAGCTCCTCCGGCATTCGCAGGAGGAACCGGTACGTCTCCCCTGGCAAAGCCGCGCGACTATAAACGGCCGCGGCCGTGATATCAAGCGTGATATCGCGGAGGTTCTACGTCTTTACGGAGCCACAGCCGCGCCGGCGTCGACGAGACCCGCACCGTAGGCGTCCGCGAAGGCAAGCGGGTGGGTCGTGTCCAGGTGGCAGTAACCCGTGTTGCACGGTCGGCCGTCGTAGGTCGGGCTCGTGTTGCTCGGGTCGTCGGGGCCTGTGTAGTTCGTCATCGTCCGCCGCGCCGTCGTCTGGAGACGGGCAATCAGATCAGTTGGATCGTGCCGGACAGCCGGCTTCGCCGAGATCACGAGCGCGGCGACTCCCAGCGCGTTGGGGGCCGACATCGACGTTCCCTGGAGCCAGCCGAAACCGGAGCCGGCGACCTTGAAGCAGGCGAAGTTGAAGAGCGACGACTCGAGCGGGTCGCGGCAGATGGCGCCGTTGTCGACCAGCGCTCCGAGCGACCCCCAGCCGCCGTAGAGAATGTTGCCGTCGCCGCCGTCCCAACCGGGGAGGTTGAAGCGGCGGGCGCCGCCCGGAGCGGCGAGGTCGACCCGCGAGCCGTAGCTCGAGTAGTAAGCGAGCTGGTCCCGGGCGCCGACGTGCATTCCCATCCCGAACGGGTCGTCCGCGGGCGCCGCTCCGTTGCCGTTGTTCGTGGCCGAGACCATGACCACACCCGGAACGCCGGCCGGGGCCTCGAGCAGCCCACGAAGGTCGGAGTCCGCAGAGTCTGCCCCCGGAGCCGTGGTCGCGATGCCATCGGGCCCACTCGAGACCTGGCCGACGCCGCTCAACGTCCGGCCGCCGACCGTCGTCGTCACGCGGTTGACTCGCACGTGCTCGTTGCCGGCTGCCGCGAAGATCGTGACCCCGCGCGCACGGCAGTACTGGACGACGTCGTTGAAGAGGAGGTAGGTCTGCGCGTCGGTCGGATCGTTCGCATCGAGATAGCCGGTGATCGACATGTTGACGAGGTCGACGCGATCGGAGCAGGCCTGGAGCAGGCCGGCAAGGATCCAGTCCGGGAAAGCGCCGAAGCCGGAGGCGAGGACCTTGTAGCTCGAGACCTGAACCCTCGGCGCCACACCGTTCGACGCAAAGCCGTTGAGCGCTCCGGCGATGCGGCTAGCGACCCAGGTGCCGTGGCCCTCCTTGTCGTCGTTGCCACAGTCGGTCAGGCCGGCGTCCTTGAGTGCCTTCTCGCCGAAGGCGTGCCTGAGCGCCTCGCAGGGGACGAAGGTCTGGGCCTTGCCGTCGAGGTTGTCCTTCAGTTCGCGGTGGGACTTCTGGATGCCGCTGTCGAGGACGGCAACCTTGACGGTCTTGTCACCGAGGGTCGTCGCCCAAGCGCTCGGGACGTTCATGCGGGCGTCGTCCCACTGCAGGATTCCCTCCGGATTCGTGACGCCAAGGAACGAGGAAGCGTCGTGCCATGGATCCGGGAACGAGTGGGACTTGCCGAAGTCGGGTGTGCCGACTGGGCCAAGGTTCCTGCCGCCGTCGAAGGTGACCGGCCCGTCGAACATCGACTCGGCGAAGAAAGAGGAAACGTGCGAGTTCGCGCCGATCCTGGCGCCGAAGTCATGGGCAACGGGCGCGACCGCCATCGCGCCGACCGGGCTCAGATCGGTGACGACCTCGCCGCCGGCGTTCGCGATCGCGGCCTGCATCTGCGCGGGCGTGGTGCCGCTGTCGAAGCGGACGATCGTGACCCCGAAGGGATTCGGATCGGCCTTCGCATAGGCGGGAGCGACGGCAAGGCACGCCGCAGCACAAAAGGACAGGAAAAAGAGCCGCTTCACCGCACTTCAGGTGTCGGCACCGCCGCTGGGCCGTGTTAGGTCGGCGTCACTCGATCGGGGGACGCAGAAGGGCCGCCCGGAGGCGGCCCTTCATGCAGCTCGCTTGGAATCAGCGGCTTACTTCTTGTGGTCCTGCATCGCCAGCGGGCAGGGCGTGTCGAGCCACGGAGTGAGGTCTCCTGCTCCACCTCCACCTGCGGC
>Ga0207693_10003717_pt1 | contig 13007 bp, 10 predicted proteins | sample LARL81metaG_FD_184347 | JGI IMG/M metagenome (GOLD analysis project Ga0207693, IMG submission 184347) | Corn, switchgrass and miscanthus rhizosphere microbial communities from Kellogg Biological Station, Michigan, USA - LAR L8-1 metaG... | ecosystem: Host-associated > Plants > Roots >...
TGCCGCGCCCGCCGCCGCCGGGGTTGTCGGCGACATCGGCGAAAGCGTGCGCCTTGAGGCTAGGGTCGCCCGCAACCGCGAGCGCCGTCTGCACGGCGTCCTCGAGAGATGTGAGCTTCGGATAAAATCGCGCGCGTTGGTCCCAGCCATATTTGGCGATCTCCCTCGCCAGCAACGCCGCTTCCCGCCGGTCGCCGCGCGCCGTCACGATGACGCTGAGCCCGTTCTTTGCGGTATCGGCATAGGCGAACCCGCCCATCACCGACACGTTGATGATTTCCGGCCCTTTGCGCCGCTGGCCCAGCTCGATCATCTCGGCGTACGGTCCGGCGGCGGTCAGCAACGTGACGGTCGGCGGGACAATGGGCAGCCGGATGCGCACGCGTTCAGTCCGCGTTCCCGCGAGCAATTCACGCAGGACATCCGCCGCCTCTTCACCACGCTCGCGCATGTCGAGATGCGGGTTTGTGCGGTACCCGATAAACGCATCGATCTTGTCGACCATCCGGTCCGACACATTGGCGTGCAGATCGAAGGTGGCGACAACAGGCACGTCGGGCCCCACGACGTCGCGAATGCGCTCGAACATGACTCCTTCAGGGTCGTCCTCCTCGGTCGTGATCGCCGCGCCATGGGCGCAGAAATAAACGCCGTCGACCGGCATCACCGCGTTCAGCCGCCCGCTCATCGCGGTGAGCACTTCCTCAAAAAAGCCGTGCTCGACCGGCCCGTTCGGCTCGCTCATCGCCAGCACAATACCGATCGGGGTCCATGGCCCCGCCTTGTCCATCGCCGTGACAAAACCCGGCGTCTCAGGCAACATCGTCGGCGTCGGACGGCGCGCTTCCTCGAGGATCGCGTCGCCCTCCAAATAGGTGCGCGCTTGAAAATGCGCCTCGGTCGCAGGCGGCGCGAATTTGTTGCACTCGATCGAAAAGCCGAGAACAGCGATGCGCGGATTGGCGGGAACGGGCATGGTTCAGCCTCTCTGCTGTCATTGCGAGCGAAGCGAAGCAAATCCCCGGCCGATTTCGCTCGGCCGAGGGAGATTGCTTCGTAGCCGCACTTCTCGCAATGCCGGCGTAGGCTATCGCCGGAACGGATGGTCGACTACCGCCTTCTGCTCGGGCGTCAGCGCGTTGTAAAGAGCTTCGAGCGCCGGGCGGGTCTGCTGCATCGCCTGCAGGCGTGCCTGGAGAAACTGCTCCCGCCGGCTCATGCGGTCGAGGATCGTCCCCTGCCCTTGCTGCCCGGCTTCCGCCGGCAGCTTGTCGCAGAGCTGGCGTTCCTTGTCGCCGGCCGATTGCATTGATGCATTGAGCTTGTCCCAGAGCGGCTTTTGCTGCGCGGTCAGGTTCAGCTTGGCGACGGTGTAGGCGATAAACCCGGCCCGCCTGGCGAGCCGCTCCTCGCAGCGCTCCTTGGGCGAGCGGTTCATCATCATGCGGCGCATCTCGCCCATGTGCCCCCTGCCCTCCCGGCCCATCAAGCCGCGCATGCCGTCTTGGCCTTGTTGATCGTTGGGCGGCTGGGCCCCCGGACTCGATGGCGTCTGCGCCTGTGCGGTTTGCGTCTCGCTGTCGGCGGCTGAGCACACCAGGGTCGGCGCGGCGATCGCGACACCGGCGAGGAGCGCCAGGGCGGCAATGTTCGTTCGGGTCATCGGGAATTCTCCTATTGCAATCCTCCTCTACAATAGGCGGAGGATAGGGCGAGGCTCCCCGCCGGAGGAGCCGGCGGCGGATTAAATCGCTGACAGGTTTGAGACAAAGGAGCGCAGGAATGCCGCGGATCCATGGCGAACGGGTCATTGCCGATCTGAAGCGGCTCGCCGATTTTGGCCGCTACAAGACCGGCGTGCACCGGCCGACTTATTCCCCCGAGGATGTTGCCTCGCGCCATTGGCTAGCCGAGCAATTCGCGGCGGCCGGGCTGGATCCGGTCATCGACGGGATCGGCAATGTCATCGGCCGCAATTCGCAGGCCTCGCGGCGCCTCCTCGTCGGCTCGCACAGCGAGACGCAACCGCATGGCGGTTGGCTCGACGGCGCGCTCGGCGTTATTTACGCCCTCGAATTGGCGCGTACTTTTGCCGCCGATCCGGCGCTCACAGGGCTCAGTGTCGAGCCGATCGCCTGGGCGGATGAAGAAGGCCATTTCGGCAACATGCTCGGCAGCCGCTCCTTCACCGGCGCGCTCCCCGAAAGCGAGATCGAAGCCGGCCGCAGCCGCGATGGCGTGCTGTTGCGCGCCGCGCTCGCCGAAGCGGGGCTCGCCGGCCGACCGCGCGAGCGGCTCGAGCCTCGGCGCTATGTCGGTTACCTCGAAGCTCATATCGAGCAAGGCGATGTGCTCGACCGATCGGGCGAGAAGATCGGCATCGTCGAGGCGATCATCGGCAACTGGAACTACTGGGTCACGGTCACCGGCCAGCAAAACCATGCCGGCACGACGCAGATGCCGCGTCGCAAGGATGCCGGCATCGCGATGGTGCGGCTTGCGACGCAGATCCACGACCGCTTCACTGCGATCGCCGGGCCGCGCACCGTCTGGACGATCGGCCGCATGCTGCTCGACCCGAACGCGCCGAGCATCGTTCCCGGTCGCGCTGAGATGCAGGTGCAGTTCCGCGACACCGACACCGGCTATCTACAGAAGTTCGAGCACGCCTTGTTCGAGCTCGTGGCGGAAGCCGATCAGGCCTGCCCCTGTCATATCGCGATCGAGCCCATGTCCAAGAGCGAGCCGGCCGCGATGGACCCGGAGTTTCAGGCATTGATCGAACAAGCCGCCGAGCGGCATGTCCCGGGCGCGCATCGCCGAATGCCGAGCGGCGCCGGCCACGACGCGCAGATCCTGTCGCGCCGCACCCGCTCTGGCATGATGTTCGTGCCGAGCCTCAACGGCGTCAGCCATCACTGGTCTGAAGACACGAAGGAAGAAGACATCGTGCTCGGCGCGCAGGTGTTCGCTGATGCCGCGGCCGCAATCCTGCAGAGAGCGCGCTGATTACACGCGTCGCGCCGGTGCCCGGCCGAACAGCCCGTAAGGCCGCGCCATCAGCATCGCCAGGAGCAGCAAATACGAGCTGATCGTCCCAAAACCGGGCCCGAGATGCGGGTCGAGATAACCCGCCCCGAGGCTCTCGAAGATGCCGATCAGCATCGCGGCTGCGATCGTGCCGGGCAGGCTGTCCAGCCCGCCGATGATGACGATCGGAAAAATCTTGAGACCGACCAGGGCAACGCCGAAGCCGCCGCCATTCACGAATGTCCAGAGGATGCCGGCAACCGCGGAGGTCACGCCGGTGATCGCCCATACGAGCGCGAAAAGACGATGCACGTTGATCCCCGCGGCGGCTGCGGCATTCGTGTCGTCGGCGATCGCGCGCAGCGCAACGCCGGTGCGGCTGTACTGATAGAAACAGGTCAGCAGGACAACCCCCGAAGCGGCAATCAGCGCCGCGATCAGCTTTTCCGGCGAAACTGGGAAACCGTTGAGCCGCAGCGGCTCCGCTGCAACCGGCAATGGCAGCCCGCCCGGAATGCCATGGAAGATCAGCGCCGCGGCGCCGCGCATCAGCGCGCCGAGGCCGATCGTCACCATGATCAGCGAGATAACGGGATGACCGGTGAGCCGGCCCACCACGACGCCGTTGAAACCGACACCGAAGGTTGCCATGCCGCTCGCGGCGAATAGCACCGCGCCGGCCAATCCGAGGCCGAGCGCATAGTAACCTGCGCCCGACAGCAGCGCGCCGACCATGACCCATTCGCCAAGCGCGAAGTTGATCATGCGCGACGATTTGTAGACGAGCACAAAAGCCAGCGCGATCAAGGCATAAATCGCACCGGCCAACGCGCCGTCGATCAGCAGAGGAAGAAAAAAGTTCAGGGCACGGTGCCCCGCCTCAATAGGTCTGAAACGCCTTTTGGATTTCGGCGATATCGCCGGTAGCGGTCAGCATCAGCATCAAGAGGATGCGCGCCTTCTGCGGCGAGAAATCCTCGCCGGCGACAATCCCGCTCTCGCGCAGATGTCGGCGCGGCGCAACCCGTCCGCTCGCCGCCCGGGTGCATTGCACGACGGCGACCCCCGACCGCGCCGCCTCGATGAACGCCTCGCGCTGATCGGGGCTCGGGCTTCCGGGCGCGAACCCGGCGGAGACGAGCCCGCGCGCCCCGGCCGCGACCGCCGCCCGCACGAGGTCGCCGTCGGCCCCGGCATAGGAATAGATGATGTCGACCCGCGGCAGATCGCGGAGCTCGCTTCCGGCAAACGGCGTCTCCGGCATGTGCGCCTTCAGCGGCGCACGATAAAAATGCGGCCCGTCGCCGTCGACATGACCGAGCGCGCCGAAATCGAAAGAGCGGAAGGTCTGCACCCGGTAGGTCGAGGTCTTCACGACGTCGCGCGCCGCATGGATTTCGTCGTTCAGCACGACAAGCACGCCCTTGCCGCGCGCTTCGGCGCAGCCGGCGACGCGCAGCGCGTTGACAAGGTTCATGCCGGCATCCGTGCCGAGGGCGCTGGCGGGGCGTTGCGCCCCGACCAAGACGACCGGCTGCCCGATGCCCAAGGTGAGGTTCAGGAGAAACGCGGTCTCTTCGAGGGTCGCGGTGCCATGCGGGATGACAAAACCGGCGAGCCCCGGATCCTCGCCGGCCGTGCGGTGAATGAGCGCGCGCAATTCGAGCCAATCCTTGGGGCTGATTGCGGTGCTGCCGACCTGGCGAAACGTGATCGGCACCGGATCCGCGACGTGCCGGCTTTCCGGAAAGCGGTCGAGCAGGGCCTCCGATGTCAGCTTCTGCCCGAATTCCGGATAGTCGAGCACATCGAGGCTGCCAGCGCCGAGCGAGGATATTGTGCCGCCCGTCCCGATAACCGCGATGCGCGGAAGTGAGTCGGCCATTCCTGTACTCCGTTAGAGAGCCTCTGTGCGCTCGGATTCAATGTTGAGCGAAAATTTACCATCGACGCAAACACCGAGGTCAGGTGTCCTTTTAACCGAGCAGGCTGTTAAAGCTCCTCGCCATGTTCCTCGCTGGGTTTCTTATGACGTTGGGCTCCATTTTTGCCGTCACACTGGCCCCTGTGATTTTTGCGGTGCTGGTTGTGGGTGTGCCGCTTCTCCTGATCGGAGGCATCATAGGATGCGCATGGTTATTTTGGGAAACGCCCGCATTATCGAAGGAACCTCGACCAGCGGAGCGTCCGTCCGCTGAACTACATCGGATGTTTGATTTCCGCCCGCAACAGTTCAAAGAACCGCAGCAATTTGTCGGATCTGTCTCAACCCCCACGGCCCAAAGGATAACTGGTGTAATAAAACGAGCGCGGGGACGAAGCAGCTCTTCGCCCTCGTCTGGAGGAATGTGGGACCGTTTAAAGGCGGTGTGGACCAAGCCAAACTTGTAGCTTGTAGGATGGGCTGAGCGTAGCGAAGCCCATCGTCTTTTCCTGGCGGAGTGCCATTCTGCGGCCCTCTTGCCGCAGTGTCTCAAGGTCGACGTGATGGGTTTCGCCCCGCTTAGCCCATTGTACGTCCAGATCGGAGCACTACTGCAGCCAGCGCTTGCGCCGGCGGTAATGCTTTGTGTCGCGATAGGATTTACGCGCGCCCGCCTCGTTCAGGCCGAGATAGAATTCCTTGATATCGGAGTTCTGGCGTAGCTGCTCGGCCGGGCCCTCGAGGACGATCCGGCCGTTCTCCATGACGTAGCCGTGATCGGCGATTTCGAGCGCCAAAGCCGCGTTCTGCTCGACCAGTACGACCGTCAGCTTCTGTTCGTCCTTCAGCCGGTGGATCACCTTGAAGATCTCCTCGATGACCATCGGCGCGAGCCCCAGCGAGGGTTCGTCCAGCAGGATGACCTTCGGGTCCGACATCAGCGCGCGGCCGATGACCAGCATCTGCTGCTCGCCGCCCGACAGATACCCGGCCGATTGATGGCGGCGATCTTTCAGCACCGGAAAGCTGGCGTAGACCCGCTCGATGCCGGCCTTCACATCGGCGGAATTGCTGCGGCTGTGCGCCCCGGCGATCAGGTTTTCATCGACCGTCAGGTTTTCGAAGACCCGTCGCCCCTCGAAGACCTGCACAACGCCGCGCTTCACGACATCGAACGGCAACAACCGGTCGAGCCGCGCGCCGTCGAGCTCGACGCTGCCCTTGGTCACCTCGCCGCGCTCGGTGTGCAGGAGCCCGGAGATTGCCTTCAACGTCGTCGTCTTGCCGGCGCCATTGGCGCCGAGGAGGGTCGTGATATGGCCCTCCTCGGCATTCAACGAGACGCCCCGCAGCACCAGAATAACGCCGTCATAGACGACTTCGATGTTGTTGAGCGCCAGCATCGGTCACCTTGCTCCGGTTGTCGCGCGCCTATTCGGCGTGCTTGACCGCGTCCTCCACGACGTCGCGATAAGCCTGCACCCAGTCCGTCTCCTTGACGAACTTGCCGCCCTTGACCTGGAAGATCTGCACCCAACCACCGCCTTCATGCTCCGTCGGTGTGATCGTCAGCGGCGGCACGAGTCCGCCGAGGTTGAGCTCCTTGATGCCCTCAAAGCCTTTCTTGACGTCCTCGCCCTTGGGCGGCTTGCCGCCGGTCAGCTTCAGCGTGTTCTTCAGCGCCTCGACATGGACCGCCGCCTGCAGGAGACCCCGGTTATAGATCACGGTGTCATCCATCTCCTTTGGCGGCTCCTTGCCGTCCTTTTTGTACATCGCCTTGATTTCCTGGCGGATCGGGTAGTCGTCGCCGGCGCCCGCGAATTGCAGGGTGTGGTAGCCCTCGGCAACTTGCCAGCCGCCCGCGGCGAGAATGTCCGCTTCGGCCGATGCCCAAACTAGCCCGATCACCTTCGACAGCGGATAGCCGAGCCGCTTGTATTCCTTGATCGCCACCGAGGGCGAGCGCCCGAACAGGTGATTGATAATGAAATCAGGCTTGTAGCGCTGCGTCACATCGAGCGCCTGCGCGCCCATCTCGACGCCCGGCGGCGGCACGGCAAAGGTGCGCAGCTCAAAGCCTTCCTTTTTCTGCAGCGCCTCGATGATCGGGATCGGCTCCTTGCCCGCCGGGTTGTCGTAATAGACATAGGCGATCTTCTTGCCGTGCAGATCGCCGAGCTTGTCCTTGACGTATTTGACCGCGGCCGCGCCTTGCGACCAGTAGGTGGCGGCGATCGGGAACAGATAGGGGTAGCGCGTGCCGTCGGCGGCCGCGGAGATTCCAAAGCCCGGCGATGTCGTCGGGATGTGGTCCTCTTCGAGCCGCTGGTTCAGCGCCACTGTCTGCGGCGTGCCGTAGAGCGTCATCACGATGGCGCCCTCCTGCTTTTGCCGCTGATACGCCTCGACCGCGTCCGGCACCTTGTAGCCATTGTCGATCTCGTCGTGCTTGATTTTGTAACCCTCGATGCCGCCCTTCGAGTTGATGAGGTTGAAATAGTCGTGCATCGCCGGGCACAGCACGGTACCGACGATCTGTGTCGCGCCGGTGCGGTCGCATTGGACGCCGATGATCAGCGTCTTGTCCTGTGCAATCGCGGTTCCGGCAAACGAAAGCGCCGCGGCGGCGCCCGCCACGATCCCGAGCATGCTGCTTGATCGTCTCATCGTCGCATCTCCTTTCTTGTTACCATTGGTGAAGCTCGATTGTCCGATCGGCGGCACGCAGGAGCGTATGGCGAGCGCGGCTGCGGCATGCCGATCTATTCCGCTTTCTTGACGGCGTTGGATACCACCTCCGGATAGGCGCGGAACCAGTCCGTCTCCTTTACGAACTTCCCGCCCTTCGCCTGAAAGACCTGCACCCAGCCGCCGCCTTCATGATCCTCGCCGGTGATCTTAAGGGGCGGGACTAAGCCACCGAGATTGAAATCGTGGAGCGACTCGAAGCCTTGCTTCACCTGCTCGGGTGTAGGCTTCTGACCGCCATTCGCCTTGATGGCGTTGCGGACCGCTTCGATGTGCACCGCCGCCACCAACAGGCCGCGGTTGTAGATGACGGTGTCATCCATCTCCTTGGGCGGCTCCTTGCCCTGCGCCTTGTACATCGCCTTAATGTCCTGGCGCACCGGGAAGTCGTCGCCCGCGCCGGCGAATTGCATCGTGTGATACCCCTCGGCGACCTGCCAGCCGCCAGCCGCGTCGATATCCGCCTCTGCCGAGGCCCAGACCAGCCCGATGACCTTTGTCAGCGGAAAGCCGGCGCGCTTGTATTCCTTGATCGCCACCGAGGGCGAGCGGCCGAATAGGTGGTCGATGATGAAATCCGGCCGGTAGCGCTGTGTGATGTCGAGCACCTGCGCTCCCATCTCGACGCCGGGGGGCGGCACCGCGAATGTCCGCAGCTCGTATCCCTCGGTCTTCTGTAGATCCTCGAGGATCGGCACGGGCTCCCGTCCCGCGGGGTTGTCATAGAACACATAGGCGATCTTCTTGCCCTTCAGATCGCCGCCGATCTTGTCCTTGATGAACTTGACCGCGGCCGCGCCTTGCGACCAGTAGGTCGCGGCGACCGGGAACAGATACGGGAAGCGCTTGCCATCGGCCGAGGCGGAGATGCCAAACCCGGGCGAGGTGCTTGGGATCTTGTCTTCCTCGAGCTTCTGATTGAGCGCCTGCACCTGCGGCGTGCCGTAAAGACTCATCGACACGGCGCCTTGCTGCTTCTGACGCTCATAGGCCTCGACGGCCGGCGGCACCTTGTATTCATTGTCGATCTCGGGGGCGACGATCTTGAACCCCTCGACCCCACCCTTCGAATTGACCAGATTGACGTAATCCTGGAATGCCGGGCAGATGCGAATGCCGACGATCTGCGTCGGCCCGGTGCGGTCGCACTGGGTGCCGATCAGGATCTCACCTTTCTGTTGCGCCATTGCCGGCCCCGCGAGGCTCAGCGCCGCCGCGAGAGCGATCGTCGCCAGTGCTGTCATGTTTCTCATTGCGTTCCTCCCTATGTTCATTTTGCGCGCGATTTTGATTGGGTTAGTACGAGAAAGGCCAGACCCGGAAATAATTGCGGATGTTGCGCCACAATCGGTTCAGCCCTTCCGGTTCGACAACCAAGAAGAAGATGATCAGGCCGCCGAACATGATGAGCCGCAGATTGGGGATCGCGTTCAGCAGATCGGCTTGCGAAAAGAACAGCCAGCCGAAATCCTCGAGGAACCAGCGCGTCAGGATCGGCAACAGCGTGACGAAGATCGCGCCCAATATCGAGCCGAGGATCGAGCCCAACCCGCCGATGATGATCATCGCGAGATAATCGATCGAGACCGTCAGCTGGAACTGCTCGTAATTCGCGATCCCGAGATAATAGGTGTAAAGGACGCCGGTGACGCCGGCGTAGAAAGACGAGATCGCGAAGGCCCACAGCTTGTAGTGAAAGATGTTGATGCCGATGATCTCGGCGGCGATGTCCTGGTCGCGGATCGCGATAAACGCCCGCCCGACGCGGCTGCGCATCAAATTCGACGTGCCGACGATCGCCAGCACGACAAACGCCATCAGAAACAGATAGAGCTGTGTCTGCGTCCGCAGCGGCGTCCCGAACACCGTGGGGCGCGGTACCTGGATCGATGCCTGCACACCGCCCGAGATCGCCGGCACGTGATTGATCGTCCATTCGATGATGAGCTGCGCGGCCAAAGTCGCGATCGCCAGATAAATCCCTTTGATGCGTAGTGACGGAATGCCGACGACAGCCCCGATTAGCGCCGCCATGACGCCGCCCGCAGGGATCGTGATCCAGAACGGCGCGTGCAGCTGCGTCACGAGATTGGCCGCGGTGTAGGCGCCGACCGACATAAAGGCGCCGTGCCCGATCGAGATCTGCCCGGTATAACCAACGAGGATGTTGAGCCCGAGAGCGCCGACGCAGGCGATCAGGATCAGATTCAGGATCGACACGTAGTATTCGCTGAGCGCCAGGGGCGCGATGACGATGAACAATCCCGCAAAGGCCGCCACCGCCCATCTCGCGATGGGCAACGGGTAAAGCCCCATATCGGCGGCATAGCTCGTCTTGAATACGCCGGATTCGCGGTGGAACATGCGCTGGCTTCCTACTCCCTCTCCGGCCTCACACGCGCTCGATGCGGCGCCGGCCGAAGATTCCTTCCGGCCGGATCATCAGCACGAGGATCATCAGCACATAGGGCGCAAAATCCTTCGTGCCGCCGCCGACAATGGGATCGAAGTATCCGGCGGCGAAATTCTCGACGATGCCGACGATGAGCCCGCCGATAACCGCGCCCATCACCGAGTCGAGCCCACCCAGGATCACGACCGGAAAGACCTTGAGCCCGACCAGCGCCAGCTGGTTGTCGACGCCCAGCATCGTGCCCCAGACGACCCCGCCGAGCGCCGAGACAACACCGGCCATCGCCCAGGCCAGGGCAAAATAGCGCCGCACATTGATCCCCATCGCCATCGCCACCTGCTGGCTGTCGGCGACGGCGCGCATTGCAATGCCGGTGCGGCTTTTCAGGAAAAACCAGGTAAAGGCGGCCAGGAAAACGAGGCTCACCCCGGCCCCAACGAGCTGCACCGGCGGCAGCATAATCGGTCCCAGCTCGAACGGTTCATCGCTGACCGGCATGACGATCGCGCGAGTGCCGGCGCCAAACGCCATGACGGCCGTGCCGCGCAACACGGCAGCCAGCCCGATCGTCGCCATGACGACCGCGATGACGGGCCGTCCGATCAGCGGCCGCAGCACGACGCGCTCGAGGCCGAAGCCAAGCGCGACCATGCCGGCAATCGCCACCAGCGCGGACAGCCAGAACGGAGCGCCGGCCATCTCGGCCGCTACCGCGGCGAGAAATCCGGCGAACATGACGAATTCGCCCTGCGCGAAATTGATCGCGTCGGTCGCCTTGTAGATCAAGACAAAACCAAGTGCGATCAGGGCATACATCAGGCCTATCATGATGCCGTTGGTCAACAGCACCAGCGTGAATTGCCACTCGAAATCAGGCATCGTTTGGCTTACCCCGCCACGGCGACGGCTTCTTCGAGACGCCGCGTAGACGCCGCGGCCGGCGGCGAGGGTTCGTCGACATCGCCGATCGCGAGCCGCGATCGGAGCGCCGATTTTCGGCCATCCTCGAAGGTGATTTCGGTGCTCAGCTCGATCTCGCTCTCGCCGCTGTAGAAGGCGTCCAATACGGCAGCGTATTTCTCGGTGACAAAGCGGCGGCGGATCTTGCGCGTCCGGGTGATCTCGTCGTCGTCGGCGTCGAATTCCTTGTTCAGCACGATGAAGCGCCGGATCCGCGTCGCTTCCGGCAGGCCGGCATTGCATCTGCGGATCTCGTCCCCGATCAGGTCGAGGACTTCGCGGCGGGAGCAGAGGTCCTGGAAGGAAGTGTAGGCGAGATTGTGGCGCTCGGCCCATTTGCCGACCGTATCGGCGTCGATCGCAACCATCGCCGCCACGAATGACCGATCGTGACCGAACACGACCGCCTCCCCGACATAGGGGCTGAACTTGAGCTTGTTCTCGATAAACTGCGGCGCAAACGAGGTTCCGTCGTGAAGGCGGCCGACATCCTTCGCCCGGTCGATGATCGTGAGATGGCCGCGCTTGTCGACAAAGCCAGCATCGCCGGTGCGCAGCCAGCCATCTTCGGTGATCGCCTCGCGCGACTCGTCCGGCTGCTTATAATAGCCCTTGAAGATGCCGGGCGAGCGCACCTCCACCTCGCCGTGCGGCGCGATGCGCACCTCCATGTTCTGCAGCATGCGCCCGACCGTTTCGGGATCGACCTCGGAATTCGGCTGCACCGAACAGAGGCCCGACAGCTCGGTCGCGCCGTACACCTGCTTCAGATTGATGCCGATCGCCCGGAAAAAGCGGAACACATCGACACCGAGCGGTGCGCCGCCGGTATAGACGACGCGGGCGCGCCGCAATCCCAGCTGATCGCGCACCGGCCCATAGACAAAGACCTCTCCGAGGCCGCGCAGCAAACGCGTCCCGAGCGGGATCGGCCGCCCTTCCGCAATGCAGAGCTGCGCCCGCTCCGCCACGTTCCGGAAAAACTCGAAGATGCGGCGCTTTGTCGGGCTGGCGTCCGAGGCGCGCACCATGATTTCGGTCAGTGCATTCTCCCATTGCCGCGGCGGCGCGAGCGCGATCGTGGGCCCGATCTCGCGCACATCGCGGCGGAGCGTCTCGGGCTTTTCCGGAAAGTTGACGGTGAACCCGACATGCATGTGCACGGCGAGCGAGAACAGCGAATTGCCGACCCAGGCCATCGGCAGGTAGGCGATATGCTCATCACTGGCGCGGAAGCCTTCCGCCGCGGCAAAAACCTCGGCGGGGTCCAGCAGATTGGCATGCGACAGCATCACGCCTTTCGGGCGCGACGTCGTCCCCGATGTGTAGGAGAAGAGGCACAAATCATCCGGCTTGGCGGCCTCGACCGCCGCTTCGACATAGCCCGGATGCGTCTCGCCAAACGCGCGGCCCTCGGCCTGCACCGCCTCAAACGATTTGAGGATCGGATCGTCGTAGTTCAGCAGCCCGCGCGGGTCGTCATAGACCAGCAGCTGCAAATGCGGCAGCCGGTCTTTGAGCGACAGGATCTTGTCGACCTGCTCCTGGTTTTCCGCCACCACCACCGAGATTTCGGCATGGTCCAGCACATAAGCGAGCTCGCTCGCGATCGCATCCTGATAAGCCGGTACGGCGATGCCGCCGAGGCTCATTGCCGCGAGCTGGGCAAAATAGAGGCGCGGCCGGTTCTCGCCGATGACGGCCAGCTTGTCGCCGCGTTTGAAACCGGCGGCGGCGAGCCCGAGCGCGAGCCTGCGCACCTCGTCCCAATAGAGGCGCCAATTGTAGGTTTGCCAGATGCCGAGGTCCTTCTCGCGCAAGGCGGGACGCGCCGGGTGCTGCTCGGCATTGCGCCGCAGCAGTTGCGGCAAGGTTGCGTTGACCGTCATGCCGCGCGTTCCCTGGCCTGGTGGGCGCTGCCGAGGTAAG
>Ga0207693_10003718_pt1 | contig 13006 bp, 11 predicted proteins | sample LARL81metaG_FD_184347 | JGI IMG/M metagenome (GOLD analysis project Ga0207693, IMG submission 184347) | Corn, switchgrass and miscanthus rhizosphere microbial communities from Kellogg Biological Station, Michigan, USA - LAR L8-1 metaG... | ecosystem: Host-associated > Plants > Roots >...
GTCACGAAGTACGTCCTCAGCCACGGCTTCAAGCCGCTCGCCTACGCCGCACTGCGCTTCTCGGCCGCGGGCCTCCTCTTCATCGGGATCACCTGGGCGCGTGAGCGGTCCTTCCGGCTCCGCCGGGGGGACATCCTCTTCGTTCTCGGCGCGGCGGTCGTCGGGATCTTCCTGAACCAGGTCGGGTTCGTGTACGGGACGAAGCTGACGACCGCCACGACCGTCGCGCTCATCTTCGGAACGCTTCCCATCCTGACGGCGCTGTTCGCGGCGGTCGGCGGGATCGAGCGACTGCATGGCCGTTTCTGGCTCGCCGCCGCGGTCTCGTTCACCGGCGTGTGCCTCGTCGCCGTCGGTGCCAAGGGCGGGATCGGCGGCCACCTTTGGGGCTATGCGCTCGTTCTCCTCGGCGCCGTGACCTGGGCGGCCTACTCGGTCGCGATCGCGCCGCTCATGACCCGCTACACGGCGTCGCGCATCAGCGCCTACACACTCACGGGCGGCGCCGTCCTGCTCGTGATCGCCGGCGCGCCGCAGCTCGCCTCGCAGGATTACGGCTCTCTGCCAAGCCTTGTCTGGGTCGCCTACGTCTTCGCGGTGCTGGGGCCGCTCAGCTTGACCAACCTGCTCTGGTTCAACTCGATCGAGCGCGTTGGCCCGTCCCGCGCCTCCCTGTACGCGAACCTGCAGCCGTTCCTCGGTGCGATCTTTGCGTTGCTGATCCTCTCCGAGTCGATCACAACGCTGCAGGTCGGCGGCGGCGTTCTGATCGCCGCCGGCATCGTGCTTTCGCGTCGCGAGCAGCCGGCGCTGCTGGTGCGGGAGGGAGCATGAATCTGAGGGAACGGCTCGCACGCCAGCCACCCGGTTACGACTTCACGATCGGGCGGATCCTGGCGATCTACTCGGGGCTGATGGTGGCGCTGCTGCTCGCGGCGCTCGACCAGACCATCGTCGCAACCGCGCTGCCGAAGGTCGTCTCCGACCTCGGCGGGATCACGCAGTACACGTGGGTCTTCACCGCCTACATGCTCGGGTCGACCGTGACCGTGCCGCTCTACGGAAAGCTGGGCGACGTCCACGGCCGCAAGCCGCTGTTCATCGTCGCGATCGTCATCTTCCTCGTCGGCTCGGCGCTCTGCGGCGCCGCACAGAACATGTGGCAACTGGTCATCTTCCGCGCCGTCCAGGGGATCGGTGCCGGCGGCCTCTTCCCGTTGACGCTGGCGATGGTGGCGATGATCGTGCCGCCGCGCGACCGCGGGCGGTACCAGGGGCTGATCGGCTCGGTCTTTGCCGGTGCCTCGATCGTCGGCCCCCTCGTCGGCGGCTTCATCGTCGACAACGCGAGCTGGCGCTGGATCTTCTACGTCAACCTGCCGGTCGGCGGGCTCGCGCTGGCGGTGATCCTGCTGACGATGCCGCGCCGGGCCTCTAAGCAGGAGCATTCGATCGATTGGCTCGGCGCGGCCGTCCTTGCGGCTGGGACGACGGCGCTGCTGCTCGGTCTCGTCTGGGCTGGCAACGAGTATCCGTGGGGCTCGCCGGAGGTGATTGGCGCACTATCCGTGGCCGCCGTCCTGATAGTTGGGTTCGCCTTAATCGAGCGAGGTGTTCCCGAGCCGATCCTTCCGTTCAACCTGCTGCGCAACCAGACCGTCGCCTCGAGCGTCGCCTGCATGGCGCTCGTCGGGGCGGCGATGTTCGGGACGATCAGCTTTGTGCCGCTCTTCGTCCAGGGTGTGATCGGCACGTCGGCGACGTCGTCGGGCGTCGTCCTGACGCCGCTGATCCTGGGCGCCGTGGTGACGAGCTTCATCTCCGGGCAGATCGTCTCGCGCACGGGCCGATACCGGCCGAACACGCTCATCGGACCGGTCGTTCTCGGCGCGGGGATGCTCCTGCTCTGGCGGATGAACATCCACACCACGAACGCCGAGGCGGCGCGGAACATGGTCATCGCCGGGATCGGGCTCGGGATGATGATGCAGATCTTCGTACTCTCGGTTCAGAACTCCGTGCCGCGGGCGGCGATGGGAACGGCCACCGCGCTGACCCAGTTCTCCCGCTCGATCGGGGCGACCCTCGGCGTGACGCTGCTGGGCGTGATCGTCAACCAGAATCTGCCGCCAAAGGTCACCACGACGGGCGTTGCGATCCACCGGCTGCCACTCGCCGGGCGGGTGGCGCTCGCAAACGCCCTCCGCCCGGCGTTCCTCGCGGCGTTCTTCCTCTGCGCCGCCGTCTTCGTGATCTCGCTGCTCTGGGTCCGCGAGGCGCCGCTACGGACCGGGTTCGAAGACGTCGCGGTCGGCGACGAGGCCTCGCCGCAGGCGGGAACACGCGCCGTAGCGCGTTAAAGTAGAAACATGAGCGCGACCGACTTCATGCCACTCGATGGCTGGGATCACGTCGAGCTCTGGGTCGGGAACGCGAAGCAGGCTGCGTACTTCTACGAGCACGCGTTCGGCTTCACGCGAACGGCCTACGCCGGGCCGGAGACCGGCGTTCGCGACCGCGCCTCGTACGTCGTCGAGCAGGGCGACATCCGGCTTGTCCTGACGACCGGTCTCCGCGCCGACAACGAGGTGACCCAGTTCGCGAGCCGTCACGGGGACGGGGCGCGCGACATCGCGCTGCAGGTGCCGAGCGCCGACGACGCCTATCGCAACGCCGTCCAGCGCGGAGCCCGCGGGATCACCGAGCCGCAGTGGGTCGAGGACGAGTTCGGACGGGTGGAACTCTCGTCGATCGGGACGTACGGCGAGGTCGTCCACACGTTCGTCAACCGCAAGGACTACGCCGGCCCGTACCTGCCCGGTTACAAGTCGACCGTCGAGAACGGTCATGTCGACCAGGGTGTCGGCCTGAAGGCGTTCGACCACGTCGTCGGCAACGTCGAGCTCGGCCGCATGAATACCTGGGTCGAGTTCTACGAGCGCGTATTCGGGATGACGAACATCGTCCACTTCGGCGACGACCAAATCCAGACCGAGTACTCGGCCTTGATGTCGAAGGTGATGGCGGACGGGAGCGGCAAGATCAAGTTCCCGATCAACGAGCCTGCCGAGGGCAAGCGCAAGAGTCAGATCGAGGAGTACCTGGAGTTCAACCACGCGCCCGGTGTCCAGCACATCGCGATGCAGAGCGAGGACATCGTCGGCACGGTCGGCCAGCTGAAGGAGCGCGGCGTCCTCTTCCTGGACACGCCCGACGCCTACTACGAGGACGTCGAGGGGCGCGTCGGCGAGATCACCGAGAACTACGCGGACCTCGAGCGGCTGAAAATCCTGGCCGACCGGGACGAAGACGGGTACCTACTGCAGATCTTCACCAAGACCGCCCAGGATCGCCCGACGGTTTTCTTCGAGGTGATCGAGCGGCACGGCGCGACGACGTTCGGCGAGGGGAATTTCAAGGCCCTCTTCGAGTCGATCGAACGCGAGCAGGCCCTCAGGGGGAACCTGTAGATCGACGCGAAGAGCAGAGTAATTCCGTGCCAGGCTTCAGCCTGGCCCGGGCGTACTTAACTTGAAGCTCGACCACGTTCAGGTCCTCGCGCCGGTCGGCGGCATCGACGCGACCAGCCACTTCTATGCCGACCTGGTCGGGCTCGAGCCGATCGAGCGACCCGTGACGATGGGCGGCGTCGGCGCCTGGCTCCGGGCCGGCTCGCAGGAGCTCCACATCACCGAGGCCCACGACTTCGTGCCCGCGGCGAAGGCGCATCCGGCGTTCGAGCTGGCTGGCACCGAGCTCGATGTGCTCGCCGAACGGCTGAGCGCAGCCGGTGCGGAGGTGCGCTGGGACGGGCGTCTGCCCGGCGCGCGGCGGTTCTACTCGTTCGATCCCGCCGGCAACCGGGTCGAGTTCCTGACGAAGGCCTGAGACCCGGCTGCTGTAAAGAGCCGACGGCCACTTTCTCGTCCCTGTCGAACAGCCCGAAGTGCAAGTTCAAATACGACTACCACGCTAAGCAGGACCAGAACCTGCTCTTCCGCCACTGGCTCGACAAGGGCCACGGCGCAGGAACGTTCTTGCAGGAGACGTTCAGGGGCGACATCGCCGACGCGTAGTCAACGGCTCAACACAAGCCAAAGAAGAGCCCGCCACGGCGGGCTCTTCTTTTGGTGAATGCTTCAACGAGTGACCCCCCAGCGGCGAACAGCACTCGTCTCCGTACTGGCGGCATGCGCACTGATCGCGATCAAGCTCGCGGCCGCGATTCCCTCTCACAGCCTCGGCCTCCTCTCGGAGGCCGCACACTCGGGCACCGACCTCATCGCGGCGCTCCTCACCTTCTTCGCGGTCGGCGTCGCTCGCCGTCCGGCCGACCCAGGCCACGCGTACGGCCACGGAAAGGCCGAGCATCTCGCCGCTCTCGGCGAAGCGGCACTGCTCGTCGGCGCCGCTCTCGTCATCAGTTGGCGCGCGATCTCGCATCTCGCCGGCCTGACGCAAGCGACCGTGGACGCCAAGTGGTACGCGCTGCTTGCGCTCGCGATCGTCATCTGCGTCGATTTCAGCCGCACCATCGTCTCGGTGCGCGCGGGACGGCGTTACGGCTCGGCTGCTCTGCAGGCGAATGCCGTTCATTTCGCCGGAGATCTGGCCGGTTCAGTCGCGGTGCTCGTAGGTCTGCTGCTCGTTCGGGCCGGTTGGCAGGAGGCCGACTCCGCCGCGGCGCTCTTCGTTGCGGTGCTTGTTCTGGCGGCGGCTGCGAGGCTGATCCGCCGGAACATTGACGTTCTGATGGACCGCGTTCCCTCCGAGGCGCAGGAAATTGCCTCGCGGGCGATCGCCGCGCTCGAGCCACCTGTGGAGTTACGGCGGTTGCGGATGCGCCAGGCCGGTACGAAGCAGTTCGCCGATGTCGTCATCGGCGTCCCGCCGGGCGCCGCGGTCGGCCAGGGCCACGCCGCGGCTGACGCCGTCGAGGCCGCTCTTCACAAGGCGCTGCCGGAGAGCGACGTCGTCGTCCACGTCGAGCCCCAGGAGGACGAGGCGGCTCTCCGCGAGCGCGCGCTCGCGGCGGCGCAGCGCGTGCCGCAGGTGCGCGAGATCCACAATCTTTCCGTGCTGCGAACCGACCGAGGCGCCGAGGTCACGTTGCACCTGAAGCTGCCGGGAGAGATGCCGCTCGAGGAGGCGCACGCCGTCGCAAGCGAGGTCGAGCGGTCGATCTCGGAGTCGCTACCGGAGGTCGTCTCCGTCCAGACTCACCTCGAGCCGCTCGCCGAGCCTGCCAGGGGCACGACGGTCGAGCGCGACGCCGGCTTCGTAGAGGAGATCGTGCGGGGGGCAACCGGTGCACCGCCGCGTGAGCTGCGGTTCCTCGAGACAGACGACGGCCTCGTCGCCCTGGTGACCCTCGGCCTCGATCCCGGGACGGCGCTCGCTGACGCGCACCGTCGTGCGAGCGAGATCGAGGAACGAATCCGGCGCGAGCGCCCTGAGATCGCCGACGTGATCGTGCACACGGAGCCGTGAGACTCTGCTTGTTCAGACCGCTCGACCGCGACGTTCGCGGCTGGGTCGGTGCGATCGAGGGCGACCGCGTCGTCCACCTCGCGGCTCAGAGCCTGGCCTCCTACTTCACCGGTGGCGGCTCGGCCCGCGAGCACGACGAATACGCGCTCGAGGACGTCCGGTTCCTGGCCCCGGTGCCGCGTCCGGCCTCGGTGCGCGACTTTTACGCGTTCGAGGACCACATTCGCAATGCGGCGCGGGTCCTCGATCGGCCAGGCGTGCCCGACGAGTGGTACGAGTTGCCGGTCTTCTACTTCTCGAACCCGGCGGCCATCTACGGGCCGGAGGACGAAATCCCGTTTCCGGCCGGCTCGGAGGAGCTCGATTACGAGCTCGAGGTCGCGGCCGTGATCGGGGCCGAGGGCGCGGTCGGCGGGTTCACGATCATGAACGATTGGTCGGCGCGGGATCTGCAGCGAAAGGAGATGAAGGTTGGGCTCGGCCCCGCAAAGGGAAAGGACTTCGCGACCTCGCTCGGCCCGATCGTCGTGACTCCGGACGAGCTCGGCGACCTCCGCCTGGAGATGGTGGCGCGCGTGAACGGCGAAGAGCGCTCGCGCGGCAACCTCGGCGATATGTACCACTCCTGGGAGTCGATCCTCGACCGGGCGGCGCAGAACACCCAACTGGTGCCCGGCGACGTGATCGGCTCCGGAACGGTCGGCACCGGGTCGCTCCTCGAGCACGGCGACGGCCGGTGGCTCGAGCCGGGAGACGTGGTCGAGCTCGAGGTTGAGGGCATCGGGGTGTTGCGAAACGCCGTCGGCCCGAAGCGCACCTGACGACAAGCGGTGGGAAACTCCGGCTATGAAGGCGCCGGAAACTCGCTACGCCCTCAGCGGAGACGTCCACATCGCCTACCAGGTTGTCGGTGATGGGCCGCTCGACCTCGTCTTCATCCCGAGCCTGACCCACCACGTGGAGCTTGTTTGGGAGAACCCGCCGCAGGCGCGGTTCTTCGGCCGCCTGGCATCGATCGGTCGCCTGCTCTTGTTCGACAAGCGCGGAACAGGGATGTCGGACCGGGTGGTCGGGACGCCTCCGCTCGAGGTACGGATGGACGACATCCGAGCGGTCATGGACGCCGCTGGCTCTGAGCGCGCGGTTCTTTGCGGACTCGGCGACGGCGGGCCTCTCTGCGCCTTGTTCGCAGCGACGTATCCGGAGCGGACGACCGCGCTGGTTCTCATCAACACGGCGCCGCGCTACGTTCGCAGCCCGGAGCTTCCCTGGCTGCCCACGCGTGCCGAGCGGGAGCGAGAGATTGAGGGGGCCCTCCACACCTGGGGCGATCCCGAGGCCACCGCCGAGCGGTTTGCGCTCGGCTCGCCGAGCGCAACGGAGGAGGAACGTCGGGGCTTCTCGCGGGTGATGCGCTTCAGCGTCAGTCCTGGGTCGGCGGCGGCTTACCTCCGGATGAACCTCGACGTGGACATCACCGGCGTTCTCCCGCTGATTCGTGTCCCGACGCTTGTCATGTACCGAGCAGAGATAGAAGTTCTGGACGTCAGGACCGGGCGCTACCTCGCCGAGCACATTCCCGGGGCCCGTCTGGTGGAGCTACCGGGGCGCGATTTCGCGCCGCAACTCGGGGACCCTGACCGGTTCTTCGCCGAGCTGGAGAGCTTCCTGCACGAGGTCGTCAAGGGCGAGGCGTGGGAGGTGGAGCCGGACCGAGTCCTCGCGACAGTTCTTTTCACCGACATCGTCGACTCGACCGCGCGGGCGGCTGAGCTGGGCGACCGCGCCTGGCGGGGGCTGTTGCAGCAGCATCACGAGAGCGTCCGCTCGCAGCTGGGCCGCTTCCGCGGAAAGGAGATGGACACCGCCGGCGACGGCTTCTTCGCCACTTTCGACGGACCGGCGCGGGCGATCCGCTGCGCCTTTGCGATCCAGGACACCGTCCGCGAGCTCGACCTGGAAGTCCGCGCTGGGTTGCACACTGGTGAGTGCGAGCTCGTCGACGGCAAAGCCGGTGGCATCGCCGTCCACATCGGAGCCCGCGTCGCATCGCTTGCCGAGCCCGGCGAGGTGCTCGTCTCGGGCACGGTCAAGGACCTCGTCTCCGGCTCGGGAATCGAGTTCGAGGATCGCGGCGAACACGAGCTCAAGGGCATCTCCAACGCGTGGCGCTTGTTTGCGGTCGTTCCGTGAGTCGCACCTGATCGGTGCGCATCCCAAGTCTCCGCGCTAACCTCGTCTGATGGTCGAAAGGCTCCGCACCTCCTTCAGCGACCGGCGTTTGGCCGTGTTCGCGGCGCTGGTTGGGCTCTCGGGTCTCGTTGCGGGCCTCGTCGCTTTCCGTGTCGCGTACTCACATTCGTTCGAGGATGTGCCGTATCTCTGGAACCTCTTCCTCGCCTGGATCCCGTTCGGGCTTGCGCTGCTGATCTACGACCGCCACCGGCGCGGGGCGCGGCTTGTCCAGCTAGCGGCGCTCGGCCTCCTCTGGCTGCTCTTCTTCCCGAACGCGCCCTACATCGTCACGGACTTCAGGTATTTGACGGACATGACGGGCAAAGCCTTCTGGTTCGAAGGTCTGCTGATCGGAACGGCGGCGGTGACCGGTCTTCTGCTCGGGTTCATGTCGCTCTACCTCATCCAGGCGATCGTGAGACGCGTCGCCGGCACGCGTTACGCGTGGCTGTTCGTGTTCGTCGCCCTGGCGCTGAGCTCGGTCGGCGTCTACCTCGGCCGTGTTCTCCGCTGGAATTCGTGGGACGTCTTCGTCCGACCTGGCGCGCTGCTTGGAGAGCTCGCGGGCGTCCTTGTCGACCCGCTCGCGCATCCGCGTCCGATCGCGATCACGATCTTGTTCACCTCGTTCCTGCTTGCGAGTTACGCGATCTTCTACTCGCTTGCGCGAACGAGCTCACTGCTCGGCAAGTAGCGGGGACCGACCGACCTAGTGAAGGTCGCCGTCATTGGAGCGGGGGTGATGGGCCTTGCGGCCGGCCGTGCCCTGACGCAGCGCGGGCACGAAATCGTCGTTTACGAGCAGTACTGTTTCGGCCACGACCGGGGCTCTAGTCACGGTCGCTCGCGCATCTTCCGGCTCGCATATGGGGAGGAGGAATACGTTCGCCTTGCCCAGGAGGCGCTCGGGCTCTGGCGGGAGCTCGAAGCCGAGACCGGCGAGACCCTGCTCGAGCTGAACGGGCTGCTCGAGATCGTCACGACGCTCGAGGAGAGCACGGCCAGTACGCTCGATGCCTGCGGGGTCGAGTGGCGCCGACTCGAGGCCGGCGAAGCCGAGCGCCACTATCCCGTCCACGTCCCGGACGGCTCGTTCGTCGTGTTACAGCCGGAAGCCGGGATCGTCCGCGCAGACAAGGCGCTCGAGGCTTTTGCCCGCGACCTCGATGTCCGCTACGAGACCCGCGTCCACCCCGATGACCTCGACGCCGAGGTCGTCGTCGTCACGGCCGGTTCCTGGGTGAATGAGGTGCTCGAAGAGCCGTTGCCGGTCAAGGTCACGCGCGAGACGGTCTGCTACTTCCGGCCCGAGAACGGCCGACCGATTCCCTCGCTCGTCTCGTTCAAGCCCGGCAGCCACACGCACGACATGTATTCGCTCGCCGACCCGGTCCAGGGCCTGAAGGTCGGCGCACACCATGCAGGTCCGGAGGTCGACCCGAACGAAGACGGCGTGCCGGAGCCGCGCCTGATCGAGCAGATCGCGAACTGGACTCGCGATACCTATCGCCTCGCCGAGCCCAACCCCGTCGCCGCCGAGACCTGTCTGTACACGACGACACCGGACGAGACGTTCATCCTCGAGCGGCGCGGCCGCCTCGTGATCGGTTCGGCGTGCTCGGGGCATGGCTTCAAGTTCGCGCCCGCGATCGGCGAGCGGCTGGCCGATCTCGCCACGGGCTAGAGTTCGAACATGCCGTTCTACCAGCGCCTCGGCGAGGTCCCGCGCAAGCGGCACATCCAGTTCCGAGACAACGGGACCCTCCTGACCGAGGAGGTCATGGGGCTCGAGGGCTTCGTCGGGAACGAGTCGATCCTCTACCACCTGCAGTCACCGTGCCGGGTGATGAAGCTCGGCGACTTCGAGGAGATCGAGCGCGAGGAATGGGTGCCCGACGCGCACGCACACCGCCTTTTCAACACCTACGACATCGATCCCGGCGGCGACGAGGTCACCGGCCGGCGCCTGCTGATGTGGAACGACGACGTCGAGATCTCGCTCGCACGCCCCGACGAGCAGATGGACTACTTCTTCCGCAACGGCGAGGGCGACGAAGTGGTCTTCGTCCACGAGGGCTCGGGAACCGTGGAGACCAACTTCGGCGACGTTCCCTACAAGGACGGCGACTACGTCGTCATCCCCCGCGGCACGACTTACCGCTTCAACACCGAGGGCCCGCAGCGCTACCTCGTCTTCGAGACTCCGGGCCTGATCGAGATTCCGCGCCGCTACCGCAACCAGTACGGGCAACTGCTCGAGGGCGCGCCCTACTACCACCGCGACATCCATCCGCCGACCGAGCTACACACACACCGCGAGAAGGGCGAGTTTCCGGTCAAGGTGCGCGTCCGCGGTGGCTACCAGACCTACGTGCTCGACTACCACCCCTTCGACGTCGTCGGCTGGGACGGCTACCTCTATCCGTGGACGTTCTCGGTCCACGACTTCGAGCCGATCACCGGCCGGATCCACCAGCCGCCGCCCTCCCACCAGACCTTCCAGGGCCGGAACTTCGTCATCTGCTCGTTCTGTCCCCGCAAGCTCGACTTCGACGAGCTGGCGGTGCCGATCCCGTACCACCACTCGAACCTGCAGTCCGAGGAGATGATCTATTACGTCTCGGGCAACTTCGGTTCGCGCAAGGGCGTCGACGTCGGCTCGATCACGCTGCACCCGTCGGGCCTGCCACACGGCCCGCAGCCGGGACTGGCGGAGAAGTCGATCGGCGTCCGCGAGACCCACGAGCTCGCGGTCATGTGCGACACCTTCCATCCGCTGAAGCTGACGAAGCTCGCCAAGGAGCTCGATGACGGCAAGTACGCCTACTCGTGGTACGAGAATGCCGAGGCCGAGCCCGCGTCAGTCGACGGCGACGCGACCGGCGCGGGCCTGACCTCACACTTCTAGCGCGGCTCAGCCGGCCGGCTTGATGTTCTGGTTGACCCGGAAGAGGTTTTCGGGGTCGTACTTCTTCTTGATCTCAGCCAGTCGCGGGTAGTTGTCGCCGTAGCTCGCCTGGACCCGGTCCTGGCCCTCCTCCATCATGAAGTTGACGTACGCGCCGCCTGCCGAGTACGGGTGCGTGGCCTCCCAGTAGTCGACGACCCATGACTTGAGCAGGTCGGCCGATGCCGGATCCGGATCGACCGCAACGATCACCTGTGCCCAGCGGGAGTTTCGGTAGGCGAACGCCGTGTCGCCGCTGCTTACCCGGTGCACAGCCCCGTCGATCGGGTAGAGGTGCATCGTCGCCTGGGGCGTCGGCAGCGTCGCGGCGTGCTCCACGTGGACCTCGATCGCCTCGTCGCTCAGCTCGTCGACGAAGTCGGCGCGCCAGTACTGCTGGTGGCCGGGCGGATACAGCGCGTCGAAGGCGCTCTGCGCCGCCGGGTAGGGAACGGGGCCGACGAGGTCGAGGGCCGGCTCGAGCTCACGCGCGGGCGCCAGCAGCTCGTCCGCCACTTCCTGCGTGCCTGTGCAGGACCAGACGACCCCGCCCATCTTCTGCAAGTGCAGCCCCTCCGGGAACGGCGGCCCGGGCGGCACGGTTATGAAGGCGAAGAAGCCGTTGAGGTGCTCCGGTGCGTCCTTGATCCAGCCGTCCCAGGCGCGCATCACTTCGGCCGCGCGGTCGAGCGGCCAGAGCATCGGCCCCCAAATCATGGTGCTGACTGGATGGAGCCGGAAGGTCAACGAGGCGACGACGCCGAAGTTGCCGCCGCCGCCGCGGATCGCCCAGAAGAGGTCGCTGTTCTCCTGCTCGTCGGCGGTCACAAAGGAGCCGTCGGCGAGAACGATGTCAGCCGAGACGATGTTGTCGACCGTGAGCCCGTACTGCCGGGCGAGGTAGCCGATGCCGCCCCCAAGCGCGAGCCCCATCCCGGTCGTGGAGAGGACTCCACCCGGCGTCGCGAGTCCGAAGGCATGCGTCGCGTGGTCGACGTCCCCAAAGGTGCAACCGCCCTGGACGGTCGCAAGCTGCTCGTTCGGGTCGACGCGGATGCCCTTCAGCAGCGAGAGGTCGAGCACGATCCCGTCGTCGACGACCGAGAACCCGGCCGGGTTGTGCATCCCGCAGCGAACGGCCAACAGAGCGCCCGTCTCGCGCGCGAAGTTGACCACCGCGATCACGTCGGCGACGTCGCAGGCGCGCACGATCAGCGCCGGCCGCTTGTCGATCATGGCGTTGTAAACGCGTCGGGCCTCGTCGTAGCCCGGGTCTTCGGGGGAGATCAGTTCACCCCGCACCTGTCCTTCCAGGGCCGTGGTATCCAGTTGCCCGCCGGTCACCGTGGCCATTCCGTCCTCCTTCGTGGGGGTTGCCGACGAATCTAGTACTGCGCCTCGTGGCTGACAAGATGCGGCTCGTGTTCAGCCGTTCCGCGCGTCTCTATGACGCGGTCTACGCGTCGATCCGCGACTACCCGCGCGAGGCCGCGGAGCTCGACCGCTTGATCCAGGAACGCCGACCCGGCGCGCGGACGCTGCTCGACATCGCCTGCGGCACCGGTGCACACCTCGAGCACCTGACCGGGTACGAGGTCGAGGGGCTCGACCTCGACCCCGAGATGCTCGGGGTCGCCCGCGAGCGTCTGCCGAACGTCCCTCTCCACGAAGGGGACATGGCCGACTTCGAGCTCCGCAAGCGCTTCGACGCGGTCGTCTCCATGTTCAGCAGCATCGGCTACGTCCTGACCGAGGAGCGGCTTCGCTCGGCGGTCGCTTCGATGGCACGACACCTGGAGCCCGGCGGCGTCTTGGTAGTCGAGCCCTGGCTCTCGCCCGAGGCCTGGGCCGATCGCCATGTCGGCGCGGTCTTCGTCGACGAACCGGAGCTGAAGATCGCCCGCATGAACGTCGGCGAGCGCGAAGGCAACCTCTCGATCTTCGAGTTCGAGTATCTCGTGGGCACGCCCAACGGGCTGGAGCGATTCAACGAACGGCACGAGCTCGGGCTCTTCACCGTCGAGCAATACCTGGAGGCGTTCCGGGCCGCCGGGCTGGAGGTTGACCACGACCCGGAAGGCCCGATGGGCCGCGGCCTCTACATTGGGTCGGCATGACGCTGATCCTCGATTGGGACGGGACCGTGACCGTCGACGACACGCTGATCGTCGCGCTGCGCGAGTTCGGCAACTGGCAGGTCTACCTCGAGGCATCCGCGGCGCTTCGGCGAGGCGAGATCACGCTGCACGAGGAGATCCGCCGCGACGCGGAGTCGATCACGGCGCCGATCGACGAAGTCGCCGGTTGGCTCCGGGAAAACCTCGAGCTGCGGCC